>Ga0335077_10009860_pt1 | contig 11879 bp, 8 predicted proteins | sample Lox_Sample_31_FD_207151 | JGI IMG/M metagenome (GOLD analysis project Ga0335077, IMG submission 207151) | Soil microbial communities from Loxahatchee National Wildlife Refuge, Florida, United States - Lox_Sample_3.1 | ecosystem: Environmental > Terrestrial > Soil > Wetlands | place: USA: Florida...
GTCTTTCTCATGCTGGGGAATGGCGATGGAACTTTCCGCGCGCCGGAGAAGGTGGCTGCTGGTCCTGGTCCTGGCTTTGTAACTGCCACGGATCTGAACGGAGATGGCAAGCTGGATCTGGTGGCCGTGACGTCGGGCCCGTTCCCCGTGGTCTCTGTTCACCTGGGAAATGGTAATGGCACGTTCGCGAAGCCGAAGTTCTTAAACGCAAACTTGGCCGACGCGCCGAGCTGGGTCGGGATTGCGGACTATAACGGCGACGGCATCCCGGATCTGGCCATCGCCAACGGAAACAACATCACGATCCTGTTGGCGACCGGCGGCGGCAGCTTTGGCAAGCCCACGGTGGTGAACTCGGGCGGCGCGGGCACGCAGGCCGTGGTGGCCGCGGACTTCAATGGCGACGGGAAAATCGATCTGGCCGTTGTGAATCGGAGCTCTCAAACCGTGGCGATCTTGAGCGGTAACGGGGACGGCACGTTTGGCGCGCCCGTGACGTTTGAAATGAACCAGCCTTTCGCCATCGCGGCTGCCGATTTCAACGGCGATCACCTGACGGACTTGGCCATCGCGAACCTGACGAGTAACTCAGTTACGGTGTTGCTCGGTGAAGCGAAGGGGCAGTTCCAGGCTGCCGCATCGTTTCCGGTGGGCGTGTCGCCGCTGTCGCTGGCAACTGGAGACTTCGACGGCGATGGCACGCAGGATCTGGCTGTGGTGAACCGCGACTCCAACAGCGTTTCTTTGCTGAAGGGCAATGGCGCCGGCGGCTTTACGGCGCCGGGCACGCTGACCACGGGCACACGGCCCGTGGCGATCGTGGCGGGCGATTTTAACCGAGACGGCAAGCCGGATTTGGCCGTGGCGAATCAAGACCTCGATAACGTCTCGATTTATCTGGGCAACGGCGACGGTACATTCCGAACCGCGGTGGGCTTCGGCGCCGGAAGCGCGCCGACTACCTTGCTGGCGGGGGATTTCAACGGCGACGGAAAACTGGACCTGGCGGTGGCCAACGGCAGGTCGAACAACATCTCAGTGTTGCTGGGCAACGGCGATGGTTCGTTTCAAGCGCCGCTAAACGCGCCGGCGGGGATACAGCCCATCGCGCTGGCGGCGGCGGATTTCAACGGCGATGGCAAACTCGACCTGGCGGTGGCGAACTTCGGTATCGGCAACGCCGAAAGCAGCTTGGGCGTGTTGCTCGGCAATGGCGACGGCACTTTCCAAGCCCAACGAATTCTCGCGACCGGTGGAGTTCTCCAGTCCGCGGTAGCGGTGGGGGACTTCAACGGTGATGGCAAGGTGGACATCGTGGCGACCAACCAGGCATCCAATACCATTGCGCTGCTGTCCGGTAATGGAAACGGCACCTTTCGGCCTGCGGTGACCACCTTCGCCGGGAATGTTCCATTCGCGCTTCTGGCCGCGGATTTCAACCTGGATGGCATTTTGGATCTGGCGGTTCTGAGCGGCGTGAACACGGACCTGACCATTCTGCAGGGCGCGGGCGGAGGCAAGTTCGCTCCGGCGGTTTCCTGGGCGGCGGGCACCACACCTACCGGAATCGTGGCGGGCAACTTCAACGGCGATGCGCGGCCCGATTTGGCGGTGGGCAATTTCGATGTTGGGACCATTTCGGTGTTGTTGAACAACAGCCACTAACTTGCAGTAGTAAGCTTCTTCCCTGGCGACCCGGGATGCGCCGAACACGCGCATTACCGGGCCGCGTTTTTCTACGACTTACCGCGGAAAGATACACCAGCTCGATTACCAGAATAATCATCATCAGAAGCTGCTGATGGTTCTGGCGACCGTAACTTTGTGGAGCTTACCGGAGGCGGTGTTCGTGTCCGTATGGAGCATGTGTTAACTCTCTGCTTCACTTTCTAAACGAGGTTAAGCCGCTCGATCGATAGCGCAAACTTTTTTACACCTCTTTACCAGTACCCTCAGGCCGGGCAATCGCTCTAATATCCAGGTGTTGATAATCAGGCTAACGCGTCGCGGCCTTATCAGCGGCTCGGAGTGCCCTTGGCTATCAGTGACCAATTTATATCGGTTGTGAAGAAGGAGCGATTCATGACTGCCAGAAAGTTATGTGTTGTTACGGCTTGTTGTGTGCTTGTCGTGGCTCTGCTTGTGGAACACTCCCATCAAGCGGCTCAGAACGAGGTGTTAGGCGTGTCGGCGATTTCAAGTACCGATGTGTGGGCGTGCGGATGTGCCGGCTATCGGTTTCAAGGTCTAATCGAGCATTGGGGCGGAACGCAATGGACGACCAGCGTGTCTCCTCAGCCTAACCTTTCAACCGCGTATGCGGTACTGGCTTTCCCCTCAGGCAGCGTGTTCTTGGCAAGGGACTCGGTAAGCCGCAGATTGGTGCGAAGACTTGACTCGCTCATTCTCCATACTACACAACGGTTGTAAGGGACTTCGTCGGTTCCCATCACAGCAATCCAGATAGTAAATATACCTAAGGGAAAGAGGCTAACTATGTTTGCACAGAAGTTACGAAACGTGTCAAGCGCATTATCTGTTATTGCCACTTCGCTGGCGCTTTGGGCGCCGTGCGCTGTGGCCCAGGAGGAGGAGTTCGCCCGGAAGCTCCCATCATTTCACGCGCATCGGGATTTCTTCGACTCTGGTGGCGCGGTGCCCGCCCAAGGCGATCTCAACGGTGACGGAATTGTGGATCTGGCTGTGCCGGGCCTGGCTCGTAACAGCATCAGCGTGCTCCTGGGGAACGCGGATGGCACATTTCAGGCGCCGTTCTCCGTCAATGCCGGCGCGGGATGTTTCTCTGTAGTGATTGCCGACCTGAACGGGGACGGCGTGCCGGATATCGCAGCTTCGACTTCGTCCGGTGTCTCGGTCATTTTGGGCGAAGGCGGCGGGGGTTTTGGCGCGCCCACGATATTCCCGGCGGGAAAGAGCCCCGAAAGAATCATCGTGGCGGACTTCAATGGAGATCACATTCCGGACCTGGCGACCGCCAACTTTGATTCCAACGACGTGTCGCTATTCCTGGGGAAGGGCGACGGCACCTTCCGCGAGGCTGCCACGATCGCAGTGGGCGTGGCGCCGCTGGGACTGGCGGCCGCAGACTTCAATGGCGACGGGCATTTGGACCTGGTGGTTTCCGACTCCGGTGGCAAAAATGGGCCCAACCCGAACACCATCGCGGTTCTGTTGGGAGTTGGTGACGGGACCTTTCGATCTCCAGCGTTCGTCCCTCTGAAACACCCCGAGGGAATTGCCGTGGGCGACTTCAACAAAGATGGCCACCTGGATCTCGCAGTGGTGCTGACCACGACCGACCAGGTAGGCGTACTGCTGGGGAACGGCGACGGCACTTTCCAGGCCCCACGTTTGTTTACGGTGTTCCCGCAGAGCCTGCCCGAACCCGGGGTGTTCTTGGGTCCGACGAACGTTGCTCTGGCGGACTTCGATGGCGACGGCAACGTGGATCTGGCGGTGGCCAATTCGCTGACTTCAACAGTTGGTGTCCTTTTCGGCGATGGGACAGGCAATTTCAAGTCGCCTCGCAACGTTGAGGTGGGCCGTACGCCGGTTTGGGTTCTGACGGGAGACTACAATCACGACGGTAAGCCGGATTTCCTCTCATCCAATGCGGATAGCAGCACAGTCTCCGTGGTCCTGGGGAATGGAGATGGGAGCTTTCTCGACGCGCCCATTTTCTCGTTGGGCGCGCAACCGCGGCAAATGGTAGTTGGCGACTTCAATGGCGACGGAGTACCCGATGTGGCGTCGACGGGAGGCTTCGGCAACGGTCCCGGCAACAGCCTGTCAATCCTGCTGGGCAAATCCGGCGGGGGTTTCGTGCCAAAGAACGTGCTGACCCTGAGCGCCAATATCGCGGGCCTGGTGGCCGCCGATATCAATCGGGATGGCCACGTGGACCTGGTCGGGGCTAATTTCGGCAAACTCGGCTCGGACGTGGGAGGCATCACCGTTCTGTTGGGCAAGGGCGATGGTACTTTCCAGCCAGCCGCGAACGTTCCGGCCGGGAGCAATCCCCGTCTCGTTGCCGTGGCTGATTTCAATGGGGACAAGAAACCGGACGCGGTTGTGGCAAATGAAACGGTGACCTTTGCAGAAAGTCTGAGTTTCCTTGCAGGGGACGGCAAAGGTGGTTTCGGAACTCCAATAAACATCATCAGCCTGCCCGAGCCTAGCCTTTTCAAGGCTCTGTTGACGGGAGACTTCAATGGCGACGGAAAAACCGATATCGCTTATGTGGCGACTACCTTCCAGACGGACTTGAAGATACAGCTCGGAAACGGAGACGGCACTTTTCAAGCGCCTAAGATTCTCACTTCTGTCGGCGTCAGCAGCGACATTTTCGCTGTTTCAATCGGTGACTTCAACAATGATGGCAGTCCGGATTTCGCGGTGGAGGAAGGCGGGGTGATCGAGGTTCTGGTTGGGGACGGCCACGGTAATTTCATATCCAAGGGTAAGTTCCCTGAGAACCAACTCTCATCGTTCTCCTTTGTTCCGGCTCTCGTTCTGGCCGACTTTAACGGTGACGGCCTGCTGGATGTAGCGGCTACGGATGGGTTCGATGACAACGTGCCCGTGCTGCTGGGACACGGGGATGGCACGCTGAGCGCGCCGCGGCTGATCATTGGCGGTGGCCACACGGCGGCTGCCGTGACTGCCGATTTTAATGGCGACGGGCGACCCGATATCGCGCTGGCCACAACCGCTCCCACAGCTCGTCCGAACAGCGCTGGTGAAGTCATCCTTTTGCTGAACACAACACCCTGACACTCGTTTGGCGTTCTTGATCCAGCGGTTCGGGATGCGCCCAACACGCGCATTGCCGGGCCGCGTTTTTTTCTACCACGTTTTGTCTACCACCTACCGCGGAATAGATAGACCAGCTCGATTACCAGAATGATCACCACCAGAAGCTCCAGCATGAAGGCGCGGCCGTGCTGGAACTGGTCAACCATGAACTGGTAGAGTTCGCCGGCCGTGTTGAGCTTGTCGTCGACCAGGCGGCGGTAGTCATTGACTCCCACTTTGCCGGCTGCCAGGCGGTAGAGACGCGCGGAGAACATGTCGCTGAGGAACTTGATGGAGTTATCGACCCTTTCGGTCAGCTCGCGTACTTCGAGGCGGATAGTGTTGAGGCGCTCGGCCTCGCGGGCGAGCCGCCAGCGCGACCAGACGCCCGTACCTTTCTCGACCGACCGATAGACACCTGCCAGCAACTGAGTGAGTTTGTCGTCGTAATAGCGGAATTCGAGCAACTGGGAGTTGGCATACTCCAGGAGCTGAATGGTGGGCAGGGCGCCTTGGGGCGTGTCGTAGACCAGGGCGGCGGTCCAGCCGATGACCACCAGGTCCTCGGGGTAGTAGGAACGGCGGGACTGGAGAATCTCGGTGCGCTCGTCGGCGGACAGGCGCACCACTTCGCCGCGGACGACCTGAGCGATTTCGTCGCCGCGGGCAGCGATGAGTTGCTCGCCGGTCAGGGTGCTGCCATCGCCATTAAGGATAGGACGAAGCTCGATGATGTAGTAGTCTTCGCTCAGCCAGTCGTCGTAGGGCTTATGCAGGGCGGGGCGGGCCCGATCGAGCCGGCGGCGCACGCTTTCGGCGGCTTGTTTCTCGACATCGGGGGCGGCGATCCAACGTCCGGAGAGTCGCAGCAATTGTGGCCAATCGAACTCAAAGGGCAATTGCAGCTCGATACCGACCACGCCGTACTCGTAGTATTGGATGCGGTACTGGAGGCATTCGCCGCTATCGAGGCGCAACGGTTCGAGGTCTTCAATGACCGGCGGTTTCTGGAAGCGGACATACTCCGGGACCGGATGGCGGAAGCTCGGGCCACGGCGGGGGGGGTGGGCGCCCAGGAGATTGCGGAGGTCTTCGAGATGGATCTCTTCGCAGACGTCATAGAGGAAGAGCAGCCAGTAGTTGCCTGAAAGGCGGTCAGCGGGCGGCCCCATGATGTGATAATAACGTCAGTAAGGGGATGAGAAGACGGAATTGGTTCCGGACAGCGGCCCGCATGGTAGTGGCCGGCCTGTGCGTTTCGGGGGTGTCCATCGTCTATCACCGGATTCTGCCGGCCAACGCCACGACGGCGTCACTAACCTATCTGCTGATGGTTTTGGCGGCGGCGACCTTGTGGGGCTTGCCGGAGGCGGTGTTCGCGTCCGTATGGAGCATGTTGTGCCTGAACTATTACTTCCTGGCGCCAGTCGGGATGGGCATTGACGACCCACAGAACTGGGTGGCGTGGTGCGTGTACCTGGTGACTGCACTGGTGGCGAGCAATCTATCCACGCGTTTGAGAAAGAAGGCGGAAGAGGCCACGGACCGGAAGCTCGAAATCGAGAGACTGTACGCGTTGAGCCGCAGCCTGATGTTCGGTGACTCGGCGGCGGCTCTGAGTCAGCAGATTCCGAGCCACGTGACTCAGTTGTTTGGTTGCGCGGGAGTGGCGTTTTTCGATCTGGCCTCGGGGCAGGTATATCGCAGGGGGTTGACAGGAGCAATCCCGGAAGAGGCGCTGCGGCAGATCGCCGGCACGGATCAGGCGGCATTCAAGGGCGGGAGCCAGGCGGCGGTTGTGCCGGTAAACCTGGGCGGCACGGCGATCGGCAGCATCGGTTTCCAGCCGCCCTCGATTTCCAAGACAACCATGCAGGCGGTGGCGAACCTGACGGCGATTGCGGTGGATCGCGCGCGGAAGCAGGAGGCCGCTGGAAGAGCGGATGCGGCGCGGCGCCACCAGGAGTTGAAGTCGACGCTGCTAGACGCGCTGGCGCACGATTTTCAAACGCCGGTAACCTCGATCCGGGCGAGTGTTTCAGCGATGCTGGCGGAACCGCGGGGTGCCGATCTGCGGGAATGGCTGGAGATTCTAAACGAGGAGAGCACGCGGCTGGGATTCATGATGGCAGAGGCGATACAGATGGCGCGGATCGAGGCCGGGCACCTGGATCTGGACCTGCAGACGCACACGGTGGAAGACTTGGTCCTGTCGGCACTGGGCGGCGACGTGGGCGAGCCATCACAAGTGATCGTCGATTTGCAGGCGGGTTTGCCGCAAGTATCCGCGGATGCCGGGATGATCCGACTGGTGATCAGGCAGCTTGCGGGTAACGCCCTGAAGTATTCGGCAGGCTCGCGAATCACGGTGCGGGCCGAGGCGGCGGGCGGTTGCGTGGTGGTGAGCGTGACGGATCGCGGGCCGGGGATCCCAGCCAAAGAGCAGGAACGGATCTTCGAGGAGTATTTTCGGGGGAGCCAGGGGCGCGGCTCCCTGGCGGGGACTGGTATGGGATTGCCGATCGCGCGGCAAGTGATCGAGGCGCATCACGGGCGCATCTGGGTGGACAGCCGGCCGGGGGAAGGCGCCAAGTTCTCGTTTACCCTTCCCTTCGCACATGAGGAAGCCAGCGTATGAGCGGGGCTCGCATTCTGGTAGTGGACGACGATGTGCAAATCCGCCGGGTAATGCGGAAGATGCTGATGGCGCGAGGTTACACGGTGAACGACGCGCGCAGCGGCGAAGAGGCGCTGGAGACGCTGCGGCGCGACCGGCACGACCTGGTGCTGCTGGACCTGGCGATGCCGGGGATGGGGGGATTGGAGGCGTGCCGCTCGATCCGGAGCGGATGGGACGTGGCGATTGTAGTGCTTTCTGTGCGCAACCTGGAGAAAGACAAGATCAGCGCGCTGGATGCCGGGGCGGACGATTACGTGACCAAGCCCTTCAGCATGCAGGAACTACTGGCACGCATCCGGGCGGCGCTGCGGCGTTCTCCGCTGGCGCCGGAGTCGGCGCAACAACCGCTGCACCTGGACGGCCTGGAGATCAACTTCGCGACGCGCCGGGTGATTGTGTCAGGCCAGGAGGTGCGCCTGACGCGGAAAGAGTTCGACCTGCTGCAATACCTGGTGACGAACGCCAACACACCGATTTCCCACCGCCGCCTGCTGCAGGCGGTATGGGGACCGGACTACGGGAACGAGGTCGTGTACCTGCGGGTGTTCATCAATCAACTGCGAAAGAAGATTGAGCCGGACCCGGCCAAGCCAATTTACATTTTGACGGAGCCTTGTATCGGCTACCAGTTTCGGATTCCGCAGCGGGAGCCGGTGTAGGCGGCGGGAACCGGCTTGCTGACGCGCACACTCAGAAGCTAGGTCACGATGCTTCGGGTGTTTTGATCCCAATAGACGGTCTTTTTCCGGAAGTACGATTCGTTCGCCATGTGGCAGGCAATGGCGGCGTGATTACCGAATACGGCATCCTCAGCCACAGGCGTTCGGGTTCGCACGGCTTCGAAGAAGGTCTGCAGGTGAGGGCGCAGATCATCCCAATCGTTGCCGCGGTAGACCTCGTCACTCGAGATGGGCTCGTGGCCCGGGGGTGCGTCATGCTCGGCGTGCCAGGCCTTGACGTACTCTTCGCGCATTTTGCCCGGGTAGCCGGTGGTGTAATAGCTTGGCGCGGTGTCGATACCTCGCTGGCGCGAGTGGCGCAACTCGAACTCGCCGGCGTCCAGAATGCCTTTGGGTCCCATGAAGCGGGCCAACTCGGGGCTCTCCGTGCCCAAGCCCAGGCGCACATAGACCGGAATGCCGTGGTAGTCGAACAGGACTACGTGGATATCCGGCATGTTGCGGCCGTCTTTCCAGCGGAAGATGCCGCCGAGCGCGGAGGCGGAGCGCGGGATTTCGTTCCAGCCCAGCGTGAACATCATGCCGCTCAGCAGGTGGACCATTAAGTCGCCCCCCACCCCGGTCCCGTACTCCTTCCAGCAGCGCCAGCGGGCGAACCGCTCCGGATTGAAGGGAATTTTCGGGGCGTCGTTCAGCCAGGTGTCCCAGTCGAGATTCTGGGGCGAAAGATCGGGAGGCGGCGGGTATTCCCATGCGCCCGTCGGATCGTTGCGGCCAAGCGACAGCTCGATGTTTTCCACCTCACCGATAGCGCCCTCCTTGTAGAGTTCGCGGGCTTTGGCGCACAGCGCGGAACTGACCCGCTGGGAACCGATCTGCACGATGCGGTTGTTGCGCTGGGATGCCTCGACCATCTCAAAGCCTTCAGCCGCGGTATGCGACATGGGCTTTTCGCAATAGATGTCTTTGCCAGCATTGCAGGAGTCCACCACGACGCGCTTGTGCCAGTGGTCGGGGACGGCCGCGAGGATACAGTCGATGTCCTTGCGGTCGAGCAGTTCCTGATAGCGCCGGGTCGCCGGAAGGCTGGGATTGCCGGTGATTTCTCTGGCGAGCGTGTGGCGGCCGTCATACAAATCGGCGGCGCCCACGCACTCGACGTTGGGCAGGGACAGTGCCGCGGCCAGCACGCCGGACCCTTCCATGCCGATACCGATGATGGCGAAGCGCAGCTTCTTCCCCGCTGCGCCCTGCATGGCCGCGCCGAGCGGCGCGGGCTCCAGGAGAATGGTTTTAGCGGCCATGAGGCCTCCGGCCGCGGCCGAGCCGGCTTGCAGGAACTGACGCCGCGATGAAGTGGAACTCATTGGTTCTGCCTCCTCATTTAGTCTATTTCAAGGGTTTCATGGCGACTTCCTTGAAGAAGACAATATCGTTGTCGCTGTGATTCTGCAATCCAAAGTAGCCCAGGTTGGGGCGTAGCCCGCGCTGCGGCTCGAAATCGAATTTCCGCGGCGGCACGGGGTCCCCCTCCTTGTAGTCCGTGACCTTGACGCCGTTGAGCATGACGATGGTGTGCGGGCCGTCGAGGGTGATCTCCATGGTGTTCCATTCAGGCCCCGGCTTCCAGGCTTTGGCAAGCGGCTTGGTCAGTGAATACAGCATGCCGGTGGAATGGTATTCATCTTCCTTGCTGGTTTCCGGATGGTTATCGATCTGCACTTCATAGCCGTAGTGTACCGGCATCCATTCCTCGCGCGGCTCGAGGGGGATGCGGATAAAGACCCCGGAATTGTCGTTTTCGTCGCGCATGCGGTAGACCACGCGCAAGACGCAATTCTCGATCGGCCCGCCGGTCCAATAGAGCAGGCCCATGCCGGCGTGCGTCTGGATCAGGCCGTTCTCGACGGTCATGCGGCCGGGGCCGACGTGCTTCCAGCCCACGAGGTCCTTGCCGTTGAAAAGCTGGGTCCATTGGTTCGGGTCGCCCTTGCAGGCGTTGGTCGCCGCGGCGGCGAAACAGGCCGTCGCGCAGGCGCATACCAGGAGGCATGCCACTTCAACGAATTTCCGCATACCGCTCCATCATGCCACAGTGAAAAGGATCCGGTGGTGGGCATTCGGAATCAGCGGAAGGCCGACGCGTTTTCCCGTGCCCACTGATCGAACGTAGCCGGCTTTCGGCCCAGCACGCGCTCAACTGTGCCGGTCACTTCAGCCAGGCGGCCGGCGCGAATCGCGCGAAAGATCGAGAGGCGCGCTTCCACCAGCGGTTCCGGAGCGCCCCAAGCGATCTGTTGCTTGCGCTCCTGCTCTTCGGAGATTGCCTGGAATGTGAGCGGCCTGCCGATTGCTGCGGCGATTTTGGCGGTCATCCCGGCATAGCTCAGGGCCTCCGGTCCCGTGATGGGCAGCGACGCGCCCTCGTATTGCTGCGTGGTTAACGCCTCGGTGGCGACATCGGCGATGTCGGCGGAATGAATGAAGGGAATCCTGCCGTCGCCGGTAGATGAACGAACCACCCCTTCGGCCTTGATCGAGCGCGCCCAGTAGGGCGCGTTTACCATGAACCCCGACGGCTGCACGAACGTGAATGTGATCCCAGTGGCGCGAATGGCGGATTCGCCGCGCGCATGCCAAACGCCGGTGCCGACGTTTTGCTCGCGCGCATCGATTGAGGAGAGCTTGACCAGACGCCGCACCCCCGCGGCCTTGGCGGCCTTGGCCGCGGCTTCGTCGCGGGCCGGCTGAAGGGTCCCGATATCGGCGAGGTCGCCGGTGAACACATCCACAGAATCGCCGTACCGCGCCCGGGCTTTCTCCGCATCGCGCGCGAAGACACGGGGCCGTTCGCGGCGCGCGAGCAGGCGTTCGACAACTAAGGCGCCGACGTTGCCAGTCGCGCCGGTGATCAGACAGGTCATCATAGTCTCCTTATAATTTAATATTTGCTCAGAATTAGATTTATGTATACTCGCCTTTTTGCCAAGCCTCACGCGCACGCAATTTCTGACGGCAGACAATGTAGATATGAATCGCTAACTCATATTTCGTGTATGCTGGTCGTCATGAAAACCAGGGCGAGCAAGGCCTCCCGGCGCCGCCAGCCGAAGCAGCGCCGCGCGCGGCAAACGGTAGAAGCGGTGCTGGACGCCGTGGTGAAGATCCTGAAGCGCGGCGGAGCGGACAGCGTCACCACCAACCGCATCGCCGAGGTTGCAGGCGTCAGTATCGGCTCGGTCTACCAATATTTTCCGGACAAGCGCGCGATCTTCGCGGCCTTGCACCGGCGCCATATCGAAGAGATCGAGCGCCTGATCCAGGCCACGCTGCTCGACCATGCGTCGTCATCGCTCGGCGAACTGGTGCGCGCGCTGGTGGAAGCCATGATCGAGGCGCACAACAAAGACCCGGAACTCCACGAGCTTTTGGCGACGGAGGTGCCTCACAGGGCGGAGGGCACGAGGGACTTCGCCACGCGGTTGCATGGCGCTTTCCGGCTGGCGATCGCGGCGCGGGCGCGCGAAGTGAAACCAGATCGCGGCCTCGACGGGGTGGTCTTCATCGTCGCCAACATGGTGGAGGCGCTCTCCCATGCAATTGCTCTGCGACGTCCGCCGCACCTCTCAATTGCCGCCGCGAAGGAAGCAGCCGTACGCGCCGTCATGGCGTACTTGCATGCCGGCACTCCTCCCGACCGGACT
>Ga0335077_10009862_pt1 | contig 11874 bp, 9 predicted proteins | sample Lox_Sample_31_FD_207151 | JGI IMG/M metagenome (GOLD analysis project Ga0335077, IMG submission 207151) | Soil microbial communities from Loxahatchee National Wildlife Refuge, Florida, United States - Lox_Sample_3.1 | ecosystem: Environmental > Terrestrial > Soil > Wetlands | place: USA: Florida...
CTGAATGCGGCTGGCATCGATCTTGACGTCGCGCTGGATCTCCATCTCGATGGAGGTACCGACCTCGAGCCTCACTTCTGGGCCATGCTTCAGCAGGGCCCAAGCCACGCCGCCGGCGATTCCAGCCAGACCGCCGTAGCGGGCGCCATTGTATCCACCAGCCGCTGCTCCGCCGATGGTGCCAATCGTGCCTCCGACGGCCGCGCCCTTTGCAGCGTCTTCCACCCGCTTGCCGGTGTCCTTGTCTTGCTGAATCGTGCCTTCCTTATCCTTCACACTGTTATCAGCGGCACCGGGGGTGTTGTCCACCGACCCTGGCAGCATCACCGTATATCCGGTCGGATAAATCATCGAAGTGAAGTGGATCAACAGTTCCGCACGTTTCTTGGAGCGTCCGGCGTGTTCGGTGTGAACAATCTTGCCCTGGATGTATGTGCCGGCAGGGATCAGAATGTGATCGTTCTGAACGAAGGGGAAGGCGGTTTCGGCATAGACGGGATCACCTTCCTTCGCGTTCTTGGTCGAGATGGCCTGCTTGAGCAACAATGGGATCTTGCTACCTGCGGGGATGACAGCGGCGTGAGGGTCGCGCGCCTCCTCCACGCCAGGGCTCGTCGATGCGGAAGTCGCGTCGGCAGTTTTATGGGTCGGAGCCGCAGTCGCGCTTTGTACCTCAGGCAGTTTCGGCGCAGATTGTTCCGTTGACTGCGCGAACGCCATCCCAGAGACCAGCAACAATGTCCAAAAAATGCGCATCCCGCACCTCCGGAACGTCAGTCGTTTGCCCAAGCTTACTACGCTTTTAGGCGCTAGGATGCAGGATTCCCGGTATGGAGTTATCCGCGGTTGCAGGGGCTGCACCCCGCCGCTTTGCGATCAAGGTTTGCGAAGTGCGTAAGCACAAGGCTTTTACCACGATTCGAGGTAATATCGCGGCGCCCGAAGTCCCAGATCGCCGGCTTTGGATGTTGCGGATTGCTTCAGCAGTGTGGTTACTTCGCGATCCAGAGCGTGAAGGTTCTGGTCCTCCAGACTGGTGAACCGAAATGGCTGTAGATATCCAACCGCCCCCAACATGGGAAACATCATCTCCGCCGTGCCGCGCACGGGACCGGAACTCAGGTAAATAGTCACATCCACCCAAGAGCGTTCTTCCACGTAGTTTGCGATATCCAGCAATCCTCCGGTGATCGAGAGTTGCTGAAGTTTCGCGGAATGCTGGCGTCCGTTCTCAAGGCGGATCACCGCGGCGATGGTTCCGCTTACGTTGACGCGTGGCGCTCTTCTGGCAGGCTGACGTTGCACAAAGTGACTCATGACATATCCCCGAAGTTTTTTTCAGCGGCGCGCAACGGGGCTTTTTTGTCCAAGCTTAATGCGAGAGACTGTTGCCGTGGAGCTCGTGCTGGAAGGTTGCCACGAGCAGGCGTTTCGTCCTGCGCATCATTCTCCAGTCATATTCGTACGCTGTTCCACAGGCCAGGCAGATCTGATAATGACGCCCGTTCTCGTCGATGCGGGGCCACGAGAAACGGTGCGAGCAACTTTGGCGAAGAAGAAATTTCAATAATTTCACGAGCTCACCTGATTTCGGTTCTTCCATTGTTCGAGCCAACGAGAGAAAAAAGGTTTGTGCTGATCGCCCAGCAAATCTTGCAAGGTGGACAAGAGAATGTCGGGCGGTTGTGACTTGGTAAGAAACGAGTCCACGGCGCGCAGCTTGCTCTTGGGCAGCGGGCCGTAGGCCGAGAGAAGCATGATGGGGACTTGCGCGTTGATGCGCTTCATTTTCTCGGCAACAATGTCGCCGCTTGTCCCGGGCATCTGGTAATCGAGGACCACGGCGTCGACGTTGCGCGAGAGAAAGAGCTTCAATCCTTCCTCTACACCACTGGCTTCGAGCACCTCATATCCGTTTTTTTCCAGCAACATTTTGCGCGCGATCAGTCCCTTCCAGTGATCGTCAATACAGAGGATGGTTGCTTTCGCGCGCGACATGACTTCTCGATTCCCCGTCAGGCCAGAATAGATCGTTCAGCGATGACTTCCCCATGGGGATGTGTGACCGCTGCGCTACGAAGTGGTGGGCAAATGCATTCTCCATCGGTCATGGAGAATCAACAAATTACGAAGGGTCACTTTCCGGACAGTTACCTATGGGCAGATGCTGGAAATGGGTTCACGCACATCCGAGCGGAATTCAGACACACTTGGCATCAGCATGATCATGGATTCGCCGATCTATGGCTGAACACTCTCAATGCTTCGATTACTTTTGTGCAGATTTCAGTTTGGCGATTTTTTCTTTGGCCTGCTGCTCAAGTTGAGCCTTGAACTGCGCGTCGCTCTTGTCTGCAGGCAGCAACTCCAGGCACTTCTGCTCCGCCGCAAGCGCAAGATCATTCTGGCCCGTGGCCAGATATCCATCGCTCAAGCTGTCCTGCGCGTTCGCCGACATCGGATAGGCCTCGGTATTGAGCTTGAACAGTTCAATGGCCCCTTGTTTATCGCCTGCCTGCAGTTTGGCGTATCCCAGTAGGTTTATAGGATATTCGGTGAAGACAACCGCATTGGGATCACGTTTTCGCGCTTCATGGAAGACAGCGGAAGCTTTTGCGGCACCGCCCGACTGATTCACCAACGCGAAAAACTCGGAGGCGGGCGTTTTTCGCGGCGTAACCGACGCCTTCAAATCCACAGGCGATGTGATGAGGGTATCCACGAGGAACGCGACTATCTGATGCACCAATTCGGGATGCGGGCCGAAGATTTCTGTCCCGTGCCGTCCATCTTTGAATCCGGAGAACTTTGTACGCGGATTTCCGGAGATCTCGCTGAACCACTGCATCAGTTGAATGGTGTTGGGATTGTACTCATCATCTGCCGCAGCGGCGGTGAAGATCGGCAACTCCGGATGTTGCGCGATGTAATTGATGCCCGCGAGATCGGTTCCGCCGGCAAGCAGAACCAGCGATTTCAAATCCGGATGTCTCTCCGCCAATTTGATGGCGTTACCAACTCCGCAACTTCCCCCACCCGCTGCGATTCGTGTCTTGTCCACGCCGGGTTGCGCGGCAAGGAATTCATGGGCGGCGTCGAAGTCTCCCGCCCACTTCTCGTTCAACTGCTTGATCACCTCGGGCGATGAAAGATCGAACTGAGGCCCTCCACTCTCGCCAAATCCGCGATTGTCGATGGTGAGAGCGTTGATCCCCTTCTCGCTCAGTGCCTTGGCAACGGGCTCCCACGACTTCCGCACAGTGTTGCACATGTGCAGCAGCAACACCCCCGGCCCGGGCTTGCCCGCGGCGAAGAAGGTGGCGCGCAGCTTGGTTCCATCGGGCGCCGTGATGTCGACATCCTTGGTCGAAGGCGATTGCGAGTAGGAGAGGCCGACCGCCAGCATAACGAACAAAAGCAGAATTCGAATCATGCTTGCACCTGCGAGACAATTCGCGAAAAGTTTGCCCCGTCGGCATACAGTTTCTAACATCCAGGTAGCATCCATCCGTACGAGGCTGGTATGTCCAGATTTTGGCTGTGGCACATTCTACTCTGCGGACTCATCCTCCCCTCGTCTAGTGTGTTCATATCAGCAGCGCAGACTGGACGCAACCGTAAGCCCAAGCCGATCCAGCTCCCGGTTCCTGATGACCCGAAGGCCCCTCTACCCTACAACCGCAGCTATCAGAGATGGCTCGACGAGGACGTCGTTTACATCGTTACCGAGGAAGAACGCGCCGACTTTGCGAAGCTAGCGAGCGATCAACAGCGCGACAAGTTCATCGAAGACTTCTGGCAGCGCCGCAATCCGAATACGACCCCTGAGGCGAATCCCTTCGAGGAAGAGCACTACCGCCGGCTCGCCTATGCGAACGAGCACTTCGCTGCAAGCATTCCCGGATGGAAGACCGACCGCGGCCGCATCTACATCATCTACGGCTCTCCGGATCAGGTCGACCAGCACTTTTCGGACGCGGGCTCCAACAAGGCCAGCGATCTCGTTGGCGCTGGTGCGATCCCATACGACTGGGAGTTCTGGCACTATCGATATATCGAGGGCATCGAGAAAGACGTCACGCTCAAGTTCGTTGACGTGTGCGCCTGCGGACGCTATGTCGTCGCTGTCACGAAAGAAGACTTGAACCGATATAAAGCCAAGTAGCACATCTGCGCGTGCTGTGCTGCGCCCCTGGCCTCACTTGTAAATCAGATATTTCTCGCGGACCTTCCCGAACTTCTGCAGCTCGTCCATCCAGTCTTGCGCGATGCGGCGCGGGTCCTGGCCAGCCGTCAGAGCGTCGTACACACTCTGATTCACGAGCAATCCCTGCATTTTCTCGATCTTGAAATCGGTTGCGTACAGCTTGCGGAGAGCGGCAGCTAATTCGATCCCCAGTTCCGGCGCATCAAAGCCATTGCGGTCGGTCACAATGATGTTCACTCCCTGGCATGCCTGTCCGCTAAAGTTGCTCGACGTGGGCGTGAAGGTGATGGGCACAAAGCGCACGCCCGCGATGGCCCGCGCGTTTAGATAAGTGGCCAGTTCCTTGCTCTTGATCCATGGTGCACCCAGCAATTCAAACGGAGAGTCGGTGCCGCGACCCACCGAAATGTTGGTGCCCTCGATCAGCGCCACGCCCGGATACAGCGCCGCCTCGGTCACGCTGCGCAGGTTGGGAGACGGATTTATCCACTCCAGCCCAGTTGAGTCGAACCAATCGCCGCGCTGCCATCCTTCAAGGGGAATGACTGTCAGCTTTGCATTGATGTCGCGCTCGGCGTTGAACATTTTCGCCAGTTCGCCCATGGTCATGCCGTGGCGCACCGGCAGAGTCCAGTAGTTGGTGAAGCTCTCATGCCCGGGGTCGGCCAGCGGTCCTTGCACAAAGGAACCTGTGATGGGATTTGGGCGATCGAAGACGATAATCTCGATTCCGGCCTTCGCCGCGGCCTCCAGAAAGTATCCCAGAGTCGTCTCGTACGTGTAGAAACGGACGCCCGCATCCTGGATATCAAAAACGATCGCGTCGAGCGTGCGGAGGACGTCGGGTGACGGACGCCGTGCCGTTTCGCTGGCGCCATAGACGCTGTAAACAGGAACGCCCGTGGCTGGGTCTTTCGAATTGTTGATGTCGGTCGTATCGAGGGTGCCGGTTACGCCGTGCTCCGGACTGAAGATCGCATCGAGCGAGATGCCCGGCGCCTGCGCGAGCAAGTCAACCGTACGCTTGCCTGATGCATTTATGCCGGTCTGATTCGTTACTACTCCGATGTGTTTTTTCGCTTGCGGGGGCGCATCTGCAGAGAGCTTGAGCACATCGAATGCGTGCTCTTCGAGCACGTCGATCCCGGTCTTGACTGCGCCGTTGCGAGCGCTGACGCGACGGGCTGCGCTGAAAGCCTCGTTGTAGCCGGTGATGCTCTTCCAACGCCGAGCCTCGTTTTCATCGGTTGTGAGGTTCAGAGCTGCAGCAACTTCCGTGGCAACTTTTCCGCGCAGACCGATCGCATTTCCCTTTCCGCGCGGATGGACCGCGTTCGTCAGAAGGATGATGTAGGTCTGCGTCGTTGGATCGATCCATATGGACGTCCCGGTAAATCCTGTGTGTCCATAGGAACCGACCGGCAGCAGGTCGCCGCGATTGGAGGAGAAGGGCGAATCGATGTCCCAACCGAAACCGCGCAGAACCGGCGCGGTTGGCGGCGTTTCGGGCGAGGTCATCTTTTCCACGGCGTCGCGAGACAAAATTCCGTCGCCGCCATCCAGCAATGCCTGTGCGAATTTCGCCAGATCGTCGCCGGTCGAGAACAATCCCGCGTGGCCGGCGACACCGCCCATGCGCCGCGCCGTGGGATCGTGCACCAGACCGCGCAGCATTTTGTCCTTCTCGTCATACTGGGTCGGGGCGATCTTCGGACCCCAGACGACGGGCGGAAGGAACCGCGTGTGGATCATCTTCAGGGGCGTAAAGACGTGCTCTGCAGTGTAAGTGTCAAGCGTCTCACCTGAGACTTTCTCAACCAGTTCGCCGAGCATGATGAAGTTGATGTCGCTGTAGACGAATCCGGAACCGGGTGTCGTCTCCGGCGGCATGACCGCGACCAACTGATACGCCGTTTGCTTGCCCTCCCATGGGGTCTCAAGATCGAGATCGGGGGCGAGGCCGGAATAGTGCGTCAGTAACTGACGGATGGTGATGTCGTCTTTGCCGTTCTGCGCAAACTCCGGAATGTATTTCGCGACCGGATCGTTTAGTCGGATCTTTCCCAATTCCATCAACTGCATGACGGCCGTGGTGGTCGCGACCACTTTTGTCAGCGACGCCACATCAAAGACCGTATCGAGCGTCATCAGTTCGCGCCGTGGCTCGAGGGCGCGATTTCCGTATGCCTTGCGGTAAATGACCCTGCCGTTGTGCCCAACCACCAGCACCGCGCCGGGAATGCTTCCGTCAGCAATGGACTGCTGAATAACAGAATCGACTGCAGCCAACTTCACAGGATTCGACGCTTGCGAAGATGCCGAGCCAGTGGCCTGGCGGGAAGCAGCAGTTGCGCCCGGAGGCGCTTGTTCAGCCATCAGTAGTGATCCGAACAAAATGCCAGGAACAATAAAAAGCAGACGCAGACTGCACCACCCGCGCGGCCGCGCGCCGTAAGTTCGCAACATCGATTTCAACCTGAATGAAGAGATGCTCTGACTTTACACAACCCGGCGCCAAGCCTCAACAATCTACGGTAATCGGGCAGATGCCCATGTCGCTCGACAACTATCAGGCAGCTTTACCCTCACGCGCTACTCTGCTATAACGCGCCAAGAAACCATTTTCGGCGGGCACTCAGATTCTCAACGGCATACCAACTCTCGTACCGGCGTTCAAGCAACAGGAGCAGCAATTTTCGTCAGCATTTTCGCTGGTGCGCGAGGCCATCGCCAGCCGCGCCTTCCCTGCCGCATCGATCGCAGTGACCCACTTAGGCAAGTTGGTTGCGCTGCGATCGTTCGGCAAATTTGTTTATGAAAAGGACCTCGAGGGTGTTCCTCCCTTGCCAGGTGATTCCCTGGCCGGACCGGGGGGTCATCTCGATCTCGAAGTGTCACCTTTTACACTGTTCGACCTGGCTTCCGTCACAAAGGCAGTCGCCACCACGACAATGGCAATGATCGTCTACGAGCGGGGACGGCTTGAACTTGAAGCTCCAGTGTGTGGAGTAGTCCCTGAATTCCTGACTGGTGACCCCCGCCGCGGTTCCGTTACCTTTCGCATGCTCCTCGCCCATTCTTCGGGGCTCCCTGCCTATGAGAAGCTCTTCCTGAAGGCGAGAACGCGCGATGAATTGCTTGACGCTGCCATTACCACGCCCCTCACGGTTGATCCTGGGACGCGCGCCGAATACAGCGACATAGGATTCATCGCTCTAGGTCTGGCGCTGGAACGACTCGCCGGAGAACCGCTCGATGCCTTTTGCCAGCGCGAAATCTTCGGGCTGCTTGGGATGACCAGAACGACGTTCAATCCACCACGAGAACTTCGGGCGAAAATTCCGCCTACGGCGGACGAGCGCGAGGGTGAGGCAAATCCCACGAAGCCACATAGCACATTCCGCAATCGCATTGTCCAGGGCGAAGTGCAGGATGAGAACGCTTTTGTTCTCGGAGGAGTCGTTGGCCATGCGGGTCTTTTTGCCACGGCAGAAGATCTGGCGCGCTTCGCACACGGGATGCTCTCCGGGGGACATCCGATCCTGCGACCGGAGACCATTGCGCTATTTACGCAGCGCGAGCCAACGCCGCCCGGCACATCGCACGCCCTTGGGTGGGATACGCCTTCTGTGCCATCACAGTCGGGCAAGCACTTCTCGCAGCATTCGTATGGGCATCTCGGGTATACCGGGACATCGTTGTGGATCGATCCCGGGCGGCAGTTGTCGATTACTTTCCTTACGAATCGGACATGGCCCGATTGTTCGAGTCAGGCAATCAAGCAAGTACGGCCGAAGATCCACGATGGTATTGTGAGAAGCTTGGACGAATCTCTTAACCGCGGAGATCGCTAACACGGTCTGCAGAGATCGTGGAGAAGTGCGCTCATCGGCATGACGGCATGGTCGCGTCGTTCAGCAATAAGGGACGGCTTGATAAACTGTTCGGCTCAGCTTCCCAATCGATCTGAACTCTCGAAAGGCATGTGACTTGACGCGCTCGAGACACCCCCAGTCTGATCTGAGGCAACTTCCTACCGAACAAATTCTCAACACGGCGGCGAATCTCGATCAGATGTCGTCGCTCGAGATCGCACGGCTTATCAACGATCAGGACGCGACCGTGGCGCGTGCCGTCCGGCGAGCGCTGCCGCAAGTGGCTCGTGCCATCGACTTAGTGGCCGACGGCCTGGGCCAAGGCGGACGATTGATCTATGTTGGCGCTGGCACCAGCGGGCGACTCGGCGCGCTCGATGCGTCGGAGATTCCGCCGACCTTCAACATCAGCCCGCGCATGGTGCAGTACATCATGGCGGGAGGGCCTCGGGCCCTGGGCGCTTCGACTGAGGCAAGTGAAGATGATACGAAGCTGGCTATTCAGGAGATCAAGAAACGGAAACCGGGCAAGCACGATGTCGTGATCGGGATCGCGAGCAGCGGGCGAACCCCATTCACGATCGCAGCAGTCGAATATGCGCGCGGGCGCGGAGCCTGGACAGTTGCTCTCACCTGCAATCGGAATTCGCCGCTGGAGCGGGTATCCGATTTCGCGATCGTGACGGAAGTCGGACCGGAGGTTCTCGCCGGGTCGTCGCGCATGAAAGCGGGCACCGCGCACAAGATGGTGCTGAACATGATCTCGACGGGAGCCATGGCCCGACTGGGATACGTCTACGGCAATCTGATGGTCAATGTATGGACGAAGAACGAAAAGCTGGTCCAGCGGGCGATTCGAATCATCGAGCAGGCAACGGGCGCCGACCATGACACGGCGGCGCGCACCCTCAGAGCAAGTGGAAATCGAACTCCGGTGGCAGTTGTCATGGTTGCAGCCGGCGTGAGCCGTGCCAAAGCCGAAACGGCGTTGAAAGGGTCCAAAGGCCATGCGCGGCAGGCCATTGCACGACTCAATTCCTAGGAAGCGTTCTTGGGCGATGCGATTTCGCGGAGATATGCCTCAACGTCTTGTTGTCTGCTGTGGCGCGCCCATTCCGCGGGCGTGCCTCCAAACAGGATGTCTTTCACGTCCGTTCTTGCACCGCGCGCAACCAGGAGTTTGACCACCTCGAGATGGCCATTTCCGGCGGCCTGATGCAACGGGGTTGAGTGCGAATGCCCGCCGACTGGATTAAAGCGATTGGGGTCTTCGCCTGCATCCAGCAAGAGCGCCACGATTTCTGTATGGCCATACTGCGAAGCGACGGCTAATGCCAAGTGGCGGCGGTGTGGGTCGGCTTTCTTCAGGAACCCGCGCACCTCGTTGATTTTGCCCATGGCAGCCGCTAGCGGCAGAGTCATGTGGGCGCCTCGTTCAACCAGGGCGTCGACCGCTTGCATTTCGAAGAGGACCGCTGCGACTTCTGCGGCGTGACTCGGATCCGCGCCGCGATCGCATAGCAAATCAATCAGCGGAATCTGTACACCACATTCTCGCGGCACACATCCCGTGGCTACAAGCATTAGCACTTCATTAACCGCTGACGGCTCGACTCCGGCGTCCAGGATCACTCTTGCGATGCCGACGATGTTGTTCGGCAGTTTCCTGCGCCGTACGGGATTTTCGGCGATAAATTCTAGCAGTGACGGGTTGCGGAAGTAATTTCCGCCTTCAAACTCCACTCGCCGGTGAGCCAGGGCCGGATGCTTTTTCAGATGATCGCGTAATTCTTCGACATCACCGGCGTCGATCAAGTCGACTGCGAGGCGGAAGATCGGGTCTTCGATCCGCTCATGATGAGGAAGAGTGACTGCATCAGCAGGCTTCGGCCTCTCAATGCGGCGCTTCAACCGGGTCCAGCTCGCGAATCCGTACTCGCGCGCGATGGCAAGCTGCGCATCGCTCAGGGTCAGATGGGCTGCGAAGATTTCAGCATCGGAGGCTTTCGTCCAGCGCGGGTGGAACTCGCGGATACGTTGTGCGACTGAGGGGTCGTGCGCACGATGACCCTTCAGCAAATCCTTCGCCTGATATTTCAGATGCTGAAGATTGGGTTTCTCGGGAAGACGTCGTACAGGCATACGAACTTCCTTTCCTGCGCCCGAGGTCCGCCTGTTTACGGGCAGAAAGTTAGTTCGTAATAGGAATTTTCGAAAGCAAGGTGGACTTCTGTCCTTCCCGCGGACCGGGTGCGCCCTTTTGCGCTGAGGCGATGTTAACACATCGAAAGACGGAGCCCTCCCGTACTTTCGACATCAACTCGGAGGCTATGTGCCTCCATTACAATCGGCCTAAGGACTGATCCATGGACAAGTTTGTGATTCGCGGTGGCGAACCGCTGCTCGGCACGGTAAGGGTGAGTGGTGCGAAGAATGCGGCGCTGCCCTGCATGGCAGCCGCACTGCTGACCGATCATCCCGTCATACTGGAAAACATTCCGCAGGTTCGCGACATTCAGACGACGCGCAACCTGTTGGCCGCGATGGGCGCCGAAGTGGAACTCGGGTACGGACGCGCGCAGCATCGCACCACGATTCATTGCGAGAATCTCGCCGCACCGGAGGCTTCTTACGAGTTGGTCAAAACGATGCGCGCGTCTACGCTGGTGCTTGGACCCCTGGTGGCACGTTGCGGGCGCGCGCGTGTTTCTCTTCCGGGCGGGTGTGCGATCGGGGCGCGTCCGATTGATCTGCACATCAAGGGACTAGAGCGACTGGGGGCGAAGATTACCCAGGAGCACGGCTACATCGAAGCGAAGACGGATCGCCTGAAAGGCAGTGAGATTGTCTTCGACAAGATCACCGTCACCGGTACCGAAGATTTGTTGATGGCGGCGACATTGGCCGAAGGCGAGACGATTCTGCAGAACTGCGCGCGCGAGCCGGAAGTTGCTGACCTCGCCGATCTGCTGAACAAGATGGGAGCAAAGATCGAAGGCGCAGGCACCCCAACCATTCGCGTGAAGGGCGTGAGCAAGCTGAAGGGGGCAAAGCACCGCATTATTCCCGATCGCATTGAGGCCGGCACGTTCATCATTGCGGGGGCTATGACCGGCGGCGATCTGAACGTGGCGGGATGTGAACCGGCGCACCTTGGCGCTTTGCTCAGCAAACTGCATGAAGTCGGAGTAAAGACGAAGAGTTCCGAGGACGCGGTCCGCGTGATGGGCGACAATCCGTTTACCGCCGCCGATATGGCGACTGAAGAGCATCCTGGGTTCCCCACGGATTGCCAGGCGCAGTATATGGCGCTGGTGACTCAGGCGGACGGCACCTCAATCATCACCGAGAATATTTTCGAGAATCGCTTTATGCACGCGTTTGAACTGGTACGCATGGGCGCGAACATCAAGATCGAAGGACGACGAGCGGTTGTGCGAGGAAAGACACCTCTTAGCGCAGCAGCGGTGCTGGCCAGCGATCTGCGCGCGTCGGCATCGCTGGTGCTCGCAGCGCTCGTTGCCGAGGGCGAGACCATCATCGACCGCGTATATCACATCGATCGTGGCTACGAGCATATCGAGGAAAAGCTAAAGGGTGTAGGCGCGCAGATCCGGCGGATTGGGGAAATGTTCCCCAAGAAGGCGACGGCGGCAAGATAAGTAGCGATCTCTCGCCTCTACTTCTCAACTGCTTTGAGGGCGATTCGGCGCTGCTGGCGTGGTGGAATCAATTCTGATCAGAACCATCCCGTTTCCCTTCACGGTTGTGATATGGAAGACCGCCTCCGAA
>Ga0335077_10009863_pt1 | contig 11874 bp, 11 predicted proteins | sample Lox_Sample_31_FD_207151 | JGI IMG/M metagenome (GOLD analysis project Ga0335077, IMG submission 207151) | Soil microbial communities from Loxahatchee National Wildlife Refuge, Florida, United States - Lox_Sample_3.1 | ecosystem: Environmental > Terrestrial > Soil > Wetlands | place: USA...
CATGCGCTCGGCCACCACGCTTTCATCGTCCGATTCTGTGGCGATGACCACGGGCTTGCGCATCAGCTCCGACAGTGGGGTCTGCGCCGCATCGCGCCCATAGCCGAGCACGTCGACGGCGAGATCCCGGTCAGTGACGACCCCGAGCGGCACGCGCTCGCCTTCCGGATCGCTGACGACGACCACATCGCCGACATGCTTGTGGCGCATCAATCGTGCGGCATCGAGCGCACTCGCCTGCGGCCGACAGCAGACAACGTCCGTCGTGCAGATATCTCTGAGTTGCATACTTTCTTCCTCCGTCAAGGAAATTCCAAAGCAGATCTATACCGCCGCAGCCCGCGGCCGGCCATACGTGAATATGCTTAATGCAACATGAAGAGCGGCAACTCCGCATGCTCGAGCAGTACCTGGGTGACCCCCCCGAACACGCACTCGCGTAGCGGAGAGCGTCCGAAACCTCCGACCACGAGCAGATCTGCACGCAGCTGTGCGACGGCCAGCGGTAGCAGCGTCGTAGCCAGGCACGACGCGTTGCCGACGATTTCGATCTCCGCGTGAACCCCGTGCCACGCGAGCTGACACGCGAGATCATCAAAAGCTTCCCGCGAAGCGGCGCCCTCCTCCGCAATGCCGAGCAACACGACTCTTTTGGCCTCCTTGAGCAGCGGCAAGGCCGCGGCCAATGCTCGCGCAGCTTCCCGGGTTTCCTTCCAGCCCACCACGATCGTCCCGGTCAGACTTTGGGGTACCACCTCATGCGCGATCACGATCGGCCGACCGCTGTCCATCAGCAGTGTTTCGATGAGACCTGATGGCAGGTGATCTCTATGGTGACGTCGGCCCAATACGATCAGATCACAATGGCGAGCGTGAGACAGCAGTCTCTTTACGGGTTCGTCCCCTTCCTCGCTGAAGCTCGCCGTAACGGCCTCGACCACGCCCGGCTTGTCGCGAATCTCCACCTTCTGGGCACTACAGAACTTCTCGAAATGCTTACGGGCGCCGCCGGCCAGCTGATCTCCCTGCTCACGGAGCCTCTCGAGCTCCCGGGAATATGCTGGGGCCGCGCAAAACTCCACATGACGGACTGCGAGGGCCGCGGTGACAGGCTCGAGATGCACATGTACGAACTGCAAATGGGCTGCACACGCGCGGCCAAGGGCTAGCGCGGTCGCAAACACCACTTCGTCGGTGCCAGAGCCGCTCGTCGGAACCAAAATTGTCCTGATCATTGGGTGCCTCCCATGTGCAGGAGAATGCCAGGCATGCGCGCAGCAGGCATGAGGAACTGCCGAAAGTGAAGCTGTGGAAACTACCTAAGTCGCCGGGCCCAGCTTCCAGGTCGGAATTAGCATTCCAATGACCGCACAGGCCATCAGAAAGCGCGTTGGTCGAAACCGAGGCTGCTTGCTCGGTCTCATACGACCGGCGCTTGCATCGCGGCTGGCGACGGCTCCTCGCGGGTCAGCCCCTCGTCTACGACAGCTGTTATGGCAAGAACGACGAGCATCACCACCGCCAATAGCATCGTCCATGTCGAGAGCACGGGATGGGTGCCGTAGAAATTCACAACCGCGGCGAACACTGCCGCCGCCAACGCCAGGGAATCGACTATCCCCGCGGCCAACACGAATGACATTACCCCAAAGCGACCGCGAGTCTTCATGACCGACGCTCCTGCCAACTTTGCTTCCTCACGGCTGTTGAAGCCGTGTCACACCCTCCATCAGCCGCTCCTTGCGAACCGCATTGACGACTTCCTGCGCGTCACCGGCGATGACCTGGAAAACATCATCGGAGAGGATGCCGACGAGCTCGCGACGAGCATTGACGACCGGCAGCCGGCGAACCCCAAATTCCCGCATCTTCTGTAACGCGGCTTCCACGGAGTCAGACTCCCGAGCCGTGACGGGGTCGACGGTCATGATATCGCCCACGCGCAACGTTCTCGGGTCCACTCCGCGCGCCACCACACCCACCACGATGTCGCGGTCGCTCAGCACGCCCACCGGGTGCGCCAATGGATCGAGCTCGACGACTACGAGATATCCCACGTGCTTCTCACGCATGAGCTGAGCTGCGCGACTAACGTCGTCGAAGCGGCGGATCGTGAACACGAGGCGCTGGCAAATCGTTCCCACTTCCATAACTTGCCTCCTTGTTTGGAAGGTTAGGCCGCAAGCCCGCTGGATCCCATCCGTAGTTGTACGATGCGGCGATGCGGCCCAGTACGGCAGCAATGCGTAGCGCCAAGCGAACGGATGAGGGTGACCATTGCGACGCACGGTGCAGGCCGACGAGCGCCAACAAAACCCTGGGCAACTGTGCCTTAAGACCCTTGACGGGTATAGCGGTTGTAGTGCGTGAACTCCGGCACTTCGCGGCGCACGCGCAGGTATTTTCCGGGGGCCGCGCGCGGATAGCCCAGGCGACAGGCGAACGCAATCCGCATGTAGCCCGGGATGTCGAGAATCTGATGCAGCATGGGCTCGGTGTTTCCCTCGCTCAGCGCCGAGAGGACCTGCACCGAAACCCCCAGAGCCCCCGCCATCAGCCACATGTTCTGCAGCAGGCACCCGAGGCTCATGACGCCGAGCAGGTCTCCTTCTGACGCCGGTGCCCGTTTGCGCGTGTCGTGAAGGGCAATCAGTAGCATCGGGCTGTCCTGCAGAGCAAAGCCGAGGAACGAATGCTGCATTTCCTTCGAGTCCCCGGGGCTCGCGTCCGAAGTACGCCACGAGAGTGGAAACATGCTCGCCAGGAGTCCAGTGCGCCTGCGCAGGAGCTCATCCTCGGAGAAGCACAACTGCTGATAGTTCTCCCGCAGAAAAGTCTCCGACGGACTCGAGCGTACGGCGGCAATCTTTTCTAGAATTGCCGGATCGTCGACCACGATGATCTCGAAGTTCTGCATGTTGTGAGGCGTGGGCGCCCAGCGCGCCGCCTCGAGAATGCGTTGCAGATCCCGGTCCGGAACGAAGCGCTCGGAATCGAAGGGCACCCGCGAGGAACACCGGGCTTTGATGGCGTTCTCGACCATAAAGGCTTGCGTGTCTGCCATGTCATTGCACTCCGGATCATCAAACAATCGGCGTCCGTCAGCCGCCGACGAGCAGTCCGAACGCGCGTCCCGCCCCGTAAGTAATCGCGGCCGCGGCGGCGCCGATCGTAACCTGCCGAAGGCCCGAGAACACTGCCGAACGCGCATTGAACAGCGAAGTGGCGAGTCCCAACACGAACAACGCGGCGACCGAGACGACCGCGCTCCCCTCGATCCGGATCGCCGTGGGAAGCAGGCACACGGGTAGCAGCGGAACGAGCGCTCCGAGCGCAAATAGGAGAAAGGAACTCATGGCAGCACTTCGCGCATCACCAGCCGAGAGGACGCTCGCATGCGAGCTATCGGGATGCAAGGTGCCCATTTCCCGATCCACCTGGCTCAAGGCCAGCTCTCGCGCATTGGTGACCGATAGCCACTCGCCCAGAGCCATCGAGCACGCCCCACCGATCAGGCCGGCAATTCCGGTGAGTAATACGGTGGACGCGGACGCTCCCCCTCCGGCAACTCCCATGATCAGACAGAAGTTGGAGCTCAGTCCGTCGTTGGCGCCGAGGACCGCAGCGCGCAGATTGCTGCCGAGCGTCCCGCCACTCGCGACGCGTAGCGCCGAGGCGTGCGCGTGCTCCTCCTCTGCCATACCTGCTGCTCGGGCATCGCCCTGCCCCGTGTAGTCGTCCCGATCCTTCATCTCGCGCGCGATCACACTCGGCACGATGAAGCCAATGCCGAGGTAGCGCGCCAGAAGAGTCAGCAGCCGGGTACGCGTTGAGGGGCGAAACCGAGGAATCACCCGCCCGGCGGCCGCAAGGCGCTCCTCCCAGAAGGCCGCGTGCCGCCGCTCGCCGCGGGCAAGCTCACGATACACGCAACTCTGGCGCGGATCGCCTTCGAGCTCGGCGAGCGCGTCATAGAGCACGGCGCTGTCATGCTCCGCACGTAAATTGCGCACCAGGCGGTGGAGCTCGTCGGGGGTGGGGACATTCATATGTCTGCACGACGTACCTTGGTGCACCTCCTTTCACTCGAGCTTACGGAGATGGGGCACCCGCTGCGTCCGTATTTCTGCGCATCTCTGCGCGTTGCCGCTAACGCGCGCTGGCGGAACTCAAGTAGTCGAGTCGGGAGACATAGTCGGCAACCGCCGGCTGCTCCTCCGCAGACAGTGCCACCGGAGAATCCGCGACGGCTGGATGAGTCAAGCGCCCCGAGGCGAAACTGCGCAGTTGCGTGAGGAGATAACTGTAGCCCTGCCCTCCAATCGCCGGAATCGCCCCGCGCTCGCTTCCCTCGCCATCCCTTCCATGACAGCCGGTGCAGCCGCGGTTGTAGTCCCGCTCGCCGAGCGCCAGCGCCTGACCGTCACCGTGCACCGGTTGGGGATTATGCGAGGCCTGCCCGAGGTGGGCGGCGAGGTCCCGGAAGGCCTGGCTACGATCCACATCGGGCGGCTGAAGGATCTCGTGCATGATCGGGCCATGCATGTCGGAACCCTGGCGCCCGTTATTCGCAAAGCGGACCAGCTCCTGCAGCAGATAGCTCTCACGCTGCCCCGCGAGCACGGGGATCTCCCGCGGTCCATCGCCCCACGCGCGGCGACCGTGGCACGCCGCGCAATGTTGCAGGTACAGGATCATGCCGTGCTGCACATCGGGGACGGTGGCTTGCGCCTGCGAAACCAGATCCTTTTCCGCGGGACCGGCTAGCACGATCGAGGTGAGCGCAAGTGCGGTGCATCCCAGTGTCGCCGTGAGGGATCGAATCATCGCGTTTGCCCGTGAGCTCATTGCGCAATCAAGCTCCGCCTGGAACTGCGCTGCAGTGTAGCCGCCTGTGGCATGATGGCCATAGGCATTTTCCGGCGGGGTGTTAGGAGTGAGCGTCCTTCCGGGGCATCTGCAGGCGCACCTGTCCCCTCGCGCTTACCCCCACTCTGTGCGCGAGGTACAGCTCATCGAGACCCACGTCTCATGGGTTCTGTTGACGGGTGAGTTTGCCTACAAGATCAAGCGGCCGGTGCAGCACCCCTTCGTCGACCAGCGCGCGCTCGAGCGGCGGCGGTTCTTATGTCACGAAGAGGTTCGCCTCAACCGCCGCTTCGCACCCGAGCTCTACCTCGGGGTGTGCGCCATTGCGGTGCGGGATGGCGAGGCGCAGATGGAGGGCGCCGGACCGGTCATTGAGTACGCGGTCAAGATGCGTCGGTTTCCCCGCGCGGAGGAGCTCGATCATCTGCTCGAGGCCTCACGGGTCGAGCCCATCGAACTGAAAGCCTTCGGACGCGAGCTCGCCCGGATTCATGCGCGCCTACCCGTAGCACAGCCTGCTGAGGAGTGGGGTCAGCCGGCTGCCGTGGCCACTCTCGTGCTCGGCAACATCGAGGAGTGCGCACGTGTCGCGACCGCCATGAGCTGGAGCTGCGACCTGCGACCGCTGCAGCTCGCACTAGAAGCCTTGTTGGTGGCGACGACGGCGCTGCGCTCGCAGCGCCTGGCCGAGGGATGCGTGCGTGAGTGCCACGGAGATCTGCACGCCCGCAATATCGTGCGGTACGGTACGCGCCTCGTCGCATTCGATTGCCTGGAGTTCGATCCGGCTCTGCGCTGGATTGACGTGGCGGATGAGATCGCGTTTCTTCTGGCCGATCTCGGGGTTCGGCAGAGACCCCAGCAGGCGCAGGCGTTTCTCGCCGGCTACCTGAGTGAGAGCGGCGATTATCAGGCCTGCGCCCTGCAGCCGTTGTTTCAGGCCCACCGGGCCCTGGTGCGCGCCATGGTCACCGCGCTGACTGCAGCCGAAGCCCGAACGCCCACGGGTGATGGCGGCTCCGCCCATCGCCAGTACGAGTCGTATGTGGATGGCGCGCGCCGCGCCATGGCGCTGAAGCAGCCGATCCTCGTGCTGATGTGCGGACTCTCGGGATCGGGTAAGACCTGGTTGGCGGAGCGACTGGCGCCTGCGCTCTCTGCGGTGCACATGCGCTCCGACATCGAACGCAAGCGCCTCGCGGGCCTCTCGGCCCTGGAGCGTTCGAAGTCGCCCATTGAGGCGGGATTGTATTCGCGCAACGCGAGTCAGAGAGTCTACGAGCGATTGGCGGAATGTGCCGAGGATACCCTCCAGGGCGGGTACACGACCATTGTGGATGCGACCTTCGGGCGTGCCGAGGACCGCCTGCGCTTCCGAGAGGTCGCCACGCGGCTCGGAGCCAGGACCTGCGTTGTGTATTGCCACGCGCCCCGACAGGTGCTCGAGGCCCGGATGGTTGAACGGGAGCGGCGCCACGATGACCCCTCCGAGGCGAACCTGGCGGTGCTCGCCTGGCAGGAGGAGCGCTTCGAGCCTCCCGGGCCGAACGAGGCATTTGTGTTTTTCGAGGCCGGGAGCCCCGAAGGTGGGGCGATCGAGGCTTTGATCGCGCGCCTCAGCGCTCTGCCGGGGTGACCGCGGCACCGTCACTCGAGGAGGAGATGGACGGATACGAGTTCGGAGAGCGCTCCTCCCGCTGCGACCACCAACCTCCTCCGAGCGCGACGTACAACGCCACCGTGTCCTGATAGCGCACCGCGGTCGCCTGCAGGTCGTTGATGAGGGCCTGGTGATACTGCGCATCCGCCACCAGCACGTCGAGATAACCGTTGAGTCCTGCCTCATAGTTGATCTGAATGAGGCGCAGCGCTTCTCTCGCCGTGCGCAGCGCTTCATCCTGTGCCCGAAGTGCCTCAGCGTCGTGCTGGAGCGCCTGCAGTGTGTCCGCGACTTGCGCAAAGGCTCCGAGGACCACCTGGCGGTACAGCGCCATGGCCTGCTGGTAGCTGTCGATCGCGGCCTTGCGCCGGTACCAGAGCGTGCCGCCCTCGAACAGGGGCTGTGTGAGTGAGGCACCCATCTGCCAGGCGCGTCCGGTGGGCGAGGTCAGCGTCTGCGTGGTCGTGCCACTGGCGCTGTAGGTGCCGCTCAGCGTGATCGCCGGCAGCAGCGCCGCGGTCGCGACGCCAACATTGGCACTCGCCGCGTGCGCGGTGGCCTCTGCGGCGAGGATGTCCGGACGCTGCCGGACCAGCTCCGAGGGGAGGCTCACCGGCAAGTCATCCGGCAGGCGAAGATCGGCCAGGTGCACTGCGGGAGCGCTCCACTCCGCCGGCACTTTGCCGACGAGCGTCGAGAGGAGATCATCGCTCTGTGCGAGCTTCTGCTCGAGCTGCGGCACGGTGGCCTCGACGGAGGCCAGCTGGCTTTGAAGGGCGAGGACGCTCGAGTAAGCGGCGGTACCTGCGCCGACCTGCACCTGAGCGAGCCGTACCTGCTCGCGCTGCAGCCCGATCAGCTCATTCGTCGCATCGATCTCCGCCTGATATGCCGCGCGGGCAATGACCGTATTGACGACATTGGCCAGCAGCGTGAGGTAGGTGGCCTGCTCAGTGGCGCGCTGCACGTCCACCTGGGCATGCAAGCCTTCGATCATGCGCCGCTCGCCGCCGAAGAGATCGAGCGCATAGCTCACGGAGGCCGAGAGTGTGAACAGGTTGAAGATGCTCGAGGCTGAACTCTGACCGAAGGTCAGCGGAGAGAAACGCTGGCGCGTCGCTGCGGCGTGCGCATCGATCTGGGGATAGAAGATTCCATAGCCGCTGCGGAGCGTGTTCTCGCTCTGATGCAGGCTCGCCTGCGCGGCCTCGAACCCCGGATTCGCGGCGAGCGCTTCGTCGATCACCGCATCGAGCTGCGCCGAGTTGAAGAGCCGCCACCAGTCGGCGGTGACCTTCTCACCGGGCGTGAAGCGCTGGGCGGTGCCCTGCGCGGCCACTGTTTGCCGGGGATCGCTGCCCGCGGCGTAGTGGGTCACGGCCGGCGCCTGCGGCTGCCTGAAATTCGGGCCCACCGCGCAACCCGAGAGCACACAAATGAGTGCCAGTGCCGCGGCGCATGCGGCAGCGTGCCGTGCACGAGCGCTACTTGCCGCCCACATAGACATCGACCAGCTGTCCCGGATAGAGGTTGAGGTCGCGTGGATTCTCGAAGCGAAAGATGACCGGCAACACCCGCAGATCCACCCGCTCCTGGCGCTGATCCGAGAGCTCGATTTTCGGGGAGATGTAAGGCTGGATGCGCACGAAGGTCAGCGGTACATGCTGGTTGGTGCCGCGAATGAACATTTCTGCCTTGATCTTGCCGGGGGCGGGCAGCTCGTGGACCAGGATTTCATCGATATAGGCCCGCACCTGGAGTCGAGTCTGGGGCATGCCCATGACCACGAGCGGACCCCAGCCCTGAGTGTAGGAATCGTACGCGCCCTGCTGAGACACATAGCTGCCGACGCTCGACTTGACGGCCAGCACCACGCCATCGGCGGGTGCCCTGAGGGTGTACTTGGCGAGCAGCGCGGCGGAGGCCTGATAAGCCTTCTGCAGTGCGGTATAGGATCTCTCCGCGTTCTGGATGTCATAGACCCAGGCTCCGGCCCGGGTGAGCTGGTACTGACGCTCGGTAACCTTGAGGTTGGTGGCGGCGATGTGCTCGGCGTTTATGGCGTTGTCCACGGCGTCCGCGCTGACGGATTTCGGGTCCATCTGGTAGGAGCGCCGCTGCTTGGCAAGCTGATCGCGTGCATTCTTGAGAGTCGCCCGGGCGTTCTCGACCTGTGCGCTCGAGACGGCGAGGTTCTCCGGTCGCGGCTGTGCCTTCAGCTCCCGCCACATGGCGTGCGCGGCCTCGGCCTGCGCCTGCTGCTGCTCAGCGATCGCCCGCTGCACCGAGTCATCGATCGCGAGCAGCGGATCGCCCTCGCGCACCGGCTGGCCCTCCGCGACCACGATGTGCATGATGGGGCCCGCGACCTCCGGATAGATGTTGATGTTCTGACCCTGTGCCTGCTCGCTCTCGATGATGCCGTTCGAGTAAATACCTTGGGCATAGGGGTTCGCCGCCGGCGTGAAGAGTGGCGGCTGCGGCTTCGGCGTGCGACTGAAGATGAACGCGCTGGTCACCGCCAGCAGGAAGCCGAGCGCGGAGGCGCCGAAAATGACCTTATTGCGCATCGGCAGCTTGAGCTTCTCACGCAGCGCGAGGAGGAGCTTATTGCTCATCGAGGTGACTCCGGTCCACGCTCGTTATGCGGCCGTCCTCCATCCGCATGATGCGGTCAGCGAACTCGTAGATACGACTGTCGTGCGTGACGATGACGATGCAACGCTTGTCGGTGAGCAGCTGTTCGCGCACGAACTTCACAATGTTGCGACCGGTGTCGCCATCGAGCGAGGCGGTCGGCTCATCGAAGATCAGGATGTCGGGCCGGCTGACGATCGCGCGGGCGATCGCGACGCGCTGCTGCTCGCCGCCGCTCAGCTTCACCGGCGGCAGTTGCGCACGGGCCTTGAGGCCGACGATCTTCAGGTTGCGCCCGGCCTCGGTGAGCGCTGCATCCCACTCGTGATGCTGCAGAATGAGCGGGATAGCGACGTTCTCCGCCGTGGTGAGGCGCGGAAAGAGGTGGTAGTCCTGGAACACGAAGCCGATCTTGTGCAGGCGGAAGTCCGCCAGGGCATCGCTCGAGAGGGTCCAGATGTCGGCATCTTCGATGCGCACCGAGCCTGAGTTCGGTCGCAGGATCCCGGAGATCATGCTGAGCATCGTGGTCTTGCCGCTGCCGGAGGGACCGACGACGTACAGCATCTCACCGAAGTTCGCTTCGAAGCTCACGTCCTTGACGGCATGGGTGCGTGCCTCGCCCTCGCCGAACCACTTGTTGATACCCACTGCCTGTACCGCCGCGTGCGCCATGGCTAGCCCCTGAAGATGTCGAAGGGCTCGATGGTCAGGACCTTGCGCACTCCCACGTAGCTCGAGATAGCGGCGATCACCACGACCATGACGAACGCCGTGCCGAGGTTCGGGAAAGTGACCATCGCGGCGTAATCGGGTAGATGAGAGCGCGCCAGCCAGATGAGGAATGCGCACAGACCCACGCCCATGCCGTAGCCGGTGAGCGCCACGAAGGTCGCCTGAAAGAGAATCATGGCGATGAGCTCGCGTCCCTTGGCGCCGATCGCCTTAATGGCACCGAACTTGTCGATGTTCTCGAGGATGAAGGTGTAGAAGGTCTGCCCGGAGATCGACAGCCCGACGACGAAGCTGATGATGGTCATCAGCATCATGTTGGTGCCGATGCCGGTCTGATACATGTAGAAATCGGAAATCTTCTTGACGAACTCATCGCGGGTGAGCGCCAGGTAGCCCGCCGTCGCCACCCGCGCCTGAATGCCCTTGACGTCCGCCGCTGACTTGGGCTCAACGAGCAGGTAGGAAATAGTGAAGCGCGTATTGGGAATGTACTGCAGCGCGCGGTTGTAGGTGGTGTAGAGCGTCGGCACCCCGAAGAGCGCGCTCGACGCAACCCGTGCGGTGCCGATGATCACGCCACGGTGATCGTTGAGCTCAAACTCGGTGCCGATCTTGGGATTCTTGAGCTTGTAGAACTCGGCGTCGCGGATCGCGATGAAGGCATTCTCGGCGAAGATGTCCTGAATGTTCCCGCTGATCATCTCCGGCCGGCCGAAGAGACTGGTATCGTCGAGGCCGATGACATTGGCTGCCTGGTAGGTGCCATCACGGAGCTTGAGGAGCGCCGCGCCGGAGTACAGCGGCACGGCGTATTTGACTCCCGGCATGCTGCGCACCTCATCGAGCACGTAGTCCGGCAGCGGAATGGTATTGGCGACCGTTTGTACGGCTGGGTCCATGACCCAGATCGAGGCACCGATGTTGATAACGGTCGAGGAAGAGCGGCTGAGAATGCCGGCGAAGAGCGAGGTCATCTCGATCATCAGGAACACGGCAAAGGTGATACCGACAAGCAGCGCCGCAAATTTTGGGCGGTCGTTGATCAGCAGCTTGTAGGCAATTTTGAGAATACCCCGCATCGGGCGCCCCGCTATTGGTTCCGCTATGACTCCGTTCGGATGGGGCGCCATACTCGCCATCGGGAATAGCGCCGTTAATCCGCTGATAACGCAATTACTGTCGGAAAGTACCTACCCCGCGGCGCCCTCACGGGCACGTCGGGAGCCTCTGCCGTTACGCTAAGTACGTAGCGACGCGGAGGCGCAAAACGTGGATGCTTGCGCGGAAGGACGGCGGCCGCCGAGCAACTGTGAAAACTCACGCGTGATGAATACCGATAACGTACCGCCCGATGGGAGGGCTCTCGATGGGACGGCAGCCGCCGCAACACACGAACCGCCAGCGGCATTGCATGGCCGACTCCTGAACGTGTCACGCATGGCAACCATCGGTGAGATGGCGGCCGGCGTCGCACACGAACTGAACCAACCCTTGACGGCCATTGCAAACTATGCCCAGGCCTGCGACCGGCTCCTGGCACGTCCCATTACCGACCCCACAGACCTGCGGGAAGCTCTGCGAGAGATCACCGCGCAGACCGCACGCGCCGCCGACATCATCCGCCGCCTGCGCGCACTGGCCCGCAGCCGGCAAAGTGAGCGCGCCTCGGCCAGCATCAACGCTCTGATCACCGAGTTGCGCGAGCTTCTCAAGACCGATGCCCACGTACATGGTGTCGAGCTCTCGCTCGATCTGGCCGGTGATCTGCCGGAGGTGGTCGTCGATAGTGGTCAGATACAGCAGGTGATCCTCAATTTCGTGCGAAACAGCCTGGATGCATTCGCCGTGCACGCCGGCGGCAAGCCCCAGATCGTGATCCGCACTTCGCTCACGCTCCACCGCGAAGTGGAGTTGGCCGTCATCGACAATGGGCCTGGGCCGCCGCCGGACGCGTCGGCGCGCCTCTTTGATCC
>Ga0335077_10009864_pt1 | contig 11874 bp, 9 predicted proteins | sample Lox_Sample_31_FD_207151 | JGI IMG/M metagenome (GOLD analysis project Ga0335077, IMG submission 207151) | Soil microbial communities from Loxahatchee National Wildlife Refuge, Florida, United States - Lox_Sample_3.1 | ecosystem: Environmental > Terrestrial > Soil > Wetlands | place: USA: Florida...
GAGTCGAGACCGCCGCTGGCTTCGTGCCGGGCGCGCTGGTGGTGATCGCCGGCGGTCCGTGGTCGACCGCGCTGCTCGCGGCCTGCGGGGTGAGCGTGCACGTGCGGCCCGTGAAGGGCTACTCGCTCTCGGTTCCCATCGATCCCAGCGCGGGTCCGCGGCACGCGCTCTCGGACGATTCGCTCCACGCGGTGATGACGCCGCTCGGCGCGACGCTGCGCCTCGCGGGCACCGCCGAGTTCAGCGGCTGGGACCTGACACTGCGGCCTAAGCGGGTGCAGGCGCTGTGGCGGCTGCTGGCGGCCTTGAGTCCCACGCTCTCGCGCACGGTCGACCGCGAGAGCGCCCGGCCGTGGTGCGGCCTGCGTCCGATGTCGGCCGACGGCCGCCCCTACATCGGCGCGACCTCCGTCGCGGGGCTCTACGTCAATACCGGACACGGCCATCTCGGCTGGACGCAGGCGGCCGGCTCCGCCGCGCTCCTCGCGCAGCTGATCTCCGGCACCCCGACTGCCATCGATCCGAGACCCTTCGCGGTCGCGCGTACCGAGCGGCGCGCCTGGCGTGGCGAGATCCGACCGTTGGAGCAGCATCCATGAGATATCGCGCTCTCACGCTTCTCGCATGGGTGCTCGGCTCGAGCACGGCGCCGGCCGCGACGCCGGCCGGCGGGGCACCGGCACCCGTTTACGACGTGGTGATCCGCGGCGGCACCGTCTATGACGGATCGGGCGGCGCGCCGTTCACGGGCGACGTCGCGATCCGCGGCGATCGCATCGCCTACGTGGGACCGCACGCGCCCGGCAGCGCCGCCGAGGAGTTCGCGGCACGCGGCAAGGCGGTGGCGCCAGGCTTCATCAACATGCTGGCGCATCCGGAGGAATCGCTGCTGATCGACGGGCGGGCGCTGAGCGATCTGCGCCAGGGGGTTACGCTCGAGGTGTTGGGAGAGGACTCGATGGGTCCGCTGTCGCCGGAGATGAAGCGCCTCGGCAGGCTGCGCCAGGGAGACATCAGGTACGACATCGACTGGACGACGCTCGGGGAATACCTCGACCGGCTCGAGAAGCACGGCATTGCGCCGAACGTCGCCTCCTACGTCGGCGCCGGCACGGTGCGCACCTACGTGCTCGGCGAGCGCGACCTGCAGCCGAGCGCCGGACAGCTGAGCGAGATGCGCTCCCTGGTGCACGAGGCGATGGAGCAGGGGGCCGTCGGAGTCACGACCGCGCTCATCTACGCTCCCAACGACTACGCGAAGACGCCCGAGCTCATCGCGCTCGCGCAGGAGTCGGCCCGCTGCGGCGGCATCTACAGCGCACACCTGCGCAGCGAAGGCGACCGCCTGCTGGAGGCGGTGCAGGAGACGGTCGACATCGCGCGCGCCTCGGGCGCCCCGGCCGAGATCTATCACCTGAAGCAGGCCGGCAAGCGCAACTGGGGCAAGCTCGATGCGCTCATCAAGGCCGTGGAGGCGGCGCGCACCTCGGGCGTGCGCATCACCGCCGATATGTATGTCTACACCGCCGGCGCGACCGGGCTCGATGCGGCCATGCCGCCCTGGGTGCAGGACGGCGGGCTCGAGGCCTGGATCGCACGCATGAAGGATCCGGCCACCCGCGCCCGCCTCATCGCCGACATGCGCGATCCGGCGCCGGCGTGGGAGAACCTCTTGGGGGCGGCGGGCGCCGAGGGGACGCTGCTCCTCGGCTTCAAGAATCCGGCGCTGAAGCCGCTTACCGGCAAGACGCTGGCCGCGGTCGCCAGGGCGCGCCGCGTGAGCCCGCAGGATGCCGCCATCGATCTGGTCATCGAGGACGGCTCGCGCGTCGATGTGGCGTACTTTCTCATGTCGGAAGACAACATCCGGCGCGAGGTGGCGCTCCCCTGGGTGAGCTTCGACTCGGATGCGGATGCGCCGGCGCCCGAGGGCGTGTTCCTCAAGGCCAGCCGCCATCCGCGCACCTACGGCAACTTCGCGCGCGTGCTGGCGCATTACGTGCGCGATGAGAAGGTGCTGACGCTCCAGCAGGCGATTCACAAGCTCGCCTCGCTCCCCGCGGCGACGCTTTCCCTGAAGGATCGCGGCGAGCTCCGCCAGGGTTACTTCGCCGACATCGTGGTGTTCGATCCGGCGAAGGTGCAGGACCACTCCACCTATCAGCGCCCGCAGCAGCTCGCGACCGGCGTCGGCGATGTCTGGATCAACGGCGTGCGTGCGCTGCGCCACGAGGTGGCGACCGGAGCTTCCAGTGGCCGCGCGATCCGCGGGCGCGCCTGGACGGGAGGCGGAGGCGGCGGTTGCCGCAGGAGTGCGACCGACTGGACCTGGTCGCCCTGACCGCAACTTAAGCGCGCGGCAGCGGCTGCGGCAGCGGCCCGTCCTCGAAAGGCCGGCGCAGGTCCATGCGCGCCGTCACCGGCGGCATCGGGTACTTGAGCCCGCTCGCGCAGTTGAAGAGCACGACCCGATCGCTCGGCGCGATTTTCCCGGCGCGCGCCGCGGCGAGGTAGGCGGCGTAGGTGGCCGCCCCTTCGGGAGAGAGCAGCAACCCATCCTGCGCCGCGACTTCGCGCCGCGCGCGCTCGATGTCCGCATCCTCGACCGCGATCGCGAACCCCCTGGTCTCGCGCAGCGCGCGCAGGATGATGAAGTCCCCGATCGCCGCCGGAACGCGGATTCCGGAGGCGATGGTATGCGCGTTCTCCCACGGGGTCGCGCTCTCGGCGCCCGCATCGAAGGCGCGCACGATCGGCGCGCAGCCGCTCGACTGCACCGCGACCAGGCGCGGCATCGGACCCTCGATCCACCCGAGCGCGGCGAGCTCCTGCCATCCCTTCCACATGCCGATGAGGCCCGTGCCGCCGCCGGTCGGGTAGAACACGACATCCGGCAGTGTCCACCGCATCTGGGATGCGAGCTCGAGCCCCATGGTCTTCTTGCCCTCGATCCGGTAGGGCTCTTTCAGCGTCGACATGTCGAACCAGCCGAAGCGCTCCTTGCCTGAGGCCACGAGCCGCGCGCAATCGTTGATGAGCCCGTTGACGCGCCAGACGGTCGCGCCCTGGAGCGCGATCTCGCTCAGGTTTATCTCCGGGGTGTCGTCGGGACAGAAACAGAACGCCTCCATCCCGGCGCGCGCGGCGTAGGCGGCCAGCGCGGCGCCGGCGTTGCCGTTGGTGGGGATCGCGACGCGCCGGACGCCGAAGGACCGTGCCATCGAGACGGCGAGCGCGAGGCCGCGCGCCTTGAACGAACCGGTCGGCAGCCGGCCCTCGTCCTTGACGATCGGTGGCACGAAGCCAGCCGGCCGCGTGCTGTTGGTGAGCTCGACGAGCGGGGTCTCCACCTCGCCGAGGCTCGTCACGTGCCTCGCATCCGGCACCGGCAGGAGCTCGCGCCAGCGCCACAGGCCCGCGGGGCGCTGGTCGATTTCCGCTCGCGTCAGCTCGCGCCGCAACGCCGCGAGATCATAACGGGCGAGCAGCGGCTTGCCGGCGGCCGACAGTCCCTGCAGATGGGTGATGTCATGGCGCTCGCCGGTGGCGCTGCATTCGAGGTGGGTCGCGTAGGAGTAGCGCACTCGATGCTCTCAGCTTGTGATACAACAGCGCGATGCCGCCTGAGGCCTCGCACAGCACGCCGCCGCAACTGGTCCGTGTCATCGGCCGCTGGAGCATGGTAGCACTGGCGGTGAATTGCATAATCGGCAGCGGGATCTTCGGGCTGCCTTCACTGGTCGCCGGCTACGTGGGCCGCTCGAGTCCCGTGGCGGTGCTGATCGGCGGGCTCGCGATGGGGGTGATCATCGGCTGCTACGCCGAGGTCGCCTCGCAGTTCACCGAGACCGGCGGACACTATATATATGTGCGCCGCGCCTTCGGGCGTCTCGCGGGCCTGCAGGTCGGCTGGCTCAATCTCCTCTCGCGCCTCACCGCGTGCGGCGCGTCGGTGAATCTGCTGGTCATCTCGCTCGGGGAGTTCTGGCCGTCGGCGGGTGCGCCCGTGCCGCGCTTCATCATCATCTCCCTGCTGGTGGGGACGCTCGCGGCCGCGAACTATCGCGGCGTGGCCTCGGGCACGCTGGTCAGCAACGTCTCGGTGGCGGCGAAGCTGCTGCCGCTCGCGGTGGTCTGCGCCGTCGGCCTGCTCTACCTCGCGGTGCACGGGCGGACCGCAGCGCCGCTCCCGGCGGGGGATCTCCACGGCTGGCTCGGGGCGATGCTGCTGCTCTTTTTCGCTTACGGCGGCTACGAGACGGCGCTCAATCCGATGGGGGAGGCGAAGGACCCGCGGCGTGACGCCGCCTTTGCCCTGTTGGTCGCGCTCATCGTCGTCACCTTCCTCTACACGGCGCTGCAGCTCATCGTGGTCGACGTGCTGCCGCAGGCCGCGCACAGCGAGCGCCCGCTCGCCGACGCCGCGCGCGTCATGATGGGCGAAGGCGGTGCGGCGCTCATCTCGATCGGCGCGCTGATCTCCGTCTACGGGTACCTGAGCGCGAATCTGCTGAGCGTGCCGCGCGGCATCTTCGCGCTCGCCGAGCGCGCCGACTTCCCACCGGTCTTTGCGGCCATCCACCCGCGCTTCCGCACGCCGCACGTGTCGATCCTGAGTGTTGCGCTCCTGGTGTGGGTATTCTCGCTCTTCGGCGGCTTTGCCTGGAACGTCACTCTGTCGGCGGTCGCGCGGCTGTTTTACTACGGCGCGGTCTGCGCGGCCGTGCCGGTGCTGCGCCGCCGGCAGCCCGAGGCGGCGGGGTTCCGCCTGCCGGGCGGGGCGATGCTGCCCGCGCTCGGCGTCACGATCTGCCTGGTGCTCCTCACACGCGTGGACTTCAGCAAGTCCCTCATCCTGCTCGCGGTCATTGGGGTGGCCACCGTGAACTGGCTGCTGGTGCGGAGCCGCGGCACAATGGCCCCGGGAGAAGTGCATGAGCAACGCTGAGCCGCTGGTGAAAAGCAGCCGCGATTCGCGCGGCGTGGTCACGCTGACCTTGAATCGCCCGCAGGCCTACAACGCCCTGTCCGAGGCGCTGCTCGGGGCCCTGCAGCGCGAGCTCGACTCGATCGCTGCCGACGAGTCGGTGCGGGTCGTGGTGCTGACCGGCGAGGGCAAGGCCTTCTGCGCCGGCCATGACCTGCGTGAGATGCGCGCCGAGCCCTCGCAGGACTACTACCGGCGCCTGTTCGCGCAGTGCAGCCGCATGATGCTCACCCTCATCCGCCTGCCGGTGCCGGTGATCGCCCGCGTGCAGGGGATTGCCACCGCCGCGGGCTGCCAGCTGGTGGCGCAGTGCGATCTCGCAGTCGCCGCGAGCACCGCGCGCTTCGCGGTGAGCGGGGTCAACCTCGGGCTCTTCTGCTCGACCCCCGCTGTGCCGTTGTCGCGCAACGTATCCCGCAAGCGCGCGTTCGAGATGCTGGTGACGGGAGATTTCATCGACGCGCGTGAGGCGCTCGCGCGCGGCCTCGTGAACCGGGTGGCCGAGCCGGCGGAGCTCGGGGCGGAGACCGAGCGGCTGGTCGCGAGCATCGTGGCGAAGCCGCGCGTCGCGGTCGCCATGGGCAAGGAGCTCTTCTACCGCCAGGCCGAGCTCGGTCTTGCCAGCGCCTATGAGGCAGCGGGTGAGACCATGGCGTGCAACATGATGGAGGAGGCCGCTCTCGAGGGAGTGCAGGCCTTCATCGAGAAGCGCCCGCCCCGCTGGGGATCGTGAGGCGGCGCGGATCCTGCTGCCGGTGGTGGCGGCCTCACCCTGAGCGAGCTCGCTATCGGGTCACACCGTTGGAGCGGCCATTGCGCTCGAGCTCGAGCTGAGTCGTCACGACTCCCGTGACTCCTGGCACTGACTGGGCAATCTGCCTGGCGGCGTAAAGCGCATCCGTGCTCCAGACGTAGCCGCTGAGATGGGCGACGCCATTCTGGAGTCGCACGTCGACGTGACGAAAGTAATACGTGGGGTTGGCGTTCAGCTTCGCGTAGACGGCGTTCGCCAGGAGTTCGTCGGCTTCAGCTTGTGCCGCCGAGGCCGGTCCGGCGCCAGGCGGCTGCGGAAGATTGGTCGCGCAGGAGACCGCAAGCGCAGCCGCGGCGATGAGTACCGCCAGCCACCGGGTCCCCGATACCCTCCGACCCTCAGTTTGATCCCGTGCCGTCACCGCCGCCTCGGTTGGCCTCACGCTCGAGCTCCATCTGGTCGCGTACGCCAGCGACGCCCGGTACGCCGCGGGCGATCTGCTGGGCATGATAGAGCGCATTCGTTGTCCATACGTAGCCGCTCAGCCGCGCCACGCCGTAGTCCACGTTGACCTCGACATCGCGGAAGTAATAAATCGGATTCGCCTCCAGCGCCGCGTAGACGCGCTCGGCGGTGGCGTTGTCGGCGCGCTCCTGCTCGGGGGATTTTGCAGGAGCCGTGGAGCAGCCCGCGAGGAGCCCGGCTATTACCCAGAGGGCTGCACAGAGACTGACTCTTCGATCGACTCCCACACCGACCTCCTCGGTGCCACCGGAACGATCTGGCTGCCCTATCGGACCAGCGTGACGCTGATCCGTTCAACGGCTATTCATCACACTCCGCAGGGGTTTGTCACACTGAGGTTGCACGCCTCGTACCGCGGGCGGGCTTGAGGGCGCCGGCGCTTCAGGATCTACCGCGTAACGGGCGCGTTATCGTTTCCGTTCCGGTTCAGCTCGAGGTTGTTCACCACGGCGGTGACACCCTCGACGCCCTCCGCAATGATCGTGGCAGTCTGGAGATCCGACGTCTCCCAGACGTAGCCGGTGAGATGCACCACGCCGTTGTCCGCCTGAACGGTAATGTGCTTCGCGTAGAGCCCCTGGTCGGAGTTCAGGGCCGCTTCCACGCGCTCGGCGGTCTCCCGGTCGGCCTGCCGCTGCGCGTCGGTCTTGGGAGGACCCGACGCGCAGGCCGCTACGCCACACAACACGGTCACTGCGACGGCGAACGACACTCGCTTCATCACTGCAGACACTTGGTTCCCTCCTCCTTTGTCGAGGCGATGTATACCACACCCGGGTCGCCGGAGCGGCCACTCCTGGTATTACCATCAGGAGCGGACCGATCCGGCAATTCCTGGCCGCTGGTCCCAGGGGTTCCCCCGCCGGGAGCTCTCAGAACTTGAAATTCAAGCCCGTCGAGACACCGATCTCATGGCAGCCCCCCCAGGTCGTGGGGCCCGCGCTGCTGTAATCGATGAACGGCGTGTGCGTGGCGTCGTGACAGTCGGTCTTGATGCCATGGCCACCCGCGCCGATATCGAAGTGCGCGTTGCCGTCGTTCGCGGTGTCAGCCATGTCCAAGTACCACGTCAGCTGCTTGTCGAACTTATGCCACCAGGCGAGCGTATACATATTCGCCTCGTTGTCGCCGATCCCGTTCGGATTGTAGTTGTGCTGTCCGCCCGGGTCGCCCGGGGTGGCGCCTGCATGCGCCCAGCCTGCTGCTACCCGGTCCGCCCCGCCGGGGAATTCGTAGTCGAAGGCCAGCCAATCGCTGTTGCGTGTCCGCTCGTTCTGGAACTCCATCACAGCGGGCAGGTCGCGGTGCATTCCTTCCCACAGATAGGAGATCGTCAGGCCGAAGTCAGTGCGGTACTGCCCGCCGAACTTCAGCGCCCACTCATCCGCTACGTCGTACAACACGTTGTAGGGAGGCGATCCGGCTTGACCCGATACCGGGAATTCATTGAAAAAGGTCATGTACTGCCCGCTCGGGTCGCAGTCCAGCAGCGGAGAAGGTGGGCCAACGCCGCCGGTGCAACCGGGGCCCGACCCGGGGAGCGCCCCGTAGATCGGGTTGTTCGAGCCGATGCCATCTGAGCTGCGGTTCACCCCGCTATGGAGCTCGTAGGCCGCCACCAGGTACAGGCCGTTCATCTCGAACTTCAGATCCCCACCGTAGGAGTAATTGAAGCCGCCGTCATCGCAGTTGATCAGCAGGTTGCCGCTGCCGGGGCTGTTCGCTCCCGAGCAGTCCGGCGACCCGAGCGGCGTGATGTTGTTGTACGGATCCGGGTTCTGTCCGAAGGAATAGGAGAGATCGAAGCTGAATCCGTTCATGTTGGGCGAGTCGTAGGTGACGACGTGATCCATGCGCGTGCCGAACTCGACCCGGTTGTCGCCGCCGGTGTTGCCCAGCATCACGCTGTAGTTGCCGAGCTGTCCCGCGAACGGGTTGAGACGATCGGTGGAGGTCTTGTAGGGCGTATACATCTCGCCGAACTTGATCTGTCCCCACTCCTTGGCGCGCAGGCCGACCCACGTGTCGCCGAGCCCGATGGCTCCCTGGACGGTATTCGAGGACTTGGTCCAGGTGTTGTTGAGCCCCGGTGCAGCCGCCATGTCGAGCGAGGTGGAGACCTGGTAGATGAAGTCGATACCGGAAGTACCGATCTTGTGGCTCCCGCGGTAGCCGATGTTCGAGCCGTTGCTCGACATCATCGACATCCAGCCGACCCGTCCGAATGGGGGCGCCTTGGGGTTGGTGAGATCGAAGGTGCAGGGCGCTCCGCCGGTCGGACCTGTGCAGTTCAGCAAGTGGTAAGCCATCATGCCGTTCATGCCCTTGGTCGTCTCGTCGATGGACACGTCCAGGGTACCGAAGAAACCCTTGGTGAACGTGGTCCACGCCTTGTCCACGGTGGTAACCGTCTTGGACGTCTTCTCCTGCTCGTCCTTGATGGACTTGAGCTCCTTGCTGAGCGCATCGATGCGCTCCTGGAGAATGCGCATCTTCGCCTCCTGCGACTGATCGGCAGACTGGGCGAAGGTTGCAGCGGAATAGCCGCAAACCATCACTGCCGCCGCAAGCAACGCGATCAGCGGTTTGAGCACTCGGGTGCTACACATACAAATCCCCCTTTCCGAGGTTTGATTGAACAGAGACCACCTCAAGAAACATCCGCGAGTCGTAGCCCCTCCACCGTGCTCATATCGCGGGTATGAGCCCGGCGCCGCGTGCCCAGCGATACTTTGCGCCGAGTACTGCGACTGGAATCTCGGTCGAATAAGCGTAAGCCGGAATGCCATGCTGGTAGAGATACTCCGAGGCTTCCTCCACTTCGACGTCGCCCGCGAGTGAGGCAACTACGGGCTTGACGATGCCCTTGGCGCGCATTTGATCGACCACTTCCACCATCAGCCGCGCGAACACCATCGGCGGGGTGATGATCGTGTGCCAGTAGCCGAGGATGAGCGCATGGATGCGCGGATCTTCGAGGCCTAAGCGCACGGTGTTCTGATACGTGGTCGGGGGCTCCCCGCCCGTGATGTCGACCGGGTTGCCGGCGGCGCCGAAGGGCGGAATGAACTTGCGGAAGGCCGCATCGAGATCCGCCGGCATTGCCATCAGCGAGAGCTGATTGTCGACGCAGGCGTCCGAGAGCAGCACGCCCGAGCCCCCGGCGCCGGTGATGATGACGACGTTGTTGCCCTTCGGCGTCGGCAGGAGCGGGATGCCGCGCGCGAAGTCGAGCAGATCGCGCAGCGTCCTCGCGCGGATGACGCCCGATTGCTTGAAGACATCGTCGTAGATCTTGTCGTTCCCGGCCAGGGCCCCGGTGTGCGAGCTCGCCGCCCGGGCCCCCATGCTGGTGCGGCCGGCTTTGAGCACGACCACGGGCTTTTTCTTCGAGACGCGCCTGGCGACCTCGGCGAAGGCCCGCCCGTCCTTCAGGTCCTCGAGGTGCTGGCAGATGATCTGGGTGTTCTCGTCCTGCTCGAAGAAATCCAGCAGGTCGTCCTCATCGATGTCGGACTTGTTGCCGAGACCGACGATGGCCGACACCCCCATCTTCGCCGAGCGCGAGAAGCCGACGATCGCCATGCCGATGCCGCCCGACTGGGAGGAGAGCGCGGCTCCCCCCTTGACGTCGTAGGCGGTGCAGAAGGTCGCGCACAGGTTCTTCGGCGTGTAGTAGAAGCCGTAAATGTTCGGGCCCATGAGGCGCACGTCGTACTTGCGCGCGACCGCAACGATCTCTTCCTGGCCCTTGACGTTGCCGGTCTCGGCGAACCCGGACGGGATCAGCACCGCGCCCGGGATCTTCTTCTCGCCCACCTCGGTGAGCGCCTGGGCGACGAACTTCGCCGGGATACAGAACACCGCCACATCGATCACTCCGGGCACGTCCCGGACGCTCTTGTAGGCTTTCTTGCCGAGGATCTCGCCGGCCGTCGGGTGGATCGGGTAGATCGCGCCCTGATAGCCCCCGTTGATGAGGTTCTTCATCACGGAGTTGCCGATCTTGCCGGCCTCCGCCGAGGCACCGATGACCGCCACGGCATCCGGTTTCATGATGCGGTTCATCTGCCGCACGATGGTCGCCTGGTCGGGGCGGTAACGGACCGGCTGGGGCTTGAAGTCGAGCACCACGCGCACATCCGCCGCGGTCGCGCTCTTCGGGGTCGCGAACACCGGGTTCAAGTCGAGCTCGGCGATCTCGGGAAAGTCATCGACCAGCTGCGAGACGTTCACGATCATCGTGGCGAGCGCCTCGCGCTCGACGCCGGAAGCGCCGCGCACGCCCTTGAGGATCGGTGCGGCGGCGATGCCGTCGAGCATCGACAAGGCATCCTCGCGGGTCGCGGGGGCCAAGCGGAAGGTGATGTCCTTCAGCACCTCGACCAGGACGCCCCCTAAGCCGAAGGCGACGAGCTTGCCGAAGGCCGGATCGGTGACCGCTCCGATGATCACTTCCTGGCCGCCCGTGAGCATCTGCTGGACCTGCACGCCCTCGATCGTCGCCTCGGGGTCGTAGCGGCGCGCGTTGGCGACGATCTGGGTGAAGGCCTGCTCGGCCTCGGCGGCGCTCTTGACGCCCACCACGACCCCGCCCGCCTCGGTCTTGTGCAGGATCTGCGGCGAGACGATCTTCATCACGACCGGGAAGCCGATCGAGGAGGCGTGCCGCGCGGCCTCGGAGGCGCTGGCCGCGACCGCTTCCTTCGGGACTGCGATGCCGTACGCCTCGCAGATGCCCCTGGCCTCGGGCGCGGTCAGCGCGCCGCGGCCGGCGGCCTTGGCTTGGGTCAGGATCTTCCGAACCGCATTCTTGTCGTGCGCCATGGTCTCCCGGATCCCCTTTTTCCGCGCGCCCCGCCGACCGCGCGGGGGCGTTGTCCTGCAAACTTCAAATCAGCTCAGATCACCTTCTCGGCGCGCAGCGCGGCGATCTCCGCCGCGCCGAGGCCGAGCTCCGCCAGCACCTCTTCGGTGTGCTCGCCGAGCAATGGTGAGCGCTTCACCTCGGTGGGACTGTCCGACATCTTGATGGGATTACCCACCGTCAGGTACTTGCCGCGCTTCGGGTGATCGACCTCGACGACCGTGCCGGTGGCGCGGAGCGACGGTTCCGCCGCCAGCTCCTCCATCGAGAGGATCGGCCCGCACGGAATGTCGTGCTTGTTGAACTCCTCCATGGCCTCGAACTTGGTCTTGGTCATGGTCCACTTCTCGATCGTATCGAACACGTGCCTGAGGCGCGGCAGCCGCGCGTTGGGCGTGGCGTAATCAGGATCGGTGATCCACTCCTCTTTGCCGATCACCTTGCAGATCTCGGCCCACACGGGGGCCTGCGTGATGAAGTAGAGGTAGGCGTTGGGATCGGTCTCCCAGCCCTTGCACTTGATGATCCAGCCGGGCTGGCCGCCGCCGGAGGCATTGCCGGCACGCGGCACTGCGGAGCCGAACTTGCCGTCCGGGTACTGCGGATACTCCTTCATGACGCCGGTACGTGCCAGACGTTGCTGGTCACGGAGCTTCACGCGGCAGAGGTTCAGCACGCCGTCCTGCATGGCGGCGAGCACCCGCTGTCCGCGGCCGCTCGCATTGCGCTGGTAGAGCGCCG
>Ga0335077_10009865_pt1 | contig 11872 bp, 8 predicted proteins | sample Lox_Sample_31_FD_207151 | JGI IMG/M metagenome (GOLD analysis project Ga0335077, IMG submission 207151) | Soil microbial communities from Loxahatchee National Wildlife Refuge, Florida, United States - Lox_Sample_3.1 | ecosystem: Environmental > Terrestrial > Soil > Wetlands | place: USA: Florida...
CAAATGCAATGTCCGGCTGGCGCTGTCGCGGATCGTCCTGGGGCAGCGGCAGGAACACAAGCTTCGAGCGGCTCTCCGTCAACTTCAGCGTCATTTCGGCCAGTTCACGCATGGTGAACTCAACAGGATTGCCGAGGTTTACCGGCCCGGTGATTTCGGAGGGCGAATCCATCAGCTTCAGCAGCCCGTCCACCAGATCGTCGATGTAGCAAAAGGAGCGAGTCTGCGTGCCGTCGCCGTATATAGTGATGTCGTCGCCGCGCAGGGCCTGCACGATGAAATTGCTCACCACGCGGCCGTCGTCAGGCAGCATGCGCGGTCCATAGGTATTGAAGATGCGCGCTACCTTGATCTCCAGCCGGTGCTGACGGTAATAATCAAAGAACAGCGTTTCAGCGCAGCGCTTTCCTTCATCATAGCAAGCGCGTGGCCCGATTGGATTGACGCGCCCCCAGTATGCTTCTGTCTGAGGATGCACGTCGGGGTCGCCGTAGACTTCGCTGGTCGAGGCCTGCAGTATTCGCGCCTTGACCCGCTTGGCCAACCCCAGCATGTTGATCGCACCGTGGACGCTCGTCTTGGTGGTCTGCACCGGGTCGAATTGGTAGTGAATCGGGGACGCCGGACAAGCGAGATTGAATATGCGGTCGACTTCAACATAGAGCGGGAATGTGACGTCGTGTCGCATCGCTTCAAAGAGGGGACTGCGCAGCACGTGCGCGATGTTGTCCTTGTTGCCCGTGAAGTAATTGTCGACACACAGAACGTCGTGGCCCTTACCGACCAGCTTTTCACAAAGATGCGACCCGATGAATCCCGCGCCGCCTGTCACCAGGATCTTCATATCCCTCCCGGGTCAGGTGCTATGTCACCGTGGAGGCGGCGAAGGGAACGGCGAGAACGTCGCCGTTGAGCGGCCTATCCCATGCGACTCGGGTGAGGAGGTCGGCGCCATAGCGGGAGATATAGTAGCAGCGGTACCCGAGCCCCTCGAGAAAGCCGGACAGCGCGCGTTTCACGCCTTCGGCCTCCGCGCCCGCGTGGAACAAGCGATCCTCGTGCTCGAAAACGAGGACCGGCCCGAACCTGGCGAGAAGCGCCCTGCCCCCGCGAAGGACCTGCAGCTCATGCCCTTGTACGTCGATCTTGATGACGCTTACCGGACGCTGCGACATCAGGTAAAGCCGGTCGAGCGTCTCGACCTCCACCTCGGTCACGACGCTATCGACGCCGGCCAGCGAATCCTCGCGCAGCGACGACAGGCCGAAGTTGTCCTCGATGCGCGCGACCGCGTGCAGCCTGAGGCGGCCGGGCGCGTCGGAAAGGGCGAGGGGCCTCACCGCCACGTTGCGGTTCCGCATCCTGTTGAGAGCGATGTTTTCCTCGAGGCGCGCGATGACGGGTGGATTGGGCTCGAACGCGTGCACCTCGACATCCGGGAAGCGACGCGCTAGGGGGATCGCGTACGCGCCGAGGTTTGCGCCGACGTCGATCACCAGCGATCCCGGCCGTACGAAGGGCACCAGCGTGTCGAACACGGGTTTCTGGAAGAACCCGCGCTTGATGAATGCATCCTCGACGCTGGAGCGGGGATGGCAATGGAAATAGCTCGCGACTCCGGCGTCGTCGACGCGGACGACCACTTCGTCATTCACGAACTGGGCGCGGTCTTCCGCAGGGACGTAGCGCGAATCCGGAAAACGCCCTCGCTTGAGGCGCCGCAGGTAGCGATTTCGATCCACCTGCGCGTAGGGCGTCACCCAGAGATGGGAAGCCAGCCGCACGAGTTTTCAGGGCAGACCAAGAGTCACAAATCGCGTTCCCTTGCGTTGGAACTCGAGCATCCCGACCCGGCCCGAGAACGCAATGTTAGCTGAAATCCGCGATATACTGAAACAAACCAAGAGCATTCCGCTTGCTTTTCAACTCCTACGAGTTCCTATTCGGCTTCCTGCCGATCGTCCTGATCGTCTATTTCGTGCTCGGCCGCCGCGAATCCGTTCTGCCGGCGATCGGCTTTCTGGCCGCGGCCTCTCTGTTTTTCTACGGGTGGTGGAATCCGAGATATGTCGCCCTGCTCGCGGGCTCGGTCGCCTTCAACTACGCGATCGGTCGCGGTCTGCTTGCGAGGCGCTCGAAGGTGCTCCTCGCGCTCGGCGTCGCGGGAGATCTGCTGCTGCTGGGGATTTTCAAGTATGCCGGATTCTTCGCAGCGAATCTGCGCTCCGTCGCGGGACTGGGGCTGCCGATGCCGCAGATCGTGCTGCCCCTCGGCATTTCCTTCTTCACCTTCACGCAAATCGCCTACCTCGTCGACGTCTATAGGGGCCGGGCGCGCGAGTACCGCTTTTTCAACTACGCCCTGTTCGTGACCTTCTTCCCGCACTTGCTCGCGGGCCCCGTGCTGCACCACGCGGAGGTAATGCCCCAGTTCGCGCGCCGCGAAGCATTCCGCTTCAGCGGCGAGAACTTCGCAGTCGGCCTCACGATCTTCGCGATCGGACTGTTCAAAAAGGTGATCCTGGCCGACAGCGTCGCCGAGTTCGCGACTCCGGTGTTCGACGCCGCGAAGAACGGCGCCACGCTCACGCTGCTCGCCGCGTGGGGTGGGGTGCTCGCCTACACCTTCCAGTTGTACTTCGACTTCTCGGGCTACTCGGACATGGCGATCGGGCTCGCCCGGCTCTTCGGCATCGTTTTCCCGGCGAACTTCAATTCGCCGTACAAGGCCGCCTCGATCATCGATTTCTGGCGGCGCTGGCACATGACGCTGTCGCGCTTCCTGCGCGACTACCTCTATGTCCCGCTCGGAGGCAACCGCCACGGTGCCTTGCGGCGCCAAGTCAACCTGATGATCACGATGCTGCTCGGGGGCCTGTGGCACGGCGCCGGCTGGACCTTCGTGATCTGGGGCGGGCTCCACGGCCTGTACCTCGTCGCCAACCATGCGTGGCGCGGTGCGCGCGCGCGTTGGCTTCTCGGCGTCAGGGTGCCGCCGGGACTCGCGCTCTGGGCCGGGCGCCTGCTCACATTCCTCGCGGTCGTCGTCGCCTGGGTATTCTTCCGGGCGGAGACGCTGCCGGCCGCGAAAGCGATCCTCGAAGGCATGGCCGGCCTGAACGGCGTCACCAAGGCCGATCCTTACTGGTTCGGCGCCCCGCAGCTCAGATGGCTCACCGTGATGTTCCTCATTGCCTGGGGGCTGCCGAACGCGCAGCAACTGCTGCACCGCTATCGGCCCGCGATCGAGACCTACCCGGGCGAGGTCTCGCCGCCCTACTGGAGCCGCCTCGCGTGGCGCCCCGCCGCGACCTGGGCCTTGCTGACCGCCCTTTTGCTCGTGACGGCCATCATCAACCTCACGCACGTGAGCGAGTTCCTCTACTACCAGTTCTGACGTGGACTCGGGCTCCTACAACCGCCTGGTCTTGCTGCTCGCGGCGTGCGCGACGCTCGTGCTCGCGGGGTTCAACTTCATCGTCGATCCCTACGGCAATTTCGACGTGCCGCGGATCGCAGGGCTCAACGAGCTGCACCTCGGTTTCAATCGCCACCCGCTGCTCGCCAAATCGCTCGCGGCGAGTCGGATCGAGCCGACGAGCATCGTTCTCGGAAACTCGCGACCGGAGAGCGCATACGAACCCGGGCATTCGGGGTTCGAGTCTCCCGCGTACAACCTCGCGGTAGGCGGTGCGCGCCTCGGCCAGGTGCGCCGGTACCTGCTCGAGGCGCTCGCGACGGGACGCCTGAGGCAGGTGTTCCTTGCCACCGACCTCGGAATGTTCGACCCGTCGCTAGGGACGGATCAGGACATCCCCGAGGTCTTCATGCTCACTAACGACTCGGGAAAGTCCGCCGGAGCTGCACGGAAGTGGCTGCGCCTCGCCTTCGTGCTGCTGTCGGGGACGGCAAGCACCGACAGCTGGTGGTCGTTCAGGCACCAGGGCGACCCGGTCGTCGTATACCTACCCTCCGGAGTACGGGAGGAGTCTGCCGACGAGCGGCAGGTCGAGCGCGAAGGCGGCCACAGGAGCGCGTCGCTGCGCATCGAGTCCGTCTTTCTCGCGACGATGCTTCGCGACGTCGCATCTCCGGAGTTCCCAGTCGCCTACGGGGCCCTCCTCGACCAGCTCGCCGACACCATCGCGCTCGCGGTCGAACGCGGCGTGCGAGTCGACATCGTGATCGACCCGATCCACGCGCGCTTCAACTACGTCTACGCGGTGGCCGGATTGTGGCCTACGCACGAGAAGTGGAAGCGCGATCTGGCCGCTCTCGCCGCGCGATGGCCCTGGTCGGTATCGCTCTGGGACTTCAGCGGGGTAAGTCCCTGTACGTCGGAGCCGATGCCTGCGGCGGGCGACGCGACCTCGAAGATGCACTGGTACAGGGAATCCGGCCACTTCCGGCCGCGCCTCGGCGCCCTCGTTCTCGACCGCGTCCTCGGAGGCGGTGCCGGTCTGTGTCCGGGCTTCGGACGCAAGCTGGACGCCGACACGATCGAAGATGCGCTTGCCGGGCAGCGCGCCGCGCTTGCGCGCTGGGTCGCGGATCACGCTGAAGACGTGGCCGAGATCGACGCGCTCGCGCGGCGGTACCGGGGCCCACCACCCAAAACGCTATTCGGGACGAGCCAGGTCGAGAAGCTCTCGCGCAATCCGCTCCACTGAGAACTCGCGGGCCATCGCCAGGCCTGCGGCGGCCCAGCGCTCGCGCATCCCGCGGTCCTTGAGCGCCCGGATCACCGCGCTTGCAAGCGCTGCGGGGTCGCCGCTAGGCACGACCGCGCCGGCGCGAAACGACTCGACCCACTGTGCGATTCCCGCGGCATCGCTCGTCACGCTCGGGGTGCCGACGGCGGCAGCTTCGACCGTGACCATGTTGAGTCCTTCGCACAAGCTGGGATTGACGTTGAGCTCCGCCGCAGCCAGGTGATCGAAAGTCGCCGGTGCGGCGAGAATGCCCGTGGCGATCACAGTATCCCGCAGGCCTTGGCGCTCGATCGAAGGCCAGAGCCCGCGAGCCAGCCACGGGTCGTCGTGCCCGCACAACAGCCAGCGCGCGCCGGGACACGCGGATAGGATCGCCGGCCAGGCCTCGCCGAGCACCTGCATGCCCTTGCCTTTCTGATTGCCGCTGAGCGTGACGACCACGGGCGCGTCCTGGGCGATGCCGTAGCGTGTGCGCACGCGCTCGCGTATCAACGTGCGCTCGGACCGGATTCGTGCGAACGCTCCCTCGTCCGTGCCCAAATGGCTGGGGCACACCCGAACACGTGACCGATCGGCGCCGTCCCGGAGCAGCACGTCTCGCAGCATCGGGGAGACCGGCCGCAGTATGTCCGCCCCTGAGAGCGACGTCCGGATCAGCCAATCCGTCATGCCGGTGCGCCTGCGTCCGTATTCGGCGGCCGCGTTGTCGAGAATGTCGCCCCCAATGTAGCTGACGATCAGCCGCGTGCGCAGCAGGCGAAGACGTTTGAGGAAAGCCGCCGATATCGCATAGGTAAAACCGTCGCTACACACAATGGCGTCGGGCGCAAAGCGCCGCACCGCTTCGGCGATCACCCACATGCGGTGCACCAGATTGCGCCCATCGAAGCCGCGCCGAAAAACGCGGTCCGGCACCCACGTGAGCAGCCGTTCCCAGCCGCGGCGCGGGTCGTACCACAGCGTGCGGATGCCGTCTCCGGGATCACGGAAATGCTCCGCGAGATGACGCTTGCCCTGCGGCAGCCCGCGCTGCTCTTCCAGCACGCAGACTTCGTGTCCCAGCTCACGAAACTTCCTCAGGATCGCATACTCACCGATCCAGGATTTTGGATGAAGATAAAGGAGGCGCACTGCATTGGTCCTGATTCGCTCTATACCGGCACTTTGAAGCGTTCCACCCACAGCGCGAGCACAAGCAACGGCCAAAGCCGCGTGCTGTGCGAGGCGCGGCCGGAGACATGCTCCGCTACGTAGCGCTCGACTTTCTCCTGCCGGAACCAGTGCGAGAGCGTCTTTCGCGAGACTAGCGTGTCGCGCATCATGTCGGCGAGATCCTCCCTCAGCCAGCGTGTCAGCGGAACGGAAAACCCCTTCTTCGGTCGGTCCATGAAGCCCCGCGGCAGCCAGTCGGCGAACGCCGCCTTCAGGATGTGCTTGTGCCGCCCCGCGGGCGAGAGCTTGTAGCGGCCAGGGAGCGTTGCCGCGAACTCGATAAGTTTATGGTCGAGGAAGGGCGAGCGACACTCGAGCGAGTTCGCCATACTGGCGATATCGACCTTGAACAGGATGTCCTCGGGCAGATAGGTGGTGAGATCGAGATACAGATAGCGGTTGAGCACGTCCTCCCCCGGTCGCTCGAAATGCGCCGCGAGGTATTTGGTGGTCGCGCTCGTCCCGGTGCGCGCGCGCAACTCGGGCGTGAGCATGTCTTCCTTCTCGGGATCAGAGTAGAACGCGAGCAGATGTTTGTATCTCGCCAAGCCGTCGAGCGTGAGCATCTGGTCGGCGCGGGTCGAAGGAAAGCCGCGGTGGCTCTTTTCCGGACGGGCATAGTTCTCCAGCGCGACGGTCAGCCTTCGCAGACCGCGCCACAGCGGCAACAGACCCCGGCGTGCGAGCCACTCGAGTCTTCGGATCTGGTAGAAGCGCCGGTAGCCCGCGAACACCTCGTCTCCGCCGTCGCCCGTGAGCGCGACCGTCACCCCGGTGCGCGCGAACTTCGACACGTAATAAGTCGGCATCACCGAGTTGTCCGCGAGCGGCTCGCCGAGAAGATCGATCATCACCGGCATGATGGCCACGGCGTCTGCCTTCACCATCATTTCGTGATGCTCGGTGCCCAGATGGGTCGCCACCTCCCTGGCGAAGGGCAGCTCGTTGAAGCGCTCGTCCTCGAATCCGATCGAGAAGGTCCTCAGCGGCGAAGCACCCAGCTTCGCCATGGCCGCTACGGTGATGCCGGAATCGATGCCCCCGGAGAGGAACGCGCCCAGCGGCACGTCCGAGACGAGCCGCAGTCTCGTGGCCTCGAGCACCTGCTCGCGCAGTGCCTCGCAGGCCTCGCCAAAGCCGAGCGCGCTCTTCCGGGTCAGATCCAGATCCCAGTAACGGAAAAGGCGCTCTACGCGGGCGTTCCTCACGACCATCGCGTGCGCGGGCGGCAGCTTTCTGATCGCGGCAAAACCCGACAGGGGCGCGGGAACGTACTGGAACGTGAGAAAGTGGTCGATGCCTTGGTAGTCGGGCTCACGCGAAAGCGCGGGATCCAGCGCGAACAGCGCCTGGATCTCGGAGCCGAACATGAAACCGCGCGGGGTTTCGGCATAAACGATGGGCTTCACTCCCAAGCGGTCACGCGCGAGCGATAGCGTCCTTTCCTGCCGATCCCATATCGCAAATGCAAACATGCCGCGCAGTTTCTGGAGGCATTTCTCCAGACCCTCCCGAACGAAGATACGCAGCAGCACTTCGGTATCCGAGTGACCACGGAAGTTTTCGCCTGCCGCGTCAAGCTGCACGCGCAACTCGCGGAAATTATAGATCTCGCCGTTGAACACGATGATGTAGCGGCCGTCGGGCGACGCCATCGGCTGGTGACCGGCCTCGCTAAGGTCGATGATCGACAGCCGCGTAAACCCGAGGCGCGTGCCCGCTTCGCTCCAGCGGCCTTGGTCATCGGGCCCGCGGTGATGCAATCGCCGGATCGCATCTTCGATCGATGCCGACGCACCTTCAGTAAGCACGGCGCCTACGATGCCGCACATGCCGCACCTTCCGTAAAGATCGATTCCAGTTTTTCGGCGTTCGCCGCCCACGTGAACTCCGCTTCGGCGCGCGAGCGGCCGGCGCTGCCGAGCCTGTCTAGCACCTCGCGGTCGACGCCCACGCGAGCGATGGCTTCGCGCCACGCTGCAACCTTGCCCGGAGGCAGCAGGTGTCCAGTTTCTCCCTCGGCGACGATCTCCGGCAGTCCCCCATTGTTCGAGGCGAGCACCGGCAGGCCGCAGGCCATGGCCTCGACCACACTGATGCCGAACGCCTCTTCGCCGATCGATGGCTGCGCGAACAGGTCGCATTGCGACAGCACCGGCGGCAGCTCGGCGTGCGGTACACGGCCAAGGAAGCGCACGCGTTCTGCGATGCCGAGTGTGCGCGCAAGCTCGCGCAAGATCTGCTCTTGCGGCCCTTCGCCGATCACCAGTCCGCGGAAACGCGGCGGCAGCTGCGCGAGCGCTTCGATGACGACGCGCGTGCCTTTCCAGCCGACCAGCCGCCCCGCGCTCGCCACCAGACAATCTTCGGGCTCAGCGCCCAGGCTGTGTCGCAGCGCCGAGTCACGAACGTGCGGATGGAACACCTCCGTATCAACACCGTTATGAATGACCCGTACCGAGCGGTCATAGCGCGCCGCGATCTGCGCGGCGTTATAGCGGCTAGCAGAAACCCAATGCCGGATTGCACCCGCGAACATCCTGTCACCAGGGAAAAAGTCCGTGCCGCCTGAACGGAAGAGCGTCTGCGCCGTAAGACCTCTGCGGCGTGCCCGCCACAGAATCGGGAAATCGAACGGCTTGTTGACGATCACCGCATCGTAGCTGGCGCGCACGAGATGGTCGAGCGAATGGCGCGCGAAGGACAGTCGTTCCATCAGTCGGCGAAAACGCGTGCCGAGGTCCGGCCAGTCCTGCTCGATGCGGAACGGGAACTGAACCAGCTTCACCTCGCCGTGGCGCGCGCCGCCGCGGTTGCCGGCGACGATGGCCACGTCATGGCCGCGACGCGCGAGCGCGCGGCCGGCCTCCCAGCAGTAGGTCTCGAGTCCCCCTGGGATGAAGCTCGCGGTAACGTTGTAGAAACAGATTTTCACTTGGCCGCTTCCTTAGGCCTCAGCCCTTGCTGCTGTCCCAACAGGCTGTCATAAAACCTTTCTGTCTCCGCCGCCACACGATCCCAAGTAAAGCGCCGCTCGACCATGCCGCGAGCGCGTGCGGCCATCTCGGCAAGACCGGACGGGTTCTGCGCCGCATCATCGATGGAATGGGCCAGTTCTTGCGCTGACGTGTCGGGGTCCAGGACAAGAGCGTTTTCCCCATCTACAAGGTATTCCGCCATCCCTCCCCTGCGAAGCGCGAGAACGGGCACTCCGCACGCCATGGCTTCGATGGCCACCATCGAGAACGGTTCCTCAAAGCGGGATGGGATAACCACAAGATCGCCCAGTCCATAGACGGAGTGCATAGACGAGGGCGCAAGCGTGTCGAGTACCGCGTGCGGTACGACGCGCAATTGCTCTTCCAGTTGCCGGGCATATCTCACCCGCGCGCTCGTCTCCGCATCACCCCGCGACCATTCCCCGACGAACAGAAAATGAAATCGCGACGGATCGAGCCAACGCGCCGCTTCCGCCAGGAGATCAGGTCCTTTCTCCGGAGAAATCCTGCCTACAAAAAGCACGACAAAGCGATCGAGAGGGATGTTCGCCTTGCGCCTGAGTTCGCGCGCCGCATCCGGCGACTGCAAGGGTCTGAAAAGATGCGTATCGACCCCGTTGGCGAGAACGCCGTAACGATCGGCAGGAAAGCCGCGGACGCTGAACCAGTTTCGAATGTAATCGCTGCATCCAATCAAGGCGTCGATTCGGTTGCGGACTCGATCTTCTTTCTCATTGTGCATGTGGAGAACGATCCGCGCTCCCCTGATCCGCCCTGCAAGTCGATCCACCAACCGAGGAGCGTTGTGAATATGCACGATTGCCGGGGCGATCGAACCTGCATAACGCACGATCCGATCGACATATGAATATGGATCCAGACGGGTCAGCTTGCGGAAAATGCGATTGTAGAATCGGCCGATCCGAATCCGACGATAGTGCACATTGCCCTCGACTTCGGAGTCGGGCCGGACGTGATGGGGAACGCTCACAATATGCGGCTCGTAGTGCTCCAACCGGTGGGCAACGGCATCGATCCATTGCTCGACCGCCGCCCCTTTATCAGGCGGTATCGGATGGACTTCCTGCCCCAAGAGCAACACGCGGGGTTTCATTCTTTGGCTAGGCATCCATCGCGCGGCGTACTGCGTTCCACACCTCATCGACGGTGATCAACTTCATCTCGTTGCCCTTCAAATCGCCGGTGCCGGTCGTGGCCATCGAATGCGAATGCTCCAGCGCAATACAGCGCGGATGCCCTATGGGCATCAGATTGCGCCCCGGATATGCAGGGTGATAGAGCGCCACCATCGGTACGCGCAGTGCGCCCGCAATATGGGTGGGCCCCGTGTCGACACCCACGTACAGCGACAGCCTCTCAAGCAAGGCGGCGTATTGCCGCAAGGTGAGGGTTCCGGCAGCTATTGTGCAACGTTCCCGCAACGTTTCCTTGAGAACGGCGAGGGGCCACCTTGCGCCCGCATCACCCATCAAGAGAATGTGGCTGGCCGGGTACTGTCCGACGATTCTCACCGCAAGCTCCAGGAAGTTTTCCAGAGGCCAGTTTCTGTGAGACTTCGTGGGAAAGCTGAACGGATGCAAGCCTATCAGCAGATCATTGCCCAGTCGACCGTGCCGCGCCAGCCACTGGCCGGCGAAGGTCCGCTCGTCTGGCGTTACAACGTAGGCAAGGCGCTTGTCCCCGACGGATACTCCTGCAGCTTCGACCAAGAGCGATCTTTCATCGACTGCGTGCATCGAGGATTCCGGGGGAACCGGCACCCGCGTCACTGTCTTTCCGGATAAGCCACGCAGTTCGGGATAATCGAATGCAATGACGCGATCTGCCGTCTGAATACAGTACCGAAAGAGCGCCGGCTCTCGCCCGTAACAGACCGCCAGACCGTAGCGAGGCGAAATCAGTGCCTTGAGCCATGCCGTGTTCTTGCTTATGCCACCGAGATCGTCAATGAAGCTCAGATTGCGCAAGACCTCGAGTCGCTTCGGATGCGCCAGTACGGTGAGCCGACCGAAAGATTGCTTCAATGCACGCAGCGCCGGGGTCACAAGCAAGGTGTCGCCGATTCTCGCGACCACCATGGCAAGTACACCGAGGTCCGGGCCTAGCACTGTCACAGCTGCCCGGCGGCGACGGCCGTAAAAATCTTCTCCATGCGCTCGAGCATCGCGGATGCCGCGAAATGCGAAGCCGCGAACTCGCGCGCCGATCTCGCGAGCCGCTCCCGCAAAGCGGCGTCTTCCTCAAGCCGCAACAGCGCGGCGCGCAGCGCTGGAACATCTTCCGGAGGGATAATCAGCCCCGTTTCTCCGTCGTGCAGGATTTCCAGGATCGCACCGATCGGGGTCGAGACGACGGCAATACCGCAGGCCATCGCCTGCATGATTGCCTGCGGTACGCCCTCGTTGGCGTATGAGGGCAGCACAAATACGTCGAAGGCACGCAGCCAGGGAACGACGTCGTCTTGGTTGCCCGGCACGCGGACTCGCGGCTCGATCCCGAGTGCCTTCACCTGCGCGCGCAGGTTATCCGCACCCGGGCCGTCGCCGACCATTACCAGCATCGCCCCCGGGATGCCGGCAACCGCCTCCACCAGGTAGCGATGGCCTTTCCAGCTTCGCAGCGTGGCCACGATACCGATCACGAAGGCTTCCGCGGGCAACCCCAAGCGCGCGCGGGCCGCGAGCCGGTCGCCGGGCGAGAAACGACCGAGGTCGATACCCGTAGGCACCGAGGTGACGCGAGACGCGTCCAAGCCCGTCTCGCGCATCACCTGCTCGCGCAGGCGCTCCCCCGTGGTGACGACGTGCGCCGTCGCGCTGCAGTACAGCCAGCGGTTCAGGGCGTGACCGGGAATCGGCGTCGAAACGTGCCGCGTGCGCACCAGTCGCGGAGCGCGAGGGAGAGTGCCCAGGGCCAGGGCGGCCAGCC
>Ga0335077_10009866_pt1 | contig 11872 bp, 10 predicted proteins | sample Lox_Sample_31_FD_207151 | JGI IMG/M metagenome (GOLD analysis project Ga0335077, IMG submission 207151) | Soil microbial communities from Loxahatchee National Wildlife Refuge, Florida, United States - Lox_Sample_3.1 | ecosystem: Environmental > Terrestrial > Soil > Wetlands | place: USA...
CTGGAGTTCCGGCTGCATCCGCTGCGCCGGGTCCTTGGCGGTCTGCTCAGTTACGCCGGAACGGGAATCGGCGATGCGCTTCGCCGGTTCCGGGACCTCGCCGCGCACGCACCGCGGGACCTGAGCTGCCAGGCGATCGTCGCGGTGGACGAATTGCTGACGCCAACCCTCACCGTCGCACCCTGTTACACCGGGCCGGACGCAGATCCCGAGGAGCTCCGTGCGCTGCGCACGGCGGAAGGGCTCACCAGTGACGCCCTACGGGCCCACTCGTTCCTGGCCCAGCAGCATGTGTTCAGCCCCGGCTACGGCGTGGATCGCAACTACTGGAAGGGCCATTTCGTCCGCGAACTGCCGGATGAGCTGATCGACGAGCTGCTCGAACGAATAGTGGCCCTGGGGCGGCCACCCGGGCAGGTGCTGATCGAGTCGCTTCACGGCGCGCCGAAGGACATCGACCCGGCCAGCGCGGCCCTCGGCTACCGCGACGCCGCATTCAACATCAGCGTGATGGCCGCGTGGCTGGACGACGCCCTCGACGAGCAATCCATCGAGTGGGCGCGCACCACGGCAGCGGCCCTCGAGCCATGGTCGGTCAGCGGTGGCTACATGAACTACATGCAGGCGGACGAGCCCATCGAGCGGGTGCGTGCCGCGTTTGGCGATGAAGCGTTCGAGCGCCTGCAGACGCTGAAGCGACGGTACGACCCGGACAACGTCCTCCACCGCAACCAGAACATCCCGCCACGCTAGCGGCGCGGGCAGTCGGCCTTGATCGTTCCTGGGCGCTGGCGAGGCGGCCTGTTCAGGCCGCTAGCGGCTTGCGCAATGTCAGGTCCAGGACGAACGGCGTTGACACCCATTCGTAGCTGCCGCCCTTCGCGGCACGAAGATCACTCGCCAGATCGTCGATCTGCTGCCCGGATGCAATCCCCGAGGCGACGGCACGTTCCCTCGCCGCCATCAGGGTGGCCGCGTGCAGCTCGAAGCCCATTGCCGGATCCGTGGTCCCGAAGCTTCCATCGACCGCAACGACGTCCAGGCCCGCCGACCGCGCCGACCCCGCGAGGCCATCGACGGCACCGTGCGGCACCCCCCCGGCCCGCTCCAGCACCTCGTACACCAGATCCCAGTAGGCGCCAAGAGCATCATGGTGAGGGTGTGACCGCGGGGGCGGGTTGCGCAACGCCTCTTGCGCCACGATCCAGCCGCCCGGGCGAAGCAGGCGCGCGATCTGGCTGAGGGTCCGCACCGGGTCGGGCTGGTGCATCAGGAACAGCCGTGTATAAGCCAGGTCGAACGGGCCGCCCACGGCCGCCGCGTCGAGCTCGTGGATGTCACCTGCAACCACCTCCACGTTGCCCAGCTCAAGCGCCGCCACAACCTCCCGGGCCCGCTGGGCCGTCGGCTCGCTGAAGTCCACGCCAACGACCCGCCCGGCCGGGCCTACCATCTCCGCCATGACGGCAAGCCCGCCAATCGGGCCGCAGCCGCAGTCGATGGCACGCCAGCCTTCCTGCATACCAACCCGGCGGAAGGCAGAACGGGCCATCTCCCGCGTGATCTCAGCGACGCCCAGCAACCGCCGGAGATCCTCATCGCTGCCATCGAGGATGTAGCGCTTCACCCGCTCTGCGATCGCTTCAGCCATGACCGGCCCCCTTAGCCGTCGCGAGCCCGTGAGGGCTTGTTATGTATGGGCGTGCGCCTCCATGAAGAGCACGCCGGCACCGGCTTGATACATCACCGCCTGATCCGATTCGACTGGCGCGAGTCTCCGGCCGACACAACACCCAGGCCCGCTCAGGGTCAAGCCCTCAGCCGTCGCGCCCGACCCGGGTTTCTGGCATCGGACGGTCACGCTCAGTTAGCCTTATTCGGTCTGGCGGCCAGCAGTGAGGGCTCGATGGAGGGGTTGTTGGGGGCCCACAGATCCGCAGCCGTAGACGCACGGCAGCGGCGCCGCCGGCCGGACCCGTCGGTGGCGCGGCTCAGCCTCCGGGCAGGCCGTCGTACACGAAGGCGGCGTGAGCCCGGCCTTCCCGGACCCGGCATTGTCTTTCCGAACGATTCTGCGCCCGCCGCGCCGAAGGCGCCGCGCCGGTCAGGGCAGGGTCAAGGGAAAGTGCGGTGGCCCTCCTATCGTTCGGCATCTGTGGGGTGGATGTCCCCGGCGAGATCTATCCGGGAGCCGGGCTGGCTTCGGCCCGGGTGAGAAAGTCGTTGACCACCTCGATGTACGGCGCGCGCTCCTCGATGAACGCCGTATGCGAGCTGTTCTCGAAGACCACCAGCTCGGCGCCGCGGATCCCCTCGGCCAGTATGGCGAGGTGAGTCGGGCGCGCTTCGTCGTGCCTGCCGCCGGTGACGAGCGTCGGCACGCGGATCTCCGGCAGCCGGTCCGTGACGTCCCAGTCGCGCAGGCGCCCGGTGACCGGCCCGAACTCGCTCGGGCCCCACATGGTCAGGTAGACGTCCGCGCCCATGCCGGCGAAGGTGCGCTCCATGCAGTCGGGCCATGGGTCCTGCCGGCAGACGTGCCGCCGGTAGAACTGTGTGATCGCCCACTGGTATTCGGGACAGGAGAAGTAGCCGCCTGCCTCGTGGCGGTCGAGCACGTCGCGCACCGGCTCATCGAGCATGGCCCGGAGCTCGGCGCAGTCGGCGATCCAGCGCGCGACGCTCGGGGGCGAGCTGCTGAGGATCAGGCTCGCGAGCGCGGGCCGGCGATCGAGCGTGTACTGCAGGGCGAGCCAGCCACCCCATGAGTTGCCGAACAGGTGCGGGCGGTCGAGCCCGAGCGCGGCCTGTACCACGGCCAGCTCGTCGACGAACCGGTCGGTGGTCCACAGCGAGTCGTCCGCTGGCCGGTCAGACCGGCCGCAGCCGAGCTGGTCGTAGAAGACGACCGGCCTGTTCACGGCGAGGTCTTCCAGCGGTTCCAGGTAGTCGTGCGGCATCCCGGGGCCGCCGTGCAGGCACAGCACCGGAGTGCCTGGCCGGTCTGCCCCTACGATCCGGTACCAGATCCGCCCGCCCGGGACCTCAACATGCCCCTCAGCGGTGGCCGGACTGCCCATGGCCGCCTACACCTCGGCCGAGAGCGAGATCGAGGACAGGCGCCGGCGCCTGCTCCACCACAGCGCCCAGAAGATGCCGATCACCGCCCAGGCCAGTGAGAACCATACGATGCTGCTTCCGCTCTTGAACGGCAGCGAGATCTCGCTGACGAAGAATCCCTTGTACAGGACGTAGCCGTCGATCAGGATCCCGGCCACGGGTATGAACCCGTTCAGGAACCAGTTGAAGTCCGCCCGGTGGAACCGGGCGTGATACAGCAGGTTGGCCAGGTTCACGAAGATGTAGAGCACGAGCACGAAGAACACGAAGATCTCGCCGAGGTACGCGTAGGCGCTTTCCGGGCCGCCCTGCCACAGGCTTATGGCGATAAGGAACACGAACGTCACGGCGAGCGTCGACGCCTCGGCCCGCCAGGGGGTGCGGAATCGGGGGTGCAGGCCTGCGAAGTAGCTCGACAGGAACCCTTCCCTGGACACCGCGTACGTGATCCGTCCCGCGGCATACAGCGATGCGCCGAAGCTGGCCAGCGCGGCGGTGAATCCGGTGATGGGCACCAGCACCGCCCAGTCCCCGATGTAGGACTGCGAGATGGGCAGTACCGGCGTGATCTGGCCCGCGTTCACGTAACCCGCCACGGTGTGCACCGGCACCGAGATGGCGAATCCGTACGAGGTGAGGGTCCAGTACGCTCCCGCGATCACCGTGATGAGAATCGTTGCGAGCGGGATGAGGCGGCGCGGCGTATGGGCCTCCTCAGCCACCGGGGCGACGCTGTCCACGCCCGCGATCGACAGGAACGCGAATATCGCGGCGAGGCTCAGCCCGGCGAATCCGGCCGTCGCGGCACGGGGGTTGAACGGGGTGGCGCTGAAGTGGCCCAGGTACCCGCCCTGGATGACGATCACGAGAGCCACCGCCGCGACGAACGTCGCCTCGAGGATCATGAGGACCCCGATCACGGTGGACGACAGCTTGATGTTGTTGTGGCTGAGGTAGCCGATGATGAGGATCGCGGCGATGCCCCCCGCGATGCCCGTCCACGTGGTCGCCGTCACGTGGAAGTAGGTGAGCAGCGCGTTGAAGAATGTCCCGAAGGCCACCGGATACAGGGCGGAGACGACGACGTAGGTCGTTATCATGACCCAGCCGAGCCAGAGCCCGACCCCGGGGTAGGTCGACTCCCACAGCCAGGTGTAGCCGCTGCCCGCCGACGGCCTGCGATTGTTGAGCACCGCGAAGCTGATGGCCGTGGGCAGCACGGCAATCGTGATGGCGATAAACAGGAAAGGCATGACCGGGCCGCCTGAATCGGTCTCCATAAAGCCCATATTCAGGTAGATGACGGGAGCCAGCGAGAAGTAGGCGAGTCCGATGAAGGCCAGGCGAGGGAGATTCAGGCTGTTTCGCCGGAGGCCTTCCTGGGCCGGTTTCGTCACGGCAGGCTGTGATGCGGCTTGCTGGTCGTCCATGGGTCTTCCTCTCTTGCCGACCACAGTTGAAAATTTTCCCGGCACCAGGCCAGCTGAATCGCTCGCCAAGCCGCCGGCCGCCATTCCGGCTGCCCTCGTCTTCTCGCGGGATGATGTGGGCTGCCGGACTGCGCGGCGGGGCACGCCCGGCGCCGCGTTTGCGCTCAGGCCGGCTACCGGCCGAGACTGGGAACGACCCCGGTCCAGCCGACGAGCGAGGGGGATGCCGTGAGCGAACTCGACCGACTGGAGGCGGCGGCCGGCGAATGCCGCGAGATGATCCGCGAAGCCCACGCCGCCACGAAGGACCTGCGGGCCGCGGTACGCGAGGCCAAGAGTGAGCTGAACGCCCTGGCGAGGGACGAGGTTGCCGCCCATATCCAGCTCGAGGTGTCCCGGCAGCTGGAGGAGCTGGACGAGCGGACCCGTGAGGCGATCACCGCGGCGACGCAGAAAGTGATCGCCGAGTTCGACCGGTTCGGTGAGTCGCTGCTGGGCAAGGAGGCCTACTGGCAGAAGGCCAGCGGGCGGCGTTCGGCCACCCGTCCCGACGCCGATGTGCTGACGCTCGACGCCCAGCCCGACCAGGACAAGGGCTGATCGCCGGCCCTGGGGCAGGGGGCCGGCCGGGGTCTGCAGTCCTCATCCGGGTAGAACCGTAGGCAAACGGCGGCGTGGCGCTGTTGAGGAGGCGGACTGGCATGTTCGAGGCGGAAAATATCCGGGATTGGCGCGGCCACGACGTGGTCGACACCGATGGGCACAAGATTGGCTCGCTGGAGGCCATCTACGTTGACACCGGCACTGACCAGCCGTCCTTCGCCACCGTCACGGTGGGAATGATGGGTCGGCACCGGCTGGTGTTCGTGCCGCTCGACCGGGCGACCGTGGGCCCGGGATACCTCAAGGTTTCGTACAGCAGGAAACAGGTCAAAGACGCGCCCTCGATCGACACCGACGGCGAGCTGCCCGCGTCCGACGAGGAGGAGGTCTTCAAGCACTACGGCCTGGCCTACCAGCCGGGCGCTGGCGGTGAGCGGAGGCTGGGCCGCCGCTGAGGGCGCGGCAGGAGGCCCCGGCTCACCCGGGCGGACGGCCGCCTCCGGGCCCGCGTGGACCGGGCTTGCCGGGCTCGGCCCGTGGACCGGGTTGCCGGGCCCGGCCCCGTAGACCGGGATTGCTTGCCCCGGCCCGGTCGCCGGGCCAGCGATCCGCGCCGCTCACACCAAACCCGGCCGTTCGGGTGACTGTCGCCTGGGGATGGCAGGATGTCCCGCATGAGCAGCGTGCCTGATCCCAAAGCCGATCTTCGCCGGTACCTGCAGGAAGAGCGCGATGCGCTGCTGTGGAAGCTCGAAGGGCTCTCCGAGTACGACGCCCGCCGGCCGATGGTGCCGACCGGCACCAACCTGCTCGGGCTGATCAAGCACGCGGCCTTCATCGAGTTCGGCTACTTCGGCGACACGTTCGGCCGCCCCTCCGAAGACCAGCTGTCATGGGACGAGACCGACCCGAATTCGGACCTGTACGCGACCCCGGGGGAATCACGCGAGTTCATCACCGGCCTGTACCGCCGGGCGTGGGCGCACTCGGATGCCACGATCGACGCGCTCGGGCTGGAGGCCACCGGCCGCGTGCCGTGGTGGCCGGCCGAGCGGAACGAGGTGACGCTGCACCGGGTCCTGGTCCACGTCGCCACCGAGACCGCCCGGCACGCCGGTCAGGCCGACATCATCCGCGAGCTCATCGACGGGGCCGCCGGGCTGAGCGCCGGGCATTCCAACCTGCCGTCAGATGATCAGGCCTGGTGGGCGGCCCACCGGGACCGGGTGGAACGCGCGGCACAGGAAGCCGCCAAAGCCAGCCGCGACTGACCCGCTGACCCGCGAGCCGGTGGAGGAATCCGTGACCGACAACGCCCTCCGCTATGGTCTCTACCTGCCCGCGTTCGGGCCATTCGGCGATCCCGCGGTCCTCGTCGACCTGGCGGTACGCGCCGAGGCCAGCGGCTGGGACGGGGTGTTCCTGTGGGACCACCTGGTCCGTGACGCCCTGCCCGTCGCCGACCCCTGGACCACCCTGGGCGCCGTCGCCCAGGCCACCCGCGAGCTGCGCTTCGGCCCCATGGTGACGCCGCTGCCCCGGCGCCGCCCCTGGGTCGTGGCCCGGCATGCGTCGACGCTCAGCCGCCTGTCCGGTGGGCGGCTCATCCTCGGCACCGGCCTCGGCTCCGACGAGTTCGGCGACCTCAGCCGCTTCGGCGAGCCCACCGGCCTGCCCACCCTCTCGGCCATGTACGACGAGGGGCTCGAGGTGGCCCGGAAGGTGTGGTCCGGCCGGGCCTTCCGCCATGACGGCCAGCATTATCACGTCACGCTCGGCGAAGGCGTCCCCGATCCGCACCCGATCCCGGTCTGGGTGGCCAGCCTCACCAGTCATCCGCGGGTCATCCGCCGGGCCGCCGCCTGCGACGGCATCTTCCCCATCCGGGAGAACCGCATCCTGGCCCCGGGCGACGTCGCCGGCCTGCTCACGGCGCTGCACCGCGCCGGGCTGCCCGAGGGCCGGGCCTTTGACGTGGCGGTCGCGGGCAACGCCAGCCCGGCCTGGCAGGAGCCGGTCACGGCCGACCTCGCCGGGCTCGCGCAGGCGGGCATGACGTGGTGGATGGAGTCGCTGATCCACTCCGACCCGCTGGAGCTGTCCCTGGAGATCGTCGACGCCGGCCCGCCGCGCGTGTGACCCTGGGGTTGCTGCCGGGCACGGCAGCAAGATCACCTGATCCGGGGAGGGCGGTTCCGGCGTGGCACACAGGTTCCCGGCACTGATAGCGGACCCGGCCCCGGCCCGGGGGCGGTTGTGGCTGACCGGCGCGCGGCTGTTCGACGGCACCGGCGCGCCGGTCCGCGAGGGCGCGGCGGTCCTGGTGGAGGACGGGATCATCCGGCACGTCGGCGACGCGTCGCAGCCGTGCCCGGAGGGCGCCCGGCAGCTGGACGTGGGGCAGCGGACGCTGATGCCGGGGCTGATCGACGCGCACACCCACGCGTCGGGCCGGGTCCCGCAGGTCCTGCGCGGCGCCGAAGGGGTCCTGCCGGGGACGGCCGCGCACTTCCTGCAGGCCGAGCTGCGCGACTATCTGCGCCGTGGGGTGACGACGATCCGCGTCACCGGCTCGCAGGGCCTGGCGCCGCAGGAGGCGCGGCAGGCGATGCGCTACGGCGCGTTCCGCGGCGCTCGCCTGCTGACCTGCGGGAAGATCATCTCGGCGACGGCGCCGGGCGGGCGTTTCTACGGCGACATGTACCGGGAGGCAGACGGCCCGGACGACGTGCGGCGCGCGGCCCGGGAGCAGATCCGCGCCGGTGCCGACTTCATCAAGGTGATGACGACCGGCGCCCGGTCCAACGAGCTGGAGGATCCCGATCCGCTGCAGTTCACCGACGCGGAGCTGGCGGCCGTGGCCGATGAGGCGCACCGCCTGGGCTTCCGGGTCTCCGCCCACGCCGAGGGGCTGGACGGGTGCGCGGCGGCGATCCGCCACGGCGCCGACACCATCGAGCACGGCATGTACCTGCACCAGCGGCCGGATCTGCTGACGGCGATGGCGGCCACCGGGCAGGTCCTGGTGCCCACCCTGTCGGGGTACTACTGGATGGCCGGGCTGGGCGAGGTGGTCGACCCCGCCGGGGCCGAGTCCGTTCCGGAGATGCCGCCGGTGCTGACCGAGCTGGCGCACTACAACCTGGACGAGGGCGCGGCCAGCATGCGGGCCGCCCGCCAGGCGGGAGTGAAGATCGCGCTCGGCAGCGACATGAGCCTGGCGACGGGGCTGGAGATCCAGCGGATGGTCCACCACGGGCTCACCGCCGCCGAAGCCCTCACCGCCGCCACCGGGACCGCCGCGGAGGCCCTCGGCCTGGACCGGCACATCGGCACCGTCGAGACCGGCAAGCTCGCCGACCTGGTCATCGTCGACGGTGACCCGCTGCAAGAGCCGCGCCTGCTCGCCGACCCCGGCCGGATCTGGCTCGTGCTCCAGCTCGGGGTGCCCGCCGCCGGGCAGGCGCTCGAAGCCCCGCTCGCCGTGCCCTAGGGTTGGGCCGTGGCGCCGGACGTGACGGGTCGGCCGCGCCCGGCGCGGGCCGACCTCGACGCGGCGAGGGACCGGGCGATTCCCGATGTCATCGCGCCCGGCCTGCGCGTCCTGTTCGCGGGCATCAACCCCGGCCTGTACTCCGCCGCCACCGGGTATCACTTCGCCCGGCCCGGCAACCGCTTCTGGCCGGCCCTGCACCGCTCCGGCTTCACCGGGCGCGTCCTCCGGCCCGACGAGCAGGAGCAGCTGCTCGGCCTCGGGCTCGGCATCACCAACGTCGTCGCGCGCGCCACCGCCCGCGCGGGCGAGCTCCGCCCCGAGGAGTTCGTCGAGGGCGCCCACATACTGAACGAGAAGGTCGTGCGGCTGCGGCCACGCTGGCTCGCGGTCTTGGGGGTCACCGCCTACCGGGCGGCGTTCGGCCACCGTGACGCGGCGGTGGGCCCGCAGGACGGGGCCATTGGGGAGACCAGGGTCTGGGTGCTCCCCAACCCCAGCGGCCTCAACGCGCTCTGGACTACACCTAAGCTCACAGAGGCGTTCCGTGAGTTGAGGCTGCACGTCGAGGACTAAGCCAGTTCGAGTGGCGGGGTGGGCGTTGCTCAGCTGGCAAGCTCTGCTTCGATAATCTTCTGCTCTAGCGCACCTAGGTCATGCGCCACGATCGCTGTGCGGCCTCGGCTCGCGAGCGCTCACCAGTGGATCAGGTCCTTCCCACCCCACACGCAGCGCGGGCTGGACAGCCGAATCGTCACCAATGTATGTTCGCCGTGCGCGGCTGCCCAAGCGCATCCTCCGAGCCGGTGCTCGACCCACGCGCGAGCTGGCGATGACGGAGCAAGGGACGTCGTCTCGGGCGTGTCATCCCCTGAGCATGGCCGGACGCGTGGGGTCTGGCCAGAGCTGGGGTTGACATGACTCACAACCGGCGGTCAAAGCGTGCGATCCGCTCGCGCATGGCGCAGACCGGCCAGAAGTACACCGAAGCCCGACGGGCGCATCTGGCCTCCGGCGGTCACAGCGGCGGTGCTAGGGCTAGCGAATATCCCGGCGGCACGATCACCTGGCCGGAGGACTCGCTGGGCTGGTTTACCGACCAGGCGTACAACGCGATCTTGCTGGCCGCTGACGAGGCGCGGATGCTGAGTCACCCCGGGGTCGGCCCCGAACATCTTCTGCTTGCGGCCGCTCGTTGCGGGAACGTTGAGAGTCTGCTCGCCGGCGAGGGCATAGACGCTCGCGCGATCCACGATGTGATCGCGGCGATCAAAGGTTTCGGCGGCAAGCTCGAACTCCGGCCCCGGCGCTCGCCAGCCAGCGAACAGGTGCTGCGCCGAGCGGTCACCGCGGCCGCCGCCCGCGGCGTCCTGGGGCCCAGCACAGAGCATCTGCTCATCGCGCTCGGCGAGCAGGAACTCACGGCCCAGATCCTCGCCGAGCTCGGAATCAGCAGCGCCCAGGCGCTCGTCGATGGCCACTATCCAGTCACGCGGCCCCCGGTTGCTCACGCGATCATCCAGCGGCGCGCCGCCCAACTCGCCAGCACCGGCATTGAACCACCGAGCCCCGGGCCGATCCCGCCCATCTTCGAACGCTTCACCGCCCAAGCCCGCGACGCCATCAGCGCCGGAATCCAGTACGCGCGCGAACTCAACGACCACTACGTCGAGCCCGCGCACCTCCTGTTCGGAGTTCTCAACGCGAAGACCGGTGTGGTCGCGACCGTGCGCACCAGGTACGGCTGGCACATCCCACCCGGCCAGTTCGCCCCGCCGCGCTATCCCGGAGTCCCCGGCAGATTCAGCCCGGATCCGCGGCACGAGAACGTGTTCATATACACTCAGCCACCCTATTTGCGGGCCACCGGCATATTCAGCCCGGGCGCGAGGCGCATCGTGGCGGAGGACGTGCTCATAGTCGCTGAACGACTCGGTCACAGCGCGCTCACCACGGGCCACGTCCTCATCGCCATCCTCGAACGCCCCGACGAGTACACCAGCGACATCATCAGCTCGGTGCCCGGCATCCGCGAGGTAACCGCGGTCATCGACGCCCTGCCCGGCCAGGAGGACACCTGACACGAGTAAATGAGCCAGGAGGATACCTGACACGAGTAAATGAGCTACGTCAGCTGCATACAGGTGGATCTGGGGGGGGCTCGAACCCCCGACCCCCTGCTTGCAAAATAGGCGCAGACTGTCGGATGAGGTCGCTCACCTGGGAATGCGGCTATGAGGGCGTCCGCTGGAGCCGGTCTTTGTCGGATCCTGTTGTGGTCAGGTTTGGTGGTCAGCGCTCGCTGCGGTGGCGGTGCTGGCCATCGACGCCCTTACGTTCGCCGTCGTCAGGCTCCTCGGGTGTATTCGTGACGGGCACGTGGAGGCACGTCTCAGCTAGCGAGGGGCGTCGGCGGCAGCCCCGCCGGGCCCATGAAGGCGAAGACCTGGCTGGTGCCAGGAAGCAGCAGCAGTCCATCGGCGGCCGACGGCGTCGGGAAGTGGTTCGCCGACCCGCCGAAGGGAATCGAGACAACCTGCTTGCCGCTGGCCGGGTTGAGGCCGTGCACCGCGTTGTCGGCTCCAATCGTCCAGACCAGCCCATCGGCGATAATCGGGCCGCCGGCAGCGCCGTCGTTGTCGGTCCACAGTTGTTTCAGGTAGGGGGCCTTGGCCGAAACCCTGATCGCCGTGACGCCGTTCGGGCACGGTACGTAGACCACCGAGCCCATCACCGCGTGTCCGCCGTCGGGGTCGCCGTGGCACACCGGAAGCGATGCGACCTCGCCATCCTGGCCACCGAGGTGCCCCTGACGCAGCAGGTAGGCGGTGTCGGTCTTGCCGACCTGGAACACGAAACCGTCCACGAGCGCGGGGTCCCCGGTTCCGAGGTCGAGGTCGTCGCCGCTCAGCTGCTGCCAGTCCTTGAGGTAGAAGATCGACTCGAGGTGCATGGCCGGCGACAGCTCGAGCACTGCGTCGCTGTCGTCGTAGGGCTGGCCGGCGCCGAGGTTGTAGCCATCGGCGCTGGCCACGTAGATGTTCCCCTGAGGGTCGATGACCGGAGAACTGCCACCCATCCACACAGCTCCCCGATCCCTGCCGCTGCCGATCTGGAAATAGTCCAGTGGTCCTCCCGTCTCCGGGATCGAGACGACGTAGCCGTGGGCAGGACCGTTGGGGCCGGGACAGTCGCCGGAGTTCTGGCCGTAGGCGATGACCACGCG
>Ga0335077_10009869_pt1 | contig 11868 bp, 13 predicted proteins | sample Lox_Sample_31_FD_207151 | JGI IMG/M metagenome (GOLD analysis project Ga0335077, IMG submission 207151) | Soil microbial communities from Loxahatchee National Wildlife Refuge, Florida, United States - Lox_Sample_3.1 | ecosystem: Environmental > Terrestrial > Soil > Wetlands | place: USA...
CCTCCAGCAGCGTGCCATCCACCTGAAGTGCACATCCTAGGTCAGGCCTTTTGCCGTGCCTGCTCCCCTGCTCCACCACCTGCCCCACAAGCAGCTTCGCCACTTCGGTCTCCAGCAGTCGGTCGCGGTTCTTGGTGAAGCTGGTTGGCGTTCCACGTTTCCTCTTCCAGATTCATACCCACAAACCAACGCAACAGCAAGTGGCGTATATGACGATATGGCCGCGATATCCCACAGTGTATGAGATCAATACCTGGGTCTGGCTCGAGGAGCTGAGCGTCAAGTCAGGCCATCCCGTCAACCTTGGCTCTGTGCCTGCGGCCGAATGGGATGCCGTGGCACAGCTGGGCTTCGACGCCATCTGGTTGATGGGGGTGTGGGAGCGTAGTCCGGCCGGCATCGCTATCGCCAACCGCAACGAGAACAACCTGGCGGATTTTCGCCGAGCGCTGTCCGACTTTCGCCCCGAAGACAATGTGGGATCTCCGTATTGCGTACGTCGATATGTTGTCGATCAGCATCTCGGTGGCCGCGACGGCCTGGCGCGCGCGCGTCAAGAGCTGGCACGGCGCAATATGCGCCTGCTTCTGGACTTCGTCCCCAATCATGTTGCCCCAGATCATCCCTGGGTCGCAGAACATCCGGAGTACTTCATCCACGGTACGGCCGACGACGCCCAGCGCGATCCCAACTCTTACATTGTGGTAGGGCAGCGGGTCTTCGCCTGTGGAAAAGATCCATACTTTCCGGCTTGGGCCGATGTTCTGCAGCTTAACGCGTTTGCGCCAGGAATGCGTATCGCCGCAACCGAGACCTTGAATGCCATTGCGAGCCAATGCGACGGTGTGCGCTGCGATATGGCGATGCTGCTGCTGAACGCAATCTTTGAGCGGACTTGGGGCATGCGTGCGGGGGCCCGGCCGGCGACCGAATATTGGGCGCAGATCATCCCCGCCGTTAAACAGGCGCATCCCGGCTTTCTCTTCATCGCCGAGGCGTATTGGGATCTGGAGTGGGAATTGCAACAGCAGGGGTTCGACCTCTGCTATGACAAGAGACTTTATGACCGCCTGGAGCACGACAATGCGGAAAGCGTACGCCTGCACTTGTGCGCCGATCGCGTCTATCAGAACGGACTCCTGCGATTTCTTGAGAACCACGACGAGCCTCGCGCCGCAGCGGCATTTCCAGCGGCGAAGGAACGCGCGGCAGCAGTCGTGACCTCGACCCTTACCGGCGCACGGATGTTCCACGAAGGGCAATTCGATGGGCGCAAGGTGAGGCTGCCGGTATTTCTGGCGCGCCGCCCGGAAGAGCCGGTCGATTGCGAATTGCAGAGGTTCTATCGCACGTTGCTGGCGGCCATCGATAGTCCGGCTTTTCGCGATGGCGATTGGCGTTTGTGTGGCCGCACCGGCTGGCCTGACAACCCGAGCTTCGAAAACCTGGTCGTGTGGAGTTGGGACAACGGCAAAGATTTTCGCTTGGTTGTCGTGAATCTGAGCGATCGTGCCGCTCAGGCCAACGTGAGAATCTCGCGCGACGGACTTCGCGGCGAAATCTGGCATCTGACCGACGCATTTTCTGGCGCAGTCTATGAGCGCAGTGGCGACGAGATGACATCGTCAGGGTTGTACGTCGATCTGCCACCCTGGGGGTACCACTGCTTAAATTTTGCCGCCGCCTCGGATTCCAAGAGCGAAGCCGCCGCAGCCGCGAAGCCCTGAAGGTCATCTCTCGATGATGCGAGACCAAGTCGCGGGCGTCGATTCGTAGCGCCACAACAGCTCTGTGATGCTCGTCACGTGTTCATGTGTGCAGCACAGTTATAATCAAGATGTGACTGATTTCGTCGTCAGAAGGATCGCCGAGGCGGATTTTCCCACGCGCTGGGGGCATTTCCGTATCTACGGGTTCCAGGCGCAACTCGGCAGCTCGCCGGTGAACGGAAATGGCAGCGCGCGCAACGGCGAGCCCACCTCGGCGAAGGAAGAAGCAGTGGCGCTGGTGATGGGCGACATCCGCTCCGCCCCGCCGTTAGTGCGTATTCACTCGCAGTGCCTCACCGGCGATGTCTTCGGCTCCATGCGCTGCGACTGCCGGCAGCAGCTTGAGCTGGCGCTTTCCATGATCGCCGCGGCCGGAGCCGGCATCCTGATTTATGAGCAGCAGGAGGGCCGCGGCATCGGCCTCATGGCCAAGCTGCAAGCGTATGAGTTGCAAGACCGCGGACTGGATACCGTCGAGGCGAATGTCGAACTCGGCTACGACAACGATTATCGCGAGTACAAGCTTCCCGCCGAGATGCTGCGCCAGTTAGGCGTAACGCAGGTGCGACTGATCTCAAACAATCCCGATAAGGTCGCCGCCCTGGAGAACGCGGGAATCGCAGTCGTCGAGCGCGTCTCCGCCGAGGTTGAGCCCTATGAGCACTCAGAAAACTACCTGCGCACCAAGAAAGAGAAGATGGGGCATCTGTTCACGGAGCGGTAGCCATTACTGGCGCAGTTCTCTCTCGATTTTTTTCGAATTTCTTACCGGCAAGGTTCTTGCTGCCGCGGTAGCCAGCGAGACATAAACCCTCCTGGTTTCAGGCAGCTTCTCCATAGCGAGCAAGTGTCTCCGGATGGTCGCGACGTCCCCTCGCGCCAGCGGTCCGGTGAAGGCTGCTGCTGCGTGTCGCCTGAGATAATTCCGCAGCGTCTGCTCGAGAAGTGGAGCGATCACGGTCTTGAGGTCTCGCTTTTGAATGCCTGCCGCGATGCCCACCTGCTCCATAGAAGCCAACAGCGCGATGAGGAGCGGCGAGGCGAAGCTGCCGAAGGCGTGATACAGCGTTTTGTTCTGCTTCTTGATGAGGAACGGGTTGCCGCCCAGGTCTTCGACAATCGATTTCGCAACGCGCACTGCCGCTGGATCGCCTTCTATCGCGAATGCCACGCCCGCCATTAGCGGCACTTCACCCCGCACGAACGTCATCATAGGATGCACCGACGCGACGCGCGCGCCTTGCGCGCGCAGGGGAGCAAGTTCATCGCTGCTCAGCGCTCCGCTGGAATGAAAGACAATTCGACCCTTCCAAGCTCCGGATAACGCCAGTGCACGCGCCACCAGGGCAATCGCATCATCGGGAACGGTTATCCACACCAGATCGCTGACGAGGGCCTGTTTTCCGAAGAGCACCAGGCCCCCCCCCATGCGCCGCGCCAGTGCTTTCGCTTGTCGAATATGCGTGCTGCGTTGACGCACCACGATTGCGCTCACGGTATAACCAACCTGGGAGAGTGTCAGGGCCAATGCACCGCCGAGGTTTCCTGGACCGACGATGGTGATCGTCGGACGTTGCGAACCGGATGGTTTAGGCACGGCGGGCAGCATAACAGATTCGCTCGTCGGAAGCGGCAAGTGCCGGCATCGTGTCTTATATTGATTCAATGCCACGCAAGAAGCGGTCTACCCAGACATTAGCCCGGACAACCGGAAAACAGAAGCTGCAGGTGCTGTCATCGCAGGTCGTATACGAGGGCAAGGTCTTCAAGGTTACCTCCGACAAGGTGAAGGAACCCAGCGGCATCACGGCCACGCGCGACATCGTGCGGCATTCCGGGTCGGTGGTCGTGCTGGCGATCGACGAACAAGGCGATGAGCCCAGCGTCTTGCTGGAGCGCCAATATCGCTACGCCGCGCAGAACTATCTCTGGGAGCTGCCCGCCGGCCGCATCGATCCCGGCGAGGGAGCGCTAGCCGGGGCCAAACGGGAACTGATCGAGGAGACTGGGTATCGCGCCCGGCAGTGGAAGCGCGCCATGATCTTCTATTCCAGCCCCGGGTTTCTGGATGAGACCATGGCCATTTACCTGGCGCGCGATCTCACCTCCGGTGACCCCCAACCGGAAGAAGATGAGGCTATCGAGTGCAAGCTGGTGCCCTTGTCCGAAACCATCGCCATGATCTTCTCGGGCAGAATCCGCGACGGTAAGACCGTCGCAGGCGTTCTGTGGCTGGCCGAAGCCCGTCGCCGCGGCGACCGGAAATAAATATCGGATAACGACCTTAATTTGGATTAAGGCAAAAACGTGGGCTTGAAACCCGCTAAAAATGCGGCTCCGAGCTGTATACTCTCTTGACAACCCCACGAAACAGGAGCATAGTGAAACTACGCAGCTCAAGCAGGCTCGACACCGTGCCATAGGTTGGCGTGGGTTCTTCCGAAGACTCTCCTAGACTCTGGTTCCGGACTCAACCTGATTGACGCAATTTAGGATCAGCGTCCTCAGCGTGAGGGGGCTGTTGGGCTTTGCCCGGAGGAAGAAGAAAGTGAGATTGAAAGGGACCGTAAAGTGGTTCAATAACGCAAAGGGCTTCGGTTTCATCGGCCGCGATGACGGTAATTCCGACGTGTTCGTTCATTACAGCGCGATCAACTCGGATGGTTACAAGAGCCTGCAGGAAGGCGATCAGGTGGAATTCGAGATCGTGGAGGGACAGAAGGGTCCACAGGCCGGTAATGTCGTAAGAGTGCAGTAGCTGGTAAGACCAAAATTAAAAGGCCCGGCCACTGCGGCCGGGCTTTTTCTTGGTGTGCCGAGCATGTTTGACAGCTTGGAGGTGAAAGTCCTCTTCACATCCTGATGGAGGAGAAGTGATAGCGAAGCGCAAGGGCGACGTTGTGAGGCGTGGTCTGAAAGAAGCGTGGAGCAAAGACGCGAGCCGATGAACAAGAACCAGATACGAGGCATACGGTGCCGGACGAGCGGGCTAGTGATCGCGAAGCCCATATCCATCAAAGGCACTGGTTGTAGATCTGGCGGTTGCGCGTGGAAGGCGGTCGAACTTACCTCGGGAGGTCTGCGGCATGTCCCGAAATCGGGACTGAGGATGGAGCAATCCCTTCTGATCGTGCAGCAGAAGTCAGCAGCGGGCATAGTAGCCGCGTGAGCGGCGAAGGCCCAAACGGAAGGAAGCGGCCAGTAGGCGGCGCGACTCGATGAGCGACAAGCGGCAGAACAACCAGCTACAGATGGCGCTGGCCTTCACCGGCGAGGGGAGGAGTGAAGCTCCGAAGGCTCGGCGGGAAGGGACCGAATCGTTCACGGCGAAACGCGCGTGCGAAGACCCGGTTAGCAGCGAGCAAGTGATGGAAGAGGTGTGCAGCAGGGAGAACCTGTTGCGGGCCTTGCAACGAGTGAGGTCGAACAAGGGGAGTCCGGGGATCGACGGCATGCAAGTCGGCGAGCTACCGGGCTACCTGAAGCAGCACTGGCCAGCGATACGGGAACAGTTGCGGAGCGGGACTTATAAGCCGCAGCCGGTGAGGCGGGTGGAAATCCCCAAGCCGGACGGCGGAGTGCGCAAGCTGGGCATTCCGACCGTGCTGGACCGATTCGTCCAGCAGGCGGTGATGCAGGTTCTGCAAGGCAAGTGGGACCCGACGTTCTCCGAACACAGCCACGGGTTTCGGCCCAGGCGCAGCGCGCATCAGGCGGTAGCCAAGGCACAGCAGTACGTGGGTAACGGCCGCCGCTGGGTGGTGGACCTCGATCTGGAGAAGTTCTTTGATCGAGTGAACCACGACCGGCTGATGAGTGCGATCGCTCGCCGAGTTAGAGACAAGCGGATGTTGAAACTCATCCGCGCGTTTCTGCAGGCGGGAGTGATGGAGAACGGGCTGGTGAGTCCGGTGGACGAGGGCACGCCGCAAGGTGGGCCACTCTCACCGCTGCTCTCGAACCTGGTGCTCGATGAACTCGACGGGGAGTTGGAGCGACGTCGGCATCGTTTCGTGCGCTACGCGGATGATTGTGCGCCACGAGTGCGAAAGGCCGAAAGGCTGAGTAGCACGCAACTGCTTAACTGATGAGGGTAGGCCCCTCGGAATCGGTCTGCAGGGACAGATTTCAAACCACCTTCGGCGGCTGTGGTCAAAAGCCATGGTCGTGAGCACTGAAGGAAAAGGCCTGGCAAGGACCAGGTCAGGTGACAGGCAAGAAGAGGACCGCAAGGGAACCACTATGGAAGTGTCGAAAGCGTAGGGACGATGTCAAAACCGTGGGGGAGTCGTTACCGCGGGACCCAGCTCCGACGAAACCTGTTTACGGGCGGAGTGACATCCGGCATGAGAGGTGGCCTGAGCTTGCCAACGAGGCGGTTGAGCGGAACGTGGGAACCTGAGACTTCGATGCCAACGGAGAAGCCACAAGTGGAAGAACCACGAGGGCGAGAGTACGGAAGCGAAGTTTCAGGGGCGGAACAGCGCGTAGTAGCGGCGAAGTCCCCGACAAAGGGATGGAGCGAAGGCGCTGTGTCGAGGAGCCTGATTCAATGAGCCAACCAGCGATGGGAGGAGCCCGATGAATGAGGCAAAGCCGTTTTGTATTACGAAGAAGGAGGTCTGGGAAGCGTACCAGCGGGTGAAAGAGAACAAAGGAGCCGCAGGGGTCGATGATCAGTCGATCGAAGATTTTGAAAAGAGGCTGAAGAAGAATCTTTACAAGATCTGGAATCGGATGTCATCGGGCAGCTACTTTCCACCACCGGTGCGGACGGTGAAGATACCAAAGAAAAACGGTGGGGAAAGAAAGTTGGGCATTCCCACAGTGGGAGATCGAATCGCACAACAGGTTGTGAAGGCAAGACTGGAGCCGGAGTTGGAACCGCTGTTTCATGCAGACTCCTACGGCTATCGCCCGGGGAAGTCGGCATTGGATGCAGTGGGCCAAGCGCGCGAGAGATGCTGGCGCTATGACTGGGTCGTAGACCTGGACATCAAAGGCTTCTTTGACAACCTTGATCAAAGTCTACTGCTTCGGGCAGTGAAGAAGCATGCTCCGGAACGGTGGATCGTTCTTTATATCGAGCGCTGGCTGAAAGCGCCAGTACAAGAGGAGGACGGGCGGTTGGTTCCTCGGGAAAAGGGCACTCCGCAAGGTGGAGTGGCCAGCCCATTGCTAGCCAATCTGTTTCTGAATTATGCATTAGATCGGTGGCTGGCGGCGAACTATCCTCAGGTGCCATTTGAGAGGTACGCTGACGATGTCATCGCGCACTGCAGAACGGAAAGGCAAGCCCAGGAAGTCAGAAAGGCCATCGCGGAGCGCTTACGGGCCTGTGGACTGGAACTCCATCCGGAGAAAACGAAAATCGTCTATTGCAAGGACGATTTTCGGAAGAGAACGTACCCGAACGAAAAGTTTGATTTTCTGGGCTACACGTTTCAGCCCCGAAGATCAAAGAATCGCAAGGGGAAGTTCTTCATTAATTTCAGTCCGGGGGTCTCGAATAAATCCGTGAAGGCCATGCGGGACACATTTCGAAGCTGGAAACTGCCTCAGCGCAGCGATAAAGCGATCGAGGATCTGTCACGGATGTTCAATCCGATTATCCGGGGTTGGCTCCAATACTACGGGCGATACTATCGTTCGGCACTCTACCCGCCCATGCGCGACCTGGATCGAGATCTTGCCCTATGGGCCAAGCGGAAATACAAAAAGCTGCGCCGTCATCACCGGCGAGCAACACACTGGATCGCGCGCATCTCTCGTCGCTCTCCGGCGTTGTTCGCTCACTGGCAGATGGGGGTGCGGCGGGGCTCCATGATGGGAGCTGTATGAGTCGAGAGGCTCACGTACAGTTCTGCGAGCGCCTCGGGGTGAGACTCCCCGGGGCGACTCACCGCAATATCTACGTAGCCAGCGAGCGGGCTGGGAAACGCGTCATGCAAAGCGTGACCCGTTTCCTCCAGCGGCGACTTAAGCTCAAGGTGAACGAGACAAAGAGCGCGGTGGCGCGACCACAGGAGCGAAAGTTTCTGGGCTTCAGCTTCCCGGGAGGAGCCGAAGTAAAACGGCGTACGGAGGAAGCCCCTCTTGCACCCCGGCTTTCGACACCGCTGGCAACCTCTATGGCACGACACGGGCGGGCGGAGCCTATGGCTACGGTGTTGTGTTTGAGGTCACGCCGTAATCGTCCTTCTTGGCATTTCCAGTCGAGACCGGCATTCCGGATTGGGTGCCGGGCCTTTTTTCCCGCCACTACGAAATAGCTCCGAGATCGTCGGTCACTCTTAACTTGATCCGTCACCGCTAGAACTCGATTACTAACGCAATCGCCAATGCACACGCTATTCCCCGCTCTCTGGCTGGACGCAAGTCATGAGATAAATTCCGTGCTGCGGCACAGGAGGCCGCCAGCATGGTCCCAAAGAAGCGCAAAGCTAAGCTCCACCGCACGGTGCTTCGGCTCTCCGATCTGGATCATTCCAAGGCCGCAGTGCTCAATGCTCTGACTTCGCTCGAATCTCGGCGGACGTACGAATATGCGATTGAGCAATTCATTACCTGGTACTGCTCCGAGCCACGCTTGGCATTGAACCGCATCGTGGTGGTCCGCTACCGCATACATCTTGAAGCCAGCGGACTGGCAGCAGCAACCATCAATCAAAGGCTAGCTGCCGTCCGGCAGCTCGCGCATGAAGCCGCGGACTGCGGACTGTTGAGTGCTGATTTGGCTGCCGGGATTCAGCGTGTGAAAGGTGCCAAACAACTCGGACATCGCTCGGGCAACTGGTTAAGCTTGGAGCAAAGCTCCAAACTGGTGAACTGCGCCTCTGGCGATGGGATACGGGAACGGAGGGACTGCGCGATGCTGGCAATCCTTGTGGGATGCGGCCTTCGTCGTGCCGAGCTGGCTAACCTGCCCGTTGAAAAGATACAGGTCCGTCAAGGCCATTGGTCATCGTGGACCTGGTCGGCAAGGGCGGTCATGTTCGCACCATACCGATTCCGGGCTGGGCCAAAGAGAAGTTAGACCGATGGACCTCTGCGGCCACGATTCGCACCGGACGAGTGTTCCGCGCCATACGCAAGAATGGAACAGTTTGGGGTGACTGCATCAACGTGAACGTTGTCTGGCACGTGGTGAATCGATATTGCCACAGCATAGGGCTAGAGCACGTAGCCCCGCATGACCTTCGCCGAACCTGCGCCAAACTGTGCTACAGCAGCGGCGGCGAACTGGAACAAATTCAGTTCCTGCTCGGCCATGTCTCTGTCCAGACGACGGAGCGCTATCTGGGCTGCAAGCAGAATCTGGGTCACCCGGTGAACGACCGGTTCGAGATCGTGCCGCAGATCGCAGGCCCCGATTGAGTACGCATTGGCCTGTTTGCAACAGCTATCCGAGGAAAATCCAACTTTGTGCGTTGCTCGCCGATTCGGGCCGAGGGCGCTAACATCGGCAAACCAGAGCCGTGTCAGCGAATTTGCCATGCAGTTTATAATCCGCCTCACGGATGACATTGACCCCGGGTACGAAACTGGATGGTTATGAAATTCTCGGCCCATTAGGTGCAGGCGGAATGGGCGAAGTCTACCGCGCCCGCGACGCTACGCTGAAGCGCGATGTCGCTATCAAAGTCCTCCCCGCATATCTCTCGCAAGATTCCGACCGGCTTCGTCGTTTTGAGCAGGAAGCGCAAGCGGCTGCCGCTCTGAATCATCCCAACATTCTTGCAGTTCATCGCTTCGGCACTTTCGAAGGCGCACCATATCTGGTGTCTGAATTGCTCGATGGCAGCACACTCGGACGGGTGCTGGCCCATGGCCCGCTTCCAGCTCGCAAAGCGATTGATTACGGTGTCCAGATCGCCAGCGGATTGGCCGCTGCGCACGAGAAAGGAATCGTTCACCGCGACCTCAAACCAGAAAACGTATTCGTTACCAAAGATGGACGGGTGAAGATACTCGACTTCGGCCTGGCCAAACTGATGGATCCCGAGGCTGCACGTCCGGACGGCCCCACGGCTACGGCTCGAGAGCACACGGAGCCCGGCGTGGTGCTGGGCACGGTCGGCTACATGGCGCCTGAGCAGGTGCGGGGAAAGGCAGCCGACCATCGCGCCGACCTCTTCGCCTTCGGCGCGATCCTGTACGAGATGCTGACCGGCAAGCGGGCATTTCGCAAGCCTACGTCAACCGAGACGATGACGGCCATCCTGAACGAAGAACCACTCGCCATTTCACAGATTGCGCCCGGCACTCCTCCGGCGTTGCTGCGAATCGTTCATCGCTGCCTGGAAAAGAATCCGGGACAGCGCTTCCAATCGGCGTCGGACTTAGCGTTTGCGCTGGAAGCCTTGTCGGAATCGGGTGGTTCCTCGATCACTGCCGCGAGCCAGAGTTCCAGCGCGCGTTGGCTGTCAGTCGCCGCAGTTGCCGTTCTCATTTTGGCTGCCACGCTCTTTGCATGGTGGAGGATGCCGCCGGCGGTTCCGGTGGTCGAATCCGTCACGCAACTCACAGACGATGGAGAAGCAAAACAAGGCGCTATAGAAAGCGATGCATCGCGGGTCTATTTCAACGAAGGACTGACTGGGAGCTGGAAGATCGCACAGGTCTCCGTCAGTGGTGGACCCACCGCCCCGGTCGCTACTAAGCTGCCGAATCCCCAGATTACGAGCCTGGCACTAGATGGTTCCGAATTACTGGCATTTTCGGGTGGCATCGATGTTCCAACGAGTCCCTTGTGGTCGATTCCACTTCCTGCGGGAGAGCCCCGCCGCCTCGGCAATATCGATGGACAGTTTGCCGATTTCTTCCCTGATGGCCGCATCGTCTTTTCTACTACCAAGGAGTTGTACCTCGCCGACAAAGACGGCTCAAACCTGCGCAAGCTGTACTCCGGTAGCGGTGGCGCGTGGAATCCAGCCGTGTCACCTGATAACACTCGAGTTGCCTTCACCACAATGACGGACGGCGAACTCACGTTGGCTGAAATCGCGCCGGACGGAACGAATTTTCGAATCCTTCTGAAAGGCGCATGCTGTGCCCGCTGGAGTCCGGATGGAAACTATCTCGTGTATCGGATCCGTCATGCTGGCGCTTCGGACGTTTGGGCGCTTCCTATGCAAACCGGGATTTTCCACCGGTCGCGATTACCAATTCGACTCACCAACGGGCCGCTGGCCTATAACGCTGTCGCTCCGAGCCGCGATGGCAAGCAGATCTTCGCTATCGGCACCAAGCGGCGTGGCGAACTGGTTCGCTACGACATGAAGTCGAATCAATTCGTTCCATTCCTCTCTGGAATCTCTGCAATCGATCCAACCTTCTCCCGCGATGGACAATGGGTTACCTACATTTCCTACCCGGACCACACCCTGTGGCGTTCCCGCAGCGATGGCAGCGAACGCATGCAGTTAACCTACCCTCCAATGGAAGCGGCTTACCCGTCCATTTCACCGGATGGAACCAAAGTTGTCTTTTCGAACTTTGACAGTGAAACTTTCATAGTCGGCATGGACGGGGGACAGCCGCAAAGGATCGTCGAGAAAAACTCCGGCAGCGGGAACTGGTCCCCCGACGGAAACCTCGTGGTTGTTATTTCATGGGGCGATGGTGCCGCCAGTGAACGACCCAACTCTTTTCTTCAGATATATGACACACGCACAGGGAAGTTGTCGATTGTTCCCAGCTCTCAGGAATTAAGCGGAGCACATTGGATCAACCAGGACATTCTAGTGGCCACGAATCGGGCCGGTACGAAATTGGTGACGTTCGATTTCAAGAGCCAGAAATGGAGCGAACTCCTTGCCGTCAACCTGACGACCTGGAATCTCTCGCCGGACCGCAAGTACATCTACTTCACCACCGGCGGTACGGAACCAGAGGCCCGGCGCCTTCGATTCTCCGACCGCCATATAGAGACCATCGCCAGCATGAAGGATCTTCGTAGGGTGATGGATATGATGCAGGTGGGTCGGGTCCGACTGAACGTCGCCCCGGATGGCTCTCCAGTCTTCACCCGCGACATCGGTACCCAGGAAATCTACGCGCTCACCGTCCGTTGGCCGTGAGAACAATCCACCTGGAG
>Ga0335077_10009870_pt1 | contig 11868 bp, 11 predicted proteins | sample Lox_Sample_31_FD_207151 | JGI IMG/M metagenome (GOLD analysis project Ga0335077, IMG submission 207151) | Soil microbial communities from Loxahatchee National Wildlife Refuge, Florida, United States - Lox_Sample_3.1 | ecosystem: Environmental > Terrestrial > Soil > Wetlands | place: USA...
TTCGTCGAAATTGATGCTGCGGCCTTCGCGCGCGGCGGCAAGATCGGGCGACAGCGGCGCGCGAAAGCGCCAGGGCGCGATGCGCTGGATTTCATCCGCCGACACCGGCCGCCCGAGCGCCCCGAGCAGCACGGCGGGATCGCTGGTCTCCACCACGGACGGATTGTAGCCGCTCACGACGGGCTTAAGCGCCTGCGCGGTATGGCCGGCCTCGCGCAGATAGCGGATCAGGCCGGCGGTGACGAAGGTCTTGCCGATATCGGTGCCGGTCGAGGTGACGAAATAAGCGCTCACGGCGTTTTCGCTTTGCCCATGATCTTATCCGAAAACCGGTTCCCACTTTTCGGAATCATGCGCTGTGCCGCAAAATCTTGTCGCTCACGATATCGGCGAGCCGCGCGATCTGATGGTCCGGGTGCTGTGCGGTGAAGGTGAGGCGCAGGCGCGCGGTACCGGCGGGCACAGTGGGCGGACGGATCGCCGCAATGAGAAAACCTTCGTCGGCCAGCAGGCGTGAGGCGGCGAGCGTGGCCTCTTCGTCGCCGATCACGACCGGCACAATCGGGCTTTGTGCTTCGGGTAAACCGGCAGCCGCTGTGAAGGCTTTTGCCTTTTGCACCGGCAGCGCCGCGTAGCCCGGCTCGCGCTCGATCAGGTCGAGCGCCGCAATGGCGGCGGCGACGCAAGCCGGCGGCAGCCCGGTCGAATAGATCAGCGTGCGGGCGCGGTTGCGGATCAGGTCGATGACCGGCGCCGAGGCGCAGAGATAGCCGCCATAGGCGCCGACCGCCTTCGACAGCGTGCCCATCTGCAAAGGGATTGGGATATGCGTGTTGCCGACATAGCTCGAGCCGCGTCCGCCGCCGACCACGCCGAGCCCATGCGCGTCGTCCGACATCAGCCAGGCGTCGTGCTCATTGCCGAGGGTGAGCAGTGCGGCAAGCGGCGCCAGATCGCCGTCCATAGAGAATACGCCGTCGGTAACGATCAAGGCGTGATCGAACTCGGCGCGATGCTTGCCGAGCAGTTCGCGCGCGTGGGCGAGGTCGTTATGCCGGAACGGCATCACCGTGCCGCGCGACAATTGCGCACCGGCAAACAGGCAGGCGTGCGACAACTCGTCCGCCAGCACGAGGCCATCGCGGCCGATCAGCACCGGGATGATGCCGGCATTGGCGAGATAGCCCGAGCCGAACACAACGGCGGCCTGCGTCCGCTTGATGCGGGCAAGCCGCGCCTCCAGTTGCGCGAACAATGGGTGATTGCCCGTGACCAGCCGCGACGCGCCGGAGCCGGCGCCGTAAGTCTCGATCGCCTCGATTGCCGCGCGCTTGATCGCTGGGTGCTGGGTGAGATTGAGATAGTCGTTGCAGGAGAACGACAGAAGGCGCTTGCCGTCACGCTCGGCCCAGATGCCGTCCTCGCGCACGGTCTCCGCCAGCGTCCGGCGCAGGTGGCGGCGCTGCAGATCGTCGAGCTTTGACTGCGCGAAGGCGTCGAGCGACGGCATGGTGACCATCCCTACCACAATAGGCTAAATGCTCGCCAAGGCCACGACAGGGACGCGGAAAATGGCGGGCGACAGCGATAACAACCGGCCCGACTGGTACGACCTCGAGCATATCTGGCTGCCCTATGCCCAAATGAAGACGACGCGGCCGCCGCTACCGGTGGTCGCCACGCAAGGCTCCCGCATCACGCTCGCCGACGGCCGCGAGCTGATCGACGGCATCGCCAGTTGGTGGACGGCCTGCCATGGCTATAACCAGCCGCATATCAGGCATGCCGTCGCCAGACAGCTCAAGCAAATGCCGCATGTGATGTTCGGCGGGCTCGCACACGAGGGCGCGCTGACGCTAGCGCGACGGCTTGCCGCGCTGCTGCCTGGGGATCTGACCCGCGTATTCTTTTCCGACTCCGGTTCGGTCGCCGTCGAAGTCGCGCTGAAGATGGCGGTGCAGTACTGGATCAACCGCGGCGTGAAAGGGCGCACGCGGTTCGTTGCCTTCAAGGGCGGCTATCACGGCGACACCACCGGCGCCATGTCGGTCAGCGATACCGAGGAGGGGATGCACGCGCTGTTCGCCGGCTTGCTGCCGCGGCAGCACATCGTCGAACTCCCCGAGAACGATGACAAGGCCGCGGCGCTCGACAAGCTCCTCGCCACATACGCCGACGCGATTGCCGGCATCATTGTCGAGCCCCTGGTACAGGGCGCGGGCGGCATGAAGTTTCACGATGTGGCTGTGCTGCGGCGCCTGCGCGCGCTCGCCGACAGATATGACCTGCTTTTGATCTTCGACGAAATCTTCACCGGCTTTGGCCGCACCGGCAGCATGTTCGCCTGTGAGGCGGCCGGTGTCGTGCCTGATATCCTCGCGCTGTCGAAAGCCTTGACTGGAGGAACGCTGGGGTTGGCCGCGACCGTTGCCACGAAAAACGTCTTTGACGCGTTCTGGTCGGACGATCCGAAAAAAGCGCTGATGCACGGACCGAGCTATATGGCGAACGCGCTCGCCTGCGCCGCCGCCAACGCTTCGCTCGATCTGTTCGCGCAAGAGCCGCGGTTGCAACAGGTCGCGGCCATTGCCTCCGCGTTGTCGTCGGGCGTTGCGCCGTGCCGCAGCATGCACGGCGTCAAAGACGTACGCGTGAAGGGCGCCATCGGCGTGGTTGAATTGGAACGTATCGACAATGTCGACGCCTTGCGCGCGCGTTTCGTCGAGGAGGGCGTCTTTGTGCGCCCGTTCGGCAATGTCGTTTATCTGACGCCCGCCTTCACCATCGCGCCCGACGAACTCAAGATCTTGACCGACGCGGTCGTCAAAGTGGTCGGCGAACTGAAACAATAATCGGAGGAGACATGCCTTCTTACACCGGCCCTGTGATCGACACCCACCACCACATCTGGCTGCGCAAGGACGTCGCCTGGCTCGCCGACCCGCCGATCGCGCGCATGTTCGGCGACTATTTCGGCCTGCGCCGCGATTATCCGGTCGAAGAATGGATCGCCGACATCGTCCCGCAGGGCGTCACCAAATCAGTCCACGTCACCGCGATGTGGGGCCCCGGCCGCGCGCTCGACGAGACGGCGTGGCTGCAGGCGACCGCCGACAAGCACGGCTTTCCACACGGCATCGTCTGCAATGTCGATCTTGCCGCGCCGGACGCGGAAGCGGCGCTCAAGGCGCAGCAGCGATTCCCCAATCTGCGTGGCGTGCGGCAGATGCTTTATTGGGACAGCCCGACCGTGCGTCAGGCTGTGGCGCGACCGGACTATTGCAACGATCCCGCTTTCCGCCGTGGCTTCGGACTGCTGGAGAAATACGACCTGAGCTTCGAGCTGCAGGTCTATGCCGGGCAGGCCCCTTACGCCGTCGAACTGGTCAAGGCGTTCCCCAACGTCCGCATGGTCCTGGTGCACGCCGGCATGTTGACCGAGCGCACGCCGGGAGCGATCGAGCAATGGCGCAGCGCGCTCACCATGCTCGCCGCGCATCCCAATGTGCACGTCAAGCTGTCCGGCCTCGGCATGTACTGCAACGGTATCAGCTATTCGCAGGCGCGGCAGGTCATCCGCGACGCCATTCAGATTTTCGGCATCGAGCGGACGATTTACGGCAGTAATTTTCCGCTGGAGAAGCTGCACGCCAGCTATGCGGACTTCCTCGGCATCTATCGGCAAGTGCTTGCGGAATACACCGAAACCGAGCAGCGCGCCGTGCTGCACGACAACGCGGCAAGATTCTACCGGGTCTAGCGGTCGCCTTGTTGCCGCGATCTGGGGCGACTATTCTTGCCGTGCGGGAGGTTGATGCCCGATGCGCGGTTCCAAGGTCATCGTCGTCGCCGCCGTCGTCGTGACGCTGCTCGCTTTAGCCCGCGCGGCCGATGCGATGACTTTGGCCGCGCCGGCAAAAATCGCGGCCGTGCGCGATTTCGCCCCGATCGAGCGCGTGCGCGCGAATTGCGCCAAGGAATGGAATGGCTACGAGTGGCAGTCGAGCTGCCGCGAGGTGCACCCGCGGCATCATTATCGCAGCAGCCGGCTCCGGCGCTTGCAGCGGCGCATTTGGTTCTATCTGCACCACTGGTGATCGAAATCGCCGGCATTGGCGGTGCGCTTAGAAGCCGACGACCGAGCCGTGCAGATCGTATGCGTCGGCGCGTTCGATCTTGACAGTCGCGATCTCGCCGACGCGCAAGGGGCGGCGACTCGCCACATAGACCGCGCCGTCGATCTCCGGCGCGTCGGCCATGGAGCGGCCCTTGGCCACAGTCGCTCCGGCGTCGTCGATAATGACCTGCTGCCGGGTGCCGACTTTGCGCTTGAGCCGGCGCGTGGAAATCTTCTGCTGCGCCTGCATGAAGCGGTGCCAGCGGTCCTCTTTGATGTCAGCGGGGACCGCCTTGCCGAGATCATTGGCGGCGGCGCCGCGCACCGCCTCGTATTTGAAGCAGCCGACGCGGTCGAGGGCGGCTTCGTCGAGCCACTGCAGCAGATAGTCGAAATCCTGCTCGGTCTCGCTGGGAAAGCCGACGATGAAAGTCGAGCGCAACGTGAGATCGGGGCAGGTCTCGCGCCATTTGGCGATGCGCTCCAGCGTCTTCTCCTGCGCCGCCGGCCGGCGCATGCGCTTCAAGACTTCGGGCGACGCGTGCTGGAATGGGATGTCGAGATAGGGCAGCACCTTGCGCTCGGCCATCAGCGGGATGACGTCGTCGACGTGCGGGTAGGGGTAGACGTAATGCAGCCGCACCCAGACGCCGAGTTCGCCCAGCGCGGCGGCGAGGTCGATGAACTTCGCGCGCACCTCGCGATCGCGCCACTGGCTCGCGGCATATTTGATATCGAGCCCATAAGCGGACGTGTCCTGCGAGATCACCAGCAGTTCTTTCACGCCCGCCGCAACCAGCTTCTCCGCCTCGCGCAGCACATCGGCGGCCGGCCGCGACACCAGATCGCCGCGCAGGCGCGGGATAATGCAGAAGGTGCAGCGGTTGTTGCAGCCTTCGGATATCTTCAAATAGGCATAGTGCCGCGGCGTCAGCTTGATGCCTTCCGGCGGCACCAGATCGAGGAATGGATCGTGCGCCGGCGGCAGCGCCTTGTGCACGGCGTCGACCACGCTCTCGTATTGCTGCGGCCCGGTGATCGCCAGCACGTCGGGGTAGGCCGATGAAATGCTCTCCGGCTCGGCGCCCATGCAGCCGGTGACGATGACCTTGCCGTTTTCCTTGAGCGCGCTGCCGATGGCCGACAGCGATTCCGCCTTGGCGCTGTCGAGGAAGCCGCAGGTGTTGACGATGACGAGGTCGGAGCCGGCGTGCTCGCGCGAGAGTTCATAACCCTCGGCGCGCAGCCGCGTGACGATGCGCTCGCTGTCGACCAGCGCCTTCGGGCAGCCGAGCGAGACGAAGCTTACTTTGGGGGCCGGGGCGTCGGTTTTCGGGGCACGCATGCCCGCAGGAGCTAGTCGCGTTTAGCGGCGAGATCAAGGATATACCGGTCGCTCTGCGAGACTCGCTTCGCCCGCACCTCGGGGTGACGGATTGGCTATCGATTCCGCCAGGCCTCGGCCTGTTCGTAGAATTTCTTTTCCCAGGCCTTCTGGTTGTCCATGCCTTCGCGGATAAAGGGCGTGAACACCGCAAGGCTGAGCAAGAGCCAGTTGAAGAAATTCGCGGGAAAGCGCAGCGGCTTGCGGAAATCGACGAACAGCACCACGCGCGTGTGCGGCGTGCGGTTCCAGGCCTCGTGCTCATAGGCGTCGTCGAAGATGACCGCTTCGCCCTCTTTCCAGCGGTAAAGGTCTTTTTCCACACGGATGCCGAGCTGCTCGCGCGGCTCCGGCACGAGCAGTCCGAGATGCAGCCGCAGTACGCCGTTATAGGGCCCGCGGTGCGGCGGCAGGTGCTTGCCCGGCTCGAGGATCGAGAACATCACCGTGATCAAGCCGGGGATGTTCTGGCAGACGCGCCAGGTTTGCGGGCACAGCTTGATGTTGTTGTCGGAGCGGAAGCCGTAGCCGCAGAGGAAAAACGTCTTCCAGCCGCGGTCGGTGCTGATCACCGACACATCGGTCGATAATTCATGGAAGCCGGGCAGGTCGTCCTTGCGCGTGAGCACGCGGTCGAGCTCGGCGCGGATCGCCCGCCAGTCGCGCTCGATCGCCTTGGTCCAAGGGAACACCGCGTTGTCGTAGATCGGCGGATTGCCGACCTTGCTGTATTTGAGATTAAGCCGCTCGACGAAGGCGACCACGGCCATGAAGGCGCGCGTGACCAGCCCCGGCCGGTTGAGCGGCTTGATGCCCGCGGTACCGAAATTTTGTTGCGGATCTGGCTTTTGAGCGGCAGCGGCGGACGGCTCGGCAACGCTCACGGAGAACTCCCTGGCACCGACTCGCCCCCCGGCATGAGACGGGGATGAGATTAGCAATCGGGCGCGGCTGACGGAAGTTCCGGCTGCATCCTCCGACCCGGATTGGCGCACGCGAGCCGGACGGCTATGCTGCCTATTGCGAGAGGACGCCCATGAAACGCCTGCTGCCGGCTGTGTGCTTTGCGCTTGCTATGCTGTCGTCGGCCGCGACGGCCGGCGCCCCCGAAGTCTGGCGCTACAACAACCACAGCCCCGATCCACCGTTCGCCCGCAGCGGGCGCGCGGATTCGGTCTGGGGTTCGACCGCGTGTTGGAACGAATGCGGCTCGGCCACGACCTGGAATCTGGTGGCTTGCCTTGCTCGCGACGCGCAAGGACATTGCCTGAGATACGCCGACGCCGGCGACCGATCCTGTCAGCGCGCCTGCCGCACGCGCGGCGGGCCGTTCCTGCCGCTCGATACGTTGTTCCCCTTCGAATATTGACGCTGCCGGCCGTCGCCGGGCCGGGTAGGGCTGGCGGAAGGGGTGAGATTCGAACTCACGGTACCCTTGCGGGTACGCCGGTTTTCAAGACCGGTGCCTTAAACCACTCGGCCACCCTTCCATTGCCATCATCCAGGTAGCGCATTCCATGGGGGAAGCTTTCCCCGCTTGCAAGCGGGCTGCTCCTTGGGTATCCCGTTCATGGCCGTGGTGTGGCAAATGTGGCAACGGAACCAAATGTTTACCACCCCGTGCGCCAGTGGTTCCCGAAACGGGCGCCACAAGGTAAACTCGCAGTATTCACATTGGGGTGCTGAGGCAGCATGGGCGGATTCGGGGCGAAGCACCCACTTTACCTGATCGCGCGCCTTGCCGCGGTGATGGCCGGCGCTCTGGCGCTCGCCAATTGCTCGGGCGGAATGTCCGGCAGGCTCGACCCCCGTTACGGCGTCGCGGCCAGCGACCGTGTCATCGAGCCTGGCCAGCCGGTGCCCAAAGGCGGCGGCGTCTATCGCGTCGGCAAGCCCTACGTCGTCGCCGGCCGCGAATACGTTCCGCAGGAAGACGCCAATTACACCGCCGTCGGCTTGGCCTCCTGGTACGGCGACGATTTCCACGGCCGCTATACGGCCAACGGCGAAGTCTTCGACATGAATTCGATTTCGGCGGCGCATCCGACCATGCCGCTGCCGTCCTATGCCCGCGTCACCAATCTCGCCAACCACCGCTCGATCATCGTCCGCGTCAACGACCGCGGCCCCTATGTCGGCAACCGCCTGATCGACGTTTCGGTACGCACCGCCAAGTTGCTCGGCTTCTACGGCAACGGCGTCACCCGGGTGAAGGTCGACTATGTCGGGCGCGCGCCGCTCGCCGGCTCCGACGACCGCAAGCTCGAGGCCACCTTGCGCGAACCGGGCATGGCGCCGGTGCAGGTCGCCTCGGCAAAAGGCTTTGCGCCGACCTATTTCGATAACCGCCCGCTGACCCAGCTCTCGGCCGACGTGCCGGCGCCGCCCGAACGGCCGTACCGGCTGGGCGAGGGCGCCCGCAGCGTCCCGGCCGTCCGCAGCGTCGAGCTTGCAGCCGCCGCTCCGCAGCCCGCTGCCGCCGTCGAGCAGGACGAAGCGCCCCCCGCCGAACCCCTGGTCTCGCCGGTTTCGGCCTATCTGCCTGTGGGCTATGCTAACGGCGCGGGATTTCTCAGCGGCCGCGGCCTTTACTGAGCCACAAATTTCCGTCTAATCCGGCTATCTGGGCCCGCGCGGACGCCCCGCGTGGCGGCGGCGATTTGTAACGATGACCCCTCGGCATCAGCTCATTGGACGGCTTCTGGCTGCGGCGGTTCTGCTCGTCGCCGTGAGCGCGATTGCCGCGCCCAAGCACGACGTCAAGCCGCAGAAGCCGGCCGCGCCGGTGGCGCAAAAGAAGGAGCCGCCGCGCAACAAGGACGAGCCGCTGATCAATGCGCCGCACGCCATCCTGATCGACGGCGAGAACGGCAGCGTTTTGTACGAGCGCGACGCCGACAAGCTCATCTTCCCGGCGAGTCTCGCCAAGCTGATGACTGCGGAATACGTCTTCCACGAGCTGAAGGAAGGCCACATCAAGCTCACCGACGAATATCCGGTGAGCGAGAACGCCTGGCGCAAGGGCGGCGCGCCCTCGCACGGATCCACCATGTTCGCCGCGATCCACAGCAAGGTCCCGGTCGACGACCTGCTGCATGGCATGATCATCCAGTCGGCGAACGACGCCTGCATCGTGCTGGCCGAGGCGCTCGCCGGCGACGAAGCCACCTTCGGCGAAAAACTCACGCAGCGCGCGCGTGAGATCGGTCTTCCCAAATCGGTATTCACCAACTCCAACGGGCTGCCCGATCCCAACGAGCACGTCACCACCCGCGAACTCGCCTTTCTCGCGCGCCACATCATCCTCGATTATCCCGAGTTCTATCCGATCTTCGGCCAGGCCGATTTCACCTGGAATAAGATCCACCAGCCCAACCGCAATCCGCTGCTCGGCACGGTTACCGGCGCCGACGGGCTGAAGACCGGCTTCACCAAAGAAGCCGGCTATGGCCTGGTCGGCTCGGCGGTGCAGGATGGAGTGCGGCTGATTGTGGTGGTCAACGGCGAGAAAAGCGCCAAGGAGCGCGCCGACGAAGCCAAGAAATTGCTCGAATGGGGCTTCCGCAGTTTCGAGACGCGCAATTTGTTCGCCGAAGGCCAGATCATCGGCTCCGCGCGGGTCTTTGGGGGAGCGAGCGGATCGGTGCCGCTGCAGGCGTCCGGACCGGTCAAGATCATGGTGCCGAAGAGCGGCGGCGAAAGGCTGATCGCGCGCATCGCCTATCAGGGCCCGGTGCCGGCGCCGATCGTGCAAGGCCAGCCGATCGGCGAACTGCGGGTCTGGCGCGACGACAAGCTGGTGCTGCAAACGCCGTTGAAGGCCGCCGGCGGCGTCGAACGCGGCAACATGCCGGGCCGCGCGCTCGATGCGGTGACGGAAATGGTGATCGCGCTGTTCCGCGCCGGGGCCGAGCGGCTATGACCGGCGAATTGATGCGCGGACGCTTCATTACCTTCGAAGGCGGTGAGGGCAGCGGCAAGTCTACGCACGCGCGCCTGTTGGCCGACCGCCTCAACGCCATGGGCATCGAGGTGGTGCTGACGCGCGAGCCGGGCGGCTCGGCCGGCGCCGAAATCATCCGCCATATCTTGCTCTCTGGCATCGCCAAGCCGCTCGGCGCCGAGACCGAAGCGATTTTGTTCGCCGCCGCGCGCGACGATCATGTACGCGCCACCATCCGCCCGGCGATCGAGGCGGGCAAATGGGTGATCAGCGACCGCTTCATCGACTCCACGCGCGTCTATCAGGGCGCACTCGGCAAGGTGGACGCCAAGCTGATCCGCAGCCTTGAGCGCATCACCGTCGGCAGCGCCATGCCCGATCTCACCTTCATTCTCGACGTGCCGGCGACTGTCGGCCTCGCCCGTGCCAAGCGGCGGCGCGGCAAGGACGCGACCGACCGCTTCGAGTCGGAATCGGTCGAGTTTCATGAAGAACTGCGCCGCGCCTATCTGTCGCTCGCCGAGCGCGAGCCGAAACGCTGCATCGTGATCGACGGCCGCGCGCCGCGCGAAGTGGTGTGCGAGCGCATCTGGGCCACGGTCGAGCAACGCCTGCATCCGGGCCTGGCGCGGCTCGCGGCAGAGACCGCCGCGCCGTGAGCGACGATGACCGCGACATCGACGTCCGCCTGCCGCGCGAAACCAGCGCGCTGTTCGGCCACGCCGACGCCGAACGTGCGCTGCTCGATGCCTACAAAGGCGGCCGCACGCCGCACGCCTGGCTGATCGGCGGTCCGCCCGGCATCGGCAAGGCGACGCTCGCCTACCGGTTCGCGCGTTTCGTGCTGGCGCATCCCGACCCGCGGCTGCCCGCGGTGCAGAAGGCGACATCGCTCGCCGTCGATCCCGAGCATCCGGTCGCCCGCCGCGTCGCCGCGCAGGCCGAGCCTGGGCTACGGACGCTTGAGCGGGCCGTAAATCCCGACACGAACAAGCTCTTTACCGTCATCCGTGTGGATGAGCTCCGCGAGATGCTTGGGTATTTTAGTATGACAGGCGAGCCGGACACTTGGCGCATCGCCATCGTCGATACCGTCGATGATCTCAATGCATCGAGTGCCAATGCGCTGCTCAAAGTGCTGGAGGAGCCGCCGGAGCGCGCGCTGCTCTTGCTGATCAGCAATGCGCCGGGGCGGGAATTGCTGACCATCCGCTCGCGCTGCCGGCGCCTGCTGCTGCGTCCGCTCGAGCAGGCCGACGTCGTCCGCTCGACCGCCGGCGCCACCGGCCGCGCCCCTGACGAGCCGGAAGTGACAGAAGCCGCGGCCGCCGCCGAGGGCAGCGTCGCCCGCGCCATCGGCCTGCTCGACGGTTCGGCGCTGGCGCTGCGCCAGCGCGTGCTCGAATTGTTCGCGCAATTGCCCGATCCCGATCCGCGCGCGCTGCATGCGCTCGGCGACGCGCTCGGCGGCAGCGAGCCGAAGACGCTCGCCGCTTTCATGGATCTGGTCAACGGCTGGCTGTCGGCGCAGCTTTCGCCCACGCGCCCGGCGGCGCAAATGGCGCGCACCGCCGAAGTCTGGGACAAGGTCAACCGCGCCGCGCGCGACGTCGAGACCTATAATCTCGAGCGCAAGCCGCTAGTGTTTGCGGTCTTCGGCCTTTTGGCGGAGGCGGCGCGCGCCTAGCCGCTACTCGGCGAGGCGCCGGCGTGCGATCTTGCGCGCGGCGGAGGCGCGCGTGGAGCCGCCGAGCTTGAGCGCCACCCGGTTCCAGGCGGCAACCGGCAATTCGACGAGCGCCGGCAGCGGATCGTCCCAAGCAAAGGTCGCAAAGGTCAAAGGCTGCCGAAATGCCCTGAGGTAGCCGCCGACGGTCAGCGTGCCGCGCATGAACTCCTCGGCAGCGGCGACGATATCGCGGCTGCCGTGCACCCAGGCGAGGCCGGCCTTGGCGCGCACTGGCGCGACGTTCTGTCTGAGCGACTGGCGGTAGGCGAGGTAAGGAAAATCGACGCCGGCGAGATCACCCAGGCCGCACCAGGTCCAGAACCGTCCGTTGACGTCGAGCAGCTTGAAACGGCCGTCGCGCCGGTCGCGCTTGAATTCAACCTCGGCGACGCCGGTATAGGCAATCGACTTCAGGAAGCGGCGGGCGAGCGCTTCGACTTCGTCCATCTCGATTGTCTCGACAAACGTGCTGGAGCGGCCGAAATCGATCGGGTGCTGGCGCGTGCGCCGCGCGGTGAGCGAGGCGAGCGGCTCGCCGCGTTCGCAGAGCGCGGCATAGGAGAATTGTGCTTCGCCGGCGCCCGGGATCCATTCCTGCACGATGATCGCGTCGCCGCCGACCAGCGCCGCCGCGCGCCGGTATAGCGTCGCCAGTTGTTCGCGTGTTTCCGCCTTCCACGCTTTGGCTCGCGTGA
>Ga0335077_10009871_pt1 | contig 11867 bp, 7 predicted proteins | sample Lox_Sample_31_FD_207151 | JGI IMG/M metagenome (GOLD analysis project Ga0335077, IMG submission 207151) | Soil microbial communities from Loxahatchee National Wildlife Refuge, Florida, United States - Lox_Sample_3.1 | ecosystem: Environmental > Terrestrial > Soil > Wetlands | place: USA: Florida...
TCCACCGACGCCGGCGCCACCTGGCAGAACATGGGCCTCGTTCACGGAGGCCGCATCGGCCGCATCCTGATTCATCCCAGGAATCCCGACGTCGTCTACGCCTGCGTCGCCGGCCGCCTCACCGGCCCGCAAAAAGACCGCGGCGTATTCCGCACCCGCGACGGCGGCAAGAACTGGGAGCAGGTGCTCGCCGTCAATGAAAACACCGGCTGCTCCGGCCTCTCCATGGACCCCAACAATCCCGACTTCCTCGTGGCCGGCACCTGGGAAACCGTGATGCATACCTGGGCCATGTTCAGCGGCGGTCCCGGCAGCGGCGTCTTCACCACTCACGACGGCGGCAACACCTGGAAGCGCGCCACCAGCGGCATGCCCAAATCGCCCGTCGGCAAAATCGACGTCCGGATCGCGCCCAGCAATCCGAAGCGCGTCTATGCCCTGATCCAGACTGCCGACCAGGGCTCGCTCTGGCGCTCCGACGACAGTGGCGAGAACTGGGCCGTCGTCAACTGGCAGCGCGCCCTCATCGGCCGCGCCGGCTACTACATCCACCTCAACGTGTCGCCCAGCAACCCCGACGAGGTCCTGGTCGCCAACTCCAGCTTCTGGATCTCTACTGATGCCGGCAAGAGTTTCCGCTCGCAGCCCTGGGGCGGCGACACCCACGAAATCTGGATCGATCCCAAGGATGGCAACCGCATCCTGGTCACGCACGACGGCGGCATGTATATGACCACCGATCATGGCCGCACCTCCAGCCGCGTCACCCTCCCCATCGGCCAGATCTATCACGTCGCCGTCGATAACGACGTCCCCTACAAAATCTACGGCAACATGCAGGACGACGGCACCATGCGCGGAGCGAGCAACGTCGTCGAATCCGGGCCTAACGTCCCCGGCCAGAACGAATTCGGCGGACGCGGCGGATTCGGCGGGCGCGGAGGCGGCGGCCAGTGGGAGCACAACCTCGGCGGCTGCGAATCCGGATTCACCATCCCCGATCCCACCGACAGCGACGTCGTCTGGGCCACCTGCTACGGCAACGAAGTTACGCGTTACGACGCGAAGACCAAGATGGCGCGCTCCGTCAGTCCCTGGCTGCATACCCTCGACGCCGCACCCAACCAGGTTAAGTACCGCTGCCACTGGACCCCGCCGCTGGCTATCGATCCCTTCGATCACAACACCGTCTACTACGGCTGCCAGATGATCCTGCGCACCACCAACGGCGGCGTGAGCTGGAGTGAATTCTCTCCCGATCTCTCGACGAAAGACCCCAGCCGGATCGTCTCCTCCGGCGGCATCGTCGGTGATAACCTCGGCCAATTCTACGGCGAGGTAGTCTTTTCCATCGCGCCCTCAGACGTCCAGAGAGGCCTCATCTGGGCGGGCACCAACGATGGAAAAGTTTGGTACACGAAGGACGCGGGTAAGAACTGGAATGATGTCACCAAGAACATCACCGGCCTTCCCGCCTGGGGAGTCGTGTCCAAAATCGACCCGTCCCATTTCGATGCCGGCACGGCTTATGTTGCGGTGGACTTCCACCTCATGGACAACCGGGATCCGTGGCTCTACAAGACCACGGATTTCGGCAAGTCCTGGACGAAAATCACCGGCGATCTGCCCCAGGGCGGACCGCTAACGTACGCCCGTGTGATCGCCGAAAACCCGAACAAGAAGGGCAACCTATTCGCCGGCACCGGCAACGCCTGCTACTACTCGCTCGACGACGGCGCCCACTGGAAACAGTTGAAGCAGGGCCTGCCCGCCGCACCCGTCTCCTGGATCGTGGTACAGAAACAGGCCCACGATCTCGTCCTCTCCACTTACGGCCGCGGCATGTTCATCATGGAGGACATCACTCCGCTCGAGCAGGGCATCGTGGACCAGGCCGATGCCTCGGTCACCGCCCGGCTGGCCGCGCCCCGCCCCGCCTACCGCATCGTGCGTGGACAGGCGAGCGCGTTGCTCCACTTCTGGGTCAAGTCCGTGCCGTCCAAACCGGTGGAGTTCGAGATCCTCGACAGCAAAGGCGTGCTGGTCAAGAAGCTCTCGAACGCGACTGCGCACGCCGGCCTCAACCGCACCTCCTGGGACCTCCGCTACGACTCGCCTGTCCTGGTCGCCCTGCGCACCACGCCTCCCGAAAACCCGCACATCTGGGAAGAGCCTCGCTTCGAAAACCAGGACACCCGCGCCATCACCCACTGGGGCCTGGCGCAGGCCGAAGTCGGCCCTATTGCCGCGCCCGGTCAGTACACCGTCCGCATGACCGTCGACGGCCAGGCCTACACGCAGCCGCTCACCATCCTGCGCACGCCCGACAGCCACGCCGAAGATGCCGCGCTGCAATCCAGCGTGCGCCTCCAGCTCAAGGTGCGCGACGACATCACCCAGGTCAGCAACATGACCAACCAGCTCGAGTGGATGCGCCGCCAGCTGGAGGACGAATCCAAGGCCAACCCCGACAAGGCAAACCTGCTCAAACTGATCGCCGACATCAACCGGAAGCTGGAGGACGTCGAGTATCAGCTCATCACCCGCGCCGACGCACTCAGCGACGACAAATACTTCCAGACCGCCTACAACCTGTACCAGAATTTCCTCTGGCTGAACGGCGAGATCGGCACCGGCGCCGGCGACGTGCAGGGTTCCGGCGACTGGGGCGCCACCGAGACCGCCATCGGCCTCGTCCTCGATCTCGAGAAAACGCTCGAGAAAGTCAGGGGCGAATACAAGTCCGTAATGGAGAAAGACGTTCCGGCCTACAACAAGGCCATCGAAGGCACCGCGCTCAAGCCCTTGAAGACCACCGGTGCGCCGCCTCCGCCTCCGCGCCAGCCCGGGCGCTTCGGCGGCGGCTCGGACCAGTAACGCAAGCGCTCACCGCTCCCAGAACGACCGCGGCGGATTGAAGCCCTCCAGAATCCAGATGTCGCCCTCGTTCCGCCGGACAGTCGTGAACAGGCTCTTTCCATCGGGCGACAGAACCATCCGCGTCGGTCCGCCAAACGGTCCGCCGACAGCGAAGTCGGGCGGCAGGGTCGAAAGCGTCTGCACCCGGCCGCTGCCGACATCCACGCGCACCAGTTCCGGCTTGTCGCCTGCCGGCCGCACCGCATAAATCGACCCGCCGTCCTGCGAAAATGCGGCCGTGGCCATCCTCTCGCTGCTCAGAACCCGCGCCTCCTTCGTCTCGAGCGACACCAGTGTCATGCCGGCCTGGCTCGCCGGACAGATCATCCACTTTCCATCGGGAGAAGGCGCCGGGTCGCAGGTGCCGGGGAAGATCTGCTCCGGAGTGTCGCTGCCGCCGAGCCGGTAGCGCCAGATGCCGCCCCCGAAGGCGCGCGCCGAGTTCGCCGCCGCGGAAGATGGGTTAACCAGAATGGCCGTGCCGTTCGAAGTCCACAGCGGAGCATACCCCGCGGCCTGTTCCACCACCGCCGGGGGGCCACCGTTCACCGGCGAAATCCAGACACCTTGCCCGTGTCCCTGCACGCCAAACAGCGTGTACAGCAGGCGCTGGCCGTCGGGCGAGAAGGAGGGCTTCTCGAATTGAAGCGTGCCCCGGTAGCCCGGAAAATCGCGGTGCGAAACCACCGTGCGCTCGGCCGTCCCCGCCCGGTTCCGGATACGGATCTCTTCGTCGTAGACGTACGCGAATTCCGTGCCATCGGGCGACCAGGCGAGTTCCGAATTCTCCGCGCGGGATTTCAGAAACGGGTGCGGCGCGGAGCCGTCGAGCGGGATCTCCATGATGCTGGTGCGTGCGACCCCCATCGTGCAGGCGATCCTGCCGCCATCGGGCGAAACCGAAATCGCGCCAACCGGCGTCGAGGTGGGCAGCACCGCCCGGGTATTGCCGCTGCGCGTATCGACCATGCGAATTCCCAGGTTGGAATGAGAACTGGTCACCAGGGCATAACGGCCCTCCGGCAGCCAGGCCGTGAACAGGGTGCGCTGAAATTCACCCTCGAGCAGCCGGTGCGCCCCGCCGTTTCGCGCAACCAGGAACAGATCCTCGCCGGAGGCAGCGTCCTCCGATGCCAACAGGTGCGATGAGTCCGGAGCCCAGGCCAGGTTCACCAGAGGACGCTGGTCGGCACCGGCCATCTTCACCGGCGGCGAACCGTTCACCGGCGCGAACCACAGGCTGTACACGATGCGGTTGCCGTCCAAGGCGCCGCGGGAAAACGCCAGCCCGCTGCCGTCCGGCGCAGCCGCTACCGAACGGACCCGCGAGTTCAGATCGCCGAGTTTCAGCGGTTCGGGCGTACCGCCTGTGCGCGCGACCGACCACGCTTGTGCGAGGAAAACATAATAGAGCCGTGAGCCGTCCGCAGACCAGCTCAGGCCGGCCACCACATTGGTGGCGCCGGACATGGGATGGCGCGCCACAATCGTGGGAAGGCCGCCGGCGACGCTCTTCATCAGGATGCGATACTCGTGGTCCGCGATCGCCGAATACGCGATCGATCGCCCGTCAGGCGACCAGGCCGCTCCGTATTCGGGATACTCTTCGGTGGCGAACGGAACGAAGCGGTAGGCAGCCAGATCGGGCTGCCACGGACGCAGCATCCATGCGGCAGCCAGCAGGATCAGCCCGATGCCAGAGGCCGCAAGGGCAAGCCGCAGCCGGCGCCCCGCCAGGCGCGGCGTTTCGACCGGCATCGCCGCGATGGTGGAACCACTTAGCGCGCGAAGCGAGTAGGCCAGGTCGAAAGCCGATTGGAATCTCCGCGCGGGCTCTTTTTCGAGGCAGCGTCCCACGATGCTCCTCAGGCCCGGCGGCACCAACTCGGGAAGCGGCGCGGGCTCCCTTTCGATCACCGCGCTCATCGTCTGCACCGCAGTCTCGGCGGCGAACGGCGGACGGCCGCTCAGCATTTCGTACACCGTCGCGCCGAAGCTGAAGATATCGCTGCGCGCGTCCGCCGGCTGCCCGCGCACCTGCTCGGGGGACATGTAGCCCGCCGTGCCCATCACCGTGCCCGCCACGGTGCGCGTGGCGTCGGTCTCGCCCAGTACCTCGCTGCGGGCGTGATGCGCCAGGCCAAAATCGAGAATCTTGACCCGCCCGGGCTGGCCGCTGGCGGCTCCGGTCACCATCACGTTATCGGGCTTGAGGTCGCGGTGCGTGATGCCGGCCGCGTGCGCTGCGGCAAGCCCGTCGGCGATCTGCGCCGCCCAATCCACGGCCTCGCGCAAGGATGGCTTCAGGCTGCGGAGTGGTTTGCCGTCCACCAGCTCGGTGACAAGATAGTCTTCCCCAACGTCATAGATCGCCACGATGTTCGGGTGGTTGAGCGCGGCGATGACCTGCGCCTCGCGCTCAAAGCGCTGGATATCGGCACCGGGATGAAGGAACTTGAGCGCGACATCGCGGTTGAGACGCGTATCGCGGGCACGGTAGACCTCACCCATGCCGCCGACGCCGACAAGCGACTGAATCAGATACGGGCCAAACTGGCTGCCGGGTTCTCGAGCCAAGGTGATCAGTCTAACGGAGAAAGCCTGGTGTCCGCAATGGCCCTGCACACCTATACCAAACTCAAGATAATCCTGTCTCTAAGTGATGGTATCGGCTTGCGGAGTGCTCTAGGTTGGAAGTAGAGAGAACCGCAGACTGGTAACCGATCCGGAATCAGCCTGCGAAGGAGGGCACAGTGAGGAGCACTGTTTTCTTTATCACTATTCTCCTTGTTTTTGGGGCGTCTCCAATCAGCGCCCAGGGCACCCCGCCGCCGGCGGCGGCACTCTCGCCGCAACAACTTGACGACCTTGTTGCGCCGATCGCTTTGTATCCCGATCCCCTGCTCGCCGAGGTGCTCGCAGCGTCAACCTATCCCATGGAGGTGGCCGAGGCCGAACAGTGGGTGCGCGATCATCCCAACTGGAAGGGCTCCAAGCTCATGGACAAAGCCAAGAAGGAACCGTGGGATCCCAGCGTGCAGGGCTTGGTCGCATTTCCGGACGTCTTGGCCCGGCTTACCCAGGATATGACTTGGACCACGCAGGTCGGTAATGCATTCCTGGCCCAGCAGGCCGACGTCATGCAAGCCGTGCAGCGTATGCGTACCCAGGCCCAGGCAAAGGGTGTGCTGCATTCCACTCCCCAGGAGACCGTCACCACCGAAACCGATAATGGGCAGCCGCAGATCGCCATTCAGCCGGCAAATCCGGATATCTGGTATGTCCCAAATTACAACCCCGCTTACGTCTGGGGACCACCGGTGTGGGGCGCTTACCCGCCGCTGCTGTATCCCGGCATCGACCTTGGCTTTGGATGGTATCCGGGCGTCGACGTCGGCCTGTTCTTCGGAGGCTGGGGCGGTTGGGGCTGGGGCGGCTGGGGGTGGATGCCGAACTGGTACGGCGGTGGCATCTTCGTCGATCATTCCTTCTTTCATCGCTACGGATTTCACGATTACGGAGGCGGCTGGCTAGGACGTACGCAGTGGGCCCATAATCCGGTGCACCGGCTCGGCGTTCCGTACGCCAGGCCGGACATCGCCCGCAGATTCGCGCCGGGCGGCGCCGTCGGTCGAGCCGACCGCTTCGTCGGCCCCCGGCCCGGGACTTTCAATCGCGGCGCCCTGCCCAGCCAGCAGCGTTTCGGCACTCCAGGCTTCGAGCAGCGCGGCTGGACGGGCAATCACAGTGTATTCGGCGGCTATCACAATGGCGGCATGTCCCGCATTCAGAGCGACCGGGGCTTCTCCAGTATGGGTGCGGGCCGCACGTTCGGAGGCGGCATGCGGGGTGGCGGCGGCATGCATGGTGGCGGAGGAATGCACGGCGGCGGCCGAAGATAGCTGGGAGGAATGCGTATGATACACCGACTCTGTACCATTTGTTGTACGGCGGTCATCGCCTGTGCCGGACCTGCTTCTGCTCAGGAGCGCTTCGATACCGCCGACGCGGCGGCGCAGGCCCTGATCGACGCCGCCGCACACCATGATTCGGCGCGCCTCGCCGCCATCATCGGGCCGCAGCAGAACGCCATCCTGACCTCCGGCAAGCCCGAGCAGGACCGTGCCGAGCAGAGCGAATTTGCTACTCTTGCGCAAGCCAGCCATAAGATCGAGGTTTCACCGATGACCCCGAACCGGGCCATCCTGGTGATCGGCGGCGAAGATTGGCCGTTCCCCGTCCCCATTTGCCGAACCAATGGCAAATGGAGCTTCGATGCCTCTCAGACCCGCGCCGAGATGCGGGCGCGGCGCATCGGCGCCCACGAGCTCGATGCCATCGAGATCTGCCACGGCTACGTCGATGCTCAGAAGAAGTATGCCTCCGAGGCCCGCAGCCCCGACGGACTCCTTCAGTACGCGCCCCGCCTGATGAGCACCTCCGGCCGCCACGATGGATTGTACTGGGAAGGTGAGAGCGAACCGCTGATTCCGGCAGGCCTGGCCCACGCCTCCTGGGATGGCACGCATAAAGGTGATGCCCAGCCGTATCACGGATACTACTTTCGCCTACTCGACGGTCAGGGACCCAACGCTAACGGAGGCGCTCACACCTATCGCGTTAAGGAGAAGCTGATCGGCGGCTTCGCCCTCGTCGCCTGGCCCGCGGAATACGGAGTCACCGGCATCCACACGTTCATCGTGAACCAGGATGGCATGGTATATGAGAAGGACATCGAGCCCGTGGCGGGCAAGCCGCTCCCGGGCATCACCCGTTTCGATCCCGACTCCTCCTGGACACCTGTAGAGTAAAGATCGTGGTCTTTGTGGGGTAGGCCTCCCGGCCTGCCCCCGCGCGGAGCGCGCCTACGCTGCCGGTGGATTCATCAGCAGCCGCTTTTCGATCTCCTGCAGCCGCCGCTCCAGAATGGCCATTCTCTCGGTAATCCCGACGTCGGTGTTCGACACCTTTGCCTCCAGCGCCCGGAATCGGATATTGGTTGGCTCCTGAAACGGCAGGAATGCCTTCAGAATCTCGGTCTGAGAGTCACGGACCACTTCCTGTACCCCATCCAGGATTTCGCGCTTCAGCTCGATCTTCAACTGTTTCAGTTCCGCCTGCAATTCCGCCCGCGTCACCGGCGAGTCGCCATTGTCCATGCGTCCATTATGCCGCGTTCTTTGTGGGGCAGGTTCCCGACCTGCCCCGAAGCGATCAGTAAGGCAGGCCTTCGCGTCGCAATACCTTACCCCGCCGTCGGCGCGCCCGGCCGCCAGAAGGGCTCCGCCGCCGCGATAAATTCCACCGGAACCTCGCTGATGAATCCCTTCAGCCACTCCGCGCAGTGCGACATCCCGGCCTGCTCCGACGGAATATGCCCGAGCACGATCAGTCCTTTCTTCTTCCCCGAAGTCACGGTATCGGCCGCATACTCCACCAGCTCCCACTCCCGCGCCTCGCCGATGATCAGCACGTCCAGGTCCGGCCTGGCGAATCCACGCAGGCTGCCCGCGTAACCCCAGTTGCCGCTCACGCTGCGCACGCGCAGCCCCGGATCGCCGATCACCCGCATCGTGCGGATCTTCAGTTTCTCCTCGATCTGCCGCGCCAGCGCCGCCAGCGTGATGCCGTCGAACAGAAACCGGCGTCCATCCTGCGGGTCCGCATTCTTCTCCCACCCGAGCGCCTGCACCATTCCCGACGCGATCCCGTCGGGCTGGTGAGCGTGCCAGTGATCGTGAAAACGAAATACCACCATCTCGTGCCGGTCAAGAAAGGACTGCTTGAACTGGTAGGTGGGGTCATCCTTCAGCCCGTCGGTCTTGTCCTCGTGCGAGTAGAACGTCGGCTCGTGCGTGATCACCATGTTGCGGCCAACCGCCGCGGCGCGCTGCACCACGTCCAGCGTGGCCATCATGGTCGTGGCGATGCCCGTCACGCGCGTCCCTGGACTGCCGGACTTGATGGTATCCACGGTCGCCTCGCGCCACGGCACCCCGACGTTCTTCTGAATCCGGCCGATCACTTCGCCCGCGGTCAATCCGCCGCCGGCATTTTGCGCCCAAGCCGCCGTGGCCGCGGCGCCGAACACGAAGGTCCTCCTGGAACGTTCCATCCCAACCCCCGTACCACATTACAATGAAAGCGTCATGAAACGCGCGTTTTCTATCCTGCCCCTCCTCGCCGCACTCGTCGCGGCTCAACCGGCGCAGGACCCCGCGGCGCTGGCGCGCAAGGCGCTCGACGCGGTCCTCAGCGGCAGGTATTCGGAATTCCTGAAGATGTCCACGTCCGACTTGCAGAGCTCCCTTCCCGAGCCCGCGCTCGCCAAGATCGGCGACCAGTTCAAGGCTGCCGGCGCCGTCGAGACCGTGAGCAATCCGGAAGCTACGAAGATCGGCCCCAACACCGCCGTCGTCATCCCCGTGAAGTTCGCCAACCGCGCCATCAATTTCCGCTTCCTGGTCAATTCCTCGGGGCTGGTCAGCGGGTTCTTCGTGCTTCCCGGCGAGGCGCCGTGGCAGCGCCCGGCTTACAGCAAGCCCGACACCTTCAGCGAGCGCGCGGTCACCGTCGGCGACGGCGAGTGGAAACTGCCCGGCGCTCTCACCGCGCCCAACGGCAGCGGCCCATTTCCGGCCGTGGTGCTCGTGCCCGGCAGCGGACCCAGTGACCGCGACCAGACCATCGGCGGCACCCGCGTTTTCCGCGACCTCGCGGAGGGTCTCGCCTCGCGCGGCATCGCCGTCTTGCGCTACGACAAGCGCACCAAAGTGTACGGCTCGCGCGTCTCAGGCATGAACCGGTTCACCTTGCACGACGAGACCGTGGAAGACGCCGTGAAGGCCGCCGCCCTGCTGCGCACCCTGCCCAACGTCGACGCCAAACACATCTTCGTGATCGGCTACGACCTCGGCGGATATGCCGCGCCGCGCATCGCCGCCGAAGACCCTCAGCTCGCCGGCCTCATCCTCATGGCCGCCAACTCCCGTCACCTCGAAGACCTGCTCGTCGAGCAGGTGCAGACCGTGGGCGGTACCGCGAAAACCCTCGAGAATGCCAAGGCCATCCGGGCCAAGGTCAAGAGCCTCGAGCCCGGCGACGAAGACCTGCCCGCGGTCTTCAACCAGCCCGTGACCTACTGGCTCAATCTGAAGGACTACGATCCTGTCGCCGACGCCGCCAAAATCGGCATGCCCATGCTGATCCTCCAGGGTGAGCGCGATTTCCAGGTCCCCATGAAGGATTTCAACCTCTGGAAGGCGGGCCTCGCCCGCAGTAAGAACGTCACGCTCAAGAGCTACCCGGCGCTGAACCACCTCTTCGTCGCCGGAACCGGCCCCAGCACAACGCAGGAATACGCTAAACCGGGGCACGTGGCCCCGGAAGTCATCGACGATATCGCGGTGTTCGTGAAGAAGTAGGAGCTTACACCCACCAGGCGGCGGCCGGCTTTTCCTTCATCACCACCTGGTGCAGGAACGACGCCGCCCGCGAGAGCCCTTCCTCCGGAGAAAGCAGGCTGTCCTCGTGCTCGATCGAGAGCACGTAGTCGTAGCCGAACATGCGCAGGGTGCTGGCGAATTCCTTCCACCAGCCCGAATCGTGACCGTAGCCGCAGGTGCGGAAGATCCACGAGCGGTTGCGCTCGTCGGTGTAGCTCTTGGTGTCCAGCACGCCGGTCAGCGGCAGGTTGCGCTCGTAGATCTGCGTGTCTTTCGCGTGCACGTGGAACACCGCGTCGCCCAGCAGCCGCACCGCCGCGATGGGATCGATGCCCTGCCAGAACATGTGGCTCGGATCGTAGTTGCACCCGATCGCCTTGCCCGCGATTTTCCGCAGTTTGAGCATCGTCTCCGGGCTGTACGCGACGAACCCCGGGTGCATCTCGATGGCGATCTTTACCCCGTGATCGTCGGCGAACTTCGCCTGCCGCGTCCAATAAGGCGTAACCACCTTTTCCCACTGCCAGGCCAGCACGTCCAGGTATTCCGGCGGCCACGGACACGTCACCCAGTTCGGATACTTCGCTTTCGGCCCATCACCCGGGCAGCCGCTGAAATCGATCACCACCGGTACGCCCAGCTTCTCCGCCAGCCGGATGGTCTTCCGGCTCACCTCCTGATCGTGCTTCGCTCGTGCCTTGTCGGGATGCAGCGGATTGCCGTGACAGCTCAACGCGCTGATGCTGAATCCGTTGTCCGCGAGTTTCTGCTTGAAAGCGTTGAGCTCGCTCCTATTCTCGAGCATCGAGAGCTTGCAGTGCGCGTCGCCGGGATAATTGCCGGTACCGAGTTCCACGGTATCGATGTTGTAGCCTTTCAGCTTTTTGAGAACGTCTTCAAACGGCAACTGCGACAGCAGCGGAGTAAAAACACCGACTCTCACGGGGAATCTCCTTTATCTATGTAGGATTCAAAAGCAAGAACAGAATATCACGTGTCCGTCGCACGGTTTCAGCGCGGAAACAGCTTCTTCAGCTCCTCCGCCGATGGTCTCCGGCCGTACTCGCAGACCTCGAACGCCTGGGCGTACTTCACCTGCCGCGCCCGCTCCTCCCCGTACATCGCGACCAGCGCATCCCGGTAGCGATTCGCGTATCCCGCGTACCGCGCCGCCAGTTCTTTGCGCACCTGGTCGCGGCGTTGCTGCCGCCCCGGCTCGGTCGCCGGAAACAATCCCTCGTATCCGTTCGCCCCGCCCTCGTGGATCTGCGATTCCATCACCAAGAGCGCGTCCAGCGTCTGATCCATTACGTCGTCGATCGCCACCGCCACGTCCGCATGGAACGGATTCGGTTTCTGGAAACTGTCCGAAGCGTACAGAAAAATCGGGTTCTTCTTCAGGAACGGCACATCCGGGCAGAAGAACGGCACCGTCACCATGTACGCCGAGTCCTGCACCAGGATCGCCGTGTACCGGTGGTCCGGGTGATAGTCGTTCGGCCG
>Ga0335077_10009872_pt1 | contig 11867 bp, 11 predicted proteins | sample Lox_Sample_31_FD_207151 | JGI IMG/M metagenome (GOLD analysis project Ga0335077, IMG submission 207151) | Soil microbial communities from Loxahatchee National Wildlife Refuge, Florida, United States - Lox_Sample_3.1 | ecosystem: Environmental > Terrestrial > Soil > Wetlands | place: USA...
GCAGATCTGTTCCGCTCTCCAGGCCCTTGATCGACACGCCTCACAGCGTTAAGATGCATTGCGTAAAGGAGGACGGCTATGTCCTGCTTTGGTTTTCGCGTGATCTTCCTGGCGGCTTTGGTCGCAGCCGCCTGCGCTGCACAGCCAGCAAAACCGCCCGCCAAGCCTAGCGCGTCGGCGAGCGGCACTGTGATCGGCCGCAGCGGCAAGCCTCTGGCCAATGCCCGCGTATTCCTCGGGAAACTGGCCGACGACGAGGAGATGCTGCAAGCCAAGATCGGATTTGCCGGTCTGCCCATCGGCCATACCGACGCGACCGGGCACTTTCAGTTGACTGGCTTCGCTCCGGGCAACTACACCATCGTCTACTTCCCGTCCGGCAGTTCTTCTATCGCGCCCGCCGAAATCAGTATCAAGGCCATCCAGGCGGTCACCCGGTCGATCTTACCGGGAATGAAAGGCGTCGAGATCGGCACCACCCAAACACTGGACGAACGCAAATGGGGCGCGGTTTTTACCCTGCTCAAAGGCCACACTTTTTGGGGTGACGGCGCCAATATGAAGATCTGGAACGCTACCCTGCGCCGTGGCCCCACCGGGCCCTACCTGGAGGTTCGCAAAGGCTCCATCTGGCAGGCCGACTTCACGGACAAGGCCCAGGTCAAGCTCGAGTGCTGGAGCTTCTGACGCCTCCTGTGTTCACCGCCGCAACAGCGGCCTCAGGTAACGCATCACCGTTGCCGCTACCAGCCGGTTGCCTTCCGCCGTGGGATGCAGGCCGTCCTGCTGCATATAGCGCGTGGTCCCCGCCACGCCCTCCAGCAGAAACGGAATCAGCGCCGCCTTGTGCTGCGTGGCCAGATCGCGGTACACCCGCTGAAACTCGCTGATGTATTCGGCCCCGTAGTTCGGAGGCAGAGTCATACCGGCCACCAACACCGTGGTGCCGGACTGCTGCAGCCCCGTCATGATCCGTTCGAGGTTCGCGCGCGTAGTCGACACCGGCAATCCGCGCAAACCGTCGTTGCCGCCGAACTCGACAATAGTGACCGCCGGCTTGAGCGCGGTTACGGTGCTCAGCCGCGCCAGCGCATCGGTGGTGGTTTCGCCGCTGATTCCCAGGTTCACCACGCGATACCGCCATCCGCCGCGATCCAGCTCCTGTTGCAGGAAGTCCGGATAGCTTTTGCCCGGATCGGCGCCGAACCCGGCGGTGAGGCTATCGCCGAAAGCCGCGATGACGGGCCGAGCATCGGGTGGCTGGGCACCTGGCGCGGCGGCCGAAGCGGAATCTGCCGCCGGCTGCGAAGGCGGGTTAGGGCGCTCACCGCAACCAACCAGCAACACCAAACCAGCGAACAAGCAGGCGATACGCATCTGAATGCCATAATAAAACGTAGCCTCGCAGTCTCCATGATCCGCGCATACGGCCTCACCAAAACCATCCACACCGGCACGCACCGCGTCGAAATCCTGAAGGGCATCGACCTGGAAATTCCACGCGGGCAGTTTGCCGCCGTGATGGGCCCTTCGGGCAGCGGCAAGAGCACGCTGCTGGGTCTGCTGGCGGGCCTCGACACGCCGACCTCCGGCAGCATCCTGCTCGACGGGCAGGAGATCACAGGCTTGAACGAAGACGAACTGGCGCGCGTGCGGGGCCGCAAGATCGGCTTCGTGTTTCAGGCCTACCACCTGATCCCCACGCTCACCGCCGAGGAGAACGTGCTGCTGCCCATGGAACTGGCGGGCAATGGCGGGGACGGCGGCACACGCGCGCGCGAACTGCTGAAGCGCGTAGGCCTGGCCGATCGCCGCGATCATTATCCCGTGCAGCTTTCCGGCGGTGAGCAGCAGCGCGTGGCCCTGGCCCGCGCCTTTATGGTGCGCCCGCCGATCCTGCTGGCCGACGAGCCGACCGGCAACCTGGACTCGGAAAACGGCCGGCTGGTGCTCGATCTGCTGCTCGCGCTCAACCGCCAGGAAGGTACCACGCTGGTGCTGGTAACGCACGACCAGGAACTGGCCGCCAATGCCGACCGGCGCATTCTGCTGCGCGACGGGCGCATCGTATGAGCGGATTTAAGATCGCCTGGCGCGACGCCCGCTCCGCGCCTACCAAGTTCGTCTTCGTGATCCTCGCGGTTGCCGTCGGCGTCGGCTCGCTCACCGGTGTGCGCTCGTTTTCCCGCGCCTTCCACAATCTGCTGCTGAGCCAGGCCCGCACCTTGATGGCCGCGGATATTTCCGTGCGCATCTTCGGCACGGCCACGCCGCAACAGGATGCAGCGCTGCGCGAACTGGAATCGCGCGGCGCGCGGCGAACGTGGGTCACGGAAACGCTGACCATGGCGAACACCGCTGCGATGCCGCAGCCCGTGCTCGTGTCGGTGAAGGCCATCGATCCGCACCGCTATCCGTTCTACGGCGAGGTCAAGCTCGACCCTCCGGCCGCACTCGCCGCGGTCCTCGATAGCCGCGCGGCGGTGGTTTCCGAAGATCTGCTCATCAGGCTCGGCGCGCACGTCGGCGACAATATACGGCTGGGCGGCCAGGACTTCCGCATGGTTGCCATCCTGGTTTCCGAGCCGGACCGTATCACGGGCAGCCTCAACATCGGACCGCGCGTGATGATCAGCCACGAAGGGTTGGATCGCACTGGCCTGATCAGCATCGGTAGCCGCGCCGCCAAGCGCTATTTGTTCTTCCTGCCGGCCGGCGGCCCGGGTGTGCAGCAGGTGCGGAGCGTGTTGAAGCGCGCCTTTCCCGAGGGCATGATCGCCGACTACCGCGAGACGCATCCCATCATCGCCCGCGGCCTGGATCGTTCCACCACCTTCCTGAGCCTGATCAGCCTGATCGCGTTGATCGTCGGGGCGCTAGGCGTAGCTACGGCCATGCACGCGCACTTGCAGCAGAAGATGGATTCGATCGCCATCCTGAAATGCCTGGGCGCGCGATCGGGGCAGGTGCTGCGCATCTACCTGGCGCAGACGGTGGCGCTCGGCCTCGCGGGCGGGGTGGTGGGCGTGATTTTCGGGACGCTGGTCCAGCGCGCGTTTCCGCTGTTGATCGGCCGCTTCTTTCCCGTGCGGCCGCCCCTCGGCCTGGATCCGGTGCCTGCCGCGCAAGGCCTCGTCATCGGAATCCTCACCACGCTGCTGTTTACGTTGCCGCCACTGCTCGGAATCCGGGGGATCAAACCCGCGGTCATTTTCCGCCGCGAAATGGCCGAGTCTCGCGGCGACTGGCTGAAGCGCTGGAGCCGCTCGCGGGAAGCAGTGGTAACGGCCGGCGTCATTCTGGCCGGAATCGGGTTGATGGCCGCTTGGCTGGCCGGCACCAGCCTGCGCGATGCCGTGCGCATCGGCGCCTACTTTGCCGGCGGACTGTTGATCAGCCTGCTAGTGATCGCGGCGGTCGCGTGGCTCCTGCTGCGCGGCCTACGCCTGCTGCTGCGCGGCTCGGGGCGCACCCTGCCCGTCGTGTTGCGGCAGGGCGCAAGCAACCTTTACCGGCCCGGCAACCACGCGCAGACCGTGCTGGTGACACTGGGCACCGGCGTTATGTTCACGCTCACGGTGTACCTGGTGCAGCACGCCGTGCTGACCGACATGATGCAGAACGCGCCGCCCGGCATGGCCAATGTTTTCCTGCTCGATATTCCCGGGCCGCAGCGGCAGGCTCTGCTGGACCTGTTGCAACGCCAGCCGGGAATCGAGAGGCCGCCCGAGGTGATGAGTTCCGTGCAGGTGCGGCTGGTATCGATCAATGGCGCGCCGGTGGAGAAACTGGGATTGCAGGAATTCGGCCGGCGCTTTCTGCGCACCCGCGCGGTGACCACGGTGGGGGCGCGCCCGCACGATGCGGAGATCCTGAGCGGCGCCTGGTGGGACGCCCAGCATCCGCCCGGCACGCCGCAGGTGTGCGCCTCGGAAGAGGCGGCCCACATCCTGCACCTAAAGAGCGGCGCGGCGCTGGAGTTCACCGCCTGGGGCCGCACGCTTCAGGCAAGGCTGGCCTGCATCCAGCGCAGCGACTCGGTGCGCATGCGCTCGCGCTTTGAATTCATCTTCAGCCCCGGCAGCCTGGATGGCCTACCGGCCATTTATTACGGCAGCCTGCGCGTGAAACCGCGCGCCGTGGCGCCGCTGCAACGGGCAGTCTACGAAAAGCTGCCGACCATCACCGTCATCAACATGGCCGACGTGTTGGAGATCGTGCAGCAGGTGGTGGATCAGATTTCGCTGGTGGTGCGGTTCGTCTCCGCGTTCACCATCGTCGCCGGGGCGATTATTCTGGCGTCGAGCGTGGCCGGCACGCGCTTCCGGCGCATCCGCGAGGTCGTAATCCTCAAGACCCTGGGCGCCACGCGCCGCCGTGTTGCAGGGATCTTCTCGATGGAGTTTCTGGTGCTCGGCGCAGCCTCGGGACTGTTGGGAAGCGCGCTGGCCACAGGCTTCGCAGCGATTGTGGTGAAGCGTCTCCTGAAGGCCGAGTTCCACTTCGATGCGTTCGCCGCCGCGCTGGCCATAGTACTTACCGCTGTTGTCGCGAATGCCGCTGGCTGGCTTGCGAGTTTCCGTATCCTTGGTCAGAAGCCACTGGAAGTGCTCCGCGACGAGTAAGGCTTCAGTCCCGCCTTGTCCATCGCTGCCTGGATCTCTCCGTTGCGCATGAACCACCGCCACACGTTTCCGGACTGCATGTTTTCCGCGCTCAGCAGCGTGATCCCCACGTCGATGCCGATCACATCCGGGTCGATCCATTTGGTCAGCGGATTGAATGCATCCACGAAACCGTAATGCGTGTAAACGCGGCCCTCCACCATCGCGCGCATGTTTTGCAATGCCCGCAGCGCGATGTCCGGTGTGAACATTAGCGAACCGCCCGGCCCGCATGGCACCAGCGTGCCGTCAATCGCCGGGTCCATTGGCGGCCCCCCCCACGCTACGTATCCCTTGGCGCTGTCTGAAGGCGTGATGCCCCACGCATCGGGGCCGTAGTCCGGGAACTTCGCCCGCAGCCCGACACAGAATGCGCGGTGCGCCTGCGTGGCTGTCACCGAGTTCTGAAACCAGTCGGTATGCTCGCCACGATCCTCGCGCCTCCCCCGAAAATCCACCCACGCGTGCGAGTACTGATGCGTGAACAGCGGCGCGCTGGAGATGTAGTCGTAGCCCTCGTACCTCACGTGCGGCCGGCGCCACGCGTACCAGGAATCCGCCGGGATCGCATGCGCCGGCGAGCCGATGGCCAGCAGATACAGAATGCCGAGTTCGCAGTAGGTGTCCCAGCGCGCGTCCAGAAAACCCGATTCGGGTTTCCAGCCCATCGAGAGCAGACTTTGGTGGCCGTTCAGCATCCAGGGAAAATCGACGCCTTCGTAAATGGCCTGCGCCAACTTGCCGATCTCGGACTGTTCGCCGGAGAATTCGCGCGCGGTCAGCACGCCCGCCAGCAGCAGCGCGGTGTCGATCGACGAGAGTTCGCACTTCCATTGCCGCTCACCGGTCTGCGCGTCGATGAAGTGGTAGAACCAGCCGTGCTCGCGCTTGAGTCGCGTAGAGAGAACCCGCAGCGCAGCGAGCATGCGCGTGCGCGCCTGTTCGCGCGTAATCCAGCCATGTTCCGCGCCGATGCACAGCGCCGTCAATCCGAAGCCTGTGGCTGCGATGCTGGCGATGCGGCGGCTCTCCGGGCTGCCGTCCGCCTTGGCCCGATCCAACACCAGGCCGGTGTTCGGATCGGCGCGCTCCCAGAAGAACAGAAACGAGCGGTGAGCGAGATCTTCCGTGAAAGCAGTGGCGTCGGTCGGCTGGGCGCATACCTCAGCCGTCAGGAACGCGACCAGCAGCAGACTACCGATCCTCACCGAGTCACTTCCACCAAAGCGAGGCCATGTGGGGGCAGTGGCAGCTTGAGGGATCCGTCCGCTCCCAACGGCATGGTCTCCGGTTTTGCGGGCTCAGCCGCCTTCGCAAGCACTGCGACCTGCGCGCGCGTCGGCGAGACCGGGCGGCCCATCTCCTGCCAGGCCTTCAATGGTGAGCCGTGCTCCGCATCCAGACGTTCGATGCTCGCGTAGTGCGTGCCGCCGCGCAGGCCTTTGAATGCCAGGGACAATTCCGCTGGGGAACCGGCCTCTTCCGGCGCCGCGTAGTTCCACACGGCCACCACTAGCGTGCCGTCCGAACGGCGCGTCGCGAGCGCGGAATCCGACTCCAACTTCAGCCGCTCCGTTCCCAGGCGATGCAGCAGCCGGAACGCATTGAACGCCGCCTTCGGGATGCCGTTCTCCGCGAGCAAGCCGAAGCCTCCGTAGAACGGCGTCTTGATCACGCCCCCCTCCTCGAACACATCGGAGAATGTCCAATACGACATGGTGGTCACCAGCCCGTCGCACATGCGGATATTGTTCGCCAGCCACGGCCCCATGAACGGCGCGTCCGTAACTGCCGGCTCGGCCATGAAGCTGGCATTGTATTCGGTCCAGTGAATGGGCAGGTCCGGCAGGGCTGAGTGCTTCACCTGGTCGTAGACCTTCTTCACCGCCCGCGCCACCATGTCGCGCCGCGGGATCTTTTCATCGGTGCCGAAGACATCCTGTGAGCGGTCGTTGCCGTAGACGTGGGTAGAAGCGAAATCGATGGGCACATGGTTGCGCGAGCAATAGTCGATCAGCCGGTCCACCCACGCCGCTTGAGCCGTGGCCGGTCCACCCACGCGAAGCCGCGGACTGACCTGCTTCACTACATCGGCCGCCACGGCATAGAGTTGGAAGTAAGTGGACTCCGGCGGCTTGCCTGCCCAGAAAGGAATGTTCGGCTCGTTCCATACTTCGAAGTACCACTCCGCGACCTCATCGGTTCCGTAGCGGTCAACCAGGTGCTGCGTGAATGCGCGGATCAACTCGCCCCACTTGCCGTAATCCTTGGGAGGCGAAACCAGCGGCTTGTACCAAAAGGGGAAGACCACCGGCGGCTCCACGGACAGCTTCCGTGGCATGAAGCTCAGTTCCACGAACGGCCGCATGCCCGCTTCCAGCAACTCGTCGTAGATCTGGTCCACGTAGGAGAAGTTGTAGAGCGGCCGGCCCTGCGAGTCCTCGTCGTAGACGCCATTTTCATCATGGAAGATGGCGTGAAAACGCAGGTACTTGATCTCGGTGATCTCTCGCATGCGGCGCAGGTCGCGCCGGTAGCTCTCGCGCAATGTCAGGTTGGCGCGGCCCGAGCCAAACACTTGTTCCCAGAAATGCGGGAAGGGACGGCCGGGGGCGGCGGCATCGATCACGACGGATTGTGCCGCGGCGGGTAAGGTCAACGCGGCGAGGACCGCCGCCAGAGTGAAGGTTCGCATAGCGCAGACCAATCCAGATGTTATCCCGGCGCGGCGGTGCCATGCTATAAATTGGCTACGATCCAATCCGAGCAAGACCTGGAAGATCTGCTTTCGACGCCCAGTGAAGCGGACCGGGCAGCGATGAAGGCGCTGGACGACGATCTGCTGATCCTCGGCGCGGGCGGCAAGATGGGGCCTACGCTGGCGCTGCGCGCGCGGCGGGCCTCGCCGCACCGAGTCGTCGCGGTATCGCGTTTCTCGGACCGCCGCGCGGAACAGATGCTGCAGGACGCGGGCGTGGAGACGATCCACGCAGACCTGCTGGACTTCGATGAGCTCAGCCGCCTGCCGGACGCGCCCAACGTGATCTTCATGGCCGGCCGCAAATTCGGCTCCACCGGCGCGGCACACCTGACGTGGGCCAGCAACGCGTATCTTCCGGCGCGGGTGGCGGAGCGGTATCGCGATTCGCGCATCGTGGCGTTCTCCAGCGGCAACGTGTATCCGCTGGTTCCCACCGCCAGTGGCGGCGCGGCGGAAGACACTCCGCCCGGCCCGATCGGTGAGTATGCGCAGTCCGTGCTGGCGCGCGAGCGCATGTTCGAGTTCTTCTCCGAGCGCTATGAAACCGCCGTGTGCCTGCTGCGGTTGAACTACGCCGTCGAGTTACGCTACGGTGTGCTGCTCGATATCGGGACCGCCGTGTTCGAAGGCCGGCCGGTCAACGTGGCGATGGGCATGGTCAACGTGATCTGGCAAGGCGATGCTAACTCGGTTTGCCTGCGCAGCTTCGCGCTGTGCAAGTCGCCGCCTGCGGTGCTGAACCTGACCGGACCGGAGACCGTATCGGTCCGCGAGATCGCGCTGCGTTTCGGAGAACTGTTCGGTTGCAAGCCCAAGCTCGAAGGGCAGGAAGCCGAGACCGCTCTGCTGAACAATGCGGCGCGCTGCCACGCGTTGTTCGGGCAGCCGTCAGTGGATGCGAAGACCGCCATCGAGTGGACGGCGGAGTGGATCCGCGCCGGCGGAACCACCTTGGACAAGCCCACGCACTTCGAAACCCGGGACGGCCGTTTCTGACTCTCCGATGCTCAGCCGCCTGCGCGCCTATCTCCTAATCGATCCGCTGATCGTGCTGGCCACGGTGGTGCTGGGCACGCTGTCGCTGCTGGCCTCCGTGTTCGACAAGACGGGCCATACGCAGCACGCCATCGCGCGCTTCTGGGGAAGCATCCTGCTGGCGCTGAGCGGCTCGCGCGTGCGCGTGGAGGGGCTGGAGAAGCTGAAGCCCGATGCCAGCTACGTGTTGATCGCGAACCATCGCAGCTACATGGATATTCCCGCAGTGCTGGCGTCGATTCCGTTACAGATCCGCTTCTTCGCCAAGAAGGGGCTGTTCCGCATTCCCCTGTTGGGCGGGCACCTGCGCCGCGCGGGGCATCTGCCCGTGGTGCGCGAGAACCCGCGCGCGTCGCTGAAGAGCCTCAGCGAAGGCGCGCGGCTGGTGCGCGCGCGGAGCATCTCGGTGCTGATCTTCCCGGAAGGCGGACGCGCGCCCGCCGAACTGCGCCTGTTCAAAGACGGCGGCGCGTACTTGGCCATCAAGTCAGGCGCCGCGGCCGTGCCAGTCGGCATCATCGGCACGCGACAGATCCTGCCCATGCGATCGTTCCATGTGCGGCCGCATCCGGTGACGATCCGGATCGGCGATCCGATCCCGACAGAGGGGATGAAGCTGGACGCGCGCGGCGACCTGAGCCAGGAGTTGCGGCGACGGATCGCGGACCTGATCGGCGAGCCATTACCGCAGGGTGGTGGCGAATAACTCGGTCAGCTTGCCGAAGGCACGTTCGGCCTGAGGCTGGTTGTAGACCGGGCTGTCTAAAGCGGTCCAGCTATGGTAGGCGCCTTCGTAGGTCTCGCTCTGATATTGGCCGCCCCACGCGGCGAGCGCGGCTTCGAACTTGCGGATGGCCTCTTCGGGCATGCTGTTGTCCTTCACGGCATGGCCGAAGTAGAGGCGGGCGCGGATGCGCGGGAGCAGCAGGTGCGGGCTGGTCGGGGAGTCGGTATATAGCCCGCCGCCATGGAACGACGCGGCGGCGGCGACCCGCTCAGGCTGGGCGGCGGCGACGCGCATGGCTACGCCTCCCGTGTAGCAGAAGCCGACCACGGCAACTGGTCCGGGACGCACCGCGCTGTGCCGCGTGAGCGCGCCGACATAAGCCGCGGCGTCACTCTCGATAGCTTCCGGCGTGAGTGGCTCGGTAAGCTCTTTGAAGCGCTTCCAGAAAGCGTCGTCAAAGACGCCGGGCTTGCGGACGATCACCGGCGGCTCGGAAGTGCGGTAGAAGACGTTGGGCAGCAGCACGACGTAGCCTTCAGAGGCCAGCCTGCGGGCCGAATCGTGATAGGCCTGACGGATGCCGCCGATGTCGGTCAGCATGATGACGCCCGGCCAAGGGCCATCACCGTCGGGCCGGTGAACGAAGAACAGCGGGTTGCCGGCGGCTGTCGGAATACGGATCTCGTCCTGGATCATGGGTGCAGTTTCTCGTGTCTGTCTAGCATGTCGACGAACTGTTGGATGCGGCGCGCGCGGGTCTCCGGCTTCTTCGCCGTTTGGATGCGGAACAGGACGGCGTAGCGGTTGGCGCGGTCGAGCGTATCGAAGAAGGCCTTGGCGCGCGCGCTGGCCGAGAGCGCGGCGGCGAAGTCATCCGGAACCGTTGCGCCGCGCGGCGAATCGTAAGCGCCATCCCAGCGGCCGTCCTGCCTGGCGCGCTCGATCTCGGCGAGGCCGGCGGGCTGCATGCGGCCGGCGTCGATGAGAGCCTGCGCCTTCTGGCAATTGAGCTTCGACCAGATACTCTTGGGCTTGCGCGGCATGAACTTCTGGAGCCAGGCGGCGTCGCTTTCGGGACGCTTCTGGGCGTCGATCCAGCCGTAGCAGAGCGCCGCTTCGAGAGCCTCGGCGTAGGTGACAGACGGGATGGCGGAGCCTTTCTTGGCGAGGCGGAGCCAGAGACCGGGGGACTTCGAATGGTTCTTGGACAGCCACTTCTCCCAGTCCTTCGGCTTGGCGAACAAGACGATAGGCGCGCCGTCGAGCGAGTCTTTCACTTCTCGACCGGGAGTCCCGCCGCCTGCCAGGCCTTCCAGCCGCCATCGAGCGAGATGGCGCCGGTGTAGCCCATCTTCTGCAAGTTGTCGGCGGCCAGGGCGGAGCGGTACCCCCCCCCACAATAGAGAATCAGGCGGGTGCCTTTGTCGGGCACCTTGGTCTCGATGTCCCGCTCAATGACGCCCTTGCCCAGATGGACCGCTCCGGCGGCGTGTCCAGCGGTCCATTCGTTATCCTCGCGTACGTCGACGAGCAGATGCGGCTGGCCGGCATCGAGCATCTTGCGATAGCCCTCGATATCGATTTCCTTCACGCGCGATTTGGCATCATTGACGATGGCGAGGAAGCCAGGATTATGCGCCATTTATTATTCAACCCTCCGGATTTGCGCGCCGGCGCGCGCCAGTTTCGCTTCGATTTTCTCATAGCCGCGATCGATATGGTAGACGCGGTCGATGACGGTCTCGCCGCGGGCGGCGAGGGCGGCCAGCACGAGCGAAGCGCTGGCGCGCAGGTCGGAGGCGATGACTCCGGCGCCAGTCAATTCCGACGGCCCCGCGATGATGGCCTGGCGGCCTTCGAGGCGGATGTTGGCGCCCATGCGAAGCAGTTCCTGGGCGTGCATGAAGCGGTTCTCGAAGATGGTCTCGACCACCATGGCGATGCCGTGTGCCCGGGTCATGAGCGCCATGTACTGCGCTTGCAGGTCGGTAGCGAAGCCGGGGTATTCCTCGGTGGTCACGTCGACGGACTTGAGGCGCTTGGGCGCGGCGATTTGAACGGATGCCGCGTCGATCTGGCTGACCTCCGCGCCGGCCTGGAGCAGCTTGGCGACGAGGGCGCCGACGTGTTCGGGGACGCACCCGTTGATGCGGACTTCGCCGCCGGTGATGGCCCCGGCGATCAGGAACGTACCGGCCTCGATGCGGTCGCTGATGATGGTGTGGTCGGCGCCATGCAGTTTGTCGACGCCATGGATGTGAATGGTGGAGGTACCCGCGCCTTCGATGCGCGCGCCCATCTTGATGAGCAGCGCGCAGAGGTCGGTCACCTCGGGTTCGCGCGCCGCGTTGCGCAGCAAGGTTTCGCCGCGGGCCATCACGGCGGCCATGACGAGGTCTTCGGTGCCGGTGACGGTGATGCGGTCGAAGTGGATAGTGGCGCCGTGCAGTCCTTCGGGCGCTTCGGCTTCGATATAGCCGTGGGCCTGGTTAATTCGCGCGCCTAATTGTTCCAGGCCGAGGAGGTGCAGGTTGATAGGACGGCCGCCTATCGCGCAGCCGCCGGGGAGCGAGACCCGCGCGCGACCGGTGCGAGCCACCAGCGGACCGAGCACCAGGCTGGAGGCGCGCATGGTCTTCACCAGTTCGTACGGCGCTTCCGGGGAGACGATGCGGGGAGT
>Ga0335077_10009876_pt1 | contig 11866 bp, 7 predicted proteins | sample Lox_Sample_31_FD_207151 | JGI IMG/M metagenome (GOLD analysis project Ga0335077, IMG submission 207151) | Soil microbial communities from Loxahatchee National Wildlife Refuge, Florida, United States - Lox_Sample_3.1 | ecosystem: Environmental > Terrestrial > Soil > Wetlands | place: USA: Florida...
GGGCGAAAGCGGACATAATGCGGCGTAACGGCAGCTCCACCTTTCGTTCAAGCTGCGCCGCGCCTTGCGTGTCTGGAGGTCGTTGACCCGGAATTATGGAGGCGCGGGAAAAGAAGTCAAAGCATGCGGTCGCGCATCATCTTCTTGGTTAGCGCTGTTCTGGTTGCCGGTTGCGCCCAGCGCCCGGCCGGGGAGCAGGCGACCCAGCCATCCGGATCCGCCCCACAGGGGCCTGGTCAGACTCCGACCGAAGCGAGCGTTCCCGCGACGCAGAAGCCGAGTCAGCCGAGCACCGAAGCTGCGTCCGCCTCTCAAAGACCGGGTGCGCCGCCCCCTAGCACCGCGGACAGGATGCAGGCCCAGGATCTCGCCCTGCGCGCGGCCACCTTGTTGGACGAAGGTCGTGAGAGCGAAGCGAGGGTCGAGCTTCAAAAGGCCTTGGCTTTGGACCGCAACAACGCGCTCGCTGATAGCTTGATGCGCCAGATTACTGCAGACCCCTTGGCCACTTTGGGCGCCAAGTCCTTCAAGTACACCGTCCGCCCAGGCGACACCTTATCGAAGATCGCCGAGGCATTCCTCAAGGACCAGTACAAGTTCTATATTCTCGCACGCTACAACGGCATCACCGTGCCGCGCAGCCTGCGCGCGGGCCAGGCTATGCAAATACCGGGTGCGGCTCCGCCAGCTCCAGCCCTGCCTCCTACTACGCCTGTTAGGCCGGAACCTGGCGAGCCGCCGAAGGTCGGGGCGTCGGAACGGCTCTACCAAGAGGGCCAGCAGGCGGCGAGAGACGGTGACAAAGACAAGGCGTATGACCTTTTCATGCAAGCGACGAAATTGGATCCGAAGGATCAGCGTCCACGTGCCGCAGCTGAACAACTGAAACCGGAGCTGGTCGCCTTGCACGACCGGAAAGCGCGGGAAGCTTACCGGCGCCAGGATCTGAACACCACGATCAAGGAATGGGACCGGGTTATCGAGCTCGACCCGGCAAACGGAACGGCGCGTTTGGAACGCCGCCGCGCCGAAGAACTGAACGAGCATCTGAAGTCGGTCCAGTGACTGGCGAGGCACGAGCCTTCGATCATCGTGTCGACGAGTCTGGGAGTGAGCGCAGGTTCTGCTCCATGCGGCGAGCACGATCGAGGCGCCGCGCGGCCTGCACATGCTCCGGATCGTACTTCAAGCACTTTTCAAACAGACGGATTGCGTCCTCTAGGTCGCTCGCCTGGGCTCGCATGCCCTGTTGGTAGTAGTCCTCGGCGATTTCCTTGTGTAGCGTCTGGATGGTGCGGGCCAGTTCGGGGTTGTTCTTTTCAGGCATGTCCTGCGCTTTTTCCAGATCGGTCAAGGCCTCTTCCTTCCTTCCCTCCTGTGCTCGGTGCCGGCCGAGTTCTATGTAAGCATCCCGTAGGGTTTTCCTGCCCAGGTCGTCTCGCGGGTACTTGCGGGAATAGCTCTCCAATGCTTGCACCGCTGCGAAGTAGTCGCCTTGGTGCAAGAGCATGATTCCAGCGTCTAAGTCGCGGCGCTCGGCGGCCGAAGGCGGCGGCGCGGGTTTGCGTGTCGGCGTGTCGCCGCTTGCGACGCGGGCCGCTGTGCCGGCGTAGGTTCGTCGCGCGCTTTCCCGGTCGATGTCACGCAGCCCCTGAGCCGCCGCCGCATTGGCCGGATCGGCGCTCAACACCTTGAGGTAGAACACGATTGCGCGTTCCGTCTGTCCCTCCTGGCGAGCCCGCTGCGCCTCCTGGAGTTGTTCCGCGGCAACCTGCGCAGCGTGCGAGCGGGCCTCCGCCAGCTTGTCCGCATAGGTGGCCTGCTCCGGATGCAGGAGGTGAAGGACCTCCCAGTGCGGAACGGCCTCGGCCCAGCGGCCTTCTCGCATCAGGGTCTGCGCACGCTCCCGTTCGCGCTGCTCAAGCGGAAGCTCTGGAGGAGGAACTGAACGAGTTCGCGGCGCATGGGCTACGGGCGCGGGTGCAGCGGGCGCCTCGGGCGCCTCGGGCGCCGTATCTACGCGCCCGGGCGCGACTGGTGCTGGCGCACAGCAGTTTAGACACAGGACACCGATGGGCAAGACCAGGCGACTCGTTCCGAGTCTTCTGATCATCGCAAATCCACTTCGCGGTATACCTGCAGCTTCGCCTTGAATGCCTCGAGATCTTGATCACCCAGCACCATGGTGCGCCGCAATAGAAGAGGGTCGGCGAAGAAAGGATTTCCTCCTGGGTTCACGGTCACCGCCAAGCGATAGTCGCGTTTGCGCAGACGCTCGATGAGTATCTCAGTGGCATCGCCGTAGGGGTAGGCGAACATATCGACCTTCACCTGCAACCCGCGCTCCAGCACATCTCGTGGCACTCGCGCCTCAGCGTCCAAGCGCTCCCGGTAGCGCTCGTCGGTTTCACCTAACAGGCGGGAGGCGAGATTCGCGTGCGTCTTCGAATGTGCTTGAATGTCGATCAAGCCAGAGGCCACCATCTCCCGCATCTGCGCCCATGTGAGCGCGTCCTTCGCACCAATGAAGTCGGTGTAGACGAAGACGGTGGCGGCGAAGCCGTGCTGTCTAAGCAGTGGAAACGCGTACTTGTAGGTGGATGCGTAGCCGTCGTCGATCGTGATAGCCACCGCGCGCTTCGGCAGCGGCCGTTTGCCTTCCAGGAAATCCTCCAGGGCTCGCAGTGGCACGACGCGGTAGCCGTTGTCGGCCAAATACTTCAGATGCGAGGCGAAGGCTTCCACCGAGACCTCCATCTTCGACGCTTGTTGGCCGAAGCGGTGGTAAGCCAAGACCGGAACGGTCTGGTATCCGCTGCTGAACACTCCAAGTGAATTCACGGCTCGGAGCGGTATCACCAGGGCTTGTTCTGCCTCAACCGCGGCTATGCCGTTGAAATCGGCGATCTCCCAGTAGCGGTTCGCGTCTCCTAGGTAGTCGTACGCAAGCGAACGCAGGGTGTCACCGGCGCGGGGTTTATAAATGACGAAGCGCTCGTTTCTGGCGATGACGCGATCTGCGCTCGCCTTCGGCGGAGGAGGTGGCGAGCGTGGCACCGGCATTGGTGCCGACGGGGCTGGGGCCACCGGAGCCGGCGGAGCCTGGCCCTGTGGCGGGACGGGCGTCGCGCAACCCGTGAGGGCGACGCCCAGAGCGAGCGAAGAGAAGCAAAGACTACTTCGGACCCGGACAGAGCGTGCGTTCGGCACGATCCCCACCGCCGGCGGTTTAACGATCCTCGTTCGAGTCGGACGGTGCCGATGTCTTCTGAATTGCCTGTGCCATGTGGTCGAAGGCGCGGTAGAGCTGCCCGAATTCATCCTGGCGCTGCTCGGCGATGCGGTAGTCGTAGCGGCCATTACCGATCTCCGCCATAGAGTCAGCGAGCAGTTTGATGGGCTTCGAATAGCGGTCCGCGATCAAATAGGTCGCAATCACTACCGCCACCACCGTGATGGCGATCAGCAACGCCAGCATGAACGAACTCAGCCGCGCCACCTTCGACAAGGGCCGCTCAAAGATGCCGAGGTGCACTCGCCCGATCTCTTTGCTTTGAAACGTGATGGGCGCTTCAAAGTCTAGCACTGTCTGGCCGCCGGAGGCTTCATAACTCTGGACACTGACCCCGCCGTCGCGAACGGCGATCGCTCTGGCTCCGGCAGGTCTTTGGTAAGCCTGGCCGACAAGTGCAGCATCGTTGCTCACCCGCACGGTCCCTTTGCGGTCGACAATGGTGATGCCGTAAAAGTCGTCCTGGGTGCGCTTGATCTCCTGAACCGAGACATCGATCGCTACCCACTCCTCTGCTAGCGCCGGGACCGCGTTTTCCGTCGCCAGGAATTTCGCCAACGAGGCCCCGTAGTCGATCATCTGACCCATCATCGCTGTGTACTGGCGTTGGATGACGATCACCGCGGTTAGGGCCATGGTGACGGCTACCACGGCTGCCATCATGATCGTCCACTTGACCCGCAACGGGACGACGTGCGGCCGGCCGCGGCTGTCGCTCTCCTCGTTGATGTCGCGGATGACCTTTGCAAGTGCTACGGCTAGCTCGCGGCCCGTTTGAAAGCGCTTGTCGGGCTGCTTTTTCAGGCAACGCTCGAGCACACGCCGTAGCGCGGGCGGGACATCGCTGCGAAGTTTCTCAATCGGCGTCGGGTCCTCTTTCGCAATGCGGTGCGCCAGTGTCACGATACTGGTGGCCTCGAATGGCGCATGGCCGGCCAGAAGTTGATAGAGCACGACACCGGCGGAGAACAGGTCGGAGCGCCCGTCTACCTTCTCGCCCATGGCCTGCTCGGGGGACATGTACTGAGGGGTTCCAAGCACGGTACCCACCCGCGTATGCTGGGTGTCTTCGCCGCCGTCTATCCGCGCGATCCCGAAGTCGGTCACCTTAATCGTGTTGCCGTCCTTCAGGCGCACCATGTTGCTGGGTTTGATGTCGCGATGAAAAATGCCTCTGCTGTGGGCATAATCCAGTGCCCGAGCGAGCTGGATGCCGGTTTCGACCACTTCGCGAATGGGCATGCCGATCCCTTGGCGCAGGATCTCGCTGAGCGGGGTGCCGTCAAGCAGTTCCATGGCGATGTACGGACGGCCCTGGATCTCTCCCACGTCGAAAACGGTAACGATGTTGGGGTGCGACAAGGCGCCAGCCGCTTTCGCCTCTCGCAAGAAGCGGCTGCGATGTTCCTCTTCGACGCACAGGTCCGGCTGCAGAAATTTCAGCGCCAGTGTGCGATTGATCTCAGGATCGTACGCCCGATAGACCGTCGCCATTGCGCCGCGGCCGATCCGCTCCAGCACTTGGTAGCGGCCAACCTGCTGGAAGACGGGCTTACTGCTTGCGCTCAGATCGTCCGCATCGACAACGCCTTTCGGGAGCGAATCAGCGAACGCCGGAACAATCCGGGTGCGTTCGGCATCCGCAATGGCGTCACGCATCTTGTCACCGTCGTTCGAATAGTAACTGCCGTGAGGCCGTTCAGGCTCGTTTGGTTGCGCCATAGGTTGCCTTTTTGATGTGGGCGCCGGCAATACGACGAAAGTTAGCGATGCCGGAACCACGACGCCTCCCCGCGGGCGTCTCCGGTCTTTACTATCGGAGCGGAACTGGGTCGCCTATACCCATCCCCAGCGTACCAAGTTTCCGTCAAGAAGGGCGACGATAGCGGTGCTATTCGGTAGGCCTTTGCAGGTGAGGATGCCTGGTTTCACCTTATCGGAACCCGACGTCCACCAGAATGTCTGGCGCTCCAGTCGGTCTGCAAGGAGCGATTCGGCGATGGCGGGAATGCTCCCTCGAAAGCTTGCTCCGGCTGTAAGCCCGAAGCGCCAGGACGGGGAACCGTTCTGCGCGCCCTTCGCCCGGTCGCTGAGGGCAGCTGAGGTCGCAGCCGGCTTCAGGTTCTGGAGTTGGGTGTCGAACCCGTCGAGCTCGAACGGTTCGTCCAGGGTGGAAAGCGCAATCTCCTCCAGGCTCTCGTACCACCCGCTTTCGGCAATCATCGGCAACAGGCCAACGTCGGCCGCGACTGCCGCGGCGAGCGTGAGCGGAAAATGGCGCCCGACGCTGTCTACGCTCGGCATGAGCACGCCCGTCCACTCGGCCGGCCCGCACACGTCCGGCGCGAGGACAAAGCGCCATATCGGACTCGTGAGGTAAGTGTCGAGCCATGCTGCGCCCAAGCGCTCCCGACAGCTGAGGGTACCTTCTTGCAGCCAGCGATCCCAGGGGTCCAGGAAGCTGCGCGGCAGGCGCCGGGACAGAAAATCAGGAAACGTAGGCAGCTTGCCAAAAAAGCCAGGGACCTCGGGCACGTCTCCAGCTACAGCCGGTCCGGGCATTGGAATCGCTCCAGAGCCGCCAGGCGGAACGGGTTCAACACGCTATTCGCGCGCAACTCGAACGTCGCCGTCCGACCCTCGATCTGAAACGCGACCGTGAAGCGGTCGGGCAGGTTGGTCGTCCGGATATCGGCCTTGTCGAGAAGCTTATTCAGGGCCCAGGGACCATCCTCCGAGACCGCCGAGCGGCCGCTCGGTGCGGGCGGCGAGATCTGGATGCGGACCTGCCCAGCACCCTTCGGACCCGGCCAGCTCAGGCGTGAAACAACCGCAGGGCCGTGTTCGTAGCGCACGATCTGCCCATCGATATCGAGGATGAACTGATTGATCTGAGGGTCCATGCGCAGCGGTTTTAGCTCGAAGTCGAGTCCGGGCGTCTGTGCTCCCGAGCGAAAGAAGACCTCTCGCACGATCTTGGCATTCTGTAACATGGCCATCGTCTCGGGTGAGACGGGCAGGTTGGCATCGCTGTGGGGCGAGCCATAAGGCCCTAGGTATCGTTGCAGCTGATCGCGATAAAAAGCTTCCACCTTTCCCCCCGGACCGAAGAAGCTGCCGAAGTCGGCCTGGGTAGCTTCTATGGTGCTGGCTCGTGACAAGGGATAACGACCCTGCAGGGCTTGCCTGCAGAAAGCAACGACATCAGCTAACCAGAGCTGGCTGACCCTCACGTAAGCGCCGGCTAGTACGGTCGCGCGGGCGTCGGTGGCGACGGCCTTGAGCATCGGGCCTAGCGGTGGGGGCTCGCTCATCGCCCTGCCTTCGAGTCGGTTCAGCACGGCCTCTTCGGCTGGATCGGCAGGGGGTGAGAGGCCTCTGTCAATTAGAGCCTTGTTGGCCATGACAAGTGACAGGACCTCGCTGAGCAGGGCCAAAGACGCATCGACGGGCGCTTTTCCTGCATCGTCGCTCTTCACGAGGCGCCGCAATCCCGCGAACCTCTTGTCGACGGGTGTGTCTTCACCTTGACCGAGCGGTGTGCGCTCCAGCGTCTTGCCGACGATCTTGCCGATATCCAAACCCGCGACGGATTGACTGGATATGGGGCGTACGCCGAGTGTCGTTTCGCGCGCTGCTGCCTCCAGAAACTTGCGCAAGGGGGAATCCGGTCGCGAAAGCAGATTGAGGGTCTCCGCGGCGCGGTCCAGGTTGGGCATGGGCGCCGGAGTGACGTCGTTGAGCAAGACCTCCCACCTTCCGATGTATTCCTCGAAGTAGAGCCTTCTTACTTCCTCTAGTAGCTGGGAGGCCTGTATTGCGCTTCCGCCAGGTTTATTCCCGAGCACCCACGCTTCATTCAAGTCGGCCGCCAAGGCGAGCTCGAGGTGGGTCTTGAAAAACTCGTGATAGCCGCGATAGGTAAACAGTCCCGGGATCCCTGAGGCGAGCGGCTGCCCGGTCTTGCGCGCCAGAACAAACTGCGCCTCGGGACCTGCCGCTTTGAGCACTGTAAACTCCTCGAGCTTGGCTGCACCGGGATCGCGCTTGAGACGCTCGAACATGCGCTTTGCTGGGGAGGCTGTCAGGAGGCGTCGGCGCACCTCATCCACGAGCTTGTCGTCCAGAGCGATTGACTGCGTGAGAGACGAGTCCTCGAACAGCGCGTCGGTGTGGCGCCTGAGGTCATCCCGCTGCTCCGGTGAAATGCCCTGAGCGCGCTCTACCCAGTCCCGCTGCGCCCAATTCTGAACCGTACGAGAGTCGAAGCGTCGCGGATCGCCCAGCATCAGGTAGGCCTTGAGGGCTTCGAATTGGCGTTCGTAGTCCCCGCCTCCTGCGCGAAGCTGCTCCTCCATGCGCTGAACTACGCGCGGCAACAGCATCCGCTCCAGCGCACGCTCATAGGCCGCCTGCGCTTCGTCACCCAGCTTGCCGCCCTGGTACAACCCAAACCGCATGCTGAGCGGGACTGACCCATCGCGCTCGTCGTAGCCGCCGGGAATCTTCCTGAGCATTTCCAGCAAGGGTAAGGTCACCTCAAGTCCACGCTGGTCCCCACTCGGTGCTTGCAGCTGGGCCCTGATCTGTTGCGCTTGCCTATTGACCTCGGCCGTATAGGCCTGATTGCGCTGGTAGCTAACCAGCCAGGCGAGCAGGATCAGCGCGGACACCGCGCCTATGCCGATATAGGCTCCGCGCCGCAGCCAGGCGCGCTGACGCTCAAGCCGCAGATTGGTGCCCGAGAGCTCCGCCTCGGGGAAGATCACGGCCTTAAGCAGCCGCGTTATGAAGTAGCTCTTTCCGCTGGCCACACTGGTGGGAAGCGGGCTCTGCTGCAGGCCGTAGGCGCGGGCGAGAGATGTCATTACCCGGTCGAGCGGCATTCCTTCCTGCGTGCCGCTGGTCAAGTAGATTCCGCGCAGCATGGAGCGATCTTCGAATCGACTAGCGAGGAAAACGTCGTTCAGAAAGGTGATGACCGCGCTCTCGGCCGCGCTGAGCTGCTGTGGGAAGGAATAGATGAGCGTCCGGCGCTGTGGATCGCGCTCCTGCTGCAAACGCGGCAGCAGCCGCCCATTCAAGCGCTTTTCCAATTCGCCTATTCGGGTGCCAAGCTCCGCTAGCGCCGCCCCGGGGTCGGGCTGCTCCGTGACCCGAAACGTAATGCCCCAAACCTGCCCGCGTTGCTCTTGACCCATGTCCGAGAAGAACTCGATGAAGCCGGCAAGAAGGTCGCACTTCGTGAACAGCACGTACACCGGAAACCGGATCCCGAGGGTGTCATGCAGCTCCTGCAGGCGCTGGCGGATCTCACGTGCGTGCTGCTCACGTTCGGCTTCAGCCTGACGCAACAGGTCTGGCAGGCTCACCGCGATGAGCACGCCGTTGATCGGCCTTCGGCCGCGGTAGCGCTTGAGCAGAGCGAGAAAGCCGCTCCAGCCGGCCTTGTCCACCTCTTTGTCGCTGTCCTGCGTTGTGTAGCGTCCAGCGGTATCGAGGAGCACCGCTTCATCGGTGAACCACCAATCGCAACGGCGGGTGCCCCCAACCCCTCGGATGGCCTCGGGTCCAAGGCGATCGGCGAGCGGAAAGCGCAGGCCGGAATTGAGCAGCGCCGTGGTTTTGCCGGCACCCGGGGCGCCGATGATGATGTACCAGGGCAGCTGGTAGACGTAGCGTGTACCAAAGGTTCCCTTCACCCGCATCTTCTTGAGGATCGCCAAGGCCTCCTGCATGCGCTGGCGCAGGTCGGAGACTTCCTCTGCACTGGCCCGCTCGGCCTCGGTGGGCTGCGGGGGCTGAATCGGAGTTGCCAAGCTCGCCAATAGCTGACGATTGGCTCGCAGCTCCTTTGCCCATCTCCATGCTTGCCGACTAGTCCACGCTACAAACAGCAGCGCGATCAGGATCCAGCGCGGCAGTTCGGCCTCCAGCGGCTTGTAATTCGCGAACGCGAACAGCGGGCCGACAAACCAGATGAGCAAGCTGATTGCTAGCAAACCGACCAGGGTCAAGACCCAGCGCTTGCGGAAGAATGCGAGAACGGCCCTCATCGCTGCCGACTCGTTTGCTACCTGCGCACCGCTTGCCCGGGCGCCAGGGTGGCGGGGAACACAGTGATGTCAACGCGGCGATTGAGCGCTCGATGCTCGGGTGTGTCATTGGGGGCGACGGGTTCAGTGTCCGCTCGCGCCTCGACCCGCAGCCGCGAGGAATTGGTTAGCCCCGATGACAGCAGGCGGACAACGGCTTCTGCCCGTGCCTTGGACAGGTCCCAGTTCGACGGAAAGCGGGCGGACAGCATCCTACGGTCATCGGTGTGTCCGCTTACCACTGCCGCACCCGGCGCGCTGTTAAGCGCCTCAGCCACCTTCTGCAGAACAGGTTGATACTGAGCGTTTACGGTCGCACTTCCTGACTCGAACAGTTTGTCGCCTTTGATCCTGACCACGGTTCGATCGGGAAACTCGCTCACACTAACCCAGCCTGCGGCGATTTCCGGCTGGAGCAAGACGGGAAGCTGCGTAGGCGGGACAGGCGATGATGGCTTGGGCGGCGCTGGCGCGAATTTCCCCGGAATATCGTGCAGGGCCGCGTGTACCGGGTCCGACGAGCGACTCAAGGACCAGCCAAACCCAAGGTAGGCCAACAGCAGGCAAACGCCGGCGAGAGCAGCTCCCACCCATACCGGAAGCCAGTTGGTCAGCGCCATCCTTTTGTGAGCTGCCCCTTTCCAGTGTGGCGAGAGATCGCTCTCCGGTTCCCCGCGCTGGCTTCGAATCGTCAGATACAGCCGCTCTCGCAGCTCTTCCAACTGGGAGCGCCCACCCTCCACTACGCGGTATTTACCCTGGAAGCCGAAGCTGATGCATATGTACATCAGCTCCAACAAGTCGACGTTGTTGGCCGGGTCTTCGGTCACTCGCTTCAGCAAGGCGTAGAACTTCTCCCCGCCCCAGCCCTCGTTATGGAAGGTGACCAGCAGGCTGTTGTTCGCCCACGCTCCACCGCTTCCCCACGGTGTGGTGGCGATGACTTCGTCCAGGAATGTGCACAGGCAGTAGCGCGCTGCCAGGACGACCTCCGCTCGCACGCCATTTCCGCGGGCGGTGGACTCGAACTCTCTCACCGAGCGCGCCAAGGTTTCCCGTAATCCCCCGAGGTCGGCTACCTGCGGTGAGCTGCGTAGCTGAATGGCCAAAGCGATGAGCGGGTTCGCCGCGCCGAGCAGTGGATTGAGCGCGCTCAGACGCCCCAGGTCTTCAATGCTCAAGGCGGCAGAAGCAACCTGCGCTGCACTCGTGACTGACGGGCGACGCCCACCTGGGGCGGGCCGAACGACGGTGCGGTCTTCTCCGGGGAGGGTGAACGGATCGTCACTGCTCACGCAACTATCCTCTGATCGCCCACAATTCGAGAGTCAGTTCAGGGAAATCGCCGGCGATGTGGAGTGCCATTCCACCTGAGGCTTCCAACTGCTTCCACAGCTCATTGCCTTGTTCGAGTTCGAAATAGCTCAATCCCGCGTGGTACGGAATCTGGCGCGGTGCCACCGGCATCGGGTGTATCAGGATGCCCGGCAACTGAAGGTTCACCAGGTCGCGTATTCTTTCGACGGGGCCGATCTTCGCCTGCATCGGCAGGCGCTGCCGCAGCGTCTCGACGGGTACCCTCGCGCCTGCCGCGAGAACGAAGTTTGCGTTGCGGAATAGCTGCCTGTCCGGCACACGCGCCACCCTCAGCCCGTATTGACGCTCCTCGAGCGGAATCGAGATGGCATTGCGCTCGATAACTAAACTCAGCGAGCGCCGGATGTCGCCGATCAGCGGTGCGAAGCTCGCTTGCAGGTCGTCATGCTGATACGCAGGAAACTCCCCCGGGCGCTTATCTGCGTGTGTGAACGTCGCCAGATCGCCGGCAAGCGCGAGACACAGTTGAAATAGAGACTCAGGATGAAGACCCGTGATCTCTTCCAGATGGGCGAACACCGGCTCGGCACGGTTTACGCACAGCAACAGGAGGAAGTCAGCAATTTCCGCGACGCCGCTGTATGCTCCGCCCGCTACGACGGAGGCGAGTTCTTCGCTTCGATGACGGAGCAGACCCCGCAGCTCGCTGATGAATGCTGTCAGCGGACGAGCCGCCCGGCAGTCGAGGCAGGGGGGAATGAACTCTTCGTCGAGCACGAGCTTGCCTTGTGCTGTCTTCTCGACCACTCGCGCTAACGGCAAGCACGTATAAGCGTCTAAAGGCTCCGAGCGTAGACCCAGCCGCAGCCGAAGCTTCCCGACCTGGAGCAGGGCGTCTGTCGGAGTGTCCGCGTTCGCGTCACGCGCTTCGTACTCCGTTGCCGTGAAGCGGGCCAAGCTGTCGGGTCTGTACTTCGAATCGACCTCTGCAGTGCCCGGCCGGCGCAACGGCAAAGCGAGGACTACGGCTTCGTTCTTCGCGTCCTCGGGGAAATCGAGCACGTCGGGTGGATCGTCGTCTCCGGGAATGCGAAACGGGAGTCCGTCCGGGAAAACTCCGCAAGCCGAGGTGAGACATACCTTACCAAGCGCTAGCAGCTGC
>Ga0335077_10009877_pt1 | contig 11865 bp, 9 predicted proteins | sample Lox_Sample_31_FD_207151 | JGI IMG/M metagenome (GOLD analysis project Ga0335077, IMG submission 207151) | Soil microbial communities from Loxahatchee National Wildlife Refuge, Florida, United States - Lox_Sample_3.1 | ecosystem: Environmental > Terrestrial > Soil > Wetlands | place: USA: Florida...
TCGGATGCGCACCGGCGCGATCCTCGAAGGAGATCGCCGCCGCGCCCGGGGACGGACCCGGCCAGCTCGCCGGCGTGTTGCGCTCGGGACCGTGGCGATACTCGACGCTCTGTCCGTCGAGCTCCAGCACAAAACGCGTCGCATTGGCATCGAGGTACGAAGGTGCCACGTTGAAGTGCACCTCGGGCAGCTGACCTCCCGGGCGGAAGAACATGTCGCGGATCTGCTGTGCGGCCTCGAACTCGTGCAGCATCGAGGCTGAGCCGCCGAACGAGCCCGTCGTGCCGCTGCGCCACGTCCAGGGCGTGTGGGAGGTATCGACGACGGCTGCGAGGTTGTCCTTGAAGAAGCTGTCGAAGATGCCGCCGTAGCCGAACAAGCGTCCAAAATCGGCGAGCGGCACATCGATGTTGCTCTTGGGCTGGAATGGGAAACGATCCACGACGATGTCGCGGCACTCGCGCATCACCTGCTGCTCATACAAATTGTTGAGCTCGCCGCGTGCCTGACCGGTCGTGAGCCCTCCGCTGCGCTTGGCGACTTCGGCAATGAGTCCGGCCACGGGCTGAGGCAGCACGCTTGCTTGCTGCTCGAGCGATTTGAGCGAATCGCCGCTGCCGGAGCGCACCACGGACTGCAGCGCGCCGGTCTCCCCGAGGCCGGAACCCACCGAGTTGAGCTGCTGCTGCACTTGGCCGATCTGCGCGAGCACGCGATCGATCGGCGCGGGACCCCCGCCCGCGCTCGCCTGCACCAGCTGGTTGATGCGCTCGAAGTGGGCCGTGACGCGCGCACCGGGTTTGGCGGGGGCACTCGTGTCCTGATCCTGTGTGCCAGCGCCCAGGAGCTTCTGCAGCCGCTCCTGGGTCGCTCGTACCGCATCAGAAACGGCACCGGTCACCTTGCTCGCGCCCGGTTTCGGCTTGGAGAGATTCGTGTTCGCCTCGACGACCTGCAGAAAGCCCTTGAGAGGTGAGGTCGGGCCCGCGAGGATCGCCATCCCGTTGCTCGCATCGCCGACGCTCTTGAAGGGCACCAGGGTAATGTCATTCAGGATCTCGTCCCAGGCGCGGATGTAGTCCTGCTCGTAGATGTCGATCACCTGGAAGGTCATGCGCGCTGAGCCGACGAGCGAGGAGCCTGCATCACCGATCACCCAGCTGTCATCGATGAACTGCTTGACCAGCTGCGCCGTGCCGAGCCCGGTGATCTCATCGAATACGTCACGTGTATAGAGACTCGGCACCGGAGTGCTGAGCGGCGTGCCGCTCTTCCTGGCGAGCACCCGATCGGCACCCAATCCGGAGGCTTCATCAAGGCGCAGCGCCCGCGCGGTGTCGCCCACATAGTTGAGACGCAGGCGGCTGTACATCAGGCGCGGAATCGATGCCTGCCGAATAGTGTTACGGGCTTCTGCGACGAGTGTGTCATCGAGCGGCAGTGCGCGCAGCTTGCTCTGTCGCTCGAGCAGGCTCGCGAAGTGCTGCGACAACGAGGCACGCAGGTCCGGATACTTCCCATAGGCCTGCTTCCAGTCGAGATCGACCACGAAGCCGAGCTGCGTCTTGTCGAGGTGCTCGGGCAAGCCGAGCATCAGGTAAGCCTTGAGATACTCATACAGCCTGTCCGGATCGGCGGTATTCGCGATCAGGCGCTGCTTGATCTCATCCCCGATGGCAGGCAGGAGTCGTCCATTGAGCTCGCGCAGGTACGCATCCTGGGCACTGTTACCAACCGCCCGCCCCTGATAGAGACCCCAGCGCATCGGGATCGGGATGTGGGATCGCTCGTATTTGTTCGCCACGTCCACGGCGTCGCGCAAGGCGTCGAGCCACGGCGCGAGGTCGGGTAGCGACTGCGCCGCCGCGGCAGGCAAATCGGGTACACGCGCGAGCGCGCCGGAGACCTCTCCGAGGTAGGCGCGATTGCGACTGAAGCTCAACGACAGCGTGAGCACTCCGAGCGCCGCGATCAGCGCCATGCCGACATAGGCGAGAGTCTGCAACAGCGCCTTTTGCAGCTCGAAGCGGCGGTTGAGGCCGGCAAGGCCGGACTCCGCAAGCACAACCTGCTTCAGGAGCCGTTCGATGAAGTAGGCCTTGCCGCGACCGCTGCTTCCGGGCACCACCGCCTGCGGGGTCAGTGCGAACGTCCTGCCGAGGGCTCCCATCAGACGATCGATCGGTGTGCCCTCCTGTGTGCCGCTCGTCAGATAGACGCCACGCAGCAGTTGCTTGCCATCGAAGCGGGTGCGTGCGAACACCGCGTTCGCAAAGCCCGCGATGATCTCGCGCAGCGCGGCGAGTTGCTGAGGGAAGGCATAGAGCGCCGCACGCCGGCGCAGATCCTTCTCGGTATCGAGCCGCGTGAAGAGCCGAGCGTTGATGCGGCTCACCAGCTCGTCGAATTCGGCCGGAAAGAGCGTGGGCCCCTCGCCCTTAGAGCTCTTCTCGTAGGAAAAGGTGCTCCCCCAGACCTGCGCCCGGCCGTCGACGCCGAGATCATCGAAATACTCGGTGAAGCCTGCGATCAAATCGCACTTGGTGATGATCAGGTAGACGGGCAGCGTGATGGCGAGGTGGCGGTTGAGCTCATCGAGTCGATGACGCACGGCGGCCACGTTCGCCTCGACCTCCGCGGGCGAGGAAGTCAAGAGGTCGGAGGCGCTCATGGCGACGAGCACCCCGTTGACCGGGCGGCGGCGGCGGTACTTGCGCAGCAGGTTGAGGAACTCGGCCCACCCGGCGCTGTCGGCCGCCTGATCCGAATCCTGCGTGGTATAGCGGCCCGCCGTGTCGAGAAACACCGCCTCGTCGGTGAACCACCAATCGCAGTTGCGCGTGCCGCCGATGCCACGCACCGATTGCCGGCCGAACTTCTGCGCCAGCGGGAAGTTGAGGCCTGAATTGACGAGTGCCGTGGTCTTGCCCGAGCCGGGCGGCCCGATGATGAGATACCAGGGCAGATCGTAGAGGTTGCGGCCGGCGCGCTTTTCCTCCTTGAGTGCGCCGATCGCCTCCTCGAAGCGCTCACGCAGCTGCGCCGCATCGCCGTGCAAGGCGGGTCCGGCAGGTTTCGCGGTGATCGCCTTCACCAGCTGCGCACTCAGCTGGCCCGCGCGCAGCTTCTTGATGAGCGCCTTCAAGAGCCAGAGCAGCACGAGCACGCCGATCGTCAGCAGCCGCGCGCGCTCGGACTCGAGCGGCCGCCACTCGCCGAAGGCGAAATACGGGCCCGCGTTCCACACGAACAGCGCGAGCAGCAGCAGCCCGAGCACAATGAGCAGCAGCTTGAGCACCTTCTTCATCGGCTGTCGCGCAGGTGGATGATCTCGACGCGGCGATTCTTCGCCCGATTCTCCGGCGTCGACTCGGGTCGGTAGCGCGGCTGCGAGGCGCCAACCCCGGTGAATTCGAGCCGCGCCGGGTTGCCGACCGCAAGCTTCAGCACGTCGACGACGTGCAGCGCGCGCTCGCGCGACAGCTCGTAATTGTCGCGATAACGCAGCGAGTGTAGCGGCGCATTATCAGTGTGACCGACCACCATGACGCGCCCGGGCACCTGATCGATGGCGCGCGCCACGTGCCTCAGCGTGTCGTAGTAATTGGGATTGACCTGGGCGCTGCCCGAAGCAAAGAGATTGGGCGCCGTGAGCGTCACGAGCGTGCGCGCCCCGCCCTCTTCCACACTCAGCACACCGCGCTGCTCGTCCTCCGCGAGGAGCTGCTTCAAGCTCGGCCCGCTGGTCGGAGCGCCGCTCACTGTGCTCTCACTAAAGTCATTCAGGCCGATGCCGGCGAGCTTCGCATTGATGGGAGCGGCAACCGTGCCGAGACGGCCGTGGTAATAGATGAATGCACCGGTCAGGACGACGAGCGCGAGCGCGCCGATGACCCACCACGGTACGTAGCGGATCACTGGATTGCGGCGATCGACGACACCTTGCCAGTGTGGGGAGAGCTCCGACTCGGGTGTTCCGCGAAATGCACGAATCTTCCTGAAGAGCTCGTGCTGGATCTCATCGAGGCGCATCTGGCCGCGCTCGAGCACCTGGAATTTGCCCGCGAAACCGAGCGCGATGCAGGCGTACTGCAGCTCCATCAGATCGATGTGGCGCTCGGGATCGGCGCTGATGCGCTCGAGCATGTCGAAGAATTTCTCGCCGCCCCAGGCCTCGCGATGCAGCTGCACCAGGAGCGTCTGCGCAGCCCATTCACTCTGCATGCCCCAGGGGGTGCTGAGCACCGCCTCGTCGAGCGCGGCGCAGAGCGCGTAGCGCGCCGCGATGACCGTCTCGGACGATACGCCCGCCCCGCGCGCACGGTCCTCGAAGCGGCGGATCTCCTCGAGAGTTTGTCTTCTCAGTCCCGCAATGTCCGGATGGCTGAGCGTGGAGCGCAGGCGGCCGGCCAATGCCAAGAGAGGAGTCGCGGCCTGCAGCAGCGGATTCGCCCCCTCGACGGCGAAGTCTCCGAGTCGCGCCGCACTCGTCTCCCCGCGACGCTCGGGCGCAGCGCCGCCGCTCTGCGGGGACACGAAAGGCTCACGCGAGTGCCTACCCGCGCCGGGTCGCGGCCGCAACACCGTCCCGTCACGGGGCGCTGCAAACGGATCGTCCCTATCGCCCGCTGCCATGGGGTGCAAGCCCGCTCATCCGCCGCGCACCGCCCAGAACTCCATCTTGAGTCCCGGGAACTCGCCCGCCACATGCATGCCGATCCCGCCGGAGGTCCGCAGCTGCTGCCACAGCTCGGTACTCTGATCGACCTCGAAATAGACGAAGCCGGCGTGAAAAGGGATCTGTCGCGGCGCGACGGGCAACGCACTCACCGGGACGCCGGGCAGCTGCAGGTTCACCAGGTCGCGAATCCGCTCTACGGGGCCGATCTTCAGTTGATTGGGAAAGCGGCGCCGCAGATCCTCACTCTGCAGGTCGGCGCGCGCCGCGAGAATGAACACCGCGTTCTCAAAGAGTGAGCGATCCGCTACGGTCGCGACGCTGATGCCGAACTTCTTGGGCTCGATCGGGATGGGGATGGCCGCCTGCTCCAACACAGCGCTCAAGGCGCTGCGCAGGGCCGCCATCACGGGTTCGTAGGACTCGCGCAGCCGCTCGTGCTGATAGGGCACGAAGTTCGGCGGGCGCTTCGCGGGGGCCGTGATGGTCGCGAGCTCGCCCGCGGCCGACACGCACACCCGGTACAGGTCTTCGGGATGTACGCTGCCGGAGTTGAGCAAGTGCGTGACCAGCGGCTCGTAACGATTGACGATCTGCAGCAGCAAGAATTCGGCGATCTCTGCGGCGCTCCCGCGACCGCTCGCAGAGACACGCCCGGCGAGCGCCTCGCCGCGCTGGTGCAAGAGGCCCTGCAGCTCGGCCATGAAGGTTGCAAGACGCGCCGTGCACTTGGCATCCAGGGCCGTCGGGATGAAGCGCTCATCGAGCACGACTTGCCGGTCGGCTCGGCACTCGAGTACGTGAGCCGTCGGGATACGCGCGTACGCCTCTCCGGGCTCGCTCGCCAAGAGCAGCCGCGAGCGCAACGCGCCCACTTCGACGAGCGCCGTCTCGGCAGAACCCGTCGAGGAATCGTTGGTCTCGAGCTCTTGGATCTTGTTGCGCACGAGTCCGTCGGCAGCATGACTGCGATCGGCATCCAAACTGCCCGGCCGGCGCAGCGGCACCGCGAGTGAGACGACCAGATCGCGCACCTGCGCCCCGAGCTCGAGCGGCGCCGGCAGCGGCTCATCCTCGGGCATCCGAAACGGCGTGCCATCCGGGAACACGCCACTCGCACGCCGAATACCGAGCTTGCCGATCGTGAGCAGATCACGCTCCAGCTCGAGCTCGGTAAATCCCCAGCTGTGGCTGCGCAGCACTCCGCAACGCGTCTCGACAAAGCGCTCCAGGTAGCGATCCTGCTGCTGGAAATGCTGCGGCCTGAGGAAGAGCCCCTCCGACCAGACCACCTTGCTGAATACCGACATACTGCTAAACGCCCCGCTACCACCCCTTATTGAGAGACGGCGAGTGTCACCCGCATCTTCTCGGCGGTCACTGCGACTTTGTCCGCCTTGACGATATTCTTCAGGCTCTTCTTGGGCGCGACCGTGAGCGCACGCCAGTCGGCATTGCGGATGTCGCGAAAAGCGGCCGCGACCGCGAGAAAATTCGCTTCCCCCGATACCGGATAATCGAGGCTGCGCTGATCACCAGGCGACAGCACGAACTCCCGACGGTCGATCAGGCTCGCGGCCAGCGTCGCCTCCTCCTTGTCAAAGAGCGCAAAGAAGTCCGCGTTCTTGAATGCGGCATCGTCCTTCAGCTGATACACGCGGAGCACGACCGGAGATGGGCGGCCGCTCTCATCCGGATTCACGTCGGCGCGTGCGGCCACGGTGAGACGTGCCGGCGCCGGCGGCGGCGCCGGCTTAGGCTTGCTCGCGCAGCCGGCCACGGCCAGCGCCATGGCGAGCAGCGCGCAAGCGGCCGCCCAATTGCACCACAACCGCCGAATGCCCAAGAGCTGTCCCCTATGGAAGATTACTTATCGTTTGCCCGCGCTAGCGCGCGGAGCTTCTCCAGCTGTTCCTCGTAAGCCTTGGCGAATTCATCGCCAAACAGTTGGCGGAAACAGGCGTCCGCGTCCCGGACCCTATCACGAAACCGATCGACGTAGAGATCCCAGTACCTGCTGCGGGCACGCGCACCAAGCAGTGAGCCTTTCTTCAACTGCCGATCGAATTGCTCCTGCAGATGCTCGGGATCGAACTCGCCGAGCATGGCCTCGTACGCCAGGCGGACACCTGCCAGCATCGCCATCTGGTGATTGCGCACGTCGCGAAACGCATCCTCGAACGCCTGGACCGGACCGAGATACGCCGCGTTGCGCTTCACCAGCAGGTTGTGAAGCGCATCCTCCACGTTGGCTGAGAATTTGAGCGGATTGTTGTCGGCGGCCTTGAACGTCGTGACGCGCATGCGGAACTCGTCCTTGATGCGCTCACGCGCGCGCAGGATCTCCATCAGCCCTTCGATCACCACGCGAAGAACCTGCCCGAAATCTCGTGCGAGCTCCGGTGATACCTCGACCCCTTGTAGGCCCACCCCCTGCAGGAACGCTCCGAAATCGAAGCTGCCGCCTGAAGTGGCCACGGTGACAGGCGCGGGCGTTGCGCGCCGCGCCGACTCGTAGCCTGGGATTCCGACGGGGGCACCGCCTGGGGCACGAGACGCAGGAGGTCCCGCGAATGGATCGGCGGCGCTCTCGCGCTGCGCAGCACGGGGAGCCTCGACCGCGGGAGTCTGCGCGGCGATCCCCCTGGGATCCTCGCGCTTGGCGGGCACAGGACCTGACCCGGCACTCGACGCCGCTCGTTCCGGGGGTCGTTGGGGACTTGCCCCCGGGGTGGGCCGCCTCGGGGCAGCTGGTTCGGCAGAATGAGCGGGCGCTGCCGGGGGCGTTACGCGCGGGCTGGGTTGCGGACCTGCAGCAGACCCTGGACGCGCCGCAGGTGAGGGGCGCGCGGACTGCTGAGCGGGGTGCACCGCTCTGGGCTCGTCGGGAGCGAGTGGATCGTAGTCTGCGGGGATGAAGCCGGGTGGGTGGCCCTCCGGCGGCCGACTTCCCAGGGGCTCCTCCGGAATCAGGGGCGGGACTATCTGAGGTTGCCTCACCACGGGTGCCTGATACGGCTCGTTCAGCGGCGAGCCCGCGGCAAGATCGCTTGCCCGGGGGGATCGAGGGGCGGGCGGAGCCTTGCGGCTTTCGAGCCCGAGCACCCTCAAAGGGTCCGCCTCGCCGGCATCCGCAACCGGATCAGTGATACCTGCGAAGGGATCTGCGCCCATTGAGCTCGCGCGGTGCGCGGCACGCACGTGATCCCCGAACGCAGGCGGCTCATCCCCGACCTCCACGGCGAACGGATCGTCCGGGATAAATGGGGCCTTACGCGCGCCGCTCCCCATCGGCGAGGAGGCAGCGGGCTCGCGAGCGGGCTGCTCCCGGGCACGCTCACCAGCCGCCACCGTGGCGCTGATCTCGTATAAGTCGATGAGAATTCGATCGCCGCTCTTGAGCGGGTACGGCCGACCGCGCTGTAGACGATTCTCGGGCGAGTTGATACTGACCCCGTTCGTGCTCGTGTCCTCGATGACGAACTGGCCGTTTCGGAACTGGATCCGCGCATGGTGGCCGGAGACGTATTCGCCGGGAAGCACCCAGTCGTTGTCCGGGAGCCTGCCGATCAGCCCTCCCGCGCTGCCAAATTCCTTGCGTCGACCCGCGCCGAGGTTCGCAGCCGGCTGACCAGTCACCTCGAGCGTCAAAATCATGGTGCAGCAGGGTTTTTTCTAGTGATGCCAGGTACGCCCAACGCAGTCTACCGCCCGTGCTCCGAGACTGGAAAGCGCTAGGTAATCGAGGTATCCAGGATCACGTCCCCGAAGGGGACGCCAGGTTTCGAGCCGTTCTGAGTTTCGGTATCGAGCTTCTGCTGGCGCTGGGCCATGCGTCGGTTCGCCGCCGTCACGCGCCGCGCAATTTCGGAGATATCCTTACCGATCAATTCCTTCGCGACCTTGTTCGCCTCCTCGATCGCGTTCTGGAGGTGGCGATCCTCGTGGGCCTTCAGGTGCGCGAACATTTTGTCCCATTCCGCCTGCGCCGCCGTGGAAGCACCTGAATAGCCCGTCCAGGTCGGCAAACGATAGATCAGGCCCCCGGACAGCTTGACTGTCAAATTCGTCGACGTCCCGACCGGTATCGCCTCGGCGCGGATGGATCCACCGCCCTGCCCCCATTCGGGGAGCTGATCGAGCGCCTGGGCTGCGTCGGCGAGCGTCCTGCCATGAACGATGATCTCCGGAGTCGTGGTCGGATTCGGTGGGTCCCAATCGTTATCCACGTGAGCAATGATCCGGGGGACATCGAGTGGGATGGGGTCGCCGATCCCGATGGGACCGGGGTCATCGCCAATGCTGCGCACGCCATCGTCGTCGTCATCGCCACTCTGACGCCCTATTCCCAGCACTCCCGTCTTCTCGCCGCCCATCGAAGTCACCGTCTGCGAGTCACGTCGAAAGCCACAGCCAGCCGCTCACCGCGGCGAATATGACCCCCATGGTGAGCCAGGTCCGCACCGCGGGATCGGAACGTTTGCCGGTGCGGACGATGCGCCGCAGCGCCGCCGCGAAGAAGATGATGGCGAGAACCGGAAAGATGTACTTCGTGGCTATGACTCACCTCCCCGCCTTTGCAGAAAGGGATTGAGCTGAAAATCCGCCGACCTGAGGTAGCGAGCGACCAGAGTCGGAGCCATCTCCGGGCGATAGTCAAATCGCGGATCAAGCACTTCCTTTGAAACTAACGCACCGCGCCGCTCCTCCTCCCGCTCGCGGAACAGGTCCTCAAACGGATCCTGCGGCGGCTGGAGGAAAAGTGTCGTCATGCGACCTATGCACGCTCGCAGCCAGTCCTCGAAGGCGGTCGTCTCAGGCAGTATATGCATTGCCAGACTGGTCAAATACCGAATCCCCGAGCGCCACTCCGCGGGCTTTTCGTCGCTGAAAAAAATCAGAGGCAGCAGCCAAGTCGTCGCGCACCAGAGCGGCCCGCGAATCGGGCCAAGCCATTCTCCACGCTCCAATTCGAAATAGCGCATATAGCCGCGCTGCGCGTTGGCGCACCAACCGGCTTCAACCACCTGGAAAGGCAACGGATCAGGACTCACCGATCTGAATCGGCACGCGATCCATTCGTAGATCCCGAGACCTGCGGCAATCCTGGCGCGAAGCGTGGTTGGCGCGAGCGCCTCGACAACCCAATCGGAAGAGTATTGAAAGTCCTGGCTTGCCCGCGTGTCGTCCCACACATAGCGCAGAGTCGGATCGTCTAGCTTGGCTGCGGCGAGATACGGCGGTACCGAGTAAGCCATCGCGGTCGATTCGGCTCAATAGCGGTAAGGAGTACCGGTGAAGCCCGCGGCTCTCATTTCATCGGCCGAGCGCAGGTGGGGATTGCGTTGCGGATCCAATGACTGAAGAAACTGCCGGATAGCGGCAGCCGCTGCGTTATCGTCATAGCGGAACGGAGGATCGAAGAACTCCCGGGGCACCGGCTTCTCGTGAGACGCGTCGTACACGCCCGATGCTCTGTCGTAATCCGTGGTTCGGGGAAAAGCCTGCGCCAGGGCGCGCACGGCGGACGAAAGCCAACCCTGAAAAACGTCCTTGTCAGGCAGGATGTGCGCGGCGAGCGTCGCGAGCTTTACCACGGGCTCCGCGAGGTAGATAGAACCCGTGCGATAGGCGGAATTGGCTTCGCCGAGCACGCAAAGCGCCAATTCCAACGCTCCCTCGATCGGAAACTGATCATCATCATGGGTCATTTCTGCGTCGAGATCGCGCGCGTAGGCCGCGTCGACGGCACTGGCCCAGCCTGCCTCGACCCGATTGGTCGCGTCTGTGAGATCCACGTGACCGCTGAATCGCCATACGATCACTTCCGCGATTGCGACAGCGAGCGACATCTTCGCCTTGTAGCTGGCTTGGTCGATTGCAAGATACAAGCGCGGGTTCTGGTCCTTTTGCCCGTACAGGTCCAGCGCAAGATCCGCGTTCCAGGTGTATCCGATCGGCGCTCCAACGATGCCGGAACTTTGCACAAAGCTAGGTGGATGTAAGGTCATTTGAGGCGCCTCGAGAGTTCAGGACTACTCGCCCATGTCCGCTTTCAGACGCTTATACGAGCCTTTGTTTGCTGGACAGTGCTTATCGGAAACTTCGACCTGTTTACCGTCCTTCTTGCACAAGAATATCTGATGCTTGCACTCCTTCGCCTTACACATCATCTTGTGACAAGTCGGACAGGGCATCTTCGATGGAGCACCCTGGTTGGGCCGCCAGTCGATATTGAGCGTCATCTTCACCGGCGTATTCCAACTCGACCCGAGCGTATCGAACAGACGCGCCTCGGCGTGGCCGGATTTCTGCTCCGCGGGATCCGGATGTGTGTAGCCGCAGAGAGTCGGCGCCTTGCCGGAGCGCACGGCCTCGCTGCCTCCACTCTCCAGCTCGCTCGGAAAGAACTCCTGGGCCTTCTGGGAATTGTGTGCCGTGAAGGTCCAGATGCTTTCGCCGCCGGGTGAAGCGACACCCATGGACGATACCGTCGTTCCTGATTGCGAACCGTTGGGAAAAGACAGGCCTTCCGTAACCTTCACCTCCTCTCCCATGAGACTCTGGTCATCCGTCCTCTGCCACAACTGGTAGCGCGCGCCATCATTGGCTTCGCTAAGTTCCTTGCACTCGTCCCGGATGGGCGGCGGAGGCGCCGGTTCCGCGACTTGTGGCCCCATAGACGCAACTGTCACCATGACATTCGCTAGGAATTGTTGTTGGTGGTTAGATCCATAAATCGCAAGGCGTTTTTCCCCTCGAATTTGACGTCGAACGACCACGCCTGCGTAATCGTCTTGCCTTGGATGCAGGCCGAACCCACATTCATGCCGAGCGTTTTGGTCGCCGCCTCGTCGCCATTGCATTGCTTGAAATTGGAATCGCTCTTCATGCCGACTTCATCGCCACCGATCTGAACGTCGCGCGTGCCGTCGTCCGTATCGGAAGCTTTGGCGAACACCGGGTATGGAATCGGAATCGGACCAGCGGGCGGAGATGGCGGTGACAGGCAGACGTCAGGCATGGCGGCAATAATTTGATTGTCGTCCTTGCCAGCGGAGACCTCCCGACCGTTCGCGAATACGTTCTTACCCATGCAATGGGTCTCCTGAGATGCGCGGCGCCGCGATGATGGCGGCACGCTGGCCGTCGTCGCTGCCCACGTGACAAAGCGCCAATGGCCCGGG
>Ga0335077_10009879_pt1 | contig 11864 bp, 9 predicted proteins | sample Lox_Sample_31_FD_207151 | JGI IMG/M metagenome (GOLD analysis project Ga0335077, IMG submission 207151) | Soil microbial communities from Loxahatchee National Wildlife Refuge, Florida, United States - Lox_Sample_3.1 | ecosystem: Environmental > Terrestrial > Soil > Wetlands | place: USA: Florida...
TCAATTCCTGCCGCTGATAGGTTCATTGTGGAAGATTGCACACAACCAGGGAAAGATAACGGAAGTAACTGTGCCGCATTGAGTTACGAGCCGTGCTGGTTGGGGAATTGAATTCCACTCACAAACTGCGCGTTGGCGCGTCTAAGCTGTGTCACACCGGAGGAATCATGAAACGACACCGCCAATTCGCCGCCTGGATGGGAGCAATCGTGGGCATGCTTTGTGCCCTGCTCTACGCCGCCGAGGCCAATGCCAAAGACTATGGAAAGCTGACCGAGGAGTTCCACCACACCTATGCTTTAGGCGCGGGAGGCCGCGTGGAATTGGACAATATCAACGGCGCCGTACACATCACGGCGTGGGACAAGGACGAGGTCAAGGTGGACGCGGTGAAGTATGCGAATACCAAAGAACGCATGGACGAGGCCGAAATCGAAGTAGAGAGCGGGAGCAGCTATGTGTCGATCAGCACTAAGTATCGCGATCACAACCATACCTGGAACCGCGACGGCTGGAACAATCCGGCGAGTGTGGAGTACACGCTCACCGTTCCGAGAGGTGTCCGGCTGGATGAGATCAAGCTGATCAACGGGCCGCTGGACATTCATGGAGTGACGGGTGAGGTGCGCGCATCGTGCATCAACGGGCGCATGACGGTGCAGGGACTGCAGGGCCGGGTCAAGCTCGGTTCAGTGAACAGCCGCATGGAAGTGCAGTTCGACAAGCTCAGCAACTCGCCGGTCGAGCTTTCTTCCGTGAATGGCGGGATTGAACTCACGCTGCCTTCGGACGCCAAGGCCGAGGTGGAAGCATCGACGGTGTCGGGCAGCATCGAAGATGACTTCGGACTGCACGTCAACAATCATCGCTATGTTGGACACGATCTGCGGGGAGAGCTGGGAAGCGGTGGGCCGCGAATTGAGCTCTCCAATGTGAATGGACGAATCGAGATTCGGCACGCGAACGATGGACGAACCCTGAGCACGGTCAAAGATCTCGGCAGTCGCGATCGGGATGACGATAAGGACGATGACGACGATGAGATCTAGCGGGCTGCTGAAATCAGGAAGGCTATCGTGACGCTACGGGTTTTCGCTGCTTTGTTCATGAATGTGCTGTTTTTAGGACAGGCACATTCGGAGGTTTGCTCGCCGCTGCCGAAGGGAGATGCACGTTGGCAACAACTCGACGGCCAATACGCCAGAATAGAACGGGCCATGGTGGCGAACAATGCGAAGCAGCTGTTTGCGGTCTACGCTCCTGACTTCGAAGCCCATCAGTTTAGCGGTGACGTGTGGTCATTTAAGCAATCAGCGTCCTATTCCACGGCCGGATTCGACCAGGTAAAAGAAAACATCTCGATTAGTAACACCATCCTGGACCTGCAAAGCTGCGGTCCGGGGACGTTGAGAGCGACCGTCCTGCAGCAATGGACCAGACGCCAGATGAGTTTAGGCAAGCTGCGCCTCTACCAAACGACTACCGTTCAAGCTGAGACTTGGGTCCTTATGGAAGGCGAATGGAAACGGAAACTTGTGGAGAATGAGCGGCCGGGAGCGTGGCTCATTGACCTTAAGCGGATCGATCCGACCAAGCCCTACGACCCCGAGGCGCCACCATTTGATCCGCATGGCCTGCTCCAAAATAGTGGCCATCCCAAGTAACCGCCCGGCTTTGCACGGGCGAGGACGCCCGCGCCTACACTGCGGCGGGCTGGGTTACCTCCTGAAGAGCTGCAGCAAATGCGCCGATAGCTTTGTCGATCTGCTGCCGGGTAATGACCAGTGGCGGCTGGAAGCGAATCACGTTTCCATAGACTCCGCCGACTCCTACCAGCACGCTGTTCTTCAACAGCGCATCACGGATGCCCTCAGCTTCGGCCGTTGCCGGAGTGAGCTTTTCGTCCTTCACCAACTCGACGCCGATCATTAGACCGAGGCCGCGAATATCGCCGATGATGGAATTCTGTTTCTGTAGCTCACGCAACTTCGACATAGCGTAATGGCCGATTTCAGCGGCTCGCGCAGGCAGATTCTCTTTCTGCATGAACTCGATGTTGGCAAGCGCCGCCGCGCAGGAGACCGGATTGCCGCCGAAGGTGGAAAGATGGTCACCGGGCCTGAAGGCAGCGGCAATTTCGGGACGAGTGGTGAAAGCGCTGAGCGGGAAGCCGTCGGCGATGCCTTTGGCGGTGACCAGAATATCGGGATCGACATCATAGTGCTCGTAAGCAAACATCTTGCCGGTACGGCCGAAGCCGGATTGGACTTCGTCGGCAATAAAGAGAATGCCGTGCGGGTCGAGAATTTTCTTTACTTCTTTGAAGTAATTCGCTGGCGGCACAATAATGCCGCCCTCGCCCATTACCGGCTCGGCGATGAAAGCGGCGACATCGCCGGAGGTCGCGAAGCGGATGACATCGTCGAGGGAGCGAGCGCATTGCCGCCCACATTCTTCGGGATCGTTCCGCCACTGCGAACGGTACGTATAGGGAGCGGGAGCGAAGGCCACGCCAGCGGCATAAGGGCCCCCGCGCTTCTTGCGTCCCTGGTTGCCGGTGATGCTCAGGGTGCCCCAACTGCGTCCGTGAAAGCTGGCGTGGAGAGCGATGAACTCGTGTTTGCCGGTATACAGCCGGGCCAATTTCATGGCGCCTTCAATAGCCTCGGCGCCGCCGTTGCCGAAAAAAGTTTTGGTGAGGCCGCGGGGAGCGATTTGAGCGATCTTCTCAGCGAGATCGGCGACCGGCTGTACGTGGTAGATGTAGGACGAGCAGTGGACGAGTTTGTCCATCTGAGCCTTGGCGGCGGCGATGACTTGCGGGTTGTTGTGGCCGGCATTGACAACCGAAATTCCAGCGAAGCAGTCAAGATACTCGCGGCCGTTGATGTCGGTGACCGTGGCGCCACCGGCATGGTCGATGACGATGGGCACAACCGACTTCATAAAGCCGGTCATCACGTAGTCTTTGTATTTCTGGATCGTGTCGGACATTGTGTCCTTTCTGTATCTGCCGAGCTAAACCGCTCGCCTCAGCACATAAATCACCCAGGGAGCGATCTTAGTTTCGTTCACCCAAGCGTATGGCTCATCGCCCTTCGCCAGCGGCATAAAGACCCGGATGGGCTGCAAGCCCGCTTCCCGATACACGGCGCGATACGATTCGTCCGTCCACAAAATGTCTTCGACCGGCCTCTGATCCTGATGGTCGGTGACGATTATGCGGACCACATCGCCGCTTCGAGCGGACGCATTTTCGGGAAACTTCCTGGTCGTAAACGAGGCCCACTCGTGCGTGTAAATCTCAGGTGACGAAACCAAGCTAACAATAATTCCACTCGGCTTCAGCAACTGCGCGAGGTCACGAAGGATTCTTGCCTTGATTTTTCCGGGAATGTTGTCAAAAGTGAAAGCCGAGAGCACGACGTCGAAAGCTCCAACATCAAGCTGGCCAAAATCGTCGTCCGGTACCAGACGATAATCGCCGGGAGGATCGAGGCCGCGCGCGATTCGCAGCATGTCCTCTGAGACATCAACTCCGGTCACATCGAACCCGAGGTTCCGCAGAAACCGGGTCGACCTGCCGGTGCCACAACCGAAGTCAAGCGCTCTGGTTCCAGTTGCGTGCTCGGCCAGAATCGCCGGCAGATCGCGGTACGCCAGATAATATGTGTTGGCGAACTCGAGCGTGGCGTACGCTCCAGCGCGGTTCGCGTCGGCATAGCAGTTGGCGAAGTCGGTGGTCAACACCCTCCCCTTTCAAAACTTGCGCGAATGCTCCTTCGCCCAGCGCTCGACCACGACTTTCTTTTCGGTGTAGAACTCCACCGCGTCGCGGCCCTGGCCATGCATGATTCCGAAGAAACTATCTTTCCAGCCGCTGAAGGGAAAATAGGCCATGGGAGCGGCTACGCCGATATTGATGCCGATATTGCCTGCGGGAGCCTCGTAGCGGAAGCGCCGCGCGGAAGCGCCGCTTGAAGTAAACAATGACGCCTGGTTGCCATACGGGCTGTGCTCAAGAAACGCGAGGGCTTCGTCCATGTCATTCGCATGGATCAGACTCAGTACCGGGCCGAAGATTTCGGTGTCAGCCAGTTCGCTGGTGGCGGGAAGATTGTCCAGAATGGTCGGCTTCACGAAGTTCCCTGCTTCGTACTTGGGAATCTTGGGGTTGCGGCCGTCCAGCAGAACTTTCGCTCCCTGTTTGGCGCCGGTGGCGATCAGCGATTCGACTCGCGCCTTGCTTTGCGGAGTGATCACCGGCCCCATCTGCACGCCTTCTTCGAGGCCGTTGCCGACACGCAGGTTCGCGGCCGCCTCTGAGATGGCATCGCGAAATGTGTTTTGCGCTTCGCCCACCGTAACTGCGACGGACACTGCCAGGCAGCGCTGGCCAGCACAGCCGAAGGCGCTGTCGCTGATGATTTGTGTGGCCATGGCCATGTCGGCGTCGGGCAAAACGATGACGTGATTCTTGGCGCCGCCCTGGCATTGCGCGCGTTTGCCATTGCCTCCGGCTCGGGCGTAGACATGTCGAGCGACCGGAGTTGATCCTACAAAACTAATGGCACGGATTTTGGGATGATCGAGCAGAGCATTGACCACATCTTTACCGCCATTCACCAGGTTGACCACGCCCTTGGGCAGGCCGGTCTGCTCGATGAACTCGAAGGCACGGCGCATGGTCAGAGGCACGCGCTCGGAGGGTTTCAAGATGAAGGTGTTGCCGCAGGCGATGGCATAAGGCAGAAACCAGAACGGAATCATGCCGGGGAAATTGAACGGAGTGATGGCGGCTACGACGCCAAGCGGTTGGCGGATCATGGTTTCGTCGATGCCGCGGGCAACGTCTTCGAGATTGTAGCCCTGCATCATCATCGGGATGCCACAGGCGACTTCGACGTTTTCAATGGCGCGGCGTAGTTCGGCTTTGCCTTCGGCGAAGGTCTTGCCGTTTTCCTGAGTGATGATGCGGCCGAGTTCGTCAATGTGATCTTCGAGGAGTTGCTTCAGCTTGAACAGCGGCTGGATGCGGTCTTCAGGCGGAGTGCGACGCCATTCGGGATAAGCGGCGGCTGCAGCGTCGACGGCGGAGACAACCTCGGCGGCATCCGAGAGAGGAGTTTGAGCGATTGTCTCGCCCGTGGCGGGATTGGCGACATCGAGCCATTCGGAGGTGCGGGACTCGACCCAGCAGCCGTTGATGAAATTTGGGACCCTGGTGATGGATGGCGCAGCAACCGGCATCGGCTTCCCTCAGCGGCTAAAAGCCGCAATCGAACCTGCAATCTACGGCGCGGCTAAGCCGCGCCCTTTCCAAGCCCCTGGTTCGGGCAGGTGAGACGCATGGCACTATCTAACGTGCGCGACTGCGCCGTGGCGCTCAGCGACCGTTTGCAGCCCAGCTTCCAGCACGTCGAGGGCCTCGTTCATTTGCTCGTTGGTGACCACCAGCGGGACCAGCACGCGAATTACGTTGGAATAAGATCCGGCGATGATGGTGATCAAACCGTGCTCGTAGCAGTATTGCGTGACTAGCTTGGTCTCGTCGGCTACGGGCTCGCGCGTCTCCGGCGATTTAACGAGTTCGATCGCCTGCATGCCACCCAGACCGCGGACATCGCCCACGATGGGCCAGCGCTTCTGCCATTCTTTCGCGCGTTCTTGAAATTGGTTCCCGATTTCGTTGGCGCGTCGCAGAAGATTTTCGCGATCGAACATTTCGAGCACTGCGAGCGCGGCCGCACACGATACTGGATTTCCCGCGAATGTTCCACCCAGGCCGCCAGGACCGGGAGCGTCCATAATTTCGGCGCGGCCCGTGATGGCTGCCAGCGGGAGGCCGCCGCCGATTGACTTGGCAGAAACGAGAATGTCAGGCTCGATGCCGTAGTGCTCGCTGGCGAACAAAGTTCCGGTGCGGCCGAAACCGCTTTGGACTTCGTCGGCGATGAAGAGCACGCCGTGCTTATGGCAGATATCGATAAGCAAGCGGAAATAGTCCGGCGGCGGGACGACGAACCCGCCTTCGCCCAGAACCGGTTCGGCGATCACGGCGGCGACGTCTTCGGAAGCGACCACACGCTTGAAGGTGTCTTCCAAGTGCCGCGCACAGAAAAGATCGCAAGAGGGATACTTCAGCGAATAGGAACAGCGATAGCAATAGGCGTAAGGAATGCGGTAGACATCGCTGGGGAACGGCGCGAAACCGGCCTTATAGGGATGAGTCTTGCTGGTAAGCGCGAGAGTCATCATGGTGCGACCGTGGAAAGCGTCTTCGAACCCGATGATTCCGGCGCGGCCGGTGTGGGCGCGGGCGATCTTTACGGCGTTCTCGACGGCCTCGGCGCCGGAGTTTACGAACAACGTCTTCTTGGGAAACTTGCCCGGCGTGACTTCATTCATGCGCTCGGCGAGGCGGACGTAGTTCTCGTACGGTGTGACCTGCACGCAGGTGTGCAGGAAGCGGTCGAGTTGCTCGCGGATGGCGGAAAGAATCGGTTCTTGCCGGTGGCCGACGTTGATGCATCCTATTCCCCCGGCAAAGTCGATGTAGCGGTTGCCGTCTACGTCTTCCAGCCAGGCGTCCTGGGTTTTGGCGACATAGACCGGCGTACCGTGCGACAGACCGCGAGGAACGGCGTGGGCCCGGCGTTCGGCCAGCGCTTTCGACTTAGGGCCGGGGATGGCGGTTCGCAATTGGATAGTGGACATCGAATTCCTGTAAGCCCAGTTCTGAGTTCCTGGTCCTCAGTACCAGCCGATTGGCGATTCATTTAGATTGATGTGAACCTGTTTAGTTTCGAGATATTCTTCAATTCCCCAGGGGCCGAGTTCCCGCCCGAAGCCGGATTGCTTGTAACCGCCCCAGGGGGCTTCGACGTAGGTGGGTTGCATGTGGTTCACCCAGACGATGCCGGCACGCAGTGATTTCACGGCGCGGAAGGCTTTGAAGATGTCGCGCGTCCAGACCGCGGCAGCGAGGCCGTAGGGCGAATCATTGGCGATCTTCACGGCATCTTTTTCGTCCTCAAAAGGAATGACCGTGGCCACAGGGCCGAAAATTTCTTCGCGGGCGATGCGGGCACTATTGGCGACGTCATAAAAGATGGTCGGTTGAATGTAAAAGCCTTTGGCAAACTGCTCAGCGCGGCCACCGCCGAACGCGAGTTTGGCTTCTTTTTTGCCGACCTCCTGATAAGAGCGCACGCGCTCGTATTGGTCTTTGCTGACCAGCGGACCCATCTTGGTGTCGCGGTCAAGAGGCGCGCCCAGCTTGATTTTCTTCGCCTTCTCGGTCATGGCGTCGACGAACTTCTTGTAAATCGGCTTCTGCACCAGGATGCGGCTGCCGGCGGAGCAGACTTCTCCCTGATTGATGAAGACGCCAAAGAGGGCGCCGTCGATAGCGGCTTCGAAATCGGCGTCGGCGAAGAAAATGTTAGGAGATTTGCCGCCGAGTTCGAGAGTCACGCGCTTCACCGTGTCTGCGGCTTGCTTGACGATAATCTTTCCGACAGCGGCGCTGCCGGTGAAGGCAATCTTGTTTACGTCCGGATGCTGCACCAGCGGAGCGCCACAGGTCTCGCCGAATCCGGTAATGATGTTGACGACTCCGGGAGGCAGACCCACATCGGCGAGCCAGTTCGCCATTTCGAGCGCGGTGATGGGCGTTTGCTCGGCGGGTTTCAGTACGCAGGTGCACCCGGCGGCAAGAGCGGGCGCCAGCTTCCAGGCTGCCATCAGCAGGGGATAGTTCCACGGAATGATCTGTCCGGCAACGCCGATGGGTTCTTTGAGAGTGAGGCTGACAGCGTTATCGGGTACCGGGTTTACGAAACCCAGAATTTTGGTGGCCAAGCCGCCGTAGTACTCAAAACAAGTTGCGACATCGGCGATGTCGAATTCGGCCTCGACAATGGGCTTACCGGTATTGCGGGATTCCAGTTCGGCCAGCTTGGCGGTGTTCTGCCGAATCTTTTCCGCGAGACGAAAGAGCACGCGGCCACGTTCCTGAGCCGTGGTGGATGCCCAGGGACCGTCCTCGAAAGCGGCTTTGGCGGCGGCTACGGCGCGGTTGACGTCGTCGGCATTGGCATCGGGAACCTGGGCGATAACCTCTTCGGTCGCTGGATCATAGACAGGGAGTGTCTTGTTCGATTTGCTATCGACCCATTCGCCGTTCACGTACATCTGATAAGTGCGGACATCGGCTTTGACGCCACCGGGCATAAGAACCTCCTGTTTAATGCGAGCTTCGCTCGCTTGCCCGGACCAGGGCGTCCGGGCGTACACCAATCGCTTGCAGCTTGCGGCGACCGTAAACGAAGAAAAAGAATGCGGCCAGCGCGATAAAGAACAAGGTCAAACCGAACATGGTCACTTCGTAACGCCAAACCGAAGTGATCTGCTTCGCCGGGGAGAAAGCGACAACGATCCCGAGAACAGTTGTCAGTAGGCCACTTCCGCCGGCGAACACCAGAACACTCCTACTATAACGCCCCTTCCCTGCCGCCTCGCCGATCGCAAATTTCAGGAGCGCCGCAAACACATAAATAAACGGTACGAGTTGCAATACGACCGCCAACGACAGCATAGTTTGAAACGCTTCTTGCACGCCGCCGGAGGCGGCAAAATTGATCACGCATAACCCCAGCGACACCACGAACTGCACGATCAGCGCGGCATAGGGCGTAGCATACCGCGGATGCACTTTGCCCAGCCAGGATGGCATGTAGGAGTCGAGTCCGGCCACAAACGGAATTCGCGCTGAACCACCCATCCATGCCGAACCAATTCCCGCAATCGACAAACTCAACATCAGAGCAAATGGGGCCACGATCCAGGCAAACCCAACCTTGGCGGCCATATGACTGACGGCTTGCACGATGCCTTGCAGCACGCTGATGTCGTTCTTGCCGACAGCGATTAGGAGGGTCAGGGTGGCGCCGATATAGAGCAACCCGCTGAGCACGCCGCCCCAAGCAACGGCACCGGGCAAAGTGCGCGACGGATCCTGGATTTCATCCCCCATCACTGAAGCTAACTCCAACCCGACCAATCCAAAACAAATCACGCCGAAGGAGTTCAGCACAAAACGCGGATCAGGGGGGATCTTGAAATCCGCCGGCGTGATTGCAGTACCGAAGCGCGAAAGGACAACCGCGCCGAGGCCGATCAGCGTGGCGGCGGCGATGCCCGTGCCAACCCCGCCCAGATTGTTCAGCCATTTGCCCACGCCCAGTCCAACGATGTTCAGGACGGTTAGCAGGGCGAGCAAAACGATGGATGCTCCCAAGGCGAAGGCTTTATTGTCGGCAAGGCCCTCGTGTCCCGGTCCGAGCACGAAGACGGAAACTCCAACGAAGTAAAGCATGACGGTGGGCACGTACAGCATGTTGTTCGTCCAATAACACCAGCCGGACAAGAAGCCATGAAAATCACCGAAGACTTCCTTGGCCCACAAGTACACGCCGCCTTCTCCCGGAAACCGGTGCGCGAGTTCAAGCACTGCGATGCCCTGCGGCCAAAAGAAAAGCAGCAAAGCAATGAGCCACAGCCAGAGGGTGACTCCGCCGTTGGCCGCGATCGACGGAACCACGTTCAGGTTGAAAACTGCGACCACGAAGAGCAAGACCAAGTCCCAGCGACCGAGAACGCGCTTGAGGTGCGGCTGATTGGTGGCGTCATTGTTGGCCGACAAAACCTGCTCCTTGACCTCAGGGGCGAAAGCCCCGGGATTTTGGCAGCTTCATCGCAGGGCCGGAGGCCTTGCGCCACCCAAAATCAATACTCCCACAGGGAACCTAGTGGGCCACGACTTCCGCGGTGCGCTCTTGCTGGGCCTTCGCCAGGGCAGGCGCTACATCCGCGAACGCCGCGATGTGCTTGTCGATATCAGCTTCTGTGTGCTGGACGGAGATGGTCCACTGCTCATCCCACCAGTAAGGCTGCGGCATAACGCCGCGGTTGACCATGCCGAACCAGTAATGCCGCCACAGATCAATGTCGACGGTAGTCCAATCGCGATAATTGCGAATCTCCTTGGGGAACAGCATCAGCGCGCCATTGGCGCCGGCAACGGCGATGTAGCCCTGGAGGCCGGTCTTAGCCAGAGTCTTGCGATAGCCTTCGACCAGCTTCTTGCTGAGTTTTTCGATGCGGGCATAGTTCTCGCGCGTTAGCACCTCGCGAAACGTGGCCAGGCCAGCAGCCATGGAGACGGGGTTGGTGTTGTAAGTGCCGCCGTGAAAAACCTTGTGCTGCGAAATCAAGTCCATCACTGATTTATGCGTACCAAACGCAGCCAGCGGGAAACCGCCGCCAATCGACTTGGCCAGGCAGATCATGTCGGGTTTGACGTTGAAATATTCGGAAGCACCGCCCCAGCCGAGCTTGGCGCCGGTCTTGACTTCATCGAAGATCAGCAAAGCGCCGTTCTTGGTACAGATCTCCCGAAGGCCCTGGAGAAATCCGGCCTGCGGCATGCAGAGGCCGACGTTCATCATGATGGGCTCGAGAATGATAGCGGCAATCTGGTCAGGATTCTCCCGGAAACGCCGCTCTACGCTGGCCAGGTCGTTGAATGTAGCGATGGGCACGTTAGCGATGGAAGCCTTGGGCACTCCGAGGCCGCCAGGAACCGACGTGGGAGCATTGATGTCGCCGAACTCGGGGGCGTGAGGTTTCACGCTGACGAGCGCGGTGTCGTGCAGACCGTGATAGCCGCCTTCGAACTTCAGGATCTTATCGCGTCCGGTGGCGGCACGCGCGAGACGGCAGGCATGCATCGTAGCTTCAGTTCCGCTCGATCCGAAACGGACCATCTCCACCGGAAAGCGCTGGGCAATTTCTTCGGCGAGCTGCCACTCCATGTCGTGGGGCATGCCGAACATCGTCCCGGTGCTGAGCCGGGCCTGAACGGCTTTCATTACCGCAGGATGGCAATGTCCGGCCATGAGCGCGCCGAAGCAGAGGTTGTGATCGATGTAATCGTTGCCATCGAGATCGCGGAAATGGGAGCCGCTGCCTTCTTTCACGAAAATTGGATAGGGATCGTAGGCGCGGTAGTTGCTGGCTACGCCCAGCGGAATGCGTTTCAGGTTGCGCTTGTGGGATTCGGCCGATTTGGGCGTGCGCCGTTCAAAGGTGGAAATCTCCTGCTGCAATTCGGGGTACATCGGGTTCTCCGAGAAATCTCAGGCCGCGTCCGAGCGGCCATTAGAGTACGCGGGCGACCGAGGCCGCCCGGGCTTTGGGGCTAGAAAACATATTTTAAAGCAAATTGCACCAGGCGTGGATCGCGTGCCTCGGTGACCTGACCGAACTGCGAGCCGTCGGTGCTGTCCCCGTCGGGGTTATCGAACTGCGTATGGTTGAAGACATTGAACAGTTCACCGCGAAACTCAATGTGCGTTCCTTCCGTCACCGGGATGTTCTTGAGGACGGCGAAATCGGTTTCGCTGATGTGCGGGCCGCAGCAGATGGTGCGCGGAGCATTGCCAATACGGCCAAACAAACTGGGATCCACCGTCGTATCTTCGGTAAAAATGTTGGGATTGAAGAAATAGTTGCCGTTGTTCTGCGCATGCTGCGTCCGGAAGGGTGCAAGTTGATCCGGCTCGCCCGGCAGTTCGAAATCGAAGCTGTCCATTAACTCGTTGTCCGCCTCCGACGTAATGCGCATGGGAAAGCCGGTCTGGAAGGTTGTGATACCGGAGATCGCCCAGCCGTTCAAGACCTTGCCTTTGAAGCCGCTGTATTTAGGTATTGGCAATTCCCAGTAATAACTGGCAACGATGCGATGGGTCGCATCGAACAACGACAACGACCGGTTGTTGGCTCCAGGAAGTGGATTCAGG
>Ga0335077_10009880_pt1 | contig 11864 bp, 11 predicted proteins | sample Lox_Sample_31_FD_207151 | JGI IMG/M metagenome (GOLD analysis project Ga0335077, IMG submission 207151) | Soil microbial communities from Loxahatchee National Wildlife Refuge, Florida, United States - Lox_Sample_3.1 | ecosystem: Environmental > Terrestrial > Soil > Wetlands | place: USA...
CTCGCGACCTTCTACGCTCTCCGCATGATCGAGCGCGTTTTCCGCGGTCCCAACGTCCACCACTGGCGCATTCCGGATGTGCTGCCGCGCGAAAGCCTGGTGTTGGCCGTGATGATCGCCATCGTCTTCTGGCTAGGCTTGTATCCCCGCCCGGTGATCGACTTGTTCCGCCCTCCCATGACCAGGCTCGCGATCTACGCACCGTGGAGGGCCAGATGACCTCCGCCGATTTCGTCGCCCTGCTTCCTTTATTGATCCTGGCCGCGTCACCGCTATTCGTGATGCTCGCCATCATGGTTCGAAGAGGTCCGGCATCACCGGCGATCTCGTTCGCGAGTCTAGCAGCAGCCTTCGCCTCCCTCTGGATCGCCGCCGGCGTCGCGCCCCGCCCCGTCACCCCGATTCTGATCATCGACCGCTACGCGCTGTTTTACATCGGCATCATCGTCGCCGTCACCGCCGGCTGCGTCCTGCTCTCCTGGGGCTACTTCCGCAATCACGCCGAGCATCCCGACGAACTCTACGTGCTCCTGTTGATCGCGGCGCTCGGCTCGGCCGTGCTCGCCTCCTCCAGCCACTTCGCGTCCTTCTTTCTGGGCCTGGAAATCCTCAGCGTCTCGCTTTACGGCCTGATCGCTTACGAGCGCGACATCGAACCCTCCATCGAAGCGGGCGTCAAATATCTCGTGCTCGCCGCGTCCTCGGCATCGTTTCTGCTGTTCGGAATGGCGCTGGTCTATTTCGAACTCGGCACGATGAGCTTCGCCCAAATCGCGAACGCTTCCGGACCATTAGTCACCATCGGATTCGTCTTGATTCTCGTCGGCGTCGGCTTCAAACTCGCGCTCGTCCCGTTCCACATGTGGACGCCCGATATTTATCAAGGCGCTCCCGCGCCAGTCGCGGCGTTCGTCGCGACGGTCTCGAAAACCGCAGTCTTCGCCGTGCTGCTGCGATACTACATGTCCGCCGCAGCCGGCCGCGCCCCTTTCGTGATTCTGAGCGCGATCGCCATCGCCTCCATGCTCGCCGGCAATCTTCTCGCTCTCCGTCAGGACAACGTAAAACGGATCCTCGCGTATTCCTCGATCGCTCATCTCGGCTACATCCTCGTGGCCTTGCTCGCCGGCGGAAGCATGGGCGACCGCGCCGTCACTTTTTACCTGATCGCGTATTCCTTCACCACGCTCGGCGCCTTCGCCGTAGTCGCCGTAGTCTCCCGCATCGAGCGCGAAGCCGATCACGTCGAAAATTATCGCGGCCTCTTCTGGCGTCACCCCATCGTGAGCGGAATCCTGACCATCATGATGCTCTCGCTCTCCGGCCTTCCCGTGACCGCCGGTTTCATCGCCAAGTTCTACCTGGTCGCCGCCGGTGCCGACCAGAACCTGTGGCTCCTGATCACAATCCTGATCGTGGGCAGCGCCATCGGTCTGTTCTACTACTTGCGCGTAGTCGTCGCAATGTATTCGCCCGCGCCGACGCAGGAAACCCCGCTCGCGCCGCATTTCGCCGAAAGAATCGTCCTGGCCGCGCTCGCCCTGATCGTGATCTGGCTGGGCATCTACCCCGCCCCGGTCCTGAACGCGATCGCGCAGGTATTTTAGTACTCCCTGCTAAAATCGACTTTCAGGTGCCCACCAAAGCCCTCACGCTTCGCCAGTTCTTCGGCCGCAAAGGACTGCTCTCCGACTGGCACCCCAACTACGAATTCCGTTCCGGCCAGCTCGAAATGGCCGAAGCTGTCGAGGCCGCCCTCAACGACAAGCGCCACCTGATCGTCGAAGCCGGCACCGGGACCGGCAAAACGCTCGCCTATCTTGTCCCCGCGATTCTCTCCGGCAAACGCGTGGTCATCTCCACCGGAACCAAAAATCTCCAGGAGCAGCTCTTCTTCAAGGACATTCCCTTTCTCGAGCGCCATCTCGGCCCCCTGCGCGCCTGCTACATGAAAGGCCGCGCCAACTACGCCTGCCGCCAGAAAATCTACGACGCCGAAAATGAACCGGTGCTCGAAGGACTCGAAGAGGTCGCCGATTTCCAGATCATCCGCGACTGGGAAAAATCCACCGAAACCGGCGATCGCGCCGAAATCAAAACCCTCCCCGAATCCAGTTCCACATGGGCCAAAATCGACGCCCGCGGCGACCGCTGCACCGGCCAAAAATGCAAGCAGTTCGAGCGCTGCTTCATCACCCGCATGCATCAGAAGGCGATGGAAAGCGATCTCATCATCGTCAATCACCATCTCCTCTTCGCCGATCTCGCCGTTAAGGGCGAAATGGAATCGAGCGGCATCATCCCCGATTATTCAACCGTAATTTTCGACGAAGCCCACGAAATTGAAGAGGTCGCCGGCCAATATTTCGGCGTCTCCGTTTCGAGCTATCAATTCGAAGAACTCACCCGCGACGTCGCCGCGCTCGCGAATCGCAAGAATTTCGAATCGAAAGAGCTCGACCGCGTCATCATGGCTCTTTCCGAGCGCGCTATCCATTTCTTATCGCTGTTCAACGCTCCCGACGGCCGCACCGGCTTCCGCGCCCAGGAAGCGTTCCTCATCAAGCACGAAGAGATCTATCGCGACGTCCTAGCCGGCCTCGAACTTATTGCATTGCATCTCGAGTTGCTGAAATCCGCGCCGGAAGAAGCGATACCCCTAGCCTTCCGCGCCCGTGAAATCGCCCGCCGTCTCCAATTCTTCATGGAGTCGAACGACCGCAAGTACGTCTACTGGATCGAGCGCCGCGGCCGCGGAACTTTTTTGCAGGCGACCCCCATCGACGTCTCCCAAATCCTCGATGAAAAACTTTTCGACGCCATCGATACCTGCGTCCTCACTTCCGCCACTCTCGCCGTAGCCGGCGGTTTCGATTTCGTCAAAGAGCGCCTGGGCCTGCGCAACGCCAGAACCCTCCTGGTTCCGAGCCACTTCGATTACTCGGAGCAGGCGTTACTCTACGTCCCGCAATCGCTCCCCGATCCGCGCAGCCAGGCGTTCGCCTCCGCCGCCGCGCGCGAAATCATCGAGCTTCTCTTCCTCAGCCGCGGCCGCGCCTTCGTTCTGTTCACCAGCAATCAATCCATGCGCCAGATTTACGATCGCGTCTCGCTCGAAGTCCCGTTTCAAACGCTGCTGCAAGGCACTGGCCCCCGCAGCGCCCTGCTCGAAGAATTCCGCGCGACCCCCAACGCCGTCCTCTTCGCGACCGCCTCCTTCTGGCAAGGCGTCGACGTCCCCGGCGACCAGTTAAGCTGCGTCATCATCGACAAACTCCCCTTCGCGGTCCCCAGCGACCCCATCGTCGAAGCTCGCGTAGCTGCGATCAAAGACAATGGCGGCGACGCCTTTCACTCCTATCAAGTCCCCCAAGCCGCCATCGCGTTGAAGCAAGGCTTCGGCCGCCTGATCCGCAGCCGCACCGACCGCGGCGTCCTTGCGCTGCTGGACAATCGCATCACCAAATCGCGCTACGGCCAGATTTTTTTCGACAGCCTCCCCGACTACGCCTTCACCACGAAGCGCGAAGATGTAGAAAGGTTCTTCGATCATGTATGAAGTGTCAGTAGAACAAACCTTCGCCGCCGGCCACGCCCTGCGCAACTACAAAGGCAAGTGCGAAAACGTCCACGGCCACAATTTCAAAGTGCAGGTAGTGATCGAAGGCGAAAAACTCGACGAAACCGGTCTGCTGGTAGATTTCATCGACGTGAAGAACGCGATGCGCGCGATCATCGACCGCCTGGATCACGTCTTTTTGAACGATATCGAGCCCTTCACGATAAAAAATCCCTCAGCCGAAAACATTGCCGAATATTTTTTCACTGAAATGTCGCAGTCGCTAAAAACGACGGTCCCCATCCGCATCCGCGAAGTAAAAATCTGGGAAACCGACATCCAAAGCGCGACCTACCGCGGCTAATCGAGCGCAGCGAGCAGCGCGGTAAACAGTCGGGCGCAATTTGGCGCAACCTTGCGGACCCTTGTTGGATCGATCCGCTTCAGGATCATCGGCGCGTGCTTCGTTTTGTGATACTCGCCCGCCTTACACCCCTTCGTCGCTTGCTTGAGGCACGCCAGTACGTCAGCTTTCGGGATCTCCTCAATCTTGCGATTCGCCTTCAGCGCGGCCTTCTTGAATCCGTCCCCGTAATATCCTTCGAGTCTCTCCGGATCGGCGAGGAACCATGTTTCCATCACCTGAACCATCCAGAATTTTGAGTCATGATTCTCCGAAGGAAGCGGACCCTCGCTGTCCCGAACCAACACATTCCACGACCCTGGATGAGCCCGAACGGCAATCTGGTAGTCCTTTTCCGGAGTCCCGCCAGTGGCGATCAGTTCGACTCGAACGCGTCTTGCCCGTGCCTTGTCGATTATGTCCGCGAGAAATACGTGAAACCCTTCGCGGAGCTTTTTGTCTCCTTCAAAGTAGATGCGGATCTCGGCTACCACCGATTTCCGCCGATCTCGCCCTTCTGCCACAACTCGCCAAGCGAATACCGCTCCAGCCACCTCTCGAGATCCGCGCTCTTGAGCCTCTTGAACTGCGTGAACCCGTCAAAGTCGCGCTCACAGACTACCACGGACTCCGGACGATCAGAGAGGGCATCAATTAAAGCTGGCGAATGCGTCGTCACGATTAATTGAGTTCGCTGGGATGCTTGGACCAGCAGTTCCGCGATCATCCGGATCGCATCGGGATGCAAACCAATCTCCGGCTCCTCAATACACGCTAGCGGCGGCGGCTCGGGATCTAACAAAACCACGAGTAGGCAGAGCACTCGCAGCGTGCCATCAGAAAGGGCGACCGCCGACACCGCGTTCCTAGCGCCAAGTCCTTTCTCCCGTACGAATGTCTGAGTGATAGCACCAGCGCTATACGCGTAGGCCTCGGTGAAGCCCTCATAGAAACGATGAAGGTAATCGTTGATCTTGACGGACTCGCCAAGATGACGCATTTTGTCCAAGAGTCCGGCGAGGTTGCCACCATCCTCGGAGAGGTAGCCCTTGAAGGCACTGGCAGAGCTGCCGTTTCGAGTTGGCGTCCCCGGTCCGGTCTGGAATTCGCGATAAAGCCGAATCGCTTCCAGGCGCTGCGCCAGAGGCCAGATTTTCTCCTCGCGTGGAGAGCGAAAGATCTCAAGGACAGAAGCAGCCTGCGGCAGGTTGGGCAGGAAATCATCTTTACTAACGAGTGGGCCAAACGGATTCAGTCTCGATCCAGCGCGGCTGAATGCACCCTTCAGCACTTCTCGCGGAATCTCAAAGTCTTGGCCAATGGCGCGCAGACAGATCTCGTAATCGGGGTCGGCTTCATGCTCGGTATCGGATTTGCTGCCACTCGCGTTCCAGATCGCAATCGACGCAATACCTTCGGTACGCTTATTGACCCAATCCCGAATGCCGCCGCCCTCCGCAATCGTTGTTCCGATGCCTTTCGGTAGGGACCTCAGAAGGTGTATGGATCGAATGAGGTTCGACTTGCCCGAAGCGTTCGCGCCGATGAGCACGTTCAGCGGCAGCAGTTCAAGATTCGCCTGGCTGAACGAAAGGAGGTTCTCTAGCCTGATCCTATTCAGCAGCATCGTCTGAGGATTATTCTAGTGCAGTTCTCAGACGGACTTCACTAAGCGTGAGTCGAAAGCGTTACTTCCCATGCAAGAAGTGTCCTTCTGCGCGTAATCCGTCGGAAAACGCGCCGCGCGCGATGCACTCCAGCGGTTCGACGACAGCATCTACTCGCCCGGGATCTTTCGCGCCGCTTTTCGCTTGATGAAATCCAGAGCGCGGCCTACCGGGCATAACGATCGTCCTAAGCTACGCGAGGGCCGCCTTCTCCGCCCGCCGCCCCGCGAGCAGCACCCCGATCCAGCAGCTCACCGGCCACGTCAGCAGCCACGACAGCCAATACCAGTGCGGCCAGCCCTTGCTCCAGTTGGGAATGATCGACACGATCCCCATCACTTCCCCCAGTATGAAAAACCACAACACGTGCCGAGAAGTCGGCTGCGGGGCGAATCGCGCGCACAGCCACGCACACAGGATCGAGACGACGACGAACATTCCCGTGCTCGCCGCAAGGGCTGCGTCCGAGGGAATGCGCCCCGCTACATAATCGCCGGGGAACATGCGCGAGAGCAGCGGGTCGGTTCCGATCACAAGCAGAATGGACAGCACATAGCTGCCCACCACGACGCCGATCGACTTCAACATGACTCCACCTCCGTTTGACGAGTACCGGCTATCATAGCCGATTCGAAAGCGAGGTGGCGCGAGGCTATCTTCCGAAGAACGTGGCGTTCTTCTGCGCGTAATCCGCCCACTTCTCCGGCAGATCGTCCAGCGCAAAAATCGCCGACACCGGGCATACCGGAACGCACGCGCCGCAGTCGATGCACTCCACCGGGTCGATGAACAGCATGTCTTCGGTCGGGAATTTTTCCGCGTCTTTTTTCGGATGGATGCAGTCCACCGGGCAGGCGTCCACGCACGCCGTGTCCTTCACTCCAACGCAAGGTTCCGCGATTACATAAGCCATAAAAGAGTCTCACTTGTTGCCTGGACCGCTGATGGCAGGGGGTGAAACTCCCATTTAACCACACCCCAATCCCCACGCCCAACTGCCTACTACCGGTTTCTGGTAGGGACGGGCGGATTCGAACCGCCGACCTGTCGCTTAGGAGGCGACCGCTCTATCCATCTGAGCTACGTCCCCAGCTTTTACCCTCAATTGTAGCCCATCGCTTCAATCCCTTTTTCCCAATGTCCCGCCGATAATGCATCCCCTCGAAATGAATCCGGCTCACCGCCGCATAGCTGTTGCGGATCGCCGCCGCCAGATCCGCGCCCGATGCCGTCACTCCCAGCACGCGCCCTCCCGCTGTTTCAAGTCCGCGCGGCCCCACTCGCGTCCCTGCCTGAAAAACCTGCGCTCCGCAATTTTCGATTCCTTCAATGGGGTCGCCACTCCGCACCGTCCCCGGATATCCCGCCGCGGCGAGCACCACGCATACCGAAGGATCGCGTTTAAAGCGCAGCTCCGCTCCGCGCAGCGATCCGGTAGCCGCGCGCATCAGGATCTCCGCGAACTCGCAGTCCAGCCGATGCATCAGCGGCTGCGTCTCCGGATCGCCCAGCCGCACATTGAACTCCAGCACCTTGGGACCCTCCGCCGTCATCATCAGCCCGGCGTAAAGAAACCCGGTGAACCCGGTCGCGCGGATCACCGGCGCAATGATCGTCTCCATCACGCGTCCCGCATCAGCGCTCGACAGAATCCGCCCATCCGAATAAGCGCCCATCCCACCAGTATTCGGCCCGGTGTCGTCATCGCCCGCCGCCTTGTGATCCTGCGTGGCGTCGAACGCAACGAAATCGCGTGCATCGCTCAGCACAATGAAGCTCACTTCTTCCCCACGCAGAAATTCCTCGATCACCAGCCGCGGCCCCAGCCGCTCAATCGCGCTTTCCGCCTCACCGCGATCCCGCGCGATCACGACTCCCTTCCCAGCCGCGAGCCCATCGGCCTTAATGACCACGGGATATTCGAAATTCGTCAGCGAATCGACGGCGTCCTGGCAGCTTTCGGCTCGAATGAAGCGGCCCGTAGGAATCGCCAGCCGCTGCATGAGCTCCTTCGCGTGAATCTTGCTCGCTTCAAGCTGCGCCTGCTCGCGACTCGGGCCCACAATCGCCAGCCCGCGGGCGCGGTACTGGTCGACGATCCCCTCCGCCAGCGGAGCCTCCGGTCCGACGACGGTGAGATCCGCGTCTACGTCCTGCCTGATTTCGGCGACCTGCGCGATTCCCGGATTGCCGGGCCAGGCGAAAATCTTGTGGCCTTCTTTCGCGAGCCGCCACGCGATCGCGTGTTCGCGCCCGCCGCTGCCGATGACGAGGATCTTCAAGGTGCGCTAGCCTGGGGCCTCCCGAGACTGGCATCATAGCATTTAGATGCAAACGCGTTATCAGGTCGTCGTGGTCGGCGCCGGCCACGCCGGATGTGAAGCCGCGCGCGCCTGCGCTCGACTGGGTCTGAAGACCGCGATGGTCACCATGAACCTCGATCTGATCGCGCAAATGTCGTGCAATCCCGCGGTCGGAGGTATCGCCAAAGGCCACCTGGTTCGTGAGATCGACGCGCTCGGCGGAATCATGGGCGAGCTGACGGACGCAGTCGGCATCCAGTTCCGGCTCCTGAATACCAGCCGGGGCCCGGCGGTGTGGTCGCCTCGCGCGCAGTGCGACAAGAAGCAATACCGGCTGAAGATGCGCGAAATCCTAGAAAAAGAGGCGAATATCCGCATTCTCCAGGCCGAGGTCGCCGAGTTGTCTATCTCCAGCGGCCGGGTTCGCGGCGTCGTCCTGCGCGACGGCAGAACCATTGAAAGCGATGCCGTCGTAGTCACAACCGGAACCTTCCTAAATGGTCTCGCGCATGTCGGGGAGCAAAGGTACAGCTGCGGCCGAAGCGGCGAAGCGCCATCGAACCTTCTGGGCGATCAACTCCGGACCCTCGGTCTGCAATGGAAGCGTCTGAAAACCGGAACTCCACCTCGTCTGGATGCCCGAACCATCGATTGGAGCCAGTTTGAACCCCAAACAGGCGACCCCGAGCCGACTACATTTTCGTTTTTGACGCATCGCATTGAGCGCGAGCAAGTTCATTGTTTCATTACATATACGAATGAAACTACGCATCAGATCTTGCGAGAGAGCATCCCGCGCTCGCCGCTCTATAGCGGCCAAATCGAAGGGATCGGTCCGCGATACTGCCCTTCAATTGAGGACAAGATTGTCAAGTTCCCGGACAAATCCCGGCATCAGATTTTTCTGGAACCTGAGGGTCTCGATACCAATGAAATTTATGTAAACGGCATGTCCACCAGCATGCCGATCGACGTGCAGACCCGCATGATTGCATCAATCCCGGGCCTGGAGGCCGCGGAGATGATCCGTCCAGGCTATGCGATCGAATACGACGCGATCGATCCGCGCGAGCTTTCGCAATCGTTAGAAGTTCGTTCCATCCGCGGTTTGTTCCTGGCAGGCCAGATCAACGGAACCTCGGGATACGAGGAGGCCGCATGCCAGGGCCTGATGGCCGGATTGAACGCAGCGTGCCAGATCGGTAGTGCTGATCCGATCATCATCAGCCGAACCGAAGGTTACACGGGCATTCTGATCAGTGACCTGGTCGGAAAGGGAGCGGATGAGCCGTACCGGATGTTCACTTCGAGAGCCGAGTTTCGGCTCCATCTGCGCATCGATAATGCCGATGAGCGGCTCACTCCTCTTGCGCGCCGGGTCGGTCTGGCAGGTGAGGAGCGCTGGGCGCTTTATCGCAAGAAACAGGAGCAAAAGAGGCGCGTGCTGGAGTGGCTGACTCGCAATCGCGCACCGGTTGAAGATGCCGGCACCGCATCTGTCTGGTTGAAGCGGCCGGAAGCATCGATTTCGGCCCTTCGGCCGCAGCTTGTCACCGAGTTGGGCGAGGAGCCGGTTCACGGTCTTCTGCAGACGATCGAGACCGAGGTCAAGTATGCTGGCTACATCTCGCAGCAGGAACGGCAGGTGAAGCGCCTCCGTGATTCCGAGGAGCGCGGGATTCCCCAGGATTTCTGCTATGCCGATATTCCAGGCCTTTCGCGCGAGGTCCGCGAGAGTCTGGAGCGTGTCCGACCGGAGAGCTTGGGGCAGGCCGCCAGAGTTTCCGGCGTCACCCCCGCCGCAATAGCGGTTCTCGACGTCTATCTGAGCCTGCGCCGGTGAATGTTCCGGGACCTCCTAGCCGCGGCATGGGCGGATTATGGCAATCTGTCCGAGGCGCAGCTCGCCGCGCTGGAGAGCCATTACCGACTCATGCTGCGCTGGAATTACAGAATCAACTTAACGCGATCTTCGAGTCTGTTGGAGATGGTCCAACTGCACTATTGCGAATCGATGTTTCTTGGGTTACTGCTTCCTCGGGGCCAGCTGAAGATCCTGGATTTTGGTTCCGGGGCGGGCTTTCCGGGCATACCTCTGGCGATTGTTCGCCCTGAGTGCACTGTCGTACTCGCGGAAGCTAATCGGCGTAAAGCTGTGTTCTTGCGTGAGGCCTCCCGCGGAATTCCGAACGTTTCCGTGACCTCTGACCGCCAGGAAATGGGGCAGCAGTCTTATGACTGGGTGGTGTCTCGGGCGGTTGCGCCGAATGAAGTACTCAAGAGCAGGCTTGCGCCTCGATTTGCGATTCTAACCAGTTTGCGAAGTCTCGAAGGCCTTCCGAAGCCAGTTGAATTGACTCCGATTCCCTGGGGTGCCCAAAGAGTCATCGCGATGTTCCACGTGGAACATTCCCCGTGTTAACATTCCAAAGACGTGGGAAAGATTATCGCGATCACGAATCAGAAGGGCGGAGTTGGCAAAACGACGACGGCCATCAACCTCGGCGCATCCCTTGCGGCCAACGATCTTCGCGTTCTTCTCGTGGATGCTGACCCTCAAGGGAACTCAACTACCGGGCTTGGAATCGAAAAAAACCCTGAGAAATTAACGTTCTACGATGCACTCTTACATGGGGTACCATTGGCCGACGCGATTATCCGATCCGACTGCGACGGGCTTGATATCATTCCCGCTGATAAGAATCTCGTTGCGGCCAACCTGGACATGGTTGACTTGTCTGACCGGGAATTCCGGCTGCGTCGCATTCTCGAACCGATTCGGGGCGAATACGCGTACATCCTTATCGACTGTCCACCGGCGTTGGATCTGCTGACCCTGAACGCCCTGGTTGCCGCAGATTCCGTCCTGATTCCGATTCAATGCGAGTTCTTTGCTCTGGAAGGGATTTCTCAGCTCATAGATACGCTGGATCGAGTTCGCGAGAGCTTTAGCCACCCTATTGCGATTGAGGGTATTCTGCTTACGATGTACGACGACCGAACCAACCTGACCCGGCAGGTTGCGGACGATCTGAAGGAATTTTTCTCCGACCAGGTTTTCTCCACGGTGATTCCGCGGAGCATTCGCCTCGCCGAGGCGCCGAGTTATGGGAAGCCGATCCTGATGTACGACCCGCGGTCCCGCGGGGCGGAGAGCTACATCAAGCTTGCGAAGGAGATCCTCGAAAATGAGCACCGCAAACGACAAGCATCGCAAAGCGCTCGGTAAGGGCCTGTCTTCATTGATTCCGGCTAAGCCTGCGCCAGCCGGGGCACCGAATGAGAGGGCGAGCAGACTGCCGATCGAGGTCATTGAGCCCAACCCGATGCAGCCCCGCACTGTTTTCAATCCGGACGGCCTGGAGGAGTTGACAAATTCGATCCGCGCCAACGGGATCATCCAGCCGCTGATCGTCCGCCGGAACGGCAGCCGTTTCCAGATCGTGGCGGGAGAGCGGCGCTGGCGCGCGGCGCAAAAGGCCGGGTTGCGGGAGGTGCCTGTCGTTGTTCAGGATGTTGAGCAGGCCAAGCTTCTGGAGCTTGCTTTGATCGAGAACATTCAGCGCGAAGATCTTGGGCCGATGGAGATCGCCCACGCATTCGAGCGCCTCGCCGAAGAACTGGGGCTTTCCCAGGAGCAGATCGCGCAGCGGACGGGTAAGGATCGCGCCTCGGTGGCGAACTATCTTCGGTTGCTGAAGCTACCCCACAGAGTCCAGCTTTTGGTAGGAGCTTCGCGCCTGTCGATGGGGCACGCCAAAGTCATTCTGGGCCTCACCGACGAAGATCTCCAGGTTCAGATCGCCGAGCGGGCTGTCGCGCAGGGACTATCGGTGCGGCAGGTTGAGGCCCTGGTGCGCGAGATGACCTCGGAGCGGGCTCCCAAGAAATCGGAGAAGGCTCAAGCGGCGATCGATCCGAACGTGCGAGCG
>Ga0335077_10009883_pt1 | contig 11863 bp, 4 predicted proteins | sample Lox_Sample_31_FD_207151 | JGI IMG/M metagenome (GOLD analysis project Ga0335077, IMG submission 207151) | Soil microbial communities from Loxahatchee National Wildlife Refuge, Florida, United States - Lox_Sample_3.1 | ecosystem: Environmental > Terrestrial > Soil > Wetlands | place: USA: Florida...
CGAGCGCCGGCAGCGCCGCGAGGGCGCCGAGCAGGAGGGCGAGGCGCGACGCGCAGGCGATCATGGCGGGGGACGCGGCGATGAATTGCGGATAGGCGGACAATGCGACCGGTGCGGCGGCGGAGCGGGCCAAGATAAACGGGCGCGGGGCGGGCACAACCGGACGGCCCATTTTTCGGCCCCGGCCGCCGGAGCGCTCAGGTCCGGCGCCGGCGGCTCAGCACGAGCAGGAACGCGCCGAACACCGCGAAGACCGAGCCCCAGACGAGGTTGACGTTCTGGCCGAGCGAATGCTGCTGGTAGATCGCCGGGTCGGAGGTGAAGCCGTAAATCACCAGGATGATGCCGAGGAGGAGGAAGAGCAGGCCCATCGGGATGCGGACGTCGAGGTGCATGGGGAAATCGGTTTATGGGAGAATGGGCGGATGGGAGAATCGGGAGCAGGTGCAGGCGGTCACCAGAAGATGATGTTGAGCGCGACGGCGCCGGCGAGGACGACGACCCCGAGCACCGCCGGCCGCCCGTACCAGGGCGTGTCGTGGTCGCGGATCTTCTCGGTCAGCGAGTAGACCAGGCCGCGCAACTGGTCGTCGGTCTTGTTCGGCGCGGTGGCGAGCGAGATGAGGGCGGTGCCGAGGAAGCAGCCGGAGAAGGCGAAGATCGCCATCCAGAAGTTCTGCGCCATGGAGCTGTGGAAGACCCAGTGCGGCGCGATCCACCCGCCCTTGATCCAGGCCGTCTCGCCGACCGGGATGCTGAGCCCGTGGAAGAGCATGGCGGAGAGTGTGCCGAGGAGCAGGCCGAAGAACGCACCGTGGCCGGTGGCGCGGCGCCAGAACATGCCGAGGAGGAAGATGGCGAACAGCGGCGCGTTCACAAAGCCGAACACGAGCTGCAGCATGTCCATGATGTTGTTGTACTGCCGGGCGGCGTAGGCGCAGGCCACGCTGATGAGCAGACCCACGACGGTGGTGATCCGACCGACGGTGACGAGATGGGCGTCGCTCGCGGCCGGGTTCAGGTGCCCTTGGTAGAGGTCGTAGGTCCAGACCGTGTTGAAGGCGGTGACGTTGCCGGCCATGCCGGACATGAACGACGCCATCAGCGCCGTGAGGCCGACGCCGAGCATGCCGTTGGGGAAGTACTGCGAGAGCATCGCGGGCACCACCATGTTGTAGTTGGGCGTGCCATCGGCGGCGGGCGGCAGGGAGAAGCCGTGCCCGCCGCGCTGCAGCAGGGCGACAGCCAGCATGCCGGGAAGGATGACCAGCGCCGGAAACAGCATCTTCGGGACGGCGGCCAGGATGGGCGTGCGCCGCGCGGCGCTCATGTCCTTGGCGGCCATCGCGCGCTGGACGACGAGGAAGTCGGTGCACCAGTAGCCGAACGAGAGCACGAACCCCAGCCCCATCACCAGGCCGAACCACTCGATGCCCATGGGATTGGACTTCTCGTTGCCCATGTAGGCCCAGGAATGCGACCACGCGCCCGGCATGCCCTGCGCCGCGGAGTACCCCTGCAGCTGGTGCATGAGCCCGCTCCAGCCGCCGATGTCCTTCAGCCCGAGCAGCACCAGCGGCAGCAGGCCGAGCACGATGAGGAAGAACTGCAGCACCTCGTTGTAGATCGCGGAGGTCAGCCCGCCCGTGACGATGTAGATCAGGACGATGAGGCTGGAGACGAGGATGCAGAGGTTGTAGTCGACATGCAGGATCGAGTTCAGCAGCAGCGCCAGCGCATGCATCGAGATGCCGGAGGAGAACACGGTCATGACCGCGAAGGAGAGCGCGTTGAAGATCCGGGTTTTCTCGTCGAACCGCAGCTTCAGGTATTCGGGCACCGAGCGCGCCTTCGAGCCGTAGTAGAACGGCATCATGAACACGCCCACGAAGACCATCGCCGGGATCGCCCCCACCCAGTAGAAATGGCTCGTGGCGATGCCGTACTTCGCGCCCGAGGCGGCCATGCCGATGACCTCCTGGGCGCCGAGGTTGGCCCCGATGAAGCCCAGCGCGCACACCCAGGCCGGCAGCGAGCGGCCGGACTCGAAGAAGTCCGTGCTCGTCTTGAGGTATTTCCGCAGCACCCAGCCGATGGAGATGACGAAAAGGAAATACAGGCCGAGGATGACGTAATCGACGGCGGCGAGATGCAGGATCACTTCGCGGGCGCCACCAGCGGCCGCCGCGAGAACGGGCAAGGGCATGGAGAATCGCATGGGGGGAAGAATTCGCGAAACGCGCCAAACGCCGTAGCCGACTGGCGGAGGCTTGGAAAGACTTTTGATGCAGGCATCGCCCGGGGCCGACCAACCGTCCGCGTCCGTCCTCGCGGCATTCAGCATGCCGCGACGGGATCACGCAGTTACGCGGCGCACCGGCGTCAGGCGCGCGAAGGCTCAGGCATGACCGATCCGCACGCCGCGTCCCGCAGAAAACATCTGCCAGGTGCCGGAGCTGACGCGAAACGAAGAGCCCGGGGGCAATCCGATTTCGCGATTTTCGCCGTCGCAGCGAACTCCCGACAAGAACCACAGCCGGGCACTACATCGATATGCGACCAAGTGCTATGTTCGCACGACCAGATGCACTATTTGCTGCGTAAGACGCTATCAATGGCTGCCTTACATCAAACTGTCAGAAAACCGTCAAGTTGACCGCGTTGGAGGGCGGAGACAGACATTGAAGCGCCTCCTCCTCCGATGACCACCTCCGGAGGAGCCGATGTCGCCAGAGCCACCCCGCCACTGGCGCAAGTACCAAGCCCGAACTGTGTGACCCTACTCCGACGCGACAATCCAGCCCGCAAGCGCGAGTTCCGCCCGACGCGGCCGGCAGGATCGTGCCGACTGATCGGTATGACGGCGACCGGAAACCGCCATTGACCCGCCGCGCGGCGGCGCCGCGTGTTTTTCATTTCTTGTCCACCAACCCCATCGGTAATTCCGCAACTACCAGCAACTGCATCCGCGACCTAAGATGAAAGCGAATCCAAGCCCCAGTTATCTGCGATGGCTCACGGCGGCGCCGCTCGGCGTCCTGTTGGCTATCTCGTCCACGCTGGCCCAGCAAGCCACCCCACCCGCCGCCACCCCACCCAGCGAAGAGGTGGTGAAGATGTCGCCCTTCCAAGTCCAGGCGTCCACCCACGACGTCGGCTACTACACCGAGAACACGCTCGCCGGCAGCCGCCTGAACACCAACGTGGGCGACCTTGCGTCGTCGATCACCGTCGTCACCAAGCAGCAGTTGGTAGACACGGCGTCGATCGACATTAACGACGTGTTCATGTACGAGGCGAACACCGAGGGTGCCAACACGTACACCCCGTATTTCCTCAATCGCAGCACGGTCCGCGACACCCTCGGCGGCTTCAGCACCGACCAAGGCCCAGGCCTGGACTCGGCGTTCGCCAATCGCATCCGCGGTGTCGACGTGTCGGATGTCGCCATCAACAACTACCCGGCGAGCAACCGCATCCCGTTCGACGCCTACAACACCAACTCGGTGGAAATCAACCGCGGCCCGAATTCGCTGCTCTTCGGCACGGGCAGCCCGGCCGGCATCACGAATCAAACCACCACCGGCGCGGTCCTCGATCAGACCAAGGCCGAGGTCTCCCTCCAGGCCAGCCGTTGGGGCGGCTATCGCGGCTACTTCAACATCAACTATCCGCTCGGGGACAAGCTGGCGGTCTTTGCCGCCGTCATGTACGACCACAAGGGGTTTGAGCGGAAGCCGTCGTATGAAAACACCCGCCGCCAATACGGCGCGCTCACCTACCAGCCGTTCAAGAACACCCGGATCACGGCCTCGTTCGAGAACTACATCGACAACGCCCACCTGCCCAACGCCATCACGCCGAAGGACGCCGTGACGCCGTGGCTCCAGGCCGGCCGGCCGGTGTGGAATCCGACCACCCAGATGATCTCGTTCCTGGACAACAACACGACCTACGGGCCGTACCTCACGGCGACGAATGATGCCCGCTACCCCGCGGCCATCGCGGCCTATCCCGCCCTCAGTCAAGCGCTGCCCACCACCAGCAGGATCACCATCGGCAACACGTGGCTGAGCACGCTGTCATCCCCGCTCTACGTTCCGGGTATCCAATTCAAGTCCACGCACAGCTACATGCTCATTGACCAAGGCAATGTTCTGGGCTTCTGGCAGGGCCTGCCCTCGGGCGTCGCCAACCCGCCGTTCTCCACCGGCATCCCCGCCACCGCCAGCCGCACGCAGGCGCAATGGGTGCTGACCGCCAACCGGCCCACGTTGTCCCTGACCCCGCAGGCCCCGGTGCTGGCCAATGGCACGGCCAAGTATGCGACCTGGATCGTCCCCGGCGTGACCAACAAGGCGATCTACGACTACGATTCCGTCAACGCCTCCTCGATCAACTGGCTGGCGAAGAACGCCAAGGTCTACAACGTCGAGCTCCAGCAGCAGCTGATGACCAGCGACCGCTGGGGCAGCCTCAATCTGGAACTCGGCTGGTTCCGCGAAGAAATCCAGGAAACCGATTTCTATCCCCTGGGCCAGACCAACCAGCAGTCCACCATCTACGTCGACACGAATCAACTGATGCCGGATGGCACCCCGAATCCCTACCTCGGCAGCCCGCTGCAGTTCGATTACTCCAACGACCTGTTCCAGACCCCGGAGGTCACCAATGACATGCGGGCCCTGCTCGCCTACGAAAAGGATTTCACGAAGAACAGCGGATGGACCCGTTGGCTCGGCCGCCACCGCGTGCTCGGCCTGTGGTCGCGGCACCAGGACGATCTCTGGACCCTGCGCTACCGGCTCTCCACCGACGGCGGCGACTCGCGCTACCTGCCCAACTCGAGCACGGCGGGCTGGTCGTACTGGAACAGCGGTCTTTTCGATCACTGGTATTACATGGGCCAGGACAAGACCGGCACCGTGCAACACAGCCTGGGCTACTTCAATCCCCCCGGCTGGGGCGGCATCGGCCAGGCGAACATCAACACCTACAACTTCGCGACCAATTCATACGACTCACCGACCATCAAGTTCGACCAGAACTACAGCACCGCCGGCACCACGCCGCTGGCTGAGAAGTTCCTGCAGTCCCAGAACCTTGCCTGGCAGGGCTTCTTCCTGAACGACCGTCTGGTCGGCACCCTCGGTTGGCGCGAGGACGACTTTCACGCCCGCCAGACGAACCTGGCCAACACCACCACGTCGATGCAGTACGTGAACGGCTACGCCGTGACGTCGCTCATCTACGACATGGGCAACTGGTACTACCTGCGCGGGCGGACCAAGACCGCCGGCGTCGTGGCGCGCCCGCTGGTCTGGAAGTGGGGCACGCTGGGAGGCCACCTCAATCGTTCGGACAACTTCAACCCGCCCACCGGGGTGACCACCGACTTCTTTGGCAATCCGATCGGCAAACCGCAGGGCAAGGGCAAGGACTACGGCATCGATCTGTCCCTGTGGGACAACAAACTGGTCATGCGGGTCAACTGGTTCCAGGCCGACAACCAGAACGCCAACGCCTCCGCCGCCGCCACCGCGGTCGGCCGCGTGCAGCGCATGGACACCTCCAGCATGCGGAGTTGGGCCGAGTATGTGGTCCGTTACCGCAACGGTGACAACATCAACGCCAACTTCGGCAACAACACCGCGTATCCGCTGAGCACGACGGAGCTCACGTCGATCCAGACGTTGATGAACTGCCCCAACTATATGGCCTCCAACAACGGCTGGCCCTACAGCTTCTCCGCCACCCAGGAGGATCTCGCCCATGGCCTCGAGGCCCAGGTGATCTACAACCCGATACCCAACTGGACCATCAAGTTCGATCTGGGCAAGCAGAAGTCCACCTACGACAAGGTCGCACCCGAGCTGGACGCCTGGCTCGCGCAGCGCATGGCCGTCTGGACGACGGCGGTCGCCACGGACATCCCCAACGAACTGGAGATCACCAAAGGCGCCGCGGGCAGTGGCACGACCCCCGTGCTGCTGGCGAACTTCTGGAACGGCTACGGATTCAACGCCGATGCGCTGCAATCCAACGCCTCGTCCTCCGGCTGGGTCAGCCCCCGAACCTTCTATGAAAGCGCCGTCGCCACGGAGATTGCCGTCGCCAAGGCGCTGCAGGGACAGACCGTCCCGAACGAGCGCCTGTGGAGCTGGAACCTGCTGTCCAACTACGCGTTCACCCACGGCTTCCTCCGCGGTGCCTCGATTGGCGGCGCCGTCCGTTGGTCGGACAAGGCGATCGCCAGCTTCATGGGCGACACAGTGCACCTTAACAGCTCGGGGCAGGTGGCCGCGCCGGACATCACCCAGCCGATCTACTCTCCCGCGGAGACGCACTATGACCTGTGGGTTGCCTACACCCGCAAGTTCCCGAAGCTGCTCGGCGATAAAGTTCAGGTGCGGTTTCAGTTCAACGTCCGCGACCTGACCGAAAACGGCGGCCTTCAGGCCATCGCCTTCAACTTCGATGGTTCGCCGGCCGCTTGGCGCATCAAGGACCCGCGGCAGTTCTTCTTCACGACGACCTTCGACTATTGATCGTCTTCCTTCGCGCCTGCGATCCAGCTTCTGCAGGCTCTGAAGCCAAAACCCCCGCCTTCCCGGCGGGGGTTTTTTTGCGTCGGGTTCCGAGCGGCGTTCTGGCTGACCCGGGCCGGAATCTGATGCGAGGCGCCGGGGAAGCCCTCCCCCAAACCTGCCGGGCGACCATACCCGGGGTGTGATCATGAGCCGCCTCAGATTTCCCCTTGATCTGACAGTCAGCTTTTTTCGGTCCCAAAAAAGCTTTTAACGGTTTTTTCGGAAGATAAGGTGTCTCGCTCAAGAAAGACGCCAAAATACCTCATTTCGGCGCCGAAACGCTCTTAGCGGCCATGCTGATCCTTCCCCAACAGCATCCCTCGTTCCCGCCAGTCTGTCAGGCAAACCCGCAACCGTGACAGCCCCGCCCCCAGCGGGGCTGTGAACCAACCAAGAGTCAGCGCCAGATTCCTACCCCTGCATCGAATCTCCAGCCGCTCCGACCCCGCACCGCCTGAACCATCGCATTAGGTTCCGCGCGGCGCCTCGAAGCGACCGGGGCGACAACCACCGCTTACCTGTCGCCACACCGTTTCCGCCCGTCTTTTTAACCCGTTTCAACCTGACCCCATCACCGAACCGCAACTACCTCCCAGACCTAAGATGAAAGCCAATCAAAGCCCCATTCAGCTGCGACGGCTCGCGTGGGCCCCTGCCTGCGCCCTCCTCACCGTCTCGTCCCTGTTGGCCCAGCAAACCACCAACCCACCCGCCGCTGCCCCGACCGGCGACCAGACGACCACCGCGAGCGCCACCGCTCCGGCGCCCGCCCCGAAAGAAGAGGTGGTGGAGATGTCGCCCTTCCAGGTGCAGGCGTCGACCCACGATGTCGGCTATTACGCCGAAAACACGCTCGCGGGCAGCCGCCTGAACACAAACGTGGGCGACCTCGCCTCCTCGATCACCGTCGTCACCAAGCAGCAGCTGACGGACACGGCCGCCGTGGACATCAACGACGTGTTCATGTACGAGGCCAACACCGAGGGCGCCAACACCTACACGCCGTATTTCCTCAACCGGTCGACCGTCCGCGACACCATCGGCGGTTTCAGCACCGATACCGGCCCGGGGCTGGATGCGGCCTTTGCCACCCGTATCCGCGGCCTCGATGTGTCCGACGTCGCCATCAACAACTACCCGGCGAGCAACCGCATCCCGTTCGACACCTACAACACCAACACGATTGAGATCAACCGCGGGCCGAATTCGCTGCTCTTCGGTACCGGCAGCTCGGCCGGCATCACCAACCAGTCCACCGCCGGCGCCGTGCTCGGCCAGACCAAGACCGAGGTCTCGCTCCAAGCCAGCCGCTGGGGCGGCTACCGCGGATTCATCAATACCAACCAGCCCCTCGGGGACAAACTGGCGATCTACGTCGCCGCCCTCTACGACCACAAGGGATTCGAGCGGAAGCCCTCTCAGGACGACATCCGCCGCCAGTACGGCGCCCTGACCTACCAGCCGTTCAAGGGCACGCGCCTCACGGCCTCGTTCGAGAATTTCGACGAAAAGAGCCATCTCCCGAATTACATCACGCCGAAGGACGGCGTCACCCCGTGGATCCAGGCCGGCCGGCCGGAGTGGAATCCGATCACACAGATGATCACCCTGATGGACGGCGGCAAGACCTACGGGCCGTACCTCACCGCGACGAATGACGCCCGCTATCCCGCCGTCATCGCGGCCTATCCCGCCCTCAGTCAGGCGCTGCCCACCGCCACCCGCATTTCGATCGGCAGCACGTGGCTCAGCACGCCCAGTTCCCCGTTCTACGTGCCCGGCATCGCCTTCCACGGGCACAATTACATGATCATCAACCAGGGGTCGGTGCTAGGCTTCTGGGAGAATTCGCCCTCCACGTTCGCCAATCCGCCGTTTCCGACTGGCATCCCCGGCACCGGCAGCCGGACCCAAGCCCAGTGGGTGCTCACGGCCAACCGGCCGACCCTGTCGTCGACCGCCGCCGTCCCGCTCCTGCCCAACGGCACGGCCAAGTACGCCACGTGGATCCTCCCCGGCATCACCGACAAGTCGCTCTACGACTGGTCCTCGGTCAACGCCTCCTCCGTCAATTGGGCGATGAAGGGCGCCAAGACCTATAACGTCGAACTCCAGCAGGAGATCCTGAACAGCGATCGCTGGGGCAGCCTGAACCTCGACATGGGTTGGTTCCGCCAGGAAATCCAGGAGACCGATTTCTATCCTTTGGGCCAGGCCAACCAGGTCTCCACCATCTACGTCGACACGAACCAGCTGCTGCAGGACGGCACCGCGAATCCCTATGCCGGCAGCCCGATGGAGCTCGACTACTCGAACGACCTCTTCCGGACGCCGGAAATCAACAGCGACTGGCGGGTCATGCTCGCCTACGAAAAGGACTTCACCAAGGACTCGGGCTGGACCCGCTGGCTCGGCCGGCACCGGATTATGGGCCTGTGGTCGCATCAGGAGGACGATCTCTGGAACCTCCGCTACCGTCTTTCGACCGACGGCGGCGACACCCGTTACCTGCCGAATTCCTCCGTTGCCGGGTGGTCCTACTGGAACAGCGGCCTGTTCGAGCACTGGTACTACCTGGGCCAGAACCAGACGGGCACGGTGCAGCAGTCGCCCGGCTACTTCAACCCTCCCGGCTACGGCGGCATCGGACAGGCGAACGTGAGCACGTACAACTTCGTGACGAACGCGTACGACCAGGCCGGCATCAAGTTCGACCAGAACTACAGCTTTGCCGGCTCCACGCCGCTGGCCCAGAAGTTCCTCGAGTCGCAGAACCTCGGCTGGCAGGGTTACTTCCTGAAAGACCGCATCATCGGCACGCTCGGCTGGCGGCAGGACGAATTCCACGCCCGGCAGACGAACCTGGCCAACGCGAGCGCCTCGCAGCAGTACCCCGGCGGCTATGCCGACACGTCGATGATCTATGACATGGGCAATTGGTACGCCCTGACCGGCCGGACCAAGACCGCCGGTGTCGTCGTGTGGCCGCTCCAAACGCGGTGGGGCAGGCTCGGCCTGCACTACAACCGGTCCGATAACTTCAATCCTCCCACGGGGGTCACCACCGACTTCTTCGGCAATCCGATCGGCAAACCCCAGGGCACGGGGAAGGACTACGGCATCGACCTCTCGCTCTTCAACAACAAGCTCGTCGCGCGCATCAACTGGTACCAGGCCGACAACCAGAACGCTCCGGCCACCGCCGCGGGCACCGCCGTCGGCCGCGTGCAGCGCATGGACACCTCCAGCATGCGCAGCTGGGCCGAGTATGTGGTGCGCATCCGCAATGGCGACAACATCAACGCCAACTTCGGCAACAACACCGCCAACCCGCTGAGCACAGCCGAGCTCAACGCGATCCAGACGTTGATGAATGCCCCGAACTACAATGCCACCATCAACGGCTGGCCGTACACCTTCTCCGCCACCCAGGAGGACATCTCCAAGGGCCTCGAAGCGCAGGTGATCTACAATCCGGTGCCGAACTGGACCATGAAGCTCACGGTGGGCAAGCAGAAGTCCACCTACGACAAGGTGGCGCCCGAACTCGATGCCTGGCTCGCCCAGCGCCAGGCGGTCTGGACCTCCGCCGTCGCCACGGACCTCCCCAACGAACTGGAGATCACCAAGGGCGCGGCGGGCACCGGCACGACTCCGGTGCTGCTCTCGAACTTCTGGAACGGCTACGGCTTCAACGCCGATGCGCTCCTCTCCAACGCCTCGTCCTCGGGCTGGGTCAGCCCGGCCACAGTCTATGAAAGCGCGGTGGCCACTGAAATCGCCGTGGCCAAGGCGCTCCAGGGCCAGGTGGTCCCGAACGAGCACCTGTGGAGCTGGAACGCCATCACCAACTACGCCTTCACCCACGGCCGGCTGCGCGGCTTCTCGGTCGGCGGCGCGGTGCGTTGGCAGGACCGGGCGATCGCCGGCTACATGGGCGACACGGTCCATCTCAACAGCTCCGGCCAGGTCGCGGCGCCCGACATCACGCAGCCGATCTACACGCCCGCGGAAACCCATTACGATTTGTGGGCCGCCTACACGACCAAGATCCCGCGGATCTTGGGCGACAAGGTGCAGGTCCGGTTCCAGCTCAACATCCGTGACGCCGGTGAAAGCGGCGGCCTCCAGGCCGTGGCCTTCAACTTCGACGGAACCCCCGCCGCCTGGCGCATCAAGGATCCCCGCCAGATCTACTTCACCAGCACCTTCGACTTCTGAGCTGGGCTCTGCCTGGCTCTTGGCGGCGTGTTATCCGCCGTCGAACCCGCTCCCCCGCCTTATCGCGGGGGAGCACTTTTTTCCGGGCCCGGCGGCGGCCTCGGCCCCCAAAACGGTTGCCTCCCTTCGCGGCCCGGGCCTTGATGCTGCCATCCCTGCCCGCTGACCGCATGCCGGCCCCCAACGCCAGTTCCGCATCGTCACGTGAGGCCGGGCCTCCGCGGGCGCCGGCGCCCGCCCGCCCGGCGGCCCCGGCCGGCCGGAGCTTCCTCTGGGCGGGCGCCAGCCTCCTCGTGCTCGCCACGCTCGCCGCCTGGTCCAACAGCCTGGCGGGCCCGTTCGTGTTCGACGACAACCCCGCGATCATCGACAACCCCACCATCCGGCACCTCTGGCCGCCCGGACCGGTGCTTTCGCCCGCGGGCGAGGGCGGCACCGTGGGCGGCCGGCCGGCCGTCAACCTCACCCTGGCGCTCAATCACGCGCTCGGCGGCACGCACGTCGCCGGCTACCATGCCCTCAATCTGCTGATCCACGTCCTCGCCGGCCTGACCCTCTTCGGCCTCGCGCGCCGGACCCTGCTCCGCCGCCCGCCCGGCCGCGACCCGATCGTGCCGGCGCCGACAGACGCCGCGCTGCTCGGCCTCGCAATCGCCCTGCTCTGGACCCTGCATCCGCTGCAGACCGAGGCGGTGACCTATGTCATCCAGCGCGCCGAGTCCCTGATGGGACTCTTCTACCTCGTCACGCTCTACGGGTTCGTCCGCGGGCTCGACTCGCGCCGGCCGCGGGGGTGGCTGGCGGTCTCGTGGCTCGCCTGCCTGCTGGGCATGGCCACCAAGGAGGTCATGGCTTCCGCGCCCCTGCTCGTGCTGCTCTACGACCGCACCTTCGCCGCCGGCAGCTTTCGCGAAGCCTGGCGCCGCCGCCGCGGGTACTACGCCGCCCTGGCCGCCACCTGGCTGCTGCTGGCCTTCCTCGTGGTGCGCACCGAGAATCGCGGCGGGTCGGCCGGCTTCGAGACCAGCGTGGCGTGGTGGGCCTATGCGCTG
>Ga0335077_10009884_pt1 | contig 11862 bp, 7 predicted proteins | sample Lox_Sample_31_FD_207151 | JGI IMG/M metagenome (GOLD analysis project Ga0335077, IMG submission 207151) | Soil microbial communities from Loxahatchee National Wildlife Refuge, Florida, United States - Lox_Sample_3.1 | ecosystem: Environmental > Terrestrial > Soil > Wetlands | place: USA: Florida...
TTTCTGAATCATTCCGACCAGGTTGAGGAGTATTTAATCCGCCAACGGCGGCAGGCGGACGCGCTGCAACAACGGATTTCAGCCGATCCCCTCCAGCAACAGGGCCTCGCCCGCATGCGGGAGCGCATCCGGCAGCGGCAAGCTCCCAAGCAGGAACCAACTTCCTGATGCTTCGCCTGCTCATCGATCAGGACTTTGACCATGATATTCTGCGCGGCCTGCGGCTGCGCGTATCGGAGTTGAATGCCGTAACCGCTCGCGAAGCTGGCCTTGACAGGAAGTCAGACCCGGAAGTGCTTGCCTGGGCGGCAGAGCAACGGCGAATCGTGGCCACCCATGACCGCAACACGATGACTCGCTTCGCGTATGATCGCGTCCGAGAGGGCCGGGCGATGCCTGTTCAACGGTGTCGCTCCCGACAGAGATGGGAAGATTATGTTCGTATCGCTGCCGCGCCCCGGAGCCCGGATAAGAATGCCAAGATTTGCGACATTGAAGTCCTCAAGACCCTTTCCAGGTAATGAATATTTGATTCAGGTTGTCTGGCAGGCTTTGAGACCGCGTTCGGCGGCCAGGCGGACCAACTCGGAGGGATTGCTCTTCAGCAGCCGTTCGTAAGTGCCTTTGGCTTCCTTCGCATGGCCGGTAGCAAGTAATTTCTCGGCGCACGCTATGGAGGCATCGGCAAACACGGCGGCCAGCGCGGGCCGGGGCTTGGCTGAAGCCAGAGCCTTGTTCGCATCCACGGAGGCGATGCGGCCGAGCGCGATGGCGGCGGCGCGAGCGACGGCCTCGTCGGAGTCCTGCAACAGCGGACGCAGCAGGCTGACCCCCTGACCGCGAGCGCCGAGGGAGGAGATGACGCCGATCTTGAGTTGGCCGTTTAGCTTGCGGAGTTGGTGTTCCAGGGCCTGGCCGGCCTGAGCGTCCGGGATACGTTCCAAGGCATAGCGGGCCATATGTGACATGTCCGGATCGGGCAGCAGCGCTTCCAGGGCCGGCACAGACGCGGCCGTGCCGATCGTGCGCAATTGTCGGCAGACATAGTCCCGGGCGTCGCGCGGCGCGCTGCTCTGCAGCACGGCCAGCAGTTGGGACTCCAGGGCCTTGCGGGCGCCGGGGTCATTGCGCGTAGTGACGACTGCTTCGTCAATGGGGTCGAGCACATGGCGGTCCACGCCATAGTCGTAGGTCTTGAGAGCCTCAATAGCCTGTTCTAGCATAAGTTCTTTCTTTTACGGTGGGTTCGTGGTCGGGTCGGCGAGCGTTTACAATTGCCAGGGCTGGCGCCGAGCCCGGTCGATGAACCGATTCGCTTCCGTATCCCCCGGGAACGTTTGTTTGGCGGCATCCCACCTGAGCGAGCGCTGCAGACGATAGGCAATCGTGCCGAGATGACAGACGCTCATGGTGTTGACCGCCAGCTCGATGTCGCGGAACGGCTTCTCGCGGCTCCTGACACAATAGAGGAAGTCGCCGATGATGCCGCCTTTGCCTTTGTAGGTGGGAACCGGTTTCGGCGCGCGGCTGACGCTTTCGTTGCTATCCACCTCCATATTGGCCTTGCCGGGCTTGCAGTGAGTGATCTTCATGCCGTTGGGGTAAACAAATTCGAGGTGAGCGCGCTGGCCTCCCGCTGCGGCATGATAAATGACCTCCTGCGGCTGCAATTCGCGGACGTCCACCGCGAACGTCGCGCCGCCGAAGTGGTGCGCGCCCCAGTCGGTAATCTCGCCGCCCGAGTAGTCCCAGTAGGACCGCCAGGAGTTATCCACCGTGCTGAAGTTGCCGTCGCAGCGTTTGGCATTGAAAGGAGCCCACGGAGCCGGGCCGAGCCACATGTCCCAGTCAAACCCTGCCGGCACCGGCTCAGGCGGCAGATTGCAGGCATGCGAAAGATTGTTGGTTTGGACGTTGATCGACAGCACCTGGCCGAGCTTGCCACCCCAGCACATATCCACGGTGCCGCGGTAATCCTCCAGCACGCGCTGGCTGCCCCCTGACACCACACGGCTGTAGCGCCGCGCATGCTCCACCATCAGCGGGCCTTCGCCAAGGGTCAGCGTCTCCGGCTTCTGGCAGAACACGTCCTTGCCGCGCCGGCAGGCCTCCGTCACGATGATCGTGTGCCAATGGTCCGGCGTGGCAACGTGCACCGCGTCGATATCGTCGCGCGCCAGCAGTTCGCGGAAATCATTGTAGGCGGCGCAGTCCTTGCTCTTGTAGCGCTCGTCCACCTGGGCCTTTTTCCCATCGCGGACATTCTTGCGGACATCGCACACCGCCAAATACTGCACGTCCGGGCTGCCCAGGAAGCCGCCAAAGTCCCCGCCTCCCTGGTTGCCGAGGCCGATCCCTCCCACGCGGATGCGCGCGCTCGGTGCGACGGCGCCGTCCCGGCCCAGGGCGCTCGCCGGGATGAAAGTGGGTAGAGCCAGGGCGGTCGAGGCCAATCCGGCCGCCTTAATGAACTCACGCCGGGTGGTTCTTAGCGGAGTGGGAAACAACTTTTTTTCGTTCATAAGCAGGCTATGTCGATGGTTAGTGCGCTTTCTGGGGGTGAATCCAATCACAAGACTGCCCCTGAAGGCAAAGAAATATTCACTTCGTAAAACTGGCCTCTGGCTTTGCCCGATAACGCTATTCGGCCTGTCCTCTGGGTAGATATCTTGATCTGCGTCAAATACGCGGCCACTTTCGGCTGTCCAAGCGCGGACGGAATGGCTTAACCTTGTCCAATGGAACAAATTCACGGGCACGAAGTTATACAAATGATGGTTCAGTCGGGCAAAGCCTTCACACGGGCCACTCTGCTCAATGATATCATCTCTGCGTTTGGGCCGGACTCGCGGTTTTTCACCTGTTCAGCCGACAATCTCACCGCGGAAGGCCTTATCGATTTCCTCGAGGCCAAAGGCAAATTCGTGCCTTGCGAGGATGGGTTCCGTACCTCCGCCGATTTGATGTGCAGCCATTAACTTGGCGGCGCCTACGGCCTTGTTCACGATCCAAGTTCAAGGAAACGGGCCGGGCGGGGGATCGCCAGGTTCCTAGCACCAAGGCCGTGTCCGCTTTGTGCTTGGCCCCGCGGCGACCTGGATGACGCGTCTGGCGAGCTTTGCGTCATCGACGACCTGCCAATCGAACATCTCCACCAGGATGAAATCCGGCGGCGATTGGTCAACATGCTAGGGTTGCGGCAGGATCTCGATGCCGTTGATTTGCGGGTTCTCGACGTTCGGAGTGAAGGTGACCTTGATAACACCGTTGGTGACTGCAACGGGGACTGTTTCCACGTAGGCTTTCAAAGGCCCGCCTGCCTTAACCCAGACATCGAAATCCTTGTACTCGTGCCCTTGCACGTTGAAGGAGAACACGCGTTCACCAGGCCCGTTGATGCCTTCGTAGGTTTCGGCGAAGTGGAGTATCACCACGTACTTTCCGTTAGGCACGGGCCAGGAGAACGAATCCATGCTGTAGCGTTCTGCCCGGTAGATGTCGGGAGTCTTGGTGTTGGCAATCTGGATGTCCGGCCTTTCTAGCGTTTGGCCGCCCTCGAAGCCCTGGTCTGCGAGCCACACATTGCCTTCGGCATCCTTAATGGGCTCGGATTTTCCGGCTTTGATGCGAACGGGCGGGACAGGCCGGGCGGCCCCGGGCGCCGGCGCGGGGGTTGGCGTGGACGCGATGGTGGTGGGCGCTGGCGCGGTCGTCGTGGGCGGCGGCGGACCGGGGTTGTTTTCTGCCTGGCTGGCAGTGGCAGCCGCAGCGGCCGAGGCACCCGAACGGTCCAACCGTGTCTTGAATTTGAAAACGTTGACCGAGAACTTCGGCAGGGTCCGGGTGAAGCTGATCCCGAGACCACTGACCTTGGTCGTGACGGGCGCGAGCTTGAGGGGGTCCTCGATGGAGTTGGTCTCCAGCGGACTGTCAGCCGCCAGCACCACGGCCTCGCCGTCGCGGCCGACGGAAGCCACGCCGGTCATGTTGACTCTCACCGGCTGCGGCGCGTCAGCGACATTGACCACCTTCAGGTACACCGTGCCCTTCGCCGTGTCGCGCGTGGCGGTGTAATAGAGGCCCGGCACCCGTCGCGGCTGCGGAGTGCCGCCGCGGCGCCCGGCGGGAGGCACCTGTTCGACTGTCGGGATGCCCTCGGCCTTAACCGGCACGATGACGTCGCCGTGGTTCTCGGCGAACAGCTTCTCGACGTAGTACGAAGGCGAACCGTAGCTGGTGAGCGCGTTGTAGCCGATGAGGTCGCTCTCCCATTGCATGGAGCGGCCGGAGCCGGTGAGCTGGCTCACGTTGACGAACAACGGCGCGAAGCATTCCAGCACCACGAGATCGGCATCGCGCTCCATGCAGCACATCCAGGCGGCGTCGCCGAGCGCGCCCGCCATGTTGGGCGTGGGCGAACCGACGCGCGTCGCCCATTCGCCGACGAAGACCTTCGTGTGGTTCGTCCGGCCGCGGGTATCATACATGTGCGACTGCGCCTCCATTTCCTGCTGGTTACGGTAGTAATGCTCGTCAATCAAGTCCGCCACGCGGCTCTTCACGGGCGTCGTGGCGATCACCTGGAGCTGCGGATACTTGGCTTTGATGGCGTCGTAGAATTGGGCGAATCGGCCGTCATAGCTGCCACTGCGGTCGAAGAAGTCCTCGTTGCCGATCTCGACGTAGTGCAGAGGGAACGACGCGCGATGGCCGTCCTTGGCCCGGCGCGCGCCCCATTTCGTGGTGGCGGCGTCGCCGGTGAGATACTCGATTTCCTCAAGCGCCTCCTGAACGTAAGGCTCGAGCCCCGGCCCGGCCTCGACGCGATCGCCGCGCAACGCGTAGCCGGCGAAGACCGCCAGCACCGGCTCCATCTTCAGGTCCTCACACCACTCAGCGTATTCCAGCAAACCCAGGCCATCGGTGGACCAGTAGCCCCAGCAACTGGCGTGGCCGGGGCGCTGCTCGACGGGGCCAATGGTCTCCTTCCAGTTGAAGCGCTGGTTAAAGAAGTTGCCCTCGACGTAATTGCCGCCCGGCAGCCGGAGGAATGCCGGCCGCAACCCCGCCAGCAATCCCATGATGTCGGGTCGGGTCCCGTTCGGGCGGTTGTGATAGGTGGGCGGAAACACCGAAACCTGCTGCAGCCAGAGGGTGCCCGGCATGGCCGTGGTGAGCTTGAACACGTTGTCCTTCGTCGGCTGCCCGCGCTGGGTCGTCAATTTCGTCTGGAACTTCTTCCATTCGCCGCCTAGCCCTGAAACCTTCGCGCTCGCGAAACTGGTCTTGCCGTCGGCACTCTCCAGGCTCACGGTCAGCGGGCCGGTGAAGCCCGGAGCCGCTTTGGCATAGAACGAAACGCGATATGTCGTCCTCGGCTTCACTGGGATACCCCAGTAACCGCCGTTGGCAACGCCTGCTGGCGATTGCTTCGAAGCGGCGGACGCGTCGAGCTTGAGGCTGACATTCAGTGCCTCGTTCAGCGGGGTATTCGTATCGAGCATCAACACCGCGCCGCCCACGGCGCGCCAGAACTTCGGTGGGTTTGAGACGGCGATTTGCACCGGATAATACTTCGCCGGGTTGTAAGCGTTGGGCTTGATGCCCGCGTTGATGGCGTCCGCCTTGAACGACCGGTTGCGGATGAGTTCACCGTAGATCCCGCCTTCGTAGGAGAAGTTGATCTCCTCGGTCATCAGCCCGTAGAACATCGGGCTGAATTTGGCGGTCGCCCGGTCAGCTTGAATTTCGAGCGTCGGCATGGCATCGGCGGCCTGAAGGTCGGGCCTGGCGGTTGCGGCCAGAACGATCCAGGCGAGTAGTGAGAGGGATCGGGTTGGAATATTCATGAGCTTTAGTTAATCACGAACAGGTCTGTGTCGCCATCTATACTTCCAGCAGACATAGGGGTGTTCCACGGCGGAAGAAGCTTGCGCCTCAAACCACGTTAACATTAATCATAGGAAGATTTATCATATGAACTTCAGCTCACGCATCCGGTTGCTCACCGCCGTCCTGCTTGCCCTCGCGGCAACGGCTCGGTGCGCCGACACGCCTACCCTCAAGGACGCCTACAAGGACCATTTCTTCGTTGGCGCTGCCATCAACCGCACCATGGCGACTGGCACCGCTGTCCGGGCCAATAACGTCAACCGGACCTCCGAACAGGTTGATAAGGACATCGCTGTCGTCAAGGAGCAGTTCAACCAGATTTCCCCGGAGAACGACCTGAAGTGGGCGCTCATTCATCCGCGAGAAGGCGCCGACGGCTACAATTTCGGGCCGGCCGATGCCTTTGTGAGCTTCGGCTTGAGCAACAACATGTATATCGTGGGGCACACACTCGTCTGGCACGGCCAGACACCCTCCTGGGTCTTCCGAGGGACCAATTTGCCGCCCGGGGTGACAAACGCTCAGCCTCCGGCACCCGCTGCCGGGACGAACGCCCTCGGAGGTGGGGGATTTGGCCGCGGGTTTGGCGGTGGTTTCGGTCGCGCCGGCTTTACCGGGCCGCGCGCGTCCCGCGAGGAATTGCTTGAGCGGATGCGCGATCATATTCACACCGTTGTCGGCCGCTACAAAGGCAAGATCAAGGCCTGGGACGTGGGAAACGAGGCCATCGCTGACGGCGGCACAAACATCCTCCGAAACTCGCTCTGGCTGGAGATCATCGGGCCGGACTTCATCGCCAAGGCCTTCCAATACGCCCACGAAGCCGACCCTGATGCGCTCCTCCGCTACAACGACTACGGGTTGGAGAATCCCGCGAAACGCCGCAAGCTCATCGCTCTGATCAAGTCGCTGCAAGAGCAACACGTCCCGGTTATGGCCATCGGCTCCCAAACCCACGTCAACGTCTCCTCGCCCAGCTTCGAGGCTGAAGACCAGGCGCTGACCGACATGGAGACACTCGGCTTGCCCATTCATATCACCGAACTCGACGTCAATAGCGCCCAGGGCGGCCAGCGCAGCAGCAGCGCGGACGTCTCCAGTAATGCCGCGACGACCCAGGGCGGCCTGGTGGACGAAGCCAATCGTAAGCAGGCCGAAGCCTACGCCGGCCTATTCCGCGCGTTCGTTAAGCATGACAAATCCGTGAAGGTGGTCACCTTCTGGGGGGTGAACGACGGGGTCTCGTGGCGAGCGAATGGTAAGCCGCTATTGTTCGACGGCAAGAACCAACCCAAGCCGGCCTTCGACGCTGTGATCCGTGCCGCCAATAGCGAGCAGACGAACCCGCGCTAGAGTTCTTGAGTTTCTGAACATGGTGCAAACAAGGATAGAGAAAACCCTGGCCGAGATGGTCGGCCCCGAGGCGGGGTCCTTTGCTCCCCAGCCTCCACTCGCGAAGGCATCCCGGCGCGGTGCACTTTGACATGGAGCCACCGGGCCGGCCAAGCAGGTGGAACACGCTGCGCGCAGCCCGCGTCTTAATGGCTTACGGGGGAATGAAGATGGGTCAGAGTCTTTCAACCTATTTAATGTATGAAACGAGCATCTGGATTGTGCCTGTTAACCGGGCTGTTGCTGCTGAGCATAAGCGCCTTCTCCCAGGATACGAACTTCTTCATCTTCCTTTGCTTTGGGCAGTCGAATAGCGAGGGCTTCCCGGGCCTTGAGGCGCAGGATAAGACGCCCGTGGACGAACGCTTTCAGGTCCTGGCAGCGGTTGATTTCCCGAGGATGGACAGGAAAAAGGGCAATTGGTATCCGGCCATTCCGCCGTTGTGCCGGCCCTCTGCCGGTCTTTGCCCGGCCGATTATTTTGGCAGGACGTTGGTCTCCAATCTCCCGCCCCACATCAAGGTGGGGATAGTCAATGTCTCCGTGGCCGGCTGCAAAATCGAGCTGTTCGATAAAGACAGCTTTCAGGCTTATGCTGCGACAGCACCAGGGTGGATGACCAACATCATCAATGCCTACGGCGGAAATCCCTACCAATACCTCGTCGATGTGGCCAAGATGGCCCAGAAGGACGGTGTCATCAAAGGAATCCTGCTGCATCAGGGAGAATCCAATACCAACGACAAGGAATGGCCCAAGAAAGTCAAAGGCATTTACGAGAACCTGATCCAAGACCTGGGTCTCAAGGCCGAAGCCGTGCCGCTGCTCGCAGGCGAAGTCGTGAACGCGGAGCAACATGGAGCTTGTGCGAGCATGAATTCCATCATCGATGACCTGCCTAAGACAATCCCCAATTCCCACGTCATTTCCTCCAAGGGTTGCACCAGCCGTCCTGACCACCTCCATTTCACTCCTGCAGGCTATCGAGAGCTGGGCAGACGGTATGCCGAGAAGATGCTCCCATTGCTGGGTTATCAGCCCAAGACGAAGACTTTCATCAACTATTTCCTCCCCACCCCGCCGCAAGGCGAGCTGGTACAGGAGACCTGGGGTGCGACCAACGTCCTCCCGCGCGACATTCGGAATGGGCTGGAAGACACCACGATTAAGAAATACTGCTACTGGGATGGGCAGATCATCAAAGCCCCCGACGGCAAGTACCACCTGTTCGCCAGCCGCTGGGACGAATCCAAGGGCCACGGCGGGTGGTTCGGCTCCGTCGCCGTCCACGCCGTTTCTGAATCCCTCATCGGGCCTTACGTGGACAAAGGCCTCTGCTGGCCCGACGACCACGGCGGCAGGGGGCACAATGTCACCGCCCTCACGCTGCCCGACGGTCGCTACGCCATCGTCATCAGCGAAACCCGCCCCTGCGAGGTCTATGTCTCCAAATCGCTCGATGGTCCCTGGGAGCACCTCGGCACCATCAAGGTCGAGGGCGACCCGAAGTGGCATGCCTCCAACGTCTCGATCATGGCTCGCCCCGATGGTAACTTCGAGTTCGTCCCCCGCGACGGCAGGATCTTCGTCAGTGACCGAGGCATCCTCGGACCCTACAAGGCGCAGGGGAATTCGGTCTTCCCTCAAGGCATCCCGAATCTCGAAGACCCCTGCATTTGGTACTCCGGCAGCCTCTACCACATCGTGGTCAATTCCTGGTCCACCCGGACCGCGTACCACCTCACCTCCTCCGATGGTATCCACGATTGGACCAACCGCGGCCTGGCCTACGACCCCCGCGAGGCAATTGTCCGCTATCCCGATGGCACCGTGAACCACTGGAACAAGGCCGAGCGCCCCTCAGTCTATCTCGAAAACGGCCATGTCGCCGCCACGACCCTGGCCGTGATTGATGTCGAAAAGGAACAGGACAAGGGCAACGATGATCATGGCAGCAAGGTCATCGTGATCCCCTTCGACGGCGCCGCCCTCGACCGCGACCTCCAGTCAGCGGCAGATGCGCCTAAGCCGTGATCCCCTGGAACGGGTTAAGTGGCGATGGGACTTTAGTAATTTCACGCGACGCCGGTTCCTCTGAAAGCGGCTGTGAACGAGGAAGCAGCCCTTCAACTCTGCCGCGATCGGACCACAAAATACGGCTGCCCTGTAAGGTGTTCACCCAGACCCGGGCACAGCGCCGCTGAGTCTGGCGCCTCCTTCAGTTCAAAGTAATACTGCATCGCGTATGGGCTCTCTGTGTAATCGGAAGGGACCTCGGCGCGCCAGAGCCGGCCATCGGATTGCATGGGCTGGTTCTGCCAGCGTTCGGCCTGGTTCACGCGACGGTAGTGCAGCCGCATGGAGGCGTAGTCCTTTTCAGCGGTGAATTCCACCGCAATGGCGCGCCCGGGCTGGAACTTGGCCGGCCGGGTATGGTGTCCGGCGATGACGGGTCTTCGTGGCCGTCCGAGGACTTCGGCGATGGCGCGGGCGGTCGGCCCGCCTGCCTGTGTTGGCTTGGGGGAATCCAGCTTCGCTTCGAGGGCGGCGATGTCGGCGTCGATATCCGCCAGGCGATCGGTCCAGTGCCCGCGCAAATGACGCGCTTCGCCTACTGTAATGTCGGCCATGTAAACGCCCGTGGTCCGGGCGGCGATGGCGGCCCATGCATCGCGCGCCGTGCGATAGGCCTTCAGGGCCTCTTCCAGTGCCGCGCGGTCGCCCGTCTGCTGGAAGATGCGGTACAGAACTCCGGCGCGGAACTTGGCGCCGAAGAAGCGGCCCAGGTCCGCCGCCACAGCGATGTCCACGGTTAGCCGGCGGTACCCGGGCCGGTCCTTCCCGGACGCCCGACTGTCGCTGCGTGCCAGCGAGGTAGTGGCCGCGGCGGCATACTGCTCGATCCACGTCGCCACCTCAATGGGCGTATACTTGCCGTTACGCTCGCCTTTGAGCAGGTCGTCGGCGAAGTCGTCGATGCGGTAGAACAACTGCGGGTCGAGCGGGCTCACGGTCCCGAATACGCGCGGTGCTGGACTATCGGTGTACGGGCCGGGGTGCGCGGCATCGATGAGTGAGTGGTTGAGGTAGAGCTCCGGCCAATACGAATTGTTGGCGGCCGAAGGCGCATGCGCGGTGGTTACCGTGGGCAGAATGCGACTCGAATTGGCGAGCGCATTCTCGAGATCCGCACCTGCCGGCCCGAACTCATGGCGCATGGCGCGGCGCCACACGTCCGGATCAGTGTCCGGTTGATAAAGCAGCCGGCCCCATAACCGAAAGCTGTAGGCGTATTTCTGCCAATCCCAGCGCGGATTCAGCGATTTGTCGGCGTAAGCGCAGCGCCCGCCCGCGATGCCGGAGCCACGCCGCCCTTTGAAGGAGAGCGGTTCCATGATCTCCACGCCGTCGCTGCCGCAAAAGGAAAACGCGCGTGAATAGGCCGCGGCGGTGAGCGGGTCGCCCCAGATCAACACGCGCTGGGTGCCTGGCCAAATGCGATGCAGCACGCCCCATTGGCGGTCCTCGCGCAACAGGTCGCCGTAGCCATAGCGCAGGAAGCTGCGCGAACCGGCGCTGAGCCGCATCAAGCCCGTCGCCTCGCTCCCGGGGCGAGGCCGCTCCTGCTCGCGGATGTCAGCCTGGTGGTATGGCATGCCGAGGTGCTCGGCCCAGAACTTGGGCGAAATCTTCACCGGCTGGCCGGAGCCCAGCGCAGCGTCGATCATGCCCTGGTCCATGCCCTTGGCGTGCATGTCGATTTCGACCTTGCGTCCGCAGGTGGCCACGCCGTCGAATACGGTCTTCCAGAATTGGTAGCTTCCCTCCTGGACTCCGCTCTCGCCGTGCACACGGAAGGTGACCCCACTGATCTTCGGGACTGCCTGGAGCAAAGCCCGCACCGCGTCGCGGCAGTAAGGTCCGTGGGTTTCGGGAGTGAGGCCTTCAACCGTGTAGTTCGCCTTCGGGCTCCGAATCCACTGGTAGCCGTGCATCCAGATGCCCAGTTGGAACTCCATGCCGCGCGCCACAGTCTGCTCACTGATGAAGCGCAGCATCTCCAGGTTGCGATCGCGCTCGGCGTCCTTTAGTTGCGGCACGCGCACGTCGTATCCGGGTACCGAAAGCAGGAACGGATAGGCGAACAGGAAATAGCCGTCGGTGACACCTGTGAGGAAATCGTAGCCGATGCCCAAAGCCAGGTTGAAGCGGTTGAAGCGCTGTGTGGCCAGCACCGAGAGGTATGCCGGCCACATCTCGCGGTCGTTGTACCACGGTTTGTCTTCGACCTCGCTCGTGAACAGGCGCGAAATGCTGCGGACGGCATTGGCCGGGCGCTCGACCACCGGCTTGGGGACAGCCAGAGCCGCCAGCGGGTCGTCGGCATGGCGCACGCGGTCGGCCAGTTCCAGGAGCGCATACATCAGACCGCGTGCATCGTGACCGCACGCCCATATGCCCTCTGTTCCCTGGCACAGCGCGAGCGCCTCCGGCACCGCTTCCGGGCGCCCTCCCGCCGCGTTGAGCGCTGTCGTGGCGCCGGGCGACGCCATTCCGGCCGCCACAACTCGCGAGTGA
>Ga0335077_10009887_pt1 | contig 11861 bp, 10 predicted proteins | sample Lox_Sample_31_FD_207151 | JGI IMG/M metagenome (GOLD analysis project Ga0335077, IMG submission 207151) | Soil microbial communities from Loxahatchee National Wildlife Refuge, Florida, United States - Lox_Sample_3.1 | ecosystem: Environmental > Terrestrial > Soil > Wetlands | place: USA...
CACTTCTCACTGCTCACTCGAACCTCTCACCTTCACCCTCGCGCATCACATCCTTCGCCCACACGTACTCGTCCTCGAACGCGCGCTCGAAGTGGAAGACGCCCTGGAAATCCTCCGGGCGGTCCTCCGGCCGGCGGATCAGCAGCCCCGCGTCGATCAGGGCGTACACGATCTCGCCGAAGTCGCCGGTCGTCCGGATGCCCCAGTGCTCCAGCACCGTGCGCGCCAGCAGGCCGTACTGCTCCAGCGCCAGCTCGCGGCAGGCGTGCGACAGCTCGCCGCCGGACACGTGGCGGCGCTCCGACAGGCGCTCCTGGTGGCGCTCGAGTGCCGCCAGCACGAAGAAGAACGCGCGCGGATGGAAGCGGCCGGCTCTCGGGCTGATGCGCGCCATCAGCTCGTCGGCGAACTCGAGCTGGCTCACCGCGCCGCCTCGGGTATCGCGCACCCGGCACCACGTCCGCGCCGCCCGGACTCCCGCGGAATCCGCCTCGCGGTCACGGCACGCTCCGCGCGGCGGGGCCCGGCGCGGCACCGCCGGCGCGCTCGCGCGCCGCCGGCCGCGCGGCCACCGCCCTCGCCGGCAGCAGCGCGGCTTCGAGCACCGCGTCGACCGTGTCCACCAGGCGGATCTCCAACTTCTTCCGGACCTCCTCGGGCACCTCGGCCACGTCGGCCGCGTTGCGCGCCGGCGCCAGCACCAGGCGGATGCCGGCCCGCTCGGCCGCTATCAACTTCTCTTTGATCCCACCGACCGGCAAGACGTGGCCGCGCAGGGTCAGCTCCCCGGTCGCCGCCACGTCGGGACGCACCGGGCGGCCGGAAGCCAGCGACGCGAGCGCCGTCGCGATCGCGACGCCCGCCGACGGCCCGTCCTTCGGCACCGCCCCCGCCGGCACGTGCAGGTGCACGTCCGCCGTCTGGAAGGTCGCGGGATCGACGCCCAGCGCCAGCGCCTTGGACCGCACCAGGCTCCACGCGGCCTCGGCCGACTCCCGCATCACGTCGCCCAGCTGGCCGGTGATGAGGATCGCGCCCTTGCCCGGCATCTTGAGCGCCTCGATGAACAGGATGTCGCCCCCGGTCGGCGTCCACGCCAGGCCGGTCATGACGCCCACCTCGGGCTCCCGGCCGGCGACCTCGGGCAGCACCTTGGGCGGCCCGAGCCGCCGTCGCACCGTGCGCGTGGTGACGCGCAGGCCCGCGGACCTCCCGTCCACCACGTCCACCACGATCTGCCGGAGCACGTGCTGGATCTCGCGCTCGAGCTGCCGCACGCCGGCCTCGCGCGTGTACTCGCCGATGACGGTCTGCAGCGCGCCGTCGGTGACGGTCACCTCCCGGCCCGCGAGCCCGGTCTCCCGCAGCTGCCGCGGCACCAGGTAGCGGCGCGCGATCTCCAGCTTCTCCCGCGGCGTGTAGCCGGGCAGCTCCAGCACCTCCATCCGGTCGATCAGGGGCGGCGGCACCGTGGCCAGGGTGTTCGCGGTCGCGATGAACATCACGTCGCGCAGGCTGAACGGGACCTCCACGTAGTGGTCCACGAACGAGTGGTTCTGCGCGGGATCGAGCACCTCGAGCAGCGCCGAGGTGGGGTCGCCGCGGAAGTCGGCGCCGAGCTTGTCCACCTCGTCCAGCATGAACACGGGATTCCGCGACCCGGCCCGCTGCAGCAGCTGGATGATGCGGCCGGGCAGGGCGCCGACGTACGTCCGGCGATGGCCGCGGATCTCCGCCTCGTCCCGCATCCCGCCCAACGCCATCCGCGCGAACCGGCGGCCCAGCGCCTCGGCGATGCTCTGGCCGACGCTGGTCTTGCCGGTGCCCGGCGGGCCGACGAAGCACAGGATGCTCCCGTGCGCTTCGGGGTTGAGGAACCGCACGGCGAGGTACTCGATGATGCGGTCCTTCACCCGCTCGAGATCGAAGTGATCGCGGTCCAGGACGGAGCGCGCGTGAGCGATGTCGAGCCGGTCTTCGGTGAGCACGCTCCACGGCAGGCCGGCCAGGACCTCGACGTAGGTGCGGCTCACCTGGTATTCGGCCGACTGCGGCGACATCCGGCCCAGCCGCTCCAGCTCGCGGCGGCCGGCCGCGAGCGCCTCCTCGGACGGCTTCGCCGCCTCCAGCTTCTTCAGCAGCTCGCCCATCTCGCCTTCGAGCCCGCCCTCGCCCAGCTCTTCCTGGATGGCCTTGAGCTGCTCGCGGAGCACGTACTCGCGCTGGTGCTCGTCCAGGCGCGACTTCACCTTCTCCGAGATCTGGGTGCCCACCTCGAGCACCTGCAGCTCCTGGCCGATCAGCGCGGACAGCCGCTCCAGCCGCGCGGCCACGTCGCCGGTGGCCAGGAGCTCCGCCTTGGCCTCCACGGCCACGTCCAGGTTGGCCGCCACGAAGTCCGCGAGCTTGCCGGCGTCGGTGATCCCCGCCAGCACCTCCTGCAGCTCGGCCGACAGGTTCGTCATCTCGATGACGCGCTCCATCTGCGTCGTCACCGAGCGCCGCAGCGCCTCCGTCTTGAGCGGATCGCCGATCGCGCTCGGGACCGGCGCGAAGCCGGCGCTCAGGCCCTCGCCGTCGGCGCGCAGGTCCACCAGCCGCACCCGCTCCAGTCCCTGGAGCAGCATCCGCAGCGAGCCGTCGCCCAGCTTCAGCAGCCGGACCACCGCCGCCAGCGTGCCCACCTCGTGGACGGCGTCCGGCGGCGCGTCCTCCACCACGCCCGGGGGCAGGTCGCTCTCGGCCGTCGAGCGCAGCACGCCCAGCAGCACGCGCTTGTGCGACTCCACCACGCGGTCGATCACCTCGACCGTGGCCGGCGAGGTCACCGCGATCGGCACCACGACGTGCGGGAAGACGACCGTCTGGGCCAGCGCGAGGACCGGCAGCCGCGCCGGCACGACGGCCTCGAGCGCGGGCGCGGCCGGGGGGAGCGTCACCGGCCCACCACGTCCACGGCGCGCGGCGGCGCGGCCGGGAGCTTGGACAGGCGGATCTCGAGGAACCCCAGCTCGTAGGTCGCGCGGAGCGAGGCGGCGTCCACCGGCCTCGGGAGCCGGAAGCTCCGCTCGAACGGGCCGACCTTCACCTCCATCGCGTGGTACTCGCGGCGGCCGCTGGCGCGCTCCTTCCGCTCGCCGCTCACCGTGAGCATCCCGGCGTCGAGCGAGACGGTGAACTCGCCCGGATCCACGCCGGCGATGTCCATCACGACGATGAAGGCGTCGTCGGTCTCGTAGATGTCGGTGGGGGGGCGCCACTTGGGCGTGGAGACGAACCCGACCGGGGACCCGCGGACGTAGTCGTTGAAATAGACTTCGAGCTCGTCGGCGTTGTGCGGCGTCACCGGCCCGGAGGGCCGGGGCGCCCGGGGACGGCGTCGCCCATCGGCCATGAGGCGAACCTACGCCCCGCCGCGGCGGTGGCGCAAGCGTCAGTCATGCGGGCGGCGCGACGAACGCTCCCGAGACCACGACGAGCGCCGCCGGCGCGGTGGCGCAAGCGTCAGTCATGCGGGCGGCGCGACGAACGCTCCCGAGACCACGACCAGCCCCGCCGGCGCGGTGGCGCCAAAGGGAACGCCGGGCGGCGCTACGGGCCGCCGGTCGCCCAGCGGCGCGCGGTCGTGCCGACATCGGACAGCGGCGGCTTCTGGCCCCCGGGCAGGCGCAGCGCGTCGTTCAGGTCGCGCAGGGCCACCACCGGGTTGTGCACCAGGGTGAAGGTGCGCCCCACCTTCCGGAAATCGTCGCCCGTCAGGGCGTACACCGGCTTGCCGTCGCGCGCCAGCACGATGCGATGGACGATGCTCAGCGAGCCGAGGTCGCGGGCCACCACCAGCACGCCGCGCAGCACGTCGTCGGTGTCGGTCACCCCGGGGCTCCGGAGGTCGAGCACCAGGGTGGTGAGGTTCACGTAGCGGTCGAAGTGCGCCACCACGCCCATGGCGGCGGTGCGCGGGTCGGTCGCCAGCGCGGCATCGACCGGGCGGCCGACCAGGAAGTGGTTGGCGCCCCACACCAGGCCCACCAGCAGCGCGATGCCGAGCACCGTGCGCCGCACGCCGCGGCGCCTCCGCCGCGAGTGCAGCTCGTCGAGCGAGGAGCGCACCACTTCCGCCGAGGAACGCGGGGCCCGTGGTCCGGGCATCGGAGCCTCCCTCCAGTCAGGATGGACGGCCGGCGCGGCCGGCTAGACCCGGCCTGCCGCCACTTCGCGCATCGGCAACCCGTACAGCGGGAACTGCTCGGCCAGCTCGAGCACCTCGTGCTTCAGCCGCGCGAGACCGGCCGGCTCGTCGCGCGACTCCACCGCCCGGTGGATCAGCGCGCCGATGGCCCGCATCTCGGCCTCGCCCATCCCCCGGGTGGTGAGCGCGGCCGTGCCGATCCGGATGCCGCTCGTGACGAACGGCGACTGCGGATCGCCCGGCACCGTGTTCTTGTTGACCGTGATGCCGGCCCGGCCCAGCGTCTCCTCGACCAGCTTGCCCGTGAGCCCGGCGGCCCGCAGGTCCACCAGCAGCAGGTGGGTGTCGGTGCCGCCCGAGACCAGGACGTAGCCGCGCTCCTGCAGCGCCTCGCCGAGCGCCCGGGCGTTGGCGACCACCCGGCGCGCATAGCCCGCGAAGCCCGGCTGCAGCGCCTCGCCCAGCGCGACCGCCTTGGCCGCGATCACGTGCATCAGCGGGCCGCCCTGGGTGGCCGGGAAGACCTGCTTGTCCACCGCCTTCGCCAGGGCGTCGGTGGTGAGGATCATCCCGCCGCGCGGCCCGCGCAGCGTCTTGTGCGTGGTCGTGGTCACGATGTCGGCGTGCGGCACCGGGGAGGGGTGCACGCCGCCCGCCACCAGGCCGGCGAAATGCGCCATGTCCACCACCAGCGTCGCGCCGACCTCCCGCGCGATGGACGCGAACGCGGCGAAGTCGATGATGCGCGGATAGGCGCTGCCGCCCGTCACGATGATCTTCGGCTTCTCGGCCCGCGCCATCGCCCGCACCTGGTCGAGGTCGATCAGCCCGTCGCTCTCCCGCACGCCGTACTGCACCGGGCGGAACAGCCGCCCGGACGCGCTCACCGGCGCCCCGTGCGTGAGGTGGCCGCCGTGCCGCAGGGCCAGCCCCATCAGCGTGTCGCCCGGGTTGGCCACCGCCAGGTACGCCGCGAAGTTCGCCTGGCTCCCGCTGTGCGGCTGCACGTTGGCGTGGGCCGCGCCGAACAGCTTCCGCGCGCGGTCGATCGCCAGCTGCTCGGCCTCGTCCACCACCTCGCAGCCGCCGTAGTAGCGCTTGCCGGGGTAGCCCTCGGCGTACTTGTTGTTGAGCGGCGACCCCATCGCGGCGAGCACCGCGGAGGAGGGGAAGTTCTCCGAGGCGATCAGCTCGAGACCCTCGGCCTGGCGCGCGGTCTCGCGCGCGAGGATGTCGGCCACCACCGGATCGGCGGCCACCAGATCGGGATGCGGCTGCCACGACGTCGGGTTCATACCCAGGTCCGCTTCAGCTTGGCCACCGCCTCGATGCGCCGCTCGGCCAAGCGGTCCGCGGCGCGATACGTGGGAATGCCCTCTTCCTTCGCCAGCTCGAACAGCCGGAGCAGCGTGTCGTAGATCTCGCCCGCCTTCCGCTTGGCGCGCTCCGCCGACCAGCCCTCCAGCTCGCTGTTCACGTTGATCAGCCCGCCCGCGTTGATGACGTAGTCGGGCGCGTACAGGATGCCGCGCTGCTCCAGCAGGTCGCCGTGCCGCTCCTCGGCCAGCTGGTTGTTGGCGCCGCCCGCCACGATCCTGACCTTGAGCTGCTTCAGCGTCGCGTCGTTGATGATCGAGCCCAGCGCGCACGGGGCGAACACGTCGGCCTGCACCCCGTAGATCTCGTCGAGCCCCACCGCCCGGGCGCGGAACTCCTCCACCACCCGCTTGACCTTCTCGGTGTCGATGTCGGTGACCACCAGGCGCGCGCCCTCCTCGTGCAGGTACCCGCACAGGTAGTACCCCACGTGCCCGCAGCCCTGCACCGCCACCGTCTTCCCGGCCAGGCTGTCGCTGCCGATCTTCACCTTCGCGCTCGCCTTGATGCCCTGGTACACGCCGTAGGCGGTCACGGGCGACGGGTCGCCGGAGCGGCCCTGCAGCCCCACCACGTGCTCGGTCTCGAGGTGGATGTAGTCCATGTCCGCCGGGCTGGTGCCCACGTCCTCCGCGGTGATGTAGCGCCCCTTCAGGGACTCGATGAACCGGCCGTGCGCGCGGAAGATCGCCTCCCGGTCCTGGGTCCCGTGGTCGGCCATCACCACCGACTTGCCGCCGCCGAGGGAGAGGCCCGCGACGGCCGCCTTGTAGGTCATCCCGCGCGACAGGCGCAGCACGTCGACGACCGCGTCGCTCTCGGACTTGTAGTGCCAGAAGCGCGTGCCCCCGAGTGCCGGCCCGAGCGTGGTGTTGTGGACGGCGATCAGGCCGCGATACCCGGAGGAAGCCTCGCGGCAGTACACCAGCTGCTCGTGATCGCTCACGGCCATCTGCTCGAAGATATCCATCGCCGTTCGGGTGCCCCGCTCAGGTGGAGGATGACAGCAGCTCGCGTGCGACGACCACGCGCTGGATCTCGGATGTGCCCTCGTAGATCTCCGTCGCCTTGGCGTCGCGCATCAGCCGCTCGACCGGATAGTCCCGCATGTACCCGTAGCCCCCGAAGACCTGCACGGCCTGGGTGGCCACCCACATCGCGGTCTCGGAGCAGTGCAGCTTCGCCATCGCCGCCCACGCGGTCACCCGCTCGCCCGCGTCGCGGCGCCGCGCCGCCTCGTGCAGCAAGCAGCGCGCCGCGGCCAGCCGCGTGGCCATGTCGGCCAGCTTGAACTGGATGGCCTCGAATTCCCGGATGGCGCGCCCGAACTGCCGGCGCTGGGCCGCGTAGCGACACGCGTGCTCCAGCGCCGAGCGCGCGATCCCGCAGGCCTGCGCCGCGATGCCCATCCGGCCGCTGTCCAGCGCCTCGAGCGCGTACACGAATCCGGCGCCGGCCTCGCCCAGCAGATGGTCCCCGCCGAGGACCAGGTCCTGGAAGTACACCGCGGTGGTGTTCGAGGCCCGCAGGCCCATCTTGTCCTCGGCCTTGCCGACCACGTAGCCCGGCGCGTCGGTCGGGACGATGAAGCAGCCGATGCCGCGGGCGCCCCGTCCCTCGCCACCGTCGGTCCTCGCCATCGCGAACACGAGGTCCGCGGTCCCGCCGTTGCTGACCCACGCCTTGGCGCCGTTGAGGACCCAGCCGTCGCCGCGCCGCTCGGCGCGACTCCGCAGGGCCGCCGCGTCGGAGCCGGCGTCGGCCTCCGAGAGTGCGAACGCCGCCAGCCGCTCGCCCCGCGCCATCGGGCGCAGCCAGCGGTCCTTCTGCGCCTCGCTCCCGTGGCGCAGCAGCATCTGGCTCGGCAGCGAGTTGTGCACCGCGACCGACACCGCGACCGACGCGTCCGCCGCGGCGATCTCCTCGACGGCCTTGAGGTAGGTGAGCGTGTCGAGCCCCAGCCCGTCCCACGCCTCCGGCACCAGCATCCCCAGGAAGCCGAGCGCGCCCAGCCGGTCGATCACGTCCCGGTCGAAGTGCTTCTCCGCGTCCCAGCGCGCCGCGCGCGGCGCGATGTGCTCGGCCGCGAAGTCGCGCACCAGCTGCAGGATCTGCTCCTGCTCCTCGGGGCGGACCGCCGTCGCGCTCACGCCGTGGCCTGCGCCCGGTAGTCGTAGAAGCCGCGGCCGCTCTTGCGGCCCAGCCGGCCCGCCGCGACCAGGCGCCGCAGCAGCGGGCAGGGACGGTACTTGTCGTCGCCGAGCCCGCGGTGCAGCACCTCGAGGATGGCGAGGCAGGTGTCCAGCCCGATCAGGTCCGCCAGCGCGAGCGGGCCCAGGGGATGGTTCATCCCGAGCCTCATCACCGTGTCGATGGACTCGGCCGTGGCCACGCCCTCCATCAGGCAGAACACGGCCTCGTTGATCATCGGCATCAGCACGCGGTTGGACACGAACCCGGGGTAGTCGCTCACCTCCACCGGCGTCTTCCCCAGCTCGCGCGCCACCGCCATCACCCTGGCGGCCGCCCAGTCCGCGGTGGCCTGGCCGCGGATGACCTCGACCAGCGCCATCACCGGGACCGGGTTCATGAAGTGCATCCCGATCACCGCCTCGGGGCGCGCCGTGCGGGCGCCGAGCGCCGTGATCGAGATCGAGCTGGTGTTGCTCGCCAGCACCGCGCCGGCGGGGGCGGCGCGGTCCAGCTCGGCGAACAGCGCGAGCTTGACGGCCTCGCTCTCGACCGCGGCCTCGACCACCAGCTCCGCGCCGGCGACCGCGGCGACCTCGGTGGCCGTGGTGATGCGGCCGAGGGCGGCCGTGCGCTGCTCGGCCGTGAGCGTGCCCTTCTTCACCTGGCGGTCGAGGTTGCCCCCGATCGTGGCGACGGCCCGCTCGAGGGCGGGCCGCGCGACGTCCACCAGCGCCACGTCCCAGCCGTGCTGGGCGAAGATGTGCGCAATGCCGTTGCCCATGGTGCCGGCGCCGACCACCGCCATGCGTCCCATCTGCTCACGCCCCCCCGACAGCACCGCGGGCGCTCACCCGAGCGCCCGCGTCCGACCCGCCGCCCGCCGCAGCACCAGCGCGGCGACCAGCACCTTCAGCGCATCGCCCAGCGCGAAGGGGACCACGCCCGCCGCGAAGGCCGCCCGCGCGCTGCCCGTGAGCGCGACGAGCTGCGCCAGGCCGCCGGCGTGGATCGCGACCATGCCGAGCAGCGGACCGGCGAGGAGGCGGAGCCAGCCGGTCCCCCGCGCCGTGACCCATCCCACGACGGCGGCGGCCACGGGGAACGCCAGGAGGTAGCCGCCGGTGGGCCCGAGCAGCCGCAGCAGCCCCGGCGCGCCGAACGGGGTGAACACGGGCAGGCCCGCGGCGCCCAGCGCGAGGTAGAGCACCATCGCGGCCGCCCCGGGAAGCGGCCCCAGAAGCCCGCCCACCAGCAGCACCGCGAGCGGCTGCAGGGTCAGCGGCACCGGCGTGCCGGGGAGCGGCACCGCCAGCTGCGAGGCCAGCGCGACCAGCAGCACGCCGGCCAGGACGGAGGCCGCGGCGCGCGCGCGCGCGCGGGCGGGAGACCGTTCGGCAGCGGACGAGACGAGGGTCATGTCAGGCGCTCCACCGAGAGGGCGACGGCGTTCCCGCCGCCGAGGCACAGGGTCGCGAGGCCGGTCGTCGCCGACCGCTCGCGCATGGCGTAGAGCAGCGTGGTCAGCACCCGCGCGCCGCTCGCGCCGATCGGGTGTCCCAGGGCCACCGCGCCGCCGTTCACGTTGACGCGGGCCCAGTCCCAGCCCAGGGCGCGCCCGTCGGCCAGCGCCTGCACCGCGAACGCCTCGTTGGCTTCGACCAGGTCGTAGTCCGCGATGGTCTTCCCTTCCTTCCGCATCAGGTGCTGCACGGCGACGATCGGCGCGAAGAACAGGTCCCGGGGCTCGCCTCCGCCGGTGGCGTACGCCGTGATGCGGGCCAGCGGCTTCAACCCGTGCGCCTGCGCGAACGCGAGCGACGTCACGACCAGCGCGCTGGCGCCGTCGTTGAGGCCGGGCGCGTTGCCCGCCGTGACCGAGCCGTCCTTCTGGAACGCGGGCTTGAGCTTGCCGAGCGCCTCCAGCGTGGTGTCCGCGCGCGGGGCCTCGTCCTTCGCCACCGTGACCGTGCCCTTCCGGTCGCGCACCTCGACCGGCACGATCTCGCCCGCGAAGCGGCCCGCGTCCTGCGCCGCGACCGCGCGCCGGTGGCTTTCGAGCGCGAAGCGGTCCTGGTCCTCGCGCGACACGCCCGCCTTCTGGGCGGTGTACTCGGCGTAGGCGCCCATGTGGCAGTCGCCGAACGAGCACCACAGGCCGTCGTGGATGACGCCGTCCACCATCGTCTGGTTGCCGAGCTTCACGCCGCTGCGCAGGCCGAACAGGTAGTAGGGCGCGTTCGACATCGACTCCATCCCGCCCGCCACCACGCAAGCCGCGTCGCCGGCCCGGACGGCCTGCGCGGCGAGCATCACCGCCTTCAGCCCTGACCCGCAGACCTTGTTGATGGTGACGGCGGGCACCGTGCCGGGGAGGCCGGCGCCGATCGCGGCCTGGCGCGCGGGCGCCTGGCCCACGCCCCCCTGCACCACGTTGCCCATGATCACGTCTTCGACGTCGCCGGCCGCGACGCCGGCGCGCCGCACCGCCTCGCGGATGGCAAGCGCGCCGAGCGCGGGCGCCGCGAGCGGCGCGAGGCCGCCCAGGAAGCGGCCGATGGGCGTGCGCACCGCGCTCACGATGACCGGCGTCGTGCGGGGATCGAGGGTGGCCATCATGGACCTCGTGCGCGCGTGCGCACCTCGTCGGTCACCCGCGCGAGGAACGCGTCCTGGGTCACGACCTCCTGCTTCTTCCCGGCGCCGCGGATGCGCACGGCGACCGTGCCGCCCTCCGCCTCGCGTGCGCCGATCACCGCCATGTACGGGACCTTCTCCAGCTCCGCCTCGCGGATGCGGTAGTTCAGCGTGTCGCTGCGGTCGTCGAGCGCGGCGCGGATGCCGGCGGCCTGCAGCCGCGCCCGGAACGCCGCGGCCGCCGCGGTCTGGGCGTCGCTGATCGGCAGCACCCGCACCTGCTCGGGCGAGAGCCACAGCGGGAACGCGCCCGCGAAGTGCTCGATCAGGAAGCCGATGAACCGCTCCATCGTCCCGTAGATGGCGCGGTGGATCATCACCGGCCGGTGCGGCTTGTTGTCGGCCCCCGTGTACTCGAGCTGGAACCGCTCCGGCAGCTGGAAGTCGAGCTGGATGGTCGCGCCCTGCCACTCGCGGCCGATCGCGTCGTCGAACTTGATGTCGATCTTCGGCCCGTAGAACGCGCCGCCGCCGGCGTCGAGACGGTAGGTCACGCCGCGCCGCTTGAGGGCCGCCTCGAGCGCCCGCTCGGCCTGTTCCCACTGCTCGTCGGCGCCGAGCTTCTTCTCGGGCCGGGTGGCGAGGTCGAGCCGGTAGGCCAGGCCGAAGGTCTTCCCCATCACCAGCTCCACGATGTCGAGCAGCGCGAAGATCTCCTCCTCGATCTGGTCCGGCCTGAGGAAGATGTGCCCGTCGTCCATCGTGAGGCCGCGCACCCGCAGCATCCCGTGCAGCGTCCCCGACCGCTCGTTGCGGTAGACGTTGGCGATCTCCGAGAGCCGGAGCGGCAGGTCCCGGTAGCTGCGCTGGCGCGACGCGTACACCAGGATGTGCCCGGGACAGTTCATCGGCTTCACCCGGTAGCGCACGTCCTCGCCCTCGCCCTCGCCCGCCGCCATCGCCGGGAACTGGTTCTCCGCGTAGATCGGCAGGTGGCCCGACTTGAGGAACAGCTGCTCGCGGGTGATGTGCGGCGTGTACACCAGCTGGTTGCCGCGCTCCAGGAGCACGTCCTCGATGAACCGGCGCAGCTGGAACTGGAGCATCGCGCCCTTGGGGTGCCAGAAGACCAGGCCCGGCCCCACCAGCTCCTGGATGCTGTACAGGTCGAGTTGGCGCCCGAGCAGCCGATGGTCCCGCTTGCGCGCCTCCTCGAGCCGGCGCAGGTACGCGTCGAGGTCCGCCTTGGCGAACCAGGCGGTGCCGTAGATGCGCTGCAGCATCTGCCGCTTCTCGTCGCCGCGCCAGTACGCACCCGCCGCGTGCAGCAGCTTGAAGTGTTGGAGCCGGCCGGTGCTGGCCAGGTGCGGGCCGCGGCACAGGTCCTCGAACGGGCCGTCGCGGTAGACCGAGATCACCTCGCCGTCGCCGATCTCGGCCAGGCGCTCGAGCTTCAACGGGTCCGCCG
>Ga0335077_10009888_pt1 | contig 11861 bp, 15 predicted proteins | sample Lox_Sample_31_FD_207151 | JGI IMG/M metagenome (GOLD analysis project Ga0335077, IMG submission 207151) | Soil microbial communities from Loxahatchee National Wildlife Refuge, Florida, United States - Lox_Sample_3.1 | ecosystem: Environmental > Terrestrial > Soil > Wetlands | place: USA...
CGGCGACTCGTCCTGGTCGCGACTCGGCTGATCGAGACTTTGGCGGTCACGCTCGTTTTGTGTCCGCACCGCGCCGGCGCAGAGCCAACGCGGGCAGAACCGGACTACGTGCGGCCCGGTGACTTCCGCGCGCTCCCGCTCGCGGTATGAGAAGCAACGAGGACCCTCCGAGTCGCATCGACCTCACTGACTGCGCCGGGCATCGCGAAGGCCGCCAGCCCACGCTGATCGGGTGAACCGGTGCCGAAGAGCATTCGTGAGCTGGGCGAACTGGGAATGATCGCCCGGATCAGGAATACTGCGGCGACACGTGCAGGCGCCGGCGTCAGAACCGGCATCGGTGACGACACGGCGGTGCTCCTGCTCGAGTCGGGCGCCCTTCTCCTTGCGACTACAGATCTCTTGCTCGAGGACGTCCACTTTCGCCGGGCCTGGGCTTCGCCTTACGACGTGGGCTGGAAGGCTATGGCCGTCAACCTGTCGGACATCGCGGCCATGGGCGGAACGCCTCGCTGGGCACTCGTCGCAGCAGCTGTGCCGGCGTCCGCCACGGTGGAGGAAGTCGACGCGTTCTATTCGGGTCTCCGGGACGCTGCGACGCCCTCGAGCGTCGCCATCGTCGGTGGCGACACATCGGCTTCTCCCGATAGGTGGATGATCAACGTCACCGTGCTTGGCGTGCACATGGGTACCCCAAAGCTACGATCAGACGCGAGACCCGGGGACGCCGTCGTCGTCACCGGCACGCTCGGCCGCTCCGCCGCCGGGCTTGCTCTCCTGGAGACGGGTGGAGCGACACCACCAGGACTCAGCGTTCCCGCCCGCGCGGAGCTGACGGGCGCCCACCTGAGACCCGTCGCGCGATTGGCGGAAGGACGATGGCTCGGCGGCCAGCCTGCGGTCCACGCCATGATGGACATGTCCGACGGCCTCGCGACTGACCTGGGGCACATCTGTCGAGAGAGCGGGGTAGGCGCCCGAATCATGGTCGACACCCTCCCGATACCGCCCGCGGCGCGAGATGCGGCGAGCGCTCTGGGAAGGGATCCGCTCGAGTGGGCCACAGTCGGAGGCGAAGACTACGAGCTCCTGTTCACCTGCGAGCCGGGCGTGGTCAACATCCTGGCCGGGGGATTGCGCCGCGCGACCGGCACCGGCATCACCGTGATCGGGCGGATCGAGCAATCCGAGGCGACCGTGACGTACGTGGACGCCCACGGCGGGCTGGTCTCCCTCGGGAGCGGCTACCAGCACTTTCGTGGATAGCCTGGTCGTCCTCGAACTGGTCGGGCTCGGGACGCTCCTGCTCTGCTCAGCGCTGCTCACCGGAGCCGAGGCCGCCTTTTTCTCGCTCGGCCGCGCGCGACTGAAAACCCTGGCGGTCGACGCGGGCAAGGACCCGGGCCTGCTCACGCCTCTTCTCGAGCGGCCGCACGAGCTGCTGGTGACGCTGCTGGTGGGCATCACGCTGGTGAACATCGCGGCGTCGGCCTTGGCCGCCTCAGTGGCTCGCCGGCTCTTCGGCGCGTCGGGCCTGGCGGTGGCCATCCCCGCCATGATCTTCCTGCTAACGGTGTTCGGCGAGGTCCTCCCGATGACCGTGGCCGTGGAGCATCCCCGTCAGTTCTCTGGCGCGGTGAGCCGCCCGGTCGCCTGGCTCTCCATCTTGCTCGCGCCGATCCGCATCGCGCTCGGCGGCTTCACCGCCCTCACGCTCCGCCTCGTCGGCTCGGAACGGCGGCCGGGCGAGCCCGAAATCTCGGAAGAGGAGCTCCGAACCCTGGTCGACGTCGGCGCCCGCGAGGGAATCGTGGAACGCACCGAGCGCGAGATGATCCACAAGGTGTTCGAGCTGGAGGACACGCTCGTTCGCACGGTGATGGTCCCGCGCCCCGACATGTTCTGCCTCGACGTCACAACCCCGGCTGGCGAGCTGCTCGAGCGCCTCCGCGAGCACCTGCACTCTCGAGTGCCGGTGTTCGAGCAGAGCGTGGATCAGATCATCGGTGTGCTGTACACCAAGGATCTGCTGCCCCACCTCCGCGGGCTGCCGCCCGGGTTCGATCTGCGCGCTCACCTGCACCCGCCGTACTTCGTGCCGGAATCCAAGCGCGCCGACGCGTTGCTGAGGGAATTCCAGGCCAAGAAGATCCACCTCGCCATCGTGGTGGACGAGTTCGGCGGCACCGCCGGACTGGTCACGCTGGAGGATCTGCTGGAAGAACTGGTGGGCGAGATCCGCGACGAGTTCGACGAGGAGGAACGTCTCATCCAACGGGTCGATCCGACCACGTTTCGCGTGTCGGGCAAGCTGCCCATCGACGAACTGAACGCCGCGGCCGACCTGCACATCGCGAACGAGTCCTTCGACACGGTTGGCGGCTGGGTGCTCGACGTCTTCGGTCGCGTCCCGCACAAGGGCGAGAAGAAGGCCTGGGGCGACGTGAAAGTGTCAGTGGAGAAGGTCGAACGCACGCGCGTGGTCGAAGTGCTGGTGACCGTGCCCGCGCGGTCCGGCCGGAGTCCGGCGTGATCTACGTCTGGACCATCGCGCTGGCGTGCCTCGTCACCGCGGTGTTTTCCGCGGCGGAAATGTCGTTCATCGCCGCGAATCGGCTACGCCTGCGTCACCTGGCGGAGGCGGGCAACCGCAGCGCGGCTCGTTACCTCGACGCGTTCAAGCAGCCTGAGCGCTTCCTGTCCACGGCCATGATGGGGGTCACCATCGCCCACGTCACCGCCTCGTCCGTCGCTACCTGGGCGCTGGTTCCTCGCGTCGGCGCGGCGGCCGCGCTCGTGGTGACCCTCCTGCTCACGCCGCTCATGCTGGTCTTCGGCGAGGTCATCCCCAAGGCGGTGGCGCGCGAGTGGGCCACCGCGCTGATCCTCCGTCTCTTCCGCCCGATCGAGATGGCCACCGTCCTCCTCGCCCCGCTCAGCCGGAGCGCCAACGCCCTGGTGGCCGGCGTCCTCGCGATCTTCGGGTACCAGCGCACCACCACCCGGGCGTTCGTCTCCCGGGAGGAACTGAAGCTGCTGCTGCAAATGGAACCGGAAGAGGCGGACGTGACCACCACCGAGGCGGAGATGATCGACAAGATCTTCGACCTCGGGGAGACGGCGGTTCGGGAGGTCATGGTGCCCCTGGTGGAAGTCGCCGCGCTGCCCGACACCGCGTCCCCCGATGAGTGCGTGCGTCTCATCGCGGAGCGCGGCTTCTCGCGCATCCCCATCTACGCCGACCGGATCTTCAACGTCGTCGGCGTGGTCACAGCCATGGATCTCCTTCGGCAGGGGGCGGAGGCGCGTGACGTGCGCGCGTTCATGCGCCCGGCCACCTACGTGCCCGAGACGAAGCGCATCGACGATCTCCTCCGTGAGATGCAGAAGGCGCGCGTCCAACTCGTCGTGGTCGTCGACGAGTACGGCGCGGCGGTGGGCATCGTCACCGTCGAAGACATCGTCGAGGAAGTGGTCGGAGACATCCGGGACGAGCACGACCGCACGCTCGATACCGTCGAACGTCTGCCCGATGGCAGCTACCGCGTCGCCGGCCGGGCGAACATCGACGAGGTGAACGAGGCGCTCGATTGGGAGCTGCCGAAAGGGGACTTCGAGACCGTCGCCGGCCTGGTCCTGGCCACTGTCCACCGTATTCCGCTGGTGGGGGAGGTCCTTCAGGTCGGCCGCTACACCATCACGGTGCTGGACGCGGACGCGCGGCGCGTGCTCACCGTGCGCATCAGCTCGCCGGAGGGCGGCGAGGCCACCACGCGGGCGTCTCCGGCGTGACGCCGGAACGAGGAGGCCCAGCGGTGGTACGACCGAGATCGACACGCGGAAAGGAGTGACTCATGGCTGGACGAATGGTGGAATTTCGCAGCAATGGACAAATGACGAAGGGCTATCTATCCACCCCCGCCCAGGGCAAGGGGCCCGGCGTGCTTGTGCTGCAGGAGTGGTGGGGCCTGGTGGGCCACATCAAGAACGTCTGCGACCGGTTCGCGGGAGAAGGGTTCTCAGCGCTCGCGCCCGACCTCTACCATGGTCAGACGGCGAGCGAGCCCGACGAGGCCGGCAAGCTGTTCATGGCGCTCAACATCAGCCAGGCGGACAAGGACCTGCGCGGAGCCTCGGCGTTTCTCATGCAACATGCATCGACTGCGAAGATCGGCGCCGTCGGCTTCTGCATGGGAGGCCAGCTTGCGCTCTTCGCCGCGACGCTCGACCCGAACGTGGGCGCCTGCGTCAACTTCTACGGGATCCACCCGAACGTCAAGCCCGACTACACCAAGCTCTCAGGTCCGGTCCTCGGACTCTTCGCGGAGAAGGACCAGTTCGTGAATCCTGCGGTGGCGCGTCAGGTCGACGTCGAGATCAAGGGCGCCGGCAAGAAGTCCGAGATCCACATCTACCCCGGTGTCGACCACGCCTTCTTCAATGACGAGCGCGCCGACATCTACAACAAGGCGGCGGCCGACGACGCCTGGAAGCGCACCCTGGCTCACTTCCGCACTCATCTTCGCTAGGCCATACCAGCGATCGCCGGAGGAGAGATCCACGCTCGCGTTAAACCTGAAAGTGTCGCAAGGGGATGGCCCAGCAGGAATCAGAGGTAGCCGCGGTGAACGAAGCTGCCCAGTCCGGGAGGGGAATCGCGATCCCCTCCCGGTGATCCTCCGGCCGTAAAGGGCCGGCCTATCCTGCCGCGGCGGCGGCCTTTTTCTTGCTCTTGGCGCCCTTCTTGTCCTTGTCTTTTGACGTCGGGGTCTCGGGACGATCCACCAATTCCAGAATGGCCATGGGTGCTCGGTCCCCGGGACGCCTGCCCGCCTTGAGGATACGGGTGTAGCCTCCGTGCCGGTCCCCCAGGCGCGCGGCGATGCTGTCGAAGAGCTTTTTCACGATCACGGGATCCGGCACCATGGCGAGCACCTGGCGGCGCGCGTGGAGGTTGTCGCGCTTGGCGAGCGTGACCATGTGGTCGGCGAGCCCGCGAACCGCCTTGGCCTTGGTCACGGTCGTGGTGATTCGCTCGTGACGGAACAACGCGACGAGCAGATTCCGGAACAGCGCCCACCGGTGCGCGGTGACGCGACCGAGCTTGAATCCCGCGCGGCCGTGCCTCATCGCGCCCCTCCCCGCCCCAGGGCTCCCAACACGTTCGGGTCGATGCGCATGCCGAGGGACAGGCCGAGCCCGGCCAGGGCGGTCTTGATCTCCTCGATGGACTTGCTCCCGAGGTTTTTCACGTTCTCCAGATCCTGATCGGTCTTCTGGACGAGGTCGGCCACCACCGCGATCTCGGCGTTCTTCAGAGCGTTGATCGCTCGGGCCGGAAGCAGCAGCTCCTCGAGAGGCTTGGCGAGACTCTCCTGGAGGAAGCCCTCGCCGCTCGCCTCGATCTCTTCCTCGTCCTCGTCGCGCCCTTCCGGGGCGAGAGGGGAGAAGTGATCGCGGAGATGCGCCGCCGCTCGCGCCAGCGCCTCGTCAGGGGACACAGCACCGTTGGTCCAGATCTCCAGGATGAGCTTCTCGTAGTCGATGGTCTTGCCCAGCCGAGCGTTCTCCACCGTGTAGGAGACCCTCTGGATCGGCGAGAACGCAGCGTCGATGGGAATCGCGTCCGCGGGGATGGTGTTGGACGGATGGTTGTCGGCGGCGATGTAGCCCCGGCCCACGCCAATGCCGAGGTGCACGGACAGGCTAGCCCCGGCGTCGAGGGTCGCGATATGAAGCTCCGGGTTCAACACTTCGACGCCGGTGGCTTCCGACACCTCGGCGGCCGTCACGTCCTTCGGTCCCTCCGCGTCGAGCCGCGTCTCCATCGGTTCGCCCGAGGGAACGTTGACCGCTAGCTTCTTCAGGTTGAGGAGAACGTCCACGGTATCTTCGCGAGTCCCCGGGATCCGAGCCGTCGAATTCTTCAGACCCACGATCCTGACCCACGTCACGGCCGCTCCCGGAATGATCGAGAGCAGTGTCCGCCGGAGCGAGTGACCGACCGTCTGGGCGTATCCCTTCTCGAATGGCTCGGCCACCAGGCGACCATACCGATCCGAAAGGATCTCCCATTGGATCGTTCTCGGTTTCTGAAACGGAATGCGTGCCATGTCTACCTTCTTCCTGCGCCAGATCGATTACTTCGAGAACAGTTCGACGATGAGTTGCTCCTGTACGGGAATCTGGATGTCCTCCCGAATCGGCAACCCACGCACGGTGCCCCGCTTTTCGGTCGCGTCCAACTCGAGCCATGGCGGAATCGGCGACCGTCCAGCCGCCAGGTTGTCCGCGACGCGCTCCTGCATCTTTGAACTGGATCTCAACTGGACGACTTCGCCCACCTTCACGATGTAGGACGGCACGGACACCTTGCGTCCGCCCACCTGGATATGGCCATGCGCCACCATCTGCCTCCCCTCCCGGCGCGAGGCAGCCATCCCCAGGCGGAACACCACATTGTCCAGGCGTCGTTCCAACAGTTTCAGGAGGTTCTCGCCAGTCACGCCCTTCTCGGCTTCGGCCCAGGCGAAGTACCTTCGGAACTGAGTCTCCAGCACGCCGTAGATCCGCTTGGCCTTCTGCTTCTCCCGAAGCTGGAGACCGTAGGCCGTCGGTTTGCTGCGACGGAGCCCGTGCTGCCCGGGGGGATAATTCCGGCGCTCGATGGCGCATTTCTCGGTGAAGCAGCGCCCGCCCTTGAGGAAGAGCTTGATACCCTCGCGCCGGCACTGCCGGCATACGGCAACGTGATCTCGTGCCAAACCCGGCTCCTCCTGCTACACCCGGCGCCGCTTGGGTGGCCGGCAGCCGTTGTGCGGTATCGGGGTCACGTCGCGGATCGCCGTGATGTCCAGCCCCACCGCCTGTAACGATCGGATCGCGGCCTCACGTCCAGACCCAGGCCCGCGGACATAAACCTCCACCTGCTTGAGGCCGAACTCCATCGCCTTGCGGGCCGCGTTCTCGGCCGCCGTTTGTGCGGCGAACGGTGTGCTCTTGCGCGAGCCCTTGAACCCCGCGCTCCCCGCGCTCGCCCAGGACACGACATTGCCCATCTTGTCGGTCAGCGTCACGATCGTGTTGTTGAAGGTGGCCTGAACGTGGGCGATGCCCACCCTGACTTCCTTCCGCTCGCGTCGGCGCCCACCTTTCCGGGGAGTGGCAGCCGGTTTCTGCTCTTGGCCTTCAGCCATCGTGTCGGCTCCTCATTTCTTGGCCGCGGGGGCCGCGGGAGCGGCGGCCACGGGCTTCTTCTTGACCATGACGCCCTTGCTGCGCCCCTTGCGTGTTCGGGCGTTCGTGTGGGTGCGCTGTCCCCGCACTGGCAAGCCCTTCCGATGCCGAATGCCGCGGTAGCTGCCGATGTCCATGAGCCGCTTGACACTCATGGACACTTCCCGGCGCAGATCGCCCTCTACCTTGTACTCGCGTTCGAGGATCTCCCGGACGCGGCTCGTCTCGTCATCATTCCAATCCTTGACGCGCTTGCTCGGGTCGACGCGGGCCTCTGCGAAGATCCGCTTGGACGAGGGAATGCCGACGCCATAAATGTACTGGATCGCAATCTCGCCGCGCTTGTCACGCGGCAGGTCGACCCCGGCGATACGTGCCATAGTCGCTCCTTGGCGCTGTGGGAACGCCTAGCCTTGCCGTTGCTTGTGCCGCGGATTCTTGCAGATGATGCGGACGGCCCCTTGCCGGCGCACGATCTTGCAGTGCTCGCACCGTACCTTCACGGATGGTCTCACCTTCATCGTCTCCGACCTCTACTTGAACCGATACGTGATCCGGCCCCGCGTCAAATCGTACGGGGACAGCTCGACTTTGACTTTGTCCCCGGGAAGGATCCGGATGAAATGCATCCGCATCTTGCCCGAGACATGCGCCAGGACCTTGTGGCCGTTGTCCAGCTCCACGCGGAACATCGCGTTCGGCAGCGGCTCCACGACGGTCCCCTCCACCTCGATCGCGTCTTCTTTGGCCATGGTCTTATGCCGCCTGGTCCAGCCGCGTCAGGACTTCGGGCCCGTTTGCCGTGATGGCGATGGTATCCTCGAAATGCGCCGCCAAGCTTCCATCGGCGGTGACGGCCGTCCAACCATCCGCGAGCACGCGGACCTCGGCCCCCCCCATCGTGACCATGGGCTCGATCGCCAGGACCATGCCGGCCTTCAGGACGACACCACGCCCGGGGTCTCCGAAATTCGGGACCTGAGGCTCCTCGTGCAGCGCCCGGCCGATACCGTGCCCGACGAAGGAGCGCACCACGGCGAATCCATGGCCCTCGCAATGCGATTGCACGGCATGGGACACGTCGCCGAGCCGGTTACCGACGCGGCACTGGACGATGGCCTTGTCCAGACTCTCCCGCGTCACGTCCAGCAATTCCTGGACGCGCGACGGGATCCGTCCCACGGCCAGTGTAATCGCACAATCGGCGTAGTACCCGTCCACGATGCAGCCTAGGTCCAGCCCGATGATGTCGCCGTCGCGGAGCTTCCGGTTTGGCGACGGGATCCCGTGAACGACCTCTTCGTTGATCGAGGTGCACACGGTGGCCGGAAACCCGCGGTAGCCCTTGAAGGCCGACTGCGCGCCCTGCGACAGGATGAACTCCTCGACCGCCGCGTCGATCTGCTGCGTGGAGACTCCGGCGCGCGTCATGGATTTGAGCCGTTCCTTGACCTCGTTCAGAATCTTTCCCGCCGCTCGCATCCGTGCCAGCTCCCGCGGTGACTTCAACACGATCATGACGTAGCCACCTGGCGAAGGCGCTCGCGGATGGCCTCCGCCACCTGCTCGACTGTCCCTTCGCCGCTGACCTCGGCCAAGATGTTCCGCCGGCGGTAGTACCCCAGCAAGGGCTCCGTCTGCCTCGTGTAGACCTCGAGCCGGTGGGTAACGGCCGACTCGGCATCGTCCTCACGCTGGTAGAGCGGCCCGCCACATCGGTCGCAGCGGCCCGCCGTCGTGGGAGGATTGAAGGCCAGGTGAAACACGCTGCCGCACTGCCGGCAGAGCCGACGTCCGGTCAGACGGCGCAGCAGCTCCGCGTTCGCCACCCGCAGGAAAATGACGCGGTCGATCTCCAGGCCCCTTCCACTCAGCAAGGCGTCCAGCGCTTCGGCCTGGGGGAGAGTCCTCGGAAAGCCGTCCAGCAGCCACCCGCGCGCCGCATCGGCCTGCCCGAGCCGTTCATCCGCCAGCCCGATCACGACCTCGTCGGGTACCAGCGCGCCGCGATCCATGTACCGCTTGGCTTCGACGCCAAGACGCGTCCCCCGCTGCGCCGCCTCGCGGAGCATATCCCCGGTCGCCACGTGAGGAACGCCGAGCTCGAGCGCCATCCGGCCCGCCTGCGTCCCCTTGCCGGCCCCAGGCGGGCCCAGGAAGATTGCGCGAACGCTCATGCGTGCACCCTCGCCCGCCGCTTCAGGAAGCCTTCGTAGTTGCGCATCAGGAGGTGCGACTCCATCTGTCGCACGGTATCCAGGGCGACGCCGACTACGATCAGCAGGCTGGTACCGCCGAAATAGAACGGCGTATTGAACCACCGGATGAGGAAGTCCGGGAGCACCGAGATCAGCGCCAAGAAGACCGCGCCGGGCAGCGTGATGCGGGTGAGTGTCTTGTCGATGTATTCAGCTGTCTTCTTCCCGGGCCGCACGCCGGGGATGAAACCTCCGTACTTCTTCATGTTGTCGGCGAGGTCGATCGGATTGAAGACGATGGCCGTGTAGAAGTACGCGAAGAAGATGATCAGCGCGCAATAGAGGACGGTGTACGTGAATCGCCCCGGGGACAGCGCCTCGGAGATGTATTGCATCCACGGGTGCTGGATGAATCGCGTCAACGTCGCCGGGAAAAGGATGAGCGATGACGCGAAGATGACCGGGATCACGCCCGCCGTGTTGATCCGCAGCGGGATGTGGGTCGACTGACCCCCGTACATCCGACGCCCGACCACCCGCTTGGCGTACTGCACCGGAATCTTGCGTTGGCCCTCCTGCATGACGACAACCGCTGCTGTCACCAGGACCATCATGATCAGGATGGCGAGGAAGACGAACAGCTGTAACTCGCCGGTGGTGATCAACGTGTAGGAGGACACGATGGCCGAGGGCAGACGCACGACGATCCCCGCGAGGATGATGAGCGAGATGCCGTTGCCGATGCCCTTCTCGGAGATCTGCTCGCCCAACCACATGATCAGGGCTGTCCCCGTCGTGAGGGTCAACATGGTGAGGAGGCGGAATCCCCACCCCGGGGCCGGGACGAGCACGGCCCCGCTCTGGCTGCGCATACTCTCGAGACCGACGGCAATCCCGAACGACTGGATCAGGGAGAGCCCGATGGTGCCGTAACGCGTGTACTGGGTGATCTTCTTCTTCCCCGCTTCCCCCTCCTTGGCCAGGCGCTCCAGAGCCGGGATCACCACGGTCAAGAGCTGCAGGATGATGGAGGCGGAGATGTACGGCATGATGCCCAGGGCGAAGACCGTCAGCCGGCGCAGGTTGCCGCCGGAGAACAGGTCGACCATCCCGAGCAGTGTGCCCTGCATCTGGTTGAAGAATTCCGCCAGCGCGCTTCCGTCAATGCCCGGCGTCGGGACGTGCGCGCCCAGCCGGTAGGCAGCCAGCAGCCCCAAGGTAATGAGTACCCGGCGCTTGAGCTCGGGGATCTTGAAGACGTTCTGGAAGCTCTGCAGCCCTTCGATCATGACGGCAGGACCTCGACCGTCCCGCCGGCTGCCTCGAGCTTCCGGCGGGCGGATTCGCTGATCCGATGGGTCTTCACGGCGAGGGCGTGAGCGATGTCTCCGTCACCGAGGATCTTGATCGCTCCGCGGCCCGACTTCTTGACCAAACCGGCCTGCGCCAGCGCATCGGGATCCACGACGCTGCCGGGCGAGAACCTGGCGGCCAGATCCCTCACCTTCACCAGTGCGAACTCAGTCTTTTGTCCATGGGGCAAGAAGCCGCGCTTGGGGAGTCGCCGGTACAGGGGCATCTGGCCGCCCTCGAAGCCGACGCGCGATCCGCCTCCGGAGCGGGCAAGAAGACCTTTGTGCCCCTTTCCGGAAGTCTTGCCGGTCCCTGAGGACGGGCCGCGACCGATCCGGCGGCGTGGCTTCGTCGCGCCCGGTGCGGGACGGAGATCTTCGAGTCTCATCGCTCCTCCACCTTCAGGCAGAAGGGCACCGCGCGGATCATGCCGCGGATCGACGGGGTATCGTCGTGTTCCACGACCTGCCTGATGTGACGAAGCCCCAAGGCCTTCACTGTGGCCTCCTGCGTGGGGGAGAGCCCGATAATGCTCCTCACCAGAGTTACCCTAAGCTTGCTTGCCACCGGCCCCCTCCTCCTGACCATCGGCCTCCGACGCTCGGCGGCGACTCGTGTACACGGCCTGGAGTTGCTTCATGCGGCGGAAGGCATCCATCGTGGCCTTCAGCACGTTGTGGGGATTGTTCGTTCCGAGTGTCTTTGTGAGAACATCTTGGACGCCCGCCGCCTCGAGCACCGGGCGGACGGCGCCCCCGGCGATGACCCCCGTCCCCTGGGCGGCCGGCTTGAGATAGACTCGCGCGGCGCCGAAGCGTCCGGTGATCTCACAGGGTATGGTGGTCTCCCTGAGCGGCACCTGCACCAAGTCCTTCTTCGCATGCTCCACTGATTTGCGAATCGCCTCCGGGACTTCGCGCGCCTTTCCGAGTCCGACGCCGACATGGCCATGTCCATCCCCGACCACCACGAGCGCCGTGAAAGAGAATCGCCGGCCTCCCTTGACGACCTTGGCAACCCGGTTGATCGCCACCACCCGGTCCGTGAGATCCAGCGCACTGGCATCGATTCGCG
>Ga0335077_10009889_pt1 | contig 11860 bp, 9 predicted proteins | sample Lox_Sample_31_FD_207151 | JGI IMG/M metagenome (GOLD analysis project Ga0335077, IMG submission 207151) | Soil microbial communities from Loxahatchee National Wildlife Refuge, Florida, United States - Lox_Sample_3.1 | ecosystem: Environmental > Terrestrial > Soil > Wetlands | place: USA: Florida...
GTTATCAACTCAATACCCGGGCCACCCGCCTATGAGGGAAGACATGAAATATTTATTGTCGCTAAGGTTTATGGCACGGATTCTCTGGCTAGGTATCGCCATACTGTTTGTGGCGGCGGAAATGGTTACGGTTCTTGTATTCCGCAATTTGCCTGACGGTCATCTGTTTCCCGGACTGGGAACGAACTACGTGATTGTTTTTGTTGTGGCCCTTCCTATGATCGCGGGAATGAACGGGTATTATTCTGTGAAGCGTCGCTTGACCTCTGTGGGTGATGACGTGAGGTCTGTGCTTTCGCTCCAGTTTCTGCTCATGACCGTCACAGCATATGTAGCTCTACTTGTCTGTATGGAACCAATGGTCAAAACTTTGCAGCCCGTTTTAAGATGAGTCGGGCTGGTGCTGATACATTAGTAGAAAAATCTCGGGTGGTCGGGTGCCCCTCTATAAGAACGAAGGCATTGTCAAGGCACCACGCTGCTTGCGACTTTTTCCTTCCGCGTGATGGTTCCGAGTTCAGTGTGGAGGGTAATCGACAACTCCCGGATGTGTCATCAGCAATCGGACCGGTGGATCAGGCTTGAGCGACTGAGCAAGGTGTGGGTGCCGCGTGCTTCGGTTTTTGAAGCGTGCGGATTTTTCTCTTCGAATTCGTCCTTTTTTGCAACGGATGGCGCCTCACGCACTGTAGATGAATTTGTGGCGGAAGGAGCCTCCAACTTCAACAAATCTCTATAGCAATCAAACGGCGGCCGCAATTCATTCCATCAAAAGGAGTTGTGCACCACAAAATTCCATAGAGTTCAATAGGCGTTGGAATCTGGTTCGGGACCAGTCGGTCGGTGCTTCAAATCCACTCGCCCCGACCACTTCCAAAAAGTCCAATCAGGAGACATGGCTAGCGGTCCGTACTGGCTGATTGGACGAGCTGTCTACTCTGCGTCCCGTGTTCCGTGCGGGCGAGAACGCTAGTTCGAGCGAACCGCCTGCCATTCGCCGGTTCCACGCCGGTCGTGAAAGGTGCCCTGAATCGAGTTACCTTCCACTCGACCCCGAAAAACAAAAACCCAGCGCGTCTTGGTCCGAACGACGATGTGCTGCTCGTTGATCGTGCCCTCGATCCCGCCGGACTGATTGGGCCCCTTGAAGTGGCCGGAGAGAGTATTGCCATCCTGCTTGATCTCGAGATATTTCGTGGACGTTTCCCCGTTTGCGGCCCGCGCATAGACCGTCCACTTGCCAGCCACGTCGGCCGGCGGGGCTTCCATGGGGGGCTCTTGGGCAATGGCCATGTGGGTGGCGCTTAAACATAAAACCGCAAACAGAAGAACCAGCGATTTGGTAGCGAAGTCTCTCATTATCATCCTCCAAAAGAATCCATCTGACGCCTTTCCCTAACGCAAGCCGTAGGCCAAATTAACCGCTTGAAAAAGCACCAGTTAGTCTCCTCTGCATTTCCGAAGCTCTCGGGAATTCACGAAATCTCGCGAAATCTCTATGCCAAATCTCGGCATACTGCCCGACAAATGTTTTCCCCACAACCACTTAGCCTTTGGCAGGCGCATTGCCTTATTCCTCTGCGAAACCGAGAGGAGTCTTTACCCATGTTTGAACGCCATAAAAAGAAGAAACTCGCTTATCAGGTAGGCTTGTGCCGCATTGCTCTGGTCGTGGAGGCCGTCCACGGGCAGATGAAGGCTCAGCCATCGTTTGCGGAATTGTTCGACGGCAGCGGCAGCGAGGGAGAGCACAGAGCGCGCCTCACTTACTTCTGGTGGGTGGTTCTTGGCGGTAATACGCTGAGCAACGTGGACTGGGAGGTCGTCGAGCAGTTGGCACGCACCGTCACCAGCCCGGAGCTTCTCGGAGAATGGCTTAAGCTATTTCGCCAGGCGGCTCTGCCGATTATTGGGGAAGAGTCGACGCGCGCGTGGGCGCAGCGAGTGGAACAATTAGCGCACAAGTTTTTGCTGGCTCGCGAAGACGCGCCCTTTGATCTGGCCAAGGCTAGTTGATTTGCCGCCGCCAGGATCAGGTACTCCCTTAGCTATGAAGGAAGGACGAGAGGCTATGTCACCGAAACTCAGCAGACGATCCATGATCAGGAATCTGGCGGGCGCTTTTGCCGCTGGATGGGCGGCTCTCCCAGCTCGCGGGGCATTTGCTGCGCAATGGCAGGATGGTCAAGCCACGGGAGTCGAGCGTGGAGAGTTGAACCGGCTCATGTGGCAATTCAATCGGCAATTCGCCGTGCCGGCGCTTTCCCTGGGCATCTCGAGGAACGCCGCCTTTGTTTACGATCGGGCGATTGGAATGGCATACCACGAGAAGGCCATCCAGGCGGAACAATCCAGCCTGTTCCGGATCGCCAGCGTGACCAAGCCCATCACGTCCGTCGCGATCTTCACCCTCATCGAACAGGGCAAGCTGAATCTGAACGACAAGGTCTTCGGGCCGTCCGGAGTGCTGGGCGCCAAATATGGAAAAGGGCCGTACCAGCAGTACGTTACGGACATCACCGTGGACCATCTCCTGACCCACACCTGCGGCGGATGGCCGAATGACTCCACCGACCCGATGTTTCAGCACGAGGGCTGGGATCACGACAAGCTCATTTCCTGGACGATTGCGAATCTGCCCCTCAGCTACCCGCCCGGCCAGCATTGGGCCTATTCGAATTTCGGGTACTGCGTGCTGGGCCGCGTCATCGAGCAGGTAACCGGCCAGCCGTACGAAAGTTACGTGCAGGGCGCCGTGCTTGCGCCCTGCGGCATTTCCGATATGGCCATCGCCCGTAACAAGGAAAGTCAGCGCTTCCCCAACGAGGTGGTGTATTACGGCCAGTACAGCGAAGATCCCTACAAGATCAACGTCACGCGCATGGACTCCAATGGCGGATGGGTGGCCACGCCGACAGACCTCGTCCAATTTCTGAACCATATCACCGGCTTCCCCGGCACTCCCGGCTTGTTGAAGCCGGCGACGATCGGCATCATGACGAGTCCCACTCCGGCCTATCCGCAAAGTTCGCCGGTGAGCTACGCGCGCGGCTGGAGCGTCCGCGCGGATGTACCAGGCACCTGGTGGCACAACGGCAGCCTGCCCGGAACCACTTCCATCATGGTGCGCACCAGCACCGGCATGTGCTGGGCGGCGCTAACCAACACGCGCACCGAGCCGCATGACCAGATCGATGCGGCGCTTGATCAGTTGATGTGGAACATGGTTCGGTCGGTCCCCCAGTGGGGCGCCTAGCCTCGCTCTGAATCAACGACGGCGCAGCCTTCCGAACCGCCGCGATTGATCCTCAGCAACACACTCCAGCCATGCGTCTCCGCTTAAGCCTGGCGGAATGCCGTCTTCTTGCCCGGCCGCTTCCTTTTCAGAAAACTCGCTCAAGGTGACGTCCACTCACGCATCTGGCCATGGCGTGAAATTTTCAGATGAACTGTCGTGCCGGAAGGCAATGCAGGTCGTCGGGGGAACCCCCTCGGCATCTCTGTGTCTTCGCCGATCCTTGAACGCGCTCCGACAGGCAAATCGATCACGCTTTCGCGCGCGACTGCACCGCCGAAGCCACCAGGGCGCCGATAAGAATCACCGGGAAGAGTTGCCCTACGCTGGCTTCCGCAATCGTAGTTCACCACGCAATCGACGAAACGGGGTTCACTCCATCGCCCACTGCGGTGGGCGTGCGGAGGCTGAAAAAAGTCAGCCTGGCAATCCGCTGATCTAAATCCCTCGACGCGGTGACGAAGTGAAACGATCCCGGCTGTGATTGCTCAATTACTGGAAACGCGGAAGCCCATGCCATCCCCAGCAGGAGATGTGCGCCGACGCCTCCTTGTTCCATGTTGCACCCCGTTTTAGTGGGGCGGATTTCGTCAGACTTGCGCGAAGAATAGCGGCGGCCGAAAGGGAAAACGCCTTTGCGATCGCAGTGATTCTCCCTGTGTAGAGAACTCATCAACGGAACGCGGTTGGATGACCCAAAAGAGAATGCGGGAAACGCGAATCTCTTCGCGCTTCCCGCATTTGGCTCAGCAGGGAATCAATCAATCAGCGACCAATTGTCGTCCGGGTTGTACTCCTGGATGGAGGCCGCGAGCTTCGCCGTATCCGGGCCAAGGTCGCGTTCATACACGAACCCTTCGCCGCCAATCATGAAACTCATGATTCCGGTTTCACCATACTTCACGGGAGTGGCGAGGATTGCGAAGCCGCCGGTCATTTTTCCGTCCACGATGTAGTTCTGCGTTCCGCCCAGTGCGTCCTCGCCCTGTGCTGTGAGGATGCGCAGCTCGTATCCGTCGATGACGAACGGTTGCCCCGGCGACATCGCTGTGACGGAAGACTTCGGGAGTTGATCGAGCTGCCCGAGCGGGCTGCTGCCCAGCGCGTCCGAAGCGGGCCAATAGAGGCCGTCTTGCTTGCCTGGCGTGCTGATGATGTGTTGCGCATAGTTGCCGGAATCGCTGTTGTCGGCGTAGATCTGTTCCGCGCTGGCGAACGCCGCGACCGCGTCAATGGCCAGCAGTTCGTTTTTCCCGATTTCGCGTGCCCGGATTTCCTGGGCGCCCGCGACCACGTCGAAGTACCAGCTTCTCGAAGTGTTCTTCGCCAGCGGTACCGGGAAGGCGAAGTTGTCAGCGCCGATGTAAAGCACGCGGCTGCCGTCCGACATATCCACCCAGCGGTTCATCTGCTGGTACTTGGAGAAGAACTGCTGCATCGCGGCCTTGTCCGATTCGGTGTCGCCTGAGGTGATGAGAGCTTTTGCTTCACCGCCGAGCACTTTCGTGAGCGCCGTCTCATCCGTGTTCTTCGCCGCCTGAGCCAGCGCGGTGGCCGCGTCTGCGGGCGAGGGAAACGTCGTTTGAGGGGCCGCGTCGGTCGCGAAAGCCACCTTGCTTGTGTCTACTGCTCGAACCGCGAAGCCCAGCCCAGCGAGAGCGATGATTCCGGCGAGGGCCCATCCTGTGAATTTGCGTGTCGTTTTGTTCTGATCCGTGTTCATTTTCAATCTCCTTGAATTTTCCGGTATGCCTTTTCTTTGATTTTCTGTTGCTCGATTTGGACCCTTAGCGCCGCCGCCCGCCGCCGCCGGAGGAATGATGTTCGACGGGCGCGTGTTGCCGAGCCTCGCGCGGCCTGGATTCGTGCTGCTGAGGTTGCCGCCTGGCCATGCTGCTGTGGCCGCGATAGCTGTCCATGCGGTTAGTTCTGCCGTCGCCGCTCATCCGCGAACTGCTGAGATTCGAGCGGTCACCGCCAATGCGATTGTCGTTGTGATAGCCACCCGCAGGGGCGACGCCGGGGCCGTTCCTACCAGCGTTGGGGTTCTGAACGCCGCCGTTGCCGCCGATCAGGCCATGATCGCCGTTGTGGCCGCCGTTGGGTTGCGCGGCGGGATTCGTCCCGGGAACATCGTGGTGATAAGCGCCATTCGGGCCATAGTAGCCGTTCGGGTGATACGCGCCATTCGGACCGTAGTGCGTGTCGTCGCCTGGACGATACCCGCGGGGATTTGTTGTCGGGTTATACGGACGGCTATTCGGGCTAGGGTCCGGATGCCAGCCACCGTTTGGCCCGAAATAGCCATTCGGGTGGTAGGCTCCATTCGGGCCGTAGTGGGTATCCGTGCCGGGGCGATACGGGCCGGGACCCCAGGGGTGATACCCGTTGTAGTTGGTAGTGTGCCAGTTGTTGTTGGTGATGTAGGTGTTGTGGTTGAAGATGATCGTGTTGCCACCGCCGCCTCCACCCCATCCTCCCCAGTTGCAGGCCCAGGCATGAAAGCCCCAGCCGAATCCGCCGCCAACGGCCCAGCCTCCGCCGCCGAACGATACTCCAACGCCAAAGCTCAACGCCGGCGTGCTATAGACCACAGGTGCCGTGTACATTGGCACAACAATCGGTGCGCCATAGACAATCGTCGGGTTGTACTGTGGAACATAGACCACCTGGGGATTCGCGGGTTGTATCACGATGGTGTTCGTGGAAGGCGTCGTCACCGTAATCTGCGAATTTGACTGCAGCGTGCCTGCGGCCTGCGCCTTCGCCCGCATCGCCTGCACCGCCGCCATCACGTCCGACTGCTGGAAGTGAAATGCCTGACCGAGGCTGGAGGTCCACGTCAGGTTCGTCGCCAGGTTTGAGAGCACGCTCGGGAATTGCGTCAAGGCCTTCACGCTGGGATCCCAGTCCTGCTGATCCACGGCCTGCTCCAACGACTGGCCCGTCAGATTCGAGTTCTGGCTCAGCCATTGATTCGCTTGCGTCACTTCATCGGGAACCGTGGCGGCCGCGAGCACTTGCGCCACCAGGGCGTCCGGATACAGCGCAATCGGGGCGACCAGCGCATCGAGTTGGTCCGCCAAGAGCGGGGTTGGCGTGGGCGCCGGCGCATAGGGCGAACTGGATTGCGAGGCATCGCTGGTTGGGGGCTGCGAATATGACGAAGTCTGCGGCGCAGCGTTCGTCTGTGAGACATCGTTCGGCTGGGGCGAATAATTGGTCGGTGGAGTGTAGCTCGGCTCCGGCGCGTAGCTCGTCTGCGACATGGATACCGGAGTCAGCATTGGTTGTGGGTAGCTGACCACCGCTTGCGGCGCCGCGCCGATACCCGTGGACCGCACCGCCTGCCACGGGGCTTGCCGGCCGTGCAGGATGTAATTTCCCGCGATGGTATTCCCAAAGATTTGACCGTGGAAGTTGAGAATCGTCCGCGTCACCGTAACGAAGTGAATACGGTGGCCGGTCACCTCGCCCTGAATCGGGCCGGATTGATACGGGCCTTCGAAATATCCGCTGATCTGATTGCCGTACTGGGAAATCTGCACGTGCTTGACGACGGTCTGGCCGTCTTCGATGTTGGTGGAATAGATAGTCCAGTTCCCGGCAACGTAATCCGGGGCTTGCTGGGCCAGTGTGGTTCTGCCAAAAGCCAGCGACGCCAAGACGAGAGCTACCAGGCTCAGAGTCGCGTTGAGTTTCTTCATGACTTCCTCCTTGATTCTTTCGCGACTGCCTTTCGTGCAATGTCGCTGCGCTGGTAAATTGCACGGCGAGCGCCAAACGTAACTGTTTGAGTTTGTTGGAGTTAATTTGCTTCCCGGATCCCGAAGCTTCGAGAGTCCACGAAATCTCGTGAAAGCGTCTCGGATTCTGTCAGGAAGGAAGTTCGAAGTGGCGCGAGAAACGAACCAATGTCGTGCCCGCGAGTCAAACGCTTTGGGCAAACCGCGTCCCATAATTTCCAGCTGTGGCCGGTAAGGTCCTACCTAGCCAATACATCACCCGCTTAAATAAAGGGATCACCATACTTACGAACCTCTCAACATCGGTGTCCTTCGCCACCTCTGCATCCGCCCAAAAGCGGCGACAGCCTCACTCTTTTGCTGAAATAACGGACAGGGAATAAATTCAATTCTCATGTAGTATGATTTGACCGCCGGGGTCCCGACTTGCACGCCGAATCGCTACTCTCCCTTGCTGCTACTGCCGCCGCAGAGCACCATTTCCAAACCGTTCTGGATACTGTGGTCAACGGCCTGACGCAGCAACCCGGGGTGATTCACGCCCGCGTTTGGCTATTAAAGCCTGGCGACATTTGTCAGGACTGCTTCTTCCAGAAAGTGTGCACCAATCGCAGCCTCTGCCTTCACTCCGTTGCGGGCGCCGGCGCAGTCGCGCACGTCGATCTCGGCGAATTACACGAGCAGTTCCGGCGCGTGCCACTGTCCAACCTTCTCGTTGGCCGGGCCGCTGAACAGACCGTTTCCATTCTTCGCCACCACGGGCAGGAACCCATCGAAGGGGTGATTCGTCCGGACTGGGCGGAGTTAGAAGGGGTCCGCTCTTTCGCCGCGCATCCGCTTGTCTTCCGCGAGGAAACCCTCGGAGTCCTCCTGATCGCCAGCCGGGAGACGATTAGCGGGCAGGAATTCGGTTGGTTCAAGATGTTCGCCAATCAAGCCGCGGTCGCCATCGCCAACGCGCAGGCATTTGAGGCTCTCGAGCAGGCAAAGGCGGCAGAGGAACACCACTCGCGCCAACTGAAGCAAGTGATCGATCTAGCCCCGCTGCACATGTTCATTTGGGAAGCGGACGCGAAAGTGTCCTACGGCAATCAGGCCTCCCAGGAATATTTCGGGACCATCCCCCTCAAACCTCCCATGGAGTTTCTGGACCTGGTGGCTCATCCGGAAGACGTCGAACCGCTGAAGGAAGGAATCCGCCAGGCATTCGCTCGCGAAGAAGCGTTCGAGAGGGAAGTCCGCATGCGCCGCCGCGATGGCGAATATCGCTGGTTCCGCTACCAGCTCAATCCCCTTCGCGACGACTATGGACGAATCGCCCGCTGGTGCGGCACGCGTATCGACATTGACGATCAGAAGCGGGCCCAGGACCGGACACAACGCGAAAACTTGGCGCTGCGCGAGGAAATCGACAAGGCTTCCATGTTCGAGGAGATCGTGGGGACCTCGCCCGCCCTGCAAGCGGTGCTCGGCCGCGTCTCCAAGGTTGCTCCCAGCGATACCACGGTACTCATCAACGGTGAGACCGGCACGGGTAAGGAACTCATCGCGCGCGCCATCCATCGGCGGTCGCCGAGGGCGTCGCGGGCTTTTGTCAGTGTGAATTGCGCGGCGATCCCGCGCGACCTGATTGCCTCGGAGCTATTCGGCCACGAAAAGGGCGCATTCACCGGTGCTTTGCAGCGGCGCCTGGGCCGCTTCGAATTGGCGGAAGGCGGCACCATCTTCCTCGACGAAATCGGGGAGTTGAACGCGGAAACCCAGGTTGCTTTGCTCCGTGTCTTGCAGGAACGCGAATTCGACCGTGTGGGCGGCGCGCGTCCAATTCGCGCCGACGTCCGCGTGATCACTGCCACTCACCGCGACTTGCCGGCCGAAGTCGAGGCCGGCACATTTCGGAGCGATCTCTATTACCGCATCAATGTTTTTCCTTTGAAGGTACCGCCGCTGCGCGAGCGGAGAGAAGACATCCGGCTGCTTGTGGAATATTTCATTGACCGCTACGCGAAAAAGGCGGGCAAGAAAATCACCAGCATCGATAAGAAAAGCCTGGAGCACCTGCAATCCTATTCCTGGCCCGGCAATATTCGCGAACTGCAAAACGTGATTGAGCGCTCCGTGATCGTCTGCGACACCGATCAGTTTTCCGTGGATCCGAGCTGGCTGACCTTAAAGCCCGCTCCCGCCCGCCCGTTGCGCGACGATCTGGTCGATCAGGAGAAAGAGCGCATCGAAGGTGCGCTGGCAGAGGCCAAGGGACGCGTTTCTGGGCCAACCGGCGCGGCTGCAAAACTTGGCATGCCCGCATCCACGCTCGACTCCAAGATCAAGTCCTTGAAAATCGATAAGCGCCGATTCCAGACTTCCTAGGCTTTCGTCGGAAGGCTTCACGAAGTTTCGGAAATTTCTGGAGCCCTCGGGACCTCGTCCGTCGATAACCTCTGGCGTATCAGTTATTTACATTTGGCATCGCTGTTGCATTCTTCCACGAGCGGATCGGTCCAGGTATGGGCCGTGGCGCGGCCAGGGCAGTTCCGCGCGCCTGAAAAGGAACTTCATGTGGAAGATTAGAAAAATGACCGAAGCGAAGCGCGTCGTGCTCAGCATCAGCGGTCGAGTCGGGGGAGAAGAACTGCTCGAACTGCAGAAGGCAGTAACCTCGGAGGATGCGCAGAACCAGAAGATGGACCTGGACTTGGAGGAGCTCCGGCTCGTAGATCAGCAGGTGGTTACCTATTTGGCGTGCTGCGAGGCTGGCGGCACGCGGCTTCGCAATTGTCCGTCCTACATTCGCGAGTGGATTGACCGCGAAAAGGCGGGACGGAGTTCGAACGGGGGACGCTGACGCCGAGCACCTGGGAGAAGGCTTGCGACGGAACAATAATCCAAGTGGCCGCACCGAATCGGCAGAAACTTGGATGCCCCCACATTCTCGTTCGGCACGCCCCGCGTGGAGCTTCTAGGACTCGGTGCGTATCCCGCGGACGGCTAGATGCCGGACGAAGCTGAGAACTGCCACCCGTTCCAAATTACGGAACACGATTTCATATTGACAGCATGGAAATTTTCACTAGAATGCGCGGGGGAATAGTCATAAACGCCGCGGGATCTAGGCCGGTAATCGAACGCGAATCGCGCGGCGCGGGAGGCGAGTATGCCAGCAACTGCGAGAATGCTCCGGCAGCGAGCGATCAGCCGGTTCCAAAGAGAGGAAGGTTCCAGCAAATCCCTGCAAAAGGCGCTACGCATTCTGGTGTACATGGGTGAACAAGCGCCAGAGGCCGGCGTGACGGAACTTGCTTCGGACTTGGGGCTGACGAAAGCCACCGTGCATCGCTTGCTGACGACCATGGAACGTTTCGATCTGATTGAACGCAACGCGGACACCGAACGCTACCGGCTGGGGCTGAAGCTCCACCAGTTGGGGAGCCGCGCCGTGGAGTCGCGAACGCTGCGCACGGAAGCACACCGGTTGCTGGTGGAAATGTCCCGCAGGTCACGCGAGACGGTAAGCCTGGCGACACCCGCACCCGGCGGCGTGATCTGCCTGGATCGGTTGGATTCGCCGCATACCATCATTACCGTTTGTACGCCGATTGGTTCGATGTTTCCCGCTCATTGCACCGCGGCGGGAAAGGCGATTCTGGCGTATCTGGCCGACGACGAGATCGAGGAGCTTGTGCGGCGCCACGGGTTGCGGCAATTTACGCCCTTCACCATCACACAGCCTTCTGCCCTAAAGGAGAATTTGCGCCTGATCCGGCAGCGTGGTTACGCCGTGGATCATCAGGAACTCGAGCGTGGCTTGAGTGGGGTCGCGGCGCCTGTGTTGAGCGCGCATGAACGGGTGATCGCAGCCGTGGGCATTGCCGGGCCGACGTTGCGATTCCGCGGAAAAGAATTGGCGCAAAAAGTGGCCCTGGTCACCGAAATTGGAGCGAGGCTGGCGATGGGGCTGGGCCGTCTGGAAGGAACTCCCGGCCGACTGCCGGGCCCGAAATCGAGCGGAGAGATATTCAGCGGCTCCCTGGAGGCGTAAGACATGGGCAAACCATTTCGTGCGGATCACATCGGGAGCTTCTTGAGGCCCGCGGAACTTCTGGAGGCGAGGAAGACGGCAAGCCCGGAAGAGTTGCGAAAACTGGAAGACCGGCAGATTCTGCGCATCTTGGAAAAGCAGAAAGAACTCGGCTTCGAGGCCGTGACCGATGGCGAGTTTCGGCGGCGCAATTTCATGAGTGATTTCACCGACGCCGTGGATGGATTCGATCTGGCCGATGCGGTGGGAAGAAGCTGGCAGGCGGGTCAAAGCAGCGCCGCTCAGGTGAGCAGCGTCACCGGCATCGTCACTCGGAAGCTGAAACAGGTGCGCCCGCTGACCGGGCATGAGTTGCCGTTTCTAAAAACCAACACCACCCAGAAGATCAAGATGACTCTACCGAGCGCCACGCAATTTCCGGCTATTTCGTTCAAGCGCGGCGCGACGGACAAGGTCTACAAAGACCACTCGGCGCTGCTTTGGGACATCGTCGATATCATGAAGGGTGATTTGCAAACGCTCTCCGCCCAGGGAGTGAGTTATATCCAGATCGACGCTCCGCGCTACAGCTACTACATGGATCCGAAATGGCGCGCGTGGATCAAGGCCGAACTGCAGGTGGAACCCGACGCGGCGCTGGACGAGGCGGTGAAAGCCGACAATGCGTGTTTCCGCGCGGCGAAACGTGAGGGTGTAACGCTGGGGATCCATTTGTGCCGCGGCAACAACCGCAGCCACTGGTACGCGGAAGGCGGATACGACGCGATTGCCGAAAAACTC
>Ga0335077_10009890_pt1 | contig 11860 bp, 4 predicted proteins | sample Lox_Sample_31_FD_207151 | JGI IMG/M metagenome (GOLD analysis project Ga0335077, IMG submission 207151) | Soil microbial communities from Loxahatchee National Wildlife Refuge, Florida, United States - Lox_Sample_3.1 | ecosystem: Environmental > Terrestrial > Soil > Wetlands | place: USA: Florida...
CTGGCCGAGCCGGAGCAAGCGCTCGCCTCGGCTTGGCGCACCATCGGAATGGCGATCAAAGTTGCGCTTGCGGGGCTTGAAAAGCGGCTGATGCTGGCCGGATCGCTCGAGCTGGCGCACCGCTTCGCGCCCGTCTGGCATCTGGACGTGCTGGTCGCGGTGAGGACCCGCCGAAGGCGCGAGTTCATGCGGATGCTGGCCCGGGAAGCCAGGCTGATCGACGCAGTGATCGACCTGGGAACGCGGCGCAACGCGGCCGCCGAACGGCGTTTCGACTGGATCGCGACCAAGTCCCTGCGCAATTTTCACGGCATGGACATGAGGGAACTGACTCCCAGGATTCTGGAGCTAGCGGCGGAGGTCGTGGACCGCTGCAATCACCTCCGCGACCGACGGGTTCGAAAGCGCCGTAACGCGCGCGCCGCGGGGAGCCCACACGGCGGGATCGGTGCTCAGGAAAACGGCGACGACCGGCGTCCCCACCGCGGCGGCCAGGTGCGTGATGCCGGAATCGTTGCCGATGTAAACGCGCGCCGTGGAGAGCCAACATGCCAGCTCGTATAGATCGTCGAGGCGGACGGCACCTTCGAGAGTTTCATCCGGTCCGGCAGACCAGGCGATCGGCAGATCAAGTTCGCGTGCGACCGCGCGAAAATTTTCGAGCGGCCAGTTCTTTCTTGCGCTGCCGGAGAAGGGATGGATTACCGCGAAATTTTCGACCGGCGCCGGTGGAACAGGAATGCGTGGGACTCCACGCGGCGCAATCGGGAGGGCGGGAAAAAAGGTGAAAGGAAGATGACGGACGGCGTCGCGAAATTCGGGGCGATTGGCGCCATACCAGGAATAGATCGAATCGAACTCGGCGAGTTCGGGAACAGTTGCGCCCTCGACCACGCCCACCAGGTCGAGCCCGGTGTCGATGATGGCGCGGGTGCGGTCGGCGAAGCGGATCAGCGGCAGGACGGGGCGCGGCGCCCAGATTTCCGTGTAATCGGCGCGGGCGGATTCAAGCTCGGGAAGCGAAAGAATCACGTCGCCGATGGCGCCGGGGCGGATGAGCAGGCGGCGACACTCGGGAAGTATGCGCCGCTTTCACTTGTCTGTCAAGTGCGGCGCGACGGCTGGCGCGACGGCGCGGGGGAATTTTGATACACTCCCGGCATGAGAAAATTTCCGGCGTTGCTGCTTGTTTTGGCCGGCTTCGCGCTGTGCGCCGACAAATTGACGGTGGAAAAAGCGATCGACATCCGCGAGCCTTCCGAGCTGCGCTTTTCCCCCGGCGGCAAACGCGTGGCGCTGACGCTTCGCGAGCCTCCGGTGGGCCGCGGATCGCTGCGGCACATCTGGGTGTACGACGCGGTCACGCACGAAACGCGGCAATGGACCACGTCGGAGAAATCGGAATTTTCGCCGCAATGGTCGCCGGACGGAAAGTTTCTAGCGTTCCTGTCGGATCGCGAAGACAACGGCCAGATCTGGCTGATGCCCGCCTCGGGCGGCGAGGCCGTGCGGCTGACCACCGGCAAGAATGCGGTTTCGCAGTTCAAATGGTCGCGCGACGGCAAGACCATTGCGTTTCTGGCGCCCGAGCCGCGCAGCGCGGAGGAGGAAAAGAAGCAGCGCGACGGCGACGATGAGCGGGTGATCGGCGAGCGCAACCCGCCGCGCATCTGGACCATCGATATCGCGAGCAAGAAGGTGACGCGCGTGACCCAGGGCGTTTACGCGGTGCGCGAGTTCGAGTGGATGCCCGACGGAAAACATTTTCTGGCAGTCGCCACCGATAAACCTGATTCCGATTTGCGCAACACGGAAGCGATCTATTCGGTCGCGATCGAGGACGGCAGGTTCACGGAGCTGGCGCGGCCCAAGGCGCCGTTCCGTGAGCTGCGAGTGTCGCCGGACGGAGCTTCGGTGGCGTTCGTGATGTCGCCGGAAGAGGGTCCGTCGGCGCAGGATTTGTTCATCGCGCCCGCCGATCTGCACAGCATGAAAAATGTCACGGCCGCGAAGGACCGGCCGGTGGGGAATTTCGAGTGGCTGAACAATTCCGAGGTCGCGGCGCTGCTCACCATCGGGTTTCACAGCGACGTGGAGACGTTGGGAGGCGCATCGCGGAAGCTCGCCGACACGGGGCCGCTCGATGTTTCGCAGTTCGCCGTGAGTCCGCAGGGCGCGGTGGTGTATGTAGCCGAATCGGCCTCGGAGCCTCCGGAACTGTGGGCGGACGGAAAGAAAGTGAGCCACTTCAATGACGCGTTGACGAACGTGACGATGCAGCCGGCCGAATTTTACGTGTACAAGAGCTTCGATGGAACGCCGATCGAAGCCGCGCTGTTCCGCGGCGCGGGGACGCGGGCGGGCGAGCCGGCGCCGACCATCGCGATGATTCACGGCGGTCCCGCGGGATTGTGGCGCAATCATTTCGACGCGCTGACGCAGTTGCTGGTGGCGCGCGGATACACGGTGTTTCAGCCCAATATCCGCGGGTCGGTGGGATACGGGCAGAAATTTCTCGCATCGAATAAGGGCGATTGGGGCGGCGCCGATTACAAAGACGTGATGGCGGGCGTCGACGACCTGGTGCGGCGCAATATCGCCGATCCCAACCGTCTGGGAATCGCGGGGTGGTCCTATGGAGGCTACATGGCGGAATGGGCGATCACGCAGACGGACCGGTTCAAGGTCGCGGTGTGTGGCGCGGGGATGGCGGACCTGGCCACGGAGTTCGGGACCGAGGCGCGTTCGCAGGGCGACGAGTGGTACTTCGGAACGCCATATGAGAACCTGGCGGGGTTTCAACACTCCTCGCCGATCGTGTACATCAAGAACGCGAAGACGCCGACGCTGATCCTGCAAGGCGAGGCTGACACCACCGATCCGATTTCGCAGAGCCAGATGCTGTATCACGGGCTCAGGCGCTACAACGTGCCGGTGGTGTTCGTGGTGTACCCGCGCGAGCCGCACGGGTTGCGCGAGCAGAAGCACATTATTGATCGCTACAGGCGCAGCGTGGAGTTTGTCGAGAAGTATCTGGGCTCATCGGTGTCGGCGACGCAGCAGTAGACGAGATCAAACCGCACGGCTCGCCGGAAGTTGGCTGCTGAACAACTCGAAGAATCGCTTGCTGACGCGCGCGGCTCAGAATCGGCGCGCCGCGTTCGCGGCCGGTGCAGAGCCACGACTGTCAGGAGTGTTTTTCCGTGGAGCCTTCGAGCGGGTTCATTAATCCACAAATCTCCGGGTGGCAGCGGCTTCAACTTCTATCATGCATGCTCGATTCGGGCGTGATAAGATCCGGCCTATGAAGACGCGCGTTCTTTTCGTTGCCATTTTTGCTGCCGGTCTCATCGTTCCCGCTCATGCGGATGATGCGCAGCGGACGATCCAGTTGCCCGATATTCTAGCGTGGAAGCGCATTCAGACGCCGCTGATTTCTGCCAATGGCCAGTGGCTCGCTTATAAGCTGGAGCCGGGCGAAGGCGATTCCGAGGTTGTGATCCGCAACCTGCAAAACGGGAAGGAGCAGCGCTTCGCAATTGGCGAGGTGCCGCGGCCGGAACCCAATTTGGGTGGAGCCGGACGCGGCGGTGCGGCGGCGGCTCCGCGCGATCTGGCCATCTCCGAGGATTCCAAATGGGCCGCATTTCTCGCGTATCCGTCGGCCAAAGATGCGCGCGGGCTGCGCAGGCAGCGGCGGCCGGTGGAGAGCCATCTGATTCTGATCGATCTGGCGAGCGGCGATAAGAAGGAATTCGAACGGGTGCGGCGCTTCGCGTTTGCGGGCGAGCGGGCGGGCGCGATCGCGATTCATCGTTACCCGCCGGCGCCGCCGCAAACGCAGCAGAACGGGCAGGGTCAGCCGAATGCGCAGGCGCAGGGCGCGGGCGGCGGGCGCGGGAGCAATAACAATCAGGATCGGCCGCAAGGCTCGGATCTGATCGTGCTCGACCTGGCGAGCGGGGTCGAGATGAACGTAGGCAACGTTGCGGATTTTTCCTTCGACAAAAAGGGCGACCGCCTCGCGTGGATCATCGACGCGCAGGACAAGGAAGGCAACGGCGTCGCGGTGCGGAACATGGTCAGCGGAGCGGTAACGCCGCTCGACAGCGCGAAAGCCAATTACAAAGGATTGACGTGGACCGAAAACGGCGAGGGGCTGGCGACGCTGCGCGGGGTCGAGGATAAGGCGTGGGAAGACAAGCTGTACACGCTGGTCGCATTCCGCAATTTCTCGGGCGGTGCGCCGGAAAAGATTGTGTTCGATCTGGCCAAGAACAGCTCGCTGCCGATGACCATCAGTCCGAACCGGAATCCGTTCTGGATGGCGGATCTTTCGGGCGTAGTCTTCGGGATTCACGAGATGCGCGCGAAAACGAATGAAGAGGGCGGCGGACGCGGCCGCGGAGGAGCGAACGAACCCGACAAGCCGGACATGACCATCTGGAATTGGAAAGATCCGCGCCTGGTTCCGATGCAGCAGGTGGAAGAGAATCGCGACAAGAATTTCAGCTTCCTGTGCGTGTACCGGCCAAGGGAAAAGAAATTTTTGCGACTGGCCGACGACACGGTGCGGCAGGTGACGGTGAACGCGGATTACCAATTCGGCGTCGGCGTGGACGTGCGCGAGTACGAGCGCGAGGGGAATCTGGACGGGCGCCGCTACGAGGACGTGTACGCGGTGAATCTGGAGACCGGCGAGCGCAAGCTGGCGCTGAAGAAGGCGCGCTGGGTGCAGGCGACCTCGCCCGACGGAACGCGCATCCTTTATTACGACGACGGAGCGTTTTACACGTTCGATATGCGGACGGGCGAGTCGCACAACATTACCCGGCAGATTCCGTCGGTTTTCTACAACGCAGAGGACGATCACAATGTGGTGAAGCCGCCGGAGCGGCCGATCGGATGGTCGAAGAATTCCGATGCGGTGTTGCTTTCCGACGGCTGGGATATCTGGGAAGCGCCGGCGGACGGGGGAGCGGGCGTGAATCTGACGCAGAATGGAAAACGCGACAAGATTCGTTATCGCGTGAGATACCGCCTCGATCCGGACGAAAAGGGAATCGATCTTTCGCGGCCTTTGTACATCGGCGGCTACGGCGAGTGGACCAAGAAGGGCGGGATCGGGGTGGTCGAGCCGCGCAAGCCTGGAATCCGTATGCTGCGCTGGGATGACGCGCATTACCAGACCATGGAGAAAGCCAAGAATGCGGACGTTTATCTGTACACGCGGGAAACCGAGCAGGATTTCCCGGATTATTACGCGGCCAACGCGAAGCTTGAAGACGCGCAGCGCGTTACGGACGCGAATCCGCAGCAGAAGGATTTCCTGTGGTCGAAGGGCGTGAAGCTGATCGATTACACCAGCGACAAGGGCGCGAAATTGCAAGCCGCGCTGTACCTGCCGGCGAATTATCAGCCGGGCAAAAGCTATCCGACCATCGTTTATATTTACGAAAAACTGTCGGACCAGGCGAATCATTATCCGCAGCCGACCTTCAACGGATTCAACACGGCGTTTTACACGAGCAACGGATACGCGGTGTTGACGCCGGATATCGTTTACAAGGTGGACGATCCGGGAATGTCGGCCGTGTGGTGCGTGCTGCCGGCGCTGAAGGCGGCTGAGGCGACGGGCGTGGTCGATCCGAAGCGCGTGGGGTTGCACGGAGGATCGTGGGGCGGATATCAGACGGCATTTCTGATCACGCAGACCAACGCGTTTCATGCTGCGTTCGCACGCGCGCCGCTCACCGACCTGATCGCGATGTACAACGCGATCTACTGGAACACCGGGTCGACGAATCAGCCGATTTTCGAGAGCAGTCAGGGACGCTTTTCGTCGGGTCCTTGGGATGATATGGCGGCGTACCAGCGCAATTCGCCGGTGTATCACGCCGAGAACGTGAATACGCCGTTCGTGATGATGCACAACGACAAGGACGGCGCGGTGGACTGGACGCAGGGCATCGAATATTTCAATACGCTGCGGCGGCTGGGCAAGCAGGTGGTGCTACTTTCTTACAAAGGTGAAAATCACAGCCTGCGCAAACCCGAAAACATGAAAGATTATACGATCCGAATGAAGGAATTTTTCGATTACGAGCTGCTGGACCGGCAGCCGCCCAAATGGTGGACCGACGGCGTTCCGGTGCTGAAGATGAGCGACGAGCTCGACCAGCGGCTGAAGACGATGACGAAGGCCGCGGCGGCGGGGTTGGAGCAGCGCTAGAAAAAGTAAAAGCGGGCGCTTTTCCTATGGGTGAAAAGGGGTGAAGAGCGCCCGCTGTCGTAACGGGGATTTAGTTATCAATAAAAACGCATTTCGTGCGGCTTGGGTTACCGCACGCCAAAAAATTTTTCTGAAATTCGAAAACGCGCGCCGCTAGACTGAGATTGTATGCCAGTCGGCAAACGGCGAATCGTGCGGGCGAGGTCGAACCGAGCTCTCATCACGGCGGTAAGCGAATTTCTTACATCGCACGATGAAAGTGTTTTAATCGTACCCACCCATTCGGCAGGGGAAGAGCTGGTACATCGCGCTGGGCGAGTCGCCGGAGTGCATCGCGTGACGCTACTGCAACTGGCGCTCGAATGGGCGCGGGCGGGGATGGCGCGACTCGGGCTGGCGCCGCTGACCGAACTCGGAGGGGAAGCGCTGGCGGCGCGAGTGGCCTATGAATCGCGGTCGGCGGGCGAGCTGCATTACTTCGAAGCGGTCGCGGCGACGGCAGGTTTTGCGAGGTCGTTGGCGCGTACTATTTCGGAACTGCGGATGGCGCGGATCGGGGCGCGCGAGCTCGGGGGGTGCGGCGCGTCGGGTCCGGATCTGGCCTGCCTGTTATCGCGCTTCGAAGCCGAACTCGACCGGATGCGGCTGGCGGACGCGGCTCGCGTGTTCGAGCTGGCGATGGAGGGTTCGTCGCGCTGGGAGCGATTGCCGGTCGCGCTGCTGGACGTGCCGTTGCGGTCCGAAGCGCAGCGTGAATTCCTGAAGCGCGCGACCAGGCAGGCGCCGGAGGTGTTGGAAGCCATCCGGAACGGCGGCGAGGGCGAGGAAGCGCGGTCGACGCTCGAACATCTGCGCGTGTTTTTGTTTTCCGAAAATACGCGCGCCTGGAAGGGGCCGGACGGAGATTCGTTCGAGATCTTCTCGGCGCCGGGCGAGGGGCTGGAGGCGGTCGAGATCGCGCGCAGGGTCGTGCGCCTGGCGCGAAACGGGACGCGTTTCGATGAAATCGCGATCCTGCTGAGAAATCCCGAGCGGTATCAGCCGATGATCGAGGACGCGCTGCGGAGGGCGCGCATTCCGGCGTATTTCAGCCGGGGGACGGCGCGGCCGGATGCAGGCGGGCGCGCATTTCTGGCACTGCTCGGCTGCGCGGCGCAAAAATGCTCGGCTTCGCGCTTCGCGGAATATCTGTCGTTGGGACAGGTTCCGCAGGCGGGCGCGGAGACCTCGCGCGAGTGGATTCCGGCGGAGGATGAAATGCTTCCGGCGGAGCGCGCGGAAATCGCAGAGACTCCGGTTGACGAATCGCGCGTGGCGCGGGCGCCGGCGAGCTGGGAAAAACTGCTGACCGACGCCGCGGTAATCGGAGGCCGTGAAAGATGGCGGCGAAGACTCGCCGGGCTCGAGCGCGAGTTCGAGCTGCGCCTGAAGACCATCGGACGGGAGGACGAGACGCGGCGCGAAGAAATCGCGCGCAAGCTCGGCCAACTGCGGGAGCTGGAGCGATTCGCGCTGCCGCTGATCGACGCGCTGCACGATCTTCCCGCCGCCGCGCGCTGGGGCGAATGGATCACCAAGTTGTCGGAGCTCGCGCGGATAGCGCTGCGCCGGCCGGAGCCGGTTCTCGCGGTGCTCGCGGAGTTTGCGCCGATGGCCGACGTGGGACCGGCGGGCCTCGAAGAGGTCGCGGCGGTGCTCGGGGAGCGATTGCGCTTCCTGCGCCGCGATCCGCCCGAGCGGCGATACGGACGAGTGTTCGTCGGGTCGATCGACGAGGCGCGCGGGCGCGAGTTCGGCGTGGTGTTCCTGCCGGGGCTGGCCGAGGGTTTGTTCCCGCAGAAGGCGCTTGAGGATCCGCTGTTGCTCGACGAGTTCCGCGTCGCGCCGCTGGCGCTTCGCGAGGAGAAAACCCTCGAAGAACGCGACCGGTTGCGGCTGGCGTGCGCGGCGGCGCGCGACCGGCTGATCGCGTCGTATCCGCGGATGGACGTGGCGGAAGCGCGTCCGCGCGTGCCGTCGTTTTACGCGCTGGAGCTGCCGCGGGCGATCGAGGGACGGCTGCCGCGGCTGCGCGAGTTCGAACAGTCGACGCGCGATCGCGCGCGCGCGCGTTTGAACTGGCCCGCGCCCAAAGAAGCGGCGGACGCAATCGACGATGCCGAATACGATCTGGTGATGCTCGCGCGCGGCGCGTCCTCCGCGCACTATCTGGTCCAATCGAACCAGTGTTTGGCGCGTTCGCTCAGAGGGCGATGGCGGCGTTGGGAATCGAAAAAATGGTGGGAATCCGACGGCCTGATCACCGCTGACGGCGCGGCGCTCGAGGTGCTCGAAGGGATGCGCCTGCGCGCGCGGCCGTGGTCGGCATCGTCGCTGCAACTGTTCGCGGCGTGCCCGTACCGCTTCGCGCTGCACGGGATTTTCGGAATCCGCCCGCGCGACGAGGCCGTTCCGATCGAGCAGATGGATCCGCTGACGCGCGGAGGATTGTTCCATGAAGTGCAGTTCGCGGTGCTGGGCGAGCTCAAATCGCGCGCGCTGCTGCCGGTTTCCGCGCGCAATCTCGAAGAAGCGTCGGCCCTGGCGGATCGGGTGCTGGATCAGATTGAAGAGAAATACAAAGAGGACTTGGCGCCCGCGATTCCGCGCGTCTGGTCGAGCGAGATCGAGGATCTGCGCACCGATCTGCGCGGATGGCTGAAGCACATCGCGCACAACGACGATGAATGGCTGCCCGTGCATTTCGAGTTCGCCTTCGGCCTGGAGCACGATCGAAGCCACGATGAGGCGAGCACGGATGAGGCGGCGGAGCTCGAGGGAGTGCTGCTGCGCGGATCGATCGACCTGGTGGAGCGTCACGTCTCGCGCGCGACGATGCGCGTTACCGATCACAAGACCGGAAAAGTTCCGGAGACGACGCCGGATATGGTCGGCGGCGGACGATATCTGCAGCCGCTGCTATACGGCCTCGCCGCGGAAAACTTGCTGCGCTCGGCAATTGAGTGCGGGCGGCTTTTTTACGCGACCCAGCAGGGCGCATATACGCCGGTGGTGATCCCGCTGGACCAGCGCAGGCGGCTCTTTTTGGGAAAATTGCTCGCGCATATCGACGCGGCGATCGCGGGAGGGTTTTTACCGGCCGCACCGCAGAAGGACACCTGTGAACGCTGCGATTATCGCGAAGTGTGCGGGCCGTATGAAGAGCGTCGCGCCGCGAAAAAAGACCGGCACGATGAACGGTTCGAGCCGCTGATCGAAATCCGAGGCATGGCATGATTCCGCGGCCCGCATCCGATGAAGAGGCGCGCAGGCGCATCCGCGAATCGCTCGACGAGAGCCTGATCGTGGAGGCGTCGGCCGGAACCGGCAAGACCACGGAGCTGATCAACCGTATTGTCGCCGTGATCCGCGCGGGCCGCGCGAAGATTCAACACATCGCGGCCGTGACGTTCACCAACAAGGCCGCAGGCGAGCTGAAATTGCGGCTGCGCGAGAAACTGGACGAGGCTCGCGGGGGGTCGCCGGAGGTGGAAGAGGCGCTGAAATTTCTGGAAGAGGCATCGATCGGGACCATCCATTCGTTCTGCGCGCAGATTTTGCGGGAGCGGCCGGTGGAAGCCTGCGTCGATCCGGATTTTGAGGAACTAAACGAGCAGGAAGCAGGCCGGCTGTATCAGTCGGCGTTCCGCGCATGGCTCGAACGGCGGCTGAACGATGATTCGCCGGGGTTGCGCCGCGCGTTCGCGCGTCTTTCCTGGCGCGACTCCTGGGACGATTCGGCGCCGCTCGAACAATTGCAGTGGGCCGGGCGAAAACTGGTGGAGTGGCGCGATTATCCGGCGGCCTGGCGGCGCGACGCGTTTGCGCGCGAGGAGGAAATCCGCAGCATCGTGCGCCGCGTTCGCGAGCTGGCGGAAATGTCGGCGCGGCCGCGCAGGGTGACCGATTCCCTATATCGCGCGCTCGAACCGGTTCGGCACACGGCCGTCTGGATCGAGCGGCATGAGGGTGATTTCGATGCGCTCGAGGCGCGACTGCTGAAGCTCGGCCGCGATCTGCGCAGGGATTCGCGCAAGGGATCGGGCCCTTACGGCGACGTCACGCGCGAGGCGCTGGTGACGCGGCGCGACGAGCTCGCGCACTGGATCGACGATTTCCGCCGGCGCGCGGACGCCGACCTGGCCGCCGCGCTGCGCGAGGAGATGATCGGGCTCGTGGATGAGTACGAGCAGCGCAAGCGCGGCGCGGGGAAGCTCGATTTCGTGGATCTGCTGATCCAGGTGCGCAATCTGGTGCGCAAGAACGCCGAAGTGCGGCGCTATCTGCAAAATCGCTTTTCCCACCTGTTCGTCGACGAATTTCAGGACACGGATCCGCTGCAATCCGAAATTCTGCTGCTGCTCGCGGCCGACGATCCGGCGGAATCGAACTGGGACCGCGTACGGCCCGCGCCGGGTAAATTGTTTCTGGTGGGCGATCCGAAGCAGTCGATTTACAAGTTTCGCCGCGCGGACATGGTGCTATACCGGCAGATCCGCGACGGATTGATGGAGCGCGGCGCGGGATTCGTGCAGCTTGCAAAAAGCTATCGAAGTGTTCCAAACATTCAACGTTTCATCAATATAGCGTTTGAAACGGAAATGACCGGGGATGTGGAGGCCGCGCAGGCGGAATACCGGCCGCTCGAGCAGGAGCGCGGCGAAATCGCGGACCGGCCGAGCGTGATCGCGTTGCCGGTGCCGCGTCCTTATAAATCGCGCATCGCGAAGGAGGCGATCAATCGCTCTCTGCCCGACGCGATCGCGGCGTTTGTCGCCTGGATCGTGAATGAGAGCGGGTGGAATTATCTTTCTCAAAGCGGAATCTCTCAGAGATTCCGCGCGCGCGATATCTGCGTCCTGTTCCGCCGCCGCACGCAGGGCGGCTCGGATCTGACGCGCGAATATGCGCGCGCCCTGGAGGCGCGCGGGATCGAGCACCTGCTCGCCGGCTCAAAGTCGTTTCATCGCAGGGAAGAGATCGAGGCGATGCGCGCGGCGCTGACGGCGATCGAGTGGCCGGACGACGAGTTGCACGTATTCGCGACGCTCAAGGGCTCGCTGTTTGCGATCGCGGATGAAATTCTGCTGCGCTACCGGCACGCGCACGGACGGCTTCATCCGTTTCACCGGCCCGCGGAGTTCGATGCGGCGTTTGCGCCGGTGGCGGATGCACTGGCGCTGCTGGGCGAACTGCACCGCGCGCGCAACCGGCGGCCGTTCGCGGCGACGGTGAACGCGCTCACCGAGGCGACGCGCGCGCACGCCGGGTTCGTGCTGCGGCCGGGAGGAAATCAGATTCTGGCGAACGTCGCACGACTCGCGGATCTGGCGCGGAGCTACGAAGTCTCCGGCGGAATCTCTTTTCGCGGTTTCGTCGAAGAGCTGGCGGCCCAGGCGGAAAAAGAAGAAGCGGCCGAGGCGCCGGTGCTCGAGGAGGATTCCGACGGCGTGCGCCTGATGACCGTGCACGGCGCCAAAGGCCTGGAGTTCCCGGTGGTGATTCTGGCCGATGTGACGGCAAATCTGGCGGCGCGAGAACCGGATCAATTCATCGACGGCGAGCGGAAACTGGCTGCGGTGCGGCTGC
>Ga0335077_10009891_pt1 | contig 11860 bp, 8 predicted proteins | sample Lox_Sample_31_FD_207151 | JGI IMG/M metagenome (GOLD analysis project Ga0335077, IMG submission 207151) | Soil microbial communities from Loxahatchee National Wildlife Refuge, Florida, United States - Lox_Sample_3.1 | ecosystem: Environmental > Terrestrial > Soil > Wetlands | place: USA: Florida...
TATTTTGCAATATATTACCGACCTCCAGAAACAACACCATCAAGAGGACTTAAATCAAGACCAAATCTTGATCGTGAAAATATTCGTAGTTGTATTCCGTATCTCGGCGCTGGTTGGAGGCATCATCTTGCTCTATCAGGGCATGTCAAAAAAATAACATCCAATAATCGCGATTATTTGTAAAAAAATGGCAACCCGCCTTTTCTAACTATGCACAAAGATATTTCCTACAAGCCGCTTCTTCAATGACGACGGGAAATGCCATTACGTCATTTAGATTCTTTTACGAATAAATCCTTAAGGAACTTAGGTATTAGATAATAATGAGAGCATTAATTTAGAGGAGCTATAATAAAAGCATACAGAACTTTTAAAATATTTTTGAAAATGTCAGCCTGCTACTCTTGTCTAAAAGGGGGTGATGGCCGTGGATGACCTGCTGATAAAAGTTAAATGTCCTAACTGTGGCTATCTGGTGCAACCCTTTGACGAAAAAGAAATCGCCGATATTATTGTGCAAATCGCCGAGATTATAGTGCATCAGGCAAAGAAATCGCAGAACGCGTATCTTATGGAAGAAGCTGTAAAAGAGATGTTGAAAGATGCCGCATAATTTTCAGACGACAGCCCGAGGGTGCTGTCTGAAGGAGCTTGGTGATTCCAAGCCATATTTTTTGATATCGATGGTTCCGCCCGCACTCTTTTGTGTACTCATCAGGACGCAGAAAGCCGTTTTTGCAAATACCAGCAAGCTGATTTTCTTCATATTCATTTCCCGCCCGTTGCTCAGATATTATAGGTCACCGAACCTAGAGGGACAGGTTTCTGCTGTTAGCATCTTTTCCGTTCATAGCTGATCCTGCTTACGCTCGCATAGTGCAGTCTAGGAACCTGACCTCTTCAGAGCCCCTGGACTAGCCGTTCATGGTTACGGTTCGCAGCGAGTTACGACCTCGAATATTCCCACAGCTACGGCACTTGCAATAAGCCCTTTTTGAATTGTGCTCTGACCTGCGTTCACAGAGTAGACGTTCATTTGCCTGGCGCGTTTCCCGTGGGTTATTTTACGCTTAATTAAGCTCTCGACAGCCTCCAAAATCGCTGCTCGAAGACGTGGCTCAAAGTCCACGCATATCGTGATCGATGGATCAAGTGTAAATCAATTTTCTATGAAATTCGCATTATGCTTTAGTCATTTATCAAAATATCCTTCCTAAAGGGTACACCTCTGTGCCGGCAGGCCACGGAGTAAGTTTCATGCAATCATTGCCAGAGTTCACCATGCGATCCCGGTTTTCAGTTCAGCATGAAAGTTACAACATCCTAGAAAGTATGTAGACTCACATCAAAGCGCAACGCTGACGGTGGATTGACGGCAATTAAATAACAGGAGGTCAACATGAGAAGAGTAATAGTATTCAATTTCGTAACACTTAATGGCTATTTTGAAGGACCAAAGAGAGATATCAGCTGGCATGAGCATGACGCAGAAACAAGTGAATACGCTGTCGAGGGGCTCAATGCGGGCAACACGCTTCTCTTTGGACGCGTAACTTATGAGCTCATGGCGAGTTACTGGCCGACACCGAATGCGATCAATAATAATCCGATCGTCGCTGAAGGAATGAATAATGCGGAAAAAATTGTCTTTTCAAGGACACTGGAAAAGGCCGAGTGGAAGAATACCAGGCTGGTGAAGGACAATATTGAGGAAGAAATAAAAAAAATGAAGCAACAGTCAGGGAAGAATATGACATTGCTGGGCAGCGGCAGCATTGTCACCCAGTTTGCGCAACAGGGTTTGATCGATGAATATCAGATTATGGTGGATCCGGTTGCCCTGGGCGATGGCACGCCGATATTCAAAGGTATCAAGCACAGGCTGGACCTGAAACTTACAACGACAAGAACATTTAGGAATGGGAGTGTTCTACTTTGTTACCAGCCTGTTGAAAAGGCGTAAGCTCGTAATCAACCGCATGTTCAACGTGCCGAGCATGCAGTCGTCCAAGATATGGACTGTCCCAAACCTTGCGGCCCGGTGCTGGGGTCCCAGTAGTGTCTACGGGATGCAGCCAAGCATCATGCTGAAAATCTACCGTATCGAGTACGATGTACAGTCTGCAAATTACAAAAGAGGCAACTTACACGGTTTCTTCACCTTGCATTTGTCCCCTCCCTCTGCCCCGCGAATGCGGTTGAGACCGAAGGTAAGAATGATCCGCATGCCTGGCTTGTCGCTAGACGAAGGGTGTTTCCGAAACATATCGGCGCACACCTGAAGGGTTGGCAGGCGTCTTTGGAAAAAGCCTCCCAAAGAGGTTCGGTAACGAGCAATGCCGTCTGAAGGGAGTATTTGTGGAAGTTTCAGTTTAATCGATTACCCCAAAAAAAGAGGGCAATATAGCAGTTTCATTTCGTGGAATTTCCCGCTATCTGCTTATAAATTGAGTGATATATTAAAAATTCCCTTCTGTACTTAGTACTTATATTTTTTCTAAAAAATTCTTTTTCACCTGAATTATACATCGACGCTATATCTTCAAGAGAAGCATTTTTGTGCTTATCGAGAAGATACTTGATGAATAAAATCGAAGCTTTTATATTTTTTTCAGGGTCATACAAATCTTTTTTAGTCTTTATTTCAGGATTAAAAAACTTTCCTGTGATTAATGTCAATTGCATAACACCGTGACTTTCTCTGCTAATCTTCTTCATGTGTATCTTTTTTACATTCTTATTAAATGCGTTGGTTCTAAATCCACTTTCCAGTGTTGCAATTGTTAAAGGAATAGAAGGGTCAATATCATACATTTGAGAATATTTCATTATAAGATTAATATTAAAATTTTTATTTGCAATAGCATTTGGGCAAAGAATAACCAGAAAGATAATAGATATTATCAGAATGTAATTTATTTTTTTCATCTAATTCCACCTCTCGCTTTAAATTCAAGTTCAAGGTATTCAATTAGATACTTGGCATAATCGATTAAATGATCATTGCCATCAAATTCAAACACCTCACGATTTTCTTTTGATGATTTAAATAGCCTTCTTTATGTTTCGCAAAATTCTCCTTCTGTATAAACACATTCTTCACTAATAGTAAAAATTGCACGTTTTACTTAAGAATGATCAGTGAACTTTTCGTAATGTTACAAAAAGTAATCTTGAACAAGGCCATAGCAAGAATATTGATTATTGGTATTGCAGCGCCTTTAGCCAAGCAGGCCTATTACTGGATCCTACTTTTAAGAAGTTATGCAATAAGTACTCCATCTTTTCATGTCCCAAATAAATTTCAAATTACAAAAAGATATGAGAGAAATATTCCTTCATAAACAGATCGTTAAATATCGTTCATTACCAAAAAAAATTGTTTTTTAACATTGTGGCCGATAGGTGTTCCGCAACTAAAATTATGTTTCCTAAAAAATATGGAGGGGAAATAACCATACATGTGGGTATTTCACCGTTTATAAATTTAACCCATCAAAACATCCCTTTTTATAGGGAATTGACGCCTGGACTGTTTGTCGGCTGAATAACGGGTTTCCCCAGTTTTATTAAGACAAGCTGGGGGGAAATCAGGAGTGTTGAATGCAACTATTGCGGGACAATCTGAAAAAGTGGTTAGTCTGAAGGAAGCTTTTTATCCCGCGGCAGAGCATCAAGACCGCTCGTTCCTGAAACCAATCTGATTTTTCTAGAGTTCTCATGTATCTGTTATACTTTACTTGAGCCCTTCCCTTGGACGTCTATGAAGAAATTATCTTTTTTCCCGGTCGCCATTGTACTTTTGTTTTGTCTTTCAACAGAGGCCTTGGAGTGGCGGGACGTTGCTCCCGGCGATGCCGTAACGTTGCCGAAGGACCTTTACGTTCAGAACGGATACCGCACCCAATGGTGGTATTTCACGGGCCACCTGTACGACGCACAGGGGAGAGAATTCGGGTATGAACTCACATTCTTTATCATAGGCGTTCAGGGGGGAAAATATGAGTCGAAGTTCGGCGTAGACTCAATCTATCTCTCTCACTTCGCGATCTCCGATATCGAGGGAAAGGCATTTTACCATTTCAGCGATGCTGATTCCGGGGCATACGGTTTTGCAGGCGCGGACACTTCAAGGCTGCATGTATGGGTAGACAGGGACGAATTGGAAGGAAATTTGAAAAAGATGCACATTACGGCTCACGCAAACGAGACGGACCTCGACCTCGTCCTCTTGCCGAGAAAACCCGTTGTTTTAAACGGCGATAGAGGATATTCACGGAAATCCGAGGAATCGCCGCTCATCGCGTCGCTCTACTTTTCCTGCACGGACCTGGAAACAACAGGGACCGTGAAACTGGGTACTGCTCTTTTCCCGGTGACAGGCAAGAGCTGGTTTGACCGGGAGATTTCGTCGCAAGGGCTGGCGAAGAGCGCGGCTGGATGGGACTGGTTTGCGCTGCAGCTTGATGACGGCCAGGAGATCATGCTGTACGTCATAAGAAAAAAAGACGGGTCATTTGACCGATACTCCTCCGGAACACTCGTAGATACTGAGGGCAACTTCTGGCACCTTGCGAAGAGTGATTACCGGATTAAGGTTATCAGCTCGTATTCTTCGAAAAAGACCAATATCCGCTATCCTTCGAAGTGGGAAATTACGATCCCACGGGAAAAACTGCGGCTCGTTGTCACCCCCTTGATAGAAAACCAGGAATTCAGGGGAGGACTGACGGAAGGGAGTTCATACTGGGAAGGTACGTGCAGGGTCGAAGGCAACGCGCAAGGACGGGCCTACGTGGAAATGACAGGGTATGAAAAGAATTGAACAGGACGCAGAGACACGGAGGCACAGAAAAAAGCCAGAACCTTCGAGACTGACTGACCATGAATGGTTATGACAAAGCAGAATAAATCATAAATATTCAACGAGCAGCTGTGTCAAAAAATCTGTATTTTGTTTTTCTCTCCCTGCCACTTCCTGCACTCGCGTTTTGGCAACGGCAGGGCGTTTCCCTGTGGTGGCTTTCTTTACGAGACTGTCAATGCTTGATGAGGGTATATGATTGAACTTGAAAATGTCAAAAAATATTACGGTGCCAGGGCCGTCTTCCGCGGAATTAACCTTGTCGTGGGCAGCGGGGAGTTCGTTGCAGTCATGGGCAGTTCAGGCTCAGGGAAGTCCACCCTCCTGAACCTTATCGGAGGCATGGATGTTCCGGACCAGGGCAGGATCGTCGTAGACAGGGACATCGTCTCATCGTACACCGAAGAAGAGCTCACGGCCTACCGGAGACAAAAGATCGGTTTCATATTCCAGTTCTTCAACCTCCTGCCGAACTTAACAGTCTCTGAAAATATCGAGATGCCACTTCTCCTGAACAACGGCAAGCGTCAGGAAGGCAGGGTAATGGAATATATGCGAATGGTCGGTCTCGAAGGAAGAGAGAACGACTATCCCTCTGCCCTCTCGGGAGGGGAGCAGCAGCGGGTAGCCATTGCTCGGGCGCTCATTCACGAGCCCGGGATCATTCTTGCCGACGAGCCCACGGGCAATCTGGACAGCACGACCGGCAAATCAATCGTGCAGTTGATACAAGAGGCGGCCGCGCGAGACAGGAAGACTGTTGTTCTGGTAACTCATAACCAGGCCGTAGCGGAATCTGCCGCCAGAATCATCAGGATACGGGACGGAACGCTGTTGCCATGAGATTTGCGGCACTCTTAAAACGAATCGTACTCAGGAGCGTGAGAGAAGAACGGTTCCTCACTGCGCTGTCCGTGGTCGGCATAGCACTCGGCATCGGCCTGTTCATGGGGGTGAATGTTGCGACGCAGAAGGCGTTAGGGTCATTTGAAACGAACATCAGGGGAATCAATCCAACGTTCAACTACGAGGTCGTGGACTCTTCGGGGATTGATTTCCCCGAGGCGGTGTACAAGTCCGTCAAGACAATTGAGAGCAACTGCCTGCCGATCTTAACCGTGAACGCCTCTCTCCCTGCCCGGAATGAAACAATCGATATTCAGGGGATCTACACAATAAAGGCCCTCGCACTGACCGGCTTGTCCGGAGAACAAAAAGTCGATATCGAGAATTTTTTCAAAAGCCGAAACGGTCTGCTCATAACGAGGAAATTCGCCCAAGTACACAATCTTAAAAAAGGAGACGCCTTCAGCGCCTACGTTTACAATAAGCAATACCGCCTAATGGTCGTGGACACGATCAACGACCCTTTAGTCCCGGAGAACAGCGTCTTTATGGACCTCGGGAACTTCCAGGAGTATTTTCATAAAACCGGGCTTCTTACCAGAATTGATTTGAGTACGGATGAGAAAAAGGCAGCGGAGATCACACGGGTCGTTCCCCCATGGCTTACTATTGAGAAGAAAGAGCAGGTTGTCCAGGACCAGAAGGCGCTCGTTGACGGCTTTCGGTTGAATTTGCGGTTTGTCACGTTTCTTGCCGTGCTCGTCGGAGTCTTTCTCCTGTATAATACGATCTTTATTTCCGTGGTCAAACGAAGGACGGAGATCGGCATTCTGCGTGGGCTCGGCATGGACAGAAAGACCGTTGTTGCCCTTTTCTCAATCCAGGGCATGGTGCTCGGCTTCGCCGGCTCCATGCTCGGCATCGCCTTCGGACAGCTCTTCGCATGGTTTTCCATCCTGGCTGTTGAGAAGACAATCACCCGCTTCTATCAAAGCGTCGTAATCTCTGATTTTTTCATAACGGGAAAAGATGTGCTCTGGGCTCTGCTCCTGGGCATGAGCGTATCCTTTCTCGCCTCAATCGTCCCTGCATTAGAATCAGCCAACGTGAGGCCGAACGAAAGCTCACGGGAAGGGACGTTCGAACGAACGTATAAACGGAGGCAGAAGCTTCTTTCAGTCATCGGCGCCATCGCAATCCTGTGCGGGGCCGCTGTAATCTATGCTGATTACCGATTCGTACCGTTTGCTTTTCCGTGGTTGTCCTATGCCGGGATAGTCCTGTTTATAATGGGCTGCACGCTGAACGCGCCGGCCTATCTGGGAGCAAGTCTGGAAGCATTTCGAAGGCCGGCCTACCGTATGTTCAAGGCGAGCGCACGCCTGGCAATTGGAGACACAAAAGGAAGCCGTTACCGGTTCTCGCTCGCGCTCATGAGCGTTGCTGTGAGCTCCGCCCTGATCGTTGCGATCGTTACGTCGGTTCATTCGCTGAAAACCTCTTTTATCGACTGGATCGATACTTATATTATTGCCGATGTCTACGTAAAACCCGCTTCCTGCGCGTCGAATTTCTGCTTTTCACCCCTTGCCGATAAAATCGTAAAGACCGTAGAAACCATTCCGGGCGTGGAACATGTCGGCAGATATCGCGCACTCCAGCTTGATTTACTCGGTCAAAAGGTCGTTGCAGGGTTCGGGAATTCGGAACTCCTGTGGAAGTACCGGCCACGGATCAGCCCGGAAGAAAAAGGGCGGATACAGAGGCTTGCGCGATACCGGGAGATATCAATTTCCGATTACCTGAAGGTTAAATACGGTTTGAAGCAAGGGGACGTTATACATCTCCAGACGCCCAAAGGTAAAATTGCCTTCACCATCAACAATGCTTCCATCAGTTATTCTACGATGTCCGGCTTCATCTATACAGATAGAAGATGGCTCAAAGAATATTGGGGACTGGACGATGCAACGCAGCTCAGCGTGTACCTCGCGAAAGGACAGTCTGTCGCCAAATTTAAACAGCAACTCGATCATTCGCTCGGCAACACCTACGCGCTCGATGTAACCGACAACGATGAACTGAGGCAGGCCGTGCTTAGGATCTTTGACAAGAGCTTCGCGCTCACCTATTCCATCGAGCTGATTGCTATCGTCATCTCCCTTATCGGCGTGGTGAATGCCCTTCTCATCCTCGTTTTCGAGAGAAAACGGGAGATTTCCGTCTTGCGGTACCTCGGCGCGACATGGCAACAGATCAGGCAGGTCATGGTCGTGTCAGCGGGCATCATAGGATTTGCAGGAATCGCGCTCGGCTTTCTCATGGGGGCCGTCATCAGCATCGTGATAACGCACGTGATAAATAGAATCTCATTCGGATGGGAAGTGAGCGTCCGGATGCCGCTTCCTACTGTTTTTCTGTTTATGACGCTGCTGCTTGTAACGACGCTCTCCGCCGGCCTTGTACCATCCTACTTTGCCAGAAAAATTGACCCGAAAGCCTTCATCAGTTATGAATGACCTCATAATGCATATTTTCTTCAGTTTCCCTTGTGGCTGTCATCCTCAGGGGATTATGAATGAGCATCGACCTGTCAAAAACGGAACTCACAAAATATCGATGCTTCTGCCCAGGCCGTCACCCCCCCCTCACCAGAGGCAACAATACGAGAATGTCTTTCGAGCGCAGGAAACCGTGGCACCCGCCATAGCGAGGAGCGTTCAAAAATATTTCAAGCTACCCCCTCCCGGCAGAACTGCCTCTCCCTTACCTCCAAGGAATAGGGGAGGAGTCTGGAAATACTGGAGCAAGTTAAAGGCCCTGGGAAGTTGTGGTAATCATCATGACCTCTATCTACGACGGTCCTTGCAGGACTTCCCAGGTTTAGCTGAATTGCAAAAGAAGTCACCATACACTCGACAGGCCAATTCTCCGGACCACCTTCCAGGAACAAAACTGGCAAGGCGCCGGGTGTAATCCCCATTACCAAACAACGGGGCGTGGGCAAATCAGGTCGCGAATCCCTGCCGCTGCAGCATTGTTCGGCTGCACATATAGCTGAGAGCAATAAAATGCTCTGTTGTCATGCGCGGTGTCCAATTATCTCCCTGCATCATGCGCCCCCAAGAGAGCGATGCTTGGGCGTGATGATTGATCAATTTCGCTGAGTGGGAAGATTGCTCTGCATGAATTCGATCGCGCGAAGCAGCTGACGGTCCTTGCTTGCGCGCAAACCTTCGGGAGTGATATTCCGTTCTGCTTCCGCGATCAAAGGAGAGGCGCCTTCGGGAAGCGAAACCGTAACATCGGGCGTGATGCCTTTATGCCAGATTGTGCGGCCCTTCGGGGTGAGCCATTCCAGAAAAGCTAGCTGCACGGCCGATCCGTCAGAGAGCGGGATGGTTTTCAAGACCGTGCCGGTTCCGAAGGTGGTTTCGCCCACGAGTGTCGCGCGCATGGCGTCCTGGAGAGCGCCGGCAACGATCTCTGCTGCGCTCGCGGTCCCTTCGTTTATGAGAACGACAAGAGGAAGGCTGCTTTTTTTGAAACCGCCTTCAAGGGACACGGGCCGCACCTTGCCGTGAGCGTCCTTTTCCAACAGCGCATCCCCTTCTTTCAAAAATTGACTTTCCACACCCACTGCTATGTCCAGAAGACCCCCGGGATCGTTCCGGAGATCGAGAATAAGTCCCTTGGCCCCGGTTCGATCGATCTCTGCGAGTGTTTTTTCCAGGAATTTGGCCGTTCCTTTGCTGAATAAAGCAATCCGGACATATGCCAGATCAGTGCCCGGGAGACTCAGCCAGGTAACGCTGCGAATCTCTATTTTCGCGCGGGTGATCTCGATTGTCCGTTCCTCTCCCGTTGCCGGGTTCATGATTGTAAGTGACACCCGCGTGCCGGGGGGGCCTTTGATTATGGCGATAACCTGTGGTAACGGCAAGCCTTCCACGTTGCGGCTGTCAACCTTTTTTATCACGTCGCCGGAACGAAGTCCGGCTTTTTGAGCAGGTGAACCGTCCATAGGCGCAACAATGACCAATTGTTTATTTTTCACCTGAAGCTCGGCTCCTATGCCGGCAAATTCACCACGTTCCAAGCTGTGTTCGTCCTGCACCATATCCGGGGTCATAAAAACGCTGTGGCCGGTATCGCCAAGGGATTCCACCATGCCGCTGATTGCGCCGTAGGTCATCGTCTTCGGCTGTACGGCAGATCGGTCGACATATTGCTGCTCGATAGCGTTCCAGGCCTCAGCCATCAGTCGGAATTCCGGAGTTGCTGCCCGGGGAATATCTGAGGAGGGCACGGGATCGTAACGGATAATTTGGTGGAAGAACGCACCGATCATGATTCCCAGGATCAGCGGCAAAAGCCAATATGCAAAACCCTGTATCTTCCTCATACAATGCTCCCCGCCTTCGTTATGATTGTGACACACCAGGTCAGGCACACAATGTCCTGGTGGCTGCCTTTTCATTCATCTCCGCTATGATGCATTCGTTTTAAGTCCTATCAATGACCCTTTCTTTCACGAGAACCTCAGCCGGAGATGCGAGGACGACTTAATCTATTCTTCGCTGTCCTCCTGTAATTTTAACATATTCAAGAGATGCGAGCTCGGTCGAGTCGCACGAAGAATATAAGAGTTGACGATGCTGCTCGCAGCAAAGCGGACAATAAGGTCCTTCAACCTCGCCTCGCTGATCGCCCCGTTCGCAGGAGCTCCCGTATGCTTAGGTCATCAATTCCTGGGGAACCTGTTCGCGGCCGCCGGAGTTTGTACTCTGTCGGTTTTAGATCCAGACTTGCCGATTTATCCGGGCAACGCAGTCGTAGCGTTTTTATGGTCATCGTAGCAGTCCCTGCCTTTGTTTATTCGTTGAAAGAAGTTCTGGCGGCGAGAAAACAGCCGGCTCCCGGACCGTAAATATCGCCTGATTCTTTTCGGGCTCGGCTCAAGTGGAAAGATTTTGATAACTTTGTTGCCGGGGAAATCCCCCTACGCATAGCTCAACGAACCCGTCTTCGAAGGCAAATCCGTTATCGCGATAGAACAGGTTCGGGATGATGAGAAGATCGACCTCCTTGTCCTTCCGGATAACGCGGCACTTGGAATTGCGGGTTCACCGGGCTCCACCATTGTTGTCTATGAGATTCTCAACTACGGATTCCCGCTCTTGCGACCGTTCTCTTTTTGAGTAAGGGGGAGTGAGAGCTATTCCTATCCTTCAGAGTAAATCTCCGCAGCCTCCCCCATCAATTCGGCCCTTTGATCCCTTTAATCAGCGTCCTTCGGCATCTCGGCAGGAATCTTCACAAATTCCCCGCTTGTGAGGACGATCTCGATCCTCCTGTTTTTCGCTTTCCCTTCATCCGTGTTGTTCGATGCAACTGGGCGGTACTCGGAGTATCCGCATGCAGAGAGACGCTCCGGATCTATACCGTCATTTTGCAGATACCTTACCACGGTAGTCGCCCGCGAGGTGGAAAGCTCCCAGTTTGTCGGAAATTTGGCTTCTAGCCCCGATCCTATGGGAACGTTGTCCGTATAACCTTCTATCCGAATCTGCTTATCGGGCACCTTTTTCAGGATCTCCGCGACGCGGTCTAGGACCTTTTTCCCGTTTTTCTTTATCGCCGCGCTTCCTGAGTCAAAGAGAACCTTTTCCACCATGCTGAGCGTAAGCTTGTCCCTAAGCTGGGTAATAGTGACATCTCCCTTTTTTATTTCTTCCTGCATTTCTCCTACCAAGCTGTCGTAAGTCTTCTTGACTTCTGCGATGGACTTTTCCTTTTCCGCGATTGCTGCTGCCTTCTCCCGTAAAAGCACATCTATATTGTTCCGCAGGCTGGTGACATCCACGTCCCTGTTGGCAAGTTTAGCCCTGAGCTCAACGATTGTTTTATTCAACGCGTCCGCCTTGGATTTAAGGATCTCATTGAGGCCCTTGTTGTCCTCCAAAAGCGCCTGATTCTGCTTTTTCAGATCGTCGTTTTCGTTCCTTAATTTTGTCAGTTCGTCCTCTTCCTGTTTAAGCCTGCTTTCCATCGACGAAACATCCTTTTTGAGATTGTCTATGTCGGTGAGCCTATCCTTGTACTTTGCCGTTGAAACACAACCAAAGACTAATAAGATTGCTGAAAAAA
>Ga0335077_10009892_pt1 | contig 11859 bp, 9 predicted proteins | sample Lox_Sample_31_FD_207151 | JGI IMG/M metagenome (GOLD analysis project Ga0335077, IMG submission 207151) | Soil microbial communities from Loxahatchee National Wildlife Refuge, Florida, United States - Lox_Sample_3.1 | ecosystem: Environmental > Terrestrial > Soil > Wetlands | place: USA: Florida...
GTGCTTGCTGGGACTCGGCTGATATGGGGGAGTGAATGTCAAGCGCTGGCTGCTGGGTTTTCGTCGGTGGGGTGAGTGGGCTCGGCTGAGGAGGCGACGGTCCTGGCGGGTGCGCGACACGCGGTCAGGCTGATATGCGCGGGTTGGGTACCGCAGGACCGGGTTTCGTCGTGAGAGCCCGCTGTCTAACGTCGAGCGTGACCGCCGGAGTGGTTGCTCATAGCCGGATCGCGGATGCTCTCGCGCGTGGTGGCCAGGCGGGTTCCGCCGCCTCCTCAGCCGAGTGTTGTTGAACGGGTGCTGCAACGTTCAGGTGGTGGGTAGTTCGTCGGTGTCGGCGGTGACGATCGCCCAGCAGAATCCGGCGAGCTGGCGGGCGACGGCGACCGTGACGATCGTCATGCGCTTGCGGCGCTGGGTGTGCAGCCGGCGCCAGACTTGGTGCAGGCGCTGCTGGGCCTTCCAGGCGATCGCGATCACGGCGACAGGCTGATCGACTTGGCGGGCCTTGAGTCTGGTGCCCAGCCGTGGCGGGTGTCGGTAGTGCCAGGCGGCCTCGACCAGCAGCCGTCTGGCGTGCTGGGAGCCGGACTTGGTGATCGAGCCTTGGCGGCGCGTCTGGCCTGAGCTGTGCTCGGAAGGCACCAGCCCGACGTAGCTCATCAGCTGCCTGGGATGCTCGAAGCGCTCAAAGCCGTGGATCTCAGCGCACAGCCCGACCGCGCTCAGCGTGTCGATCCCGCGCAAGCACCGCAGCCGAGCGATCGGCTGCGCCCATGGCGAGGACGGCACGAGCTCGGTGATCGTGGCCTCGAGCTGATCGCGGCGGATGATCAGCGCGTCGATTGCGCCGAGGTAATCAAGCAGCGTCGATTGCGCCGCCGGCTCCGGCAGCCTGACCATCGACAGCCACTGGCGATGGCGGTGCGACCAGGCATCGCTGGTGCCGTCGTAGCGCACATCGTGGCGCAACAGCAGCTTGCCCATCCGGTGCCGGGCGCGCATCAGATCGCCACGCAGATCCTCGCGCGCGCGGACCAGGTCGCGCAATGCCTCTTCCTCACTGGTCGGCACCCGGACCGCGTGCAGCCCATCGATCATCAGCAGCCGCACTAGCCGCTCAGCATCGCGGCGGTCGGTCTTGACCTTGTCCTGCGCAGGGCGCTCGATCTTCCCCGGCGCCGCGATCACGCAGCCGATCCCGGCCGCGTACAACGCGCGCGAGAGCCCGAACCCGGTCGGGCCCGCCTCATACGCGACGCGCGTCGGGCCAGGCAGCCCAGCACAGAACGACACCACGTTCGTCGTGTCTCCCGGAAGGCGGCGCACGCTCATCTCGCCCGACTCGGCGTCGACCACGCACGCCACCACCTTCGCGGCGTGCACGTCCAAACCGACCCAGGTGCGAACCTTGGTCACGGTCGGTTCCTCCTATGCGGTTGTGGCCGCCGCGCGAGTACCAGTCGCGCGGCTATCAACACCCCCACGATCGCGCGGGGGACCGGCCAGCTTCTAGCAGCCCGGACGGACGGACTCAGGCCGAGCGGCCACCCCCATATGGTCTAACCCTCGCTCCCGCTTGGGACGATCTGGGGAAGTCACGCCGTCGACCCCTGAACGACCGAGCGCAGACTGCCCCAGATCGTCCAGACCAGCAGCGTCGTCCAGCATCGCCGGCGTGGCTGCTCACGCAGGCGGAGCGGAAGCCGCCGAGCCCCGGCCGCGCGGCCGGCCGTCGACTGCTTCTTTGCACCGGGAGCAGTGACGTCGGCAGCGCGGATCGCGTCGCTGCATCACGCCTGTAGGAGCCACCGCGGCCTGATGGCCGCTTTGCTGAGCGACCGGCAGTGCCGCCCGTTCAGCGTGGCCAGCGCGCCGTCGGGCCGCCGGTGGCGCTTCCGCATCACCAGGATCCGACATCCGAGCGCGCGCTCTCGCGTGTCGTCCGCACTAGGAGAGAGATCTCGGTCGTCCAGCGCCTCCGCCATGCGTGGCTGAGCAGCGGTCGAGGGCGCTGGACCTGGCGCGCGCGGTGCTGATCTGCTCAACAGGCCGGTGCTGCGAGAAGCTTGGCGCCGCCCTCCGGAGCAGTAGGAGGATCTCGTAGCGCGCTGCCGTCGCTCGCGGACTCGATGCGCGAGCGAGGGTGCTCCAGCCGATCATCCTGCGGCGGGTGCCTGCACCCGGGTTCTTCGTCGACCTCGATGGCGAGATTCGTGGTGACGTGCTTAGTCCGCGGCGTACCGTCGGCATAGACGATTACGTTGTCGCGGAGCATCTTCTCGATGGCGTCGCGGCCAGTCACCGACCACGCCCGCCACGAAGGTTGCGTCAGCGAGCAGATGGCCCACGGCCAGGAAATCTCCGTCGTCGACAAGCTCGGCGCAGGTTGTGACGAGGCCCTCAATCGCCCGGTAGCTCGATTCTTGATCCGTGGCCCCGTTCAACGGCGAGCGTAAGCGAAACTGAAAGCGAGTGTGCGTGAACGCCCCCGCGATCTCCCGAACCCGAATTCGCGCGGGGTTCAACCCACCGTGGTACTGCGACTCTCGTTCGCGCGGAGGCATCGAGGATGGCCGCGAGCGCGCGTGGACCGCTCTCGAGACGCAGCTTGCTCAGGGCGGCACGCCGGGAACCCCGATCCAAAATCCTCGCGGGCCTGCGCAAGGTTTGCTCTTCCCGGGATGGCTCCCGCGAGTGGCAGCTTGCGAGACCGACCACGATTGGTAGAGACAACCGAGCCGTTAGAAGTGTCACCGTAGATTTGACCGGCACGTCCGCACGCTGAGTCCGGATACCACCGCCCGATTTGGGCGCGTGGTATCCGGACAACACCTCGATCAGGGTCGACTTGGCGACTGGTCTGTCCCAGGAAAGCACGAGCTTCGCCTGGATTGATGGTGTGGCTGAGACTCGGCGGAGCGCGGTGCGCGTGAACGTATCGACGGGGCTCGACTTCTAGCACCGAGTCGTGTTGTTCTCCTGAGGCGTCACATATTGGTGGCGACTACTGGCCCGAGACCTGCCAGAGAGCCTTGAATTGCTGCAGAGCGTCCGTCGGGGAGTTCCACTCGGTGATGGATCCGACATTCGCCTTGGTCAACAGCTGGGTTTGCTGGACTCCCTCCTGAGCCTGGGGGATCGGCAACCCTTCGGCGTCGCGGAACATGGCGTCCACAACCTGCAGCGTCGCGTACGGTGACGAGTAACCCGTCCAGGCCGCTTCCGTGCCGGCGCGCAACGCGGCGAGCCCAGCCGAGTCTGCCGCTTCACCGATGACCTTGACCTTGGACAGGCCGGCGGCAGCGAGCGCTGACGTAATGCCGGTTGCAAACGGGCCGTCGTCGAAGACGACATAGTTCGCCGATGGGTTCCGCTTCAGCGCCGATATGACTGTTGGGACTAGCTGACCGGCGGCAAGCTCGGGGAGGGTCACGTTCGTCGTCGTGGTGGTGCACCCTGGGCACAAGGCCTTGACCCTCGCCGTGAACGCGTTCGTGAATCCGTCGAGAATCGCGTAGCCCGGCACGTGCTCGATCACCGCGTTGCCCTTGCCGTTCGAGTCCGAGACGAAGTAATCCGCCATGAGGTTGCCCTGGGTGCTGTTGTCGGCACTCGCGTTTACGATCACGGGCGGCTTGACCACGATTGGATATACGGCCGTCACGGCGAGCTTCGCACCCGCCTGCTCGACTTTCTGAAGAAGCGCCGGGGTTACGGGGATCCCCGCCTCAACGATGTAGTTGGCGTGCTTGGTTAGCGCCGTGTCGATCGCGCTGCTGAACGTGGCCGGGTTGGCCGGGTCGTAGCTCGCGACTGCATAGTTCCAACGCGCGAGATGCGCCAGCTGGGCGACCGTCTGCTGGATTTGCACGTTCTGGGGCTGAGGAGTCCCTAGGACAACGACGGTCTTTCCGGGCGGTGGGGCGGACTTGAGTGGTGTGGTGATGTTGATCTTGGTGGGAGCGGCCTGGTAGGCCTTCAGTGCCGCGGTTGCCGCCGCCACGCCGCTGCCGGTCGTTGCGCTGGCGTTAGACGCCGATACGGACGATGCCGTGGAGCTCGACGGGCTTGACGATCCACAGGCCGCCACGGCGATACTGAGGCCGGCTGCGGCCAAGAGAGCTGTGACTCGGCGAGAGCGTGGCAACACGCGTCCGCTGAGCTCGCGCCTCGAATTGTGCTGCATGTCCCTCTCCTCTGTGCTGATGGGATTGGTGGTGTCGGCCACATGGCCGATGAGGGGCCCCTCTGGAATGCCGGTCCGCGAGACGAGGGGCCTTGATCCTCGCCAGGCACGGTAGCGAGTCACAAGACAGTCTGTCAAGTCTAAAGCGGTGGCGCCTACTGAATCGGCTATAATCTCCGGCGATGGCGACGAGCGATAAGACCGGCAAAGGCGGGTCGCTGCGCGACGAGCAGAAGCGCTTGACTCGTCGACTGTTGATCGAGGGCGCGGTCACGGCGTTTGAGCGCAAGGGTTATGCCGCGACGACGATCGAGGACATCGTGGCGGAGGCCAACGCGAGCCGCGCGACGTTCTACCTCCACTTCAAGAGCAAGGCCGACGTCGTGCTGGTGGTCGCGCGAACGCTCGGCCGGCGCTGGCGGGAGCTCTATCTCGAGCTCACGTCGGGCGAGCCACCGTCGCGCAAGGACCTGCACGAGTGGATCGGCTCGATGGTCGACAACTATGCGACGAACCGCGGGAGCCTGAAAGCCTTGGATCAAGCGGAGGCAATCGAGCCTGAAGTCGCCGCGGTGAGACTTGACAACCACAACGAGTCGATCGCAGTGATCGCCGAGTCGATCCGACGGTGGTATGGCTGCGGCGAGGAGGAGGCGCGAGTCCGCGCAGCTCTGCTCCTCGTGCAAATCGATCGGTTTCTCTACTTCTGGATCGTCAACGGCATCCCATTCGACCGCGAGCGCGCCCTGGGCACGCTGACCGACCTGTGGCACTCGATGCTCGGGCTGAGCCTGACTCAGTCGTAACGAGAGGCTGACGTACGGGTTGACTCTTCACTAGACATTGTGTAGAGTGACCTGACACACCGTCCCCGCGAGGGTTTGTCAATAGCTCGGCGGGTTCCGAAGATCGATACACCCGCGCACCGGGCCTCGGCCAAACGCGCCGTGGTTCTTTGAGAGGAGCAGTCAGCCGTGGGCGCGACAGCCGCAATCGCCGGGCTTGGGATCACCGACATGGGGAAGGTCTTCGGCCGCACGGCTTCGGATTTCGCGGGCGAGGCAATCGCCCTCGCGCTGGAAGATGCAGGGCTTCACCCACGCGACCTCGATGGGTTGCTGATCAATGGCAACCAGTCCGCGGAGATGGCGCCGAGCCTGCAGTTTGCGCTCGGGCTCGTCGATCTCACGCTTCTCAACACGATGAGCGCGTTCGGATCGAGCGCGGCGACGATGCTCCAGTACGCGGCTCACGCGATCGAGAGCGGGCAGGCGAACGCGGTGGCGTGCGTGTACGCCGACGCGCCATTGGCGGCGGGCGAGTCGATCTCGCAGTCGGGCTACAGCGGAAAGCGGCTCAACGCACGGGGACTGGCGGGGCTGCGGTTTGCCTACGGCGACTACGGGCCCGCCAACTCGATGTACGCGCTGGCGCTTCGGAGGCACATGCATCTGTTCGGGACTGATCACGACCAGCTCGGGACGATTGCGGTCGGGCAGCGCGAGTGGGCGCTGATGAACCCGCGGGCGCAGATGACGAAGCCGATGACACTCGAGGACTACCACGCCTCCCGCTGGGTCGTGGAGCCCCTGCACCTGTTCGATTGCTGCGTGGTGTCCAACGGCGCCGTCGCGGTGATCGTCACATCGGCGGAGCGAGCGCGGGGCTTGCGCCAGCCGCCGGTGTACCTGCGGGGTTTCGGGCAGTGCGCCCCGGGTGATCCGGGGCGGACCGAGCGTGACCCGGCGGTCCATACCGGCGCCGGGAAGTCCGGGCAGCTGGCGCTGGCGCAGGCGGGGATCGGGCTCTCCGACGTGGACGTGCTCGAGCTCTACGACTGCTACACGTACACCGTCCTGGTCACGCTCGAGGACTACGGATTCTGTGAGAAGGGCGACGGCGGTGCGTTCGTCGCCGACGGGAAGCTCGCCCCCGGCGGCTCGTTGCCCTGTAACACCGGCGGTGGCCAGCTCTCCTCCTTCTACATGTGGGGCTTCACGCCGCTGTCGGAGGGCGTGATCCAAGCCCGCGGTCATGGGGGCGAGCGGCAGGTCGGCAAGCACGACCACGTGCTCGTCTCCGGCAACGGAGGCACCCTGAACTTCCACTCAACGACGATCCTCAGCAAGCACGACGGATAGGAAGCACGATGACGACGACCACCGCGCCCGCCAAGCGGGTGCCCGTTCCCGACGAGGCTAGCGCTCCGTTCTTCGATGGCGCGCTCGATGGCGAGTTGATGCTGCTGCGCTGCCGGACCTGCACCACCTACCAGTCGCCGATCGCGTACATCGGCGTCCCGCTGCGCGCCCGCTGCGTGACCTGCTTCGCGGGGGAGCTCGAGTGGGCTCCTTCGAGCGGTAACGCCACGCTGTACAGCTTCGTGCTCATGCACCAGCTTTACGACGAGGCGTTCGCTGCCGAGATTCCATATAACATCGCCGTCGTCGAGACCGACGAGGGCGTGCGGCTGACGAGCCAGGTGGTCGACTGTCCGAACGAGCGGCTCGAGATCGGGATGCCGCTCGAGGTGACGTTCGAGCGCATGAGTGACGCGGTCGCGGTCCCGAAGTTCAGGCCTCGCGCATGAGCTACGACCACGTCATCTACGAGAAGAAGGGTCACATCGCCTACGTGACCCTCAACCGGCCGGAGCGGATGAACGCTCTCGACAATCACTCCCACCGCGAGCTGATCGAGATCTTCGATGACTTCGCGGCCGACGCCAACGCTTGGCTGGCGATCATCACCGGCGCCGGCGACCGCGCGTTCTGCGCCGGGAACGACCTGAAAGCCACGGCAGAAGCGTCGGCAAATGGAACGGAGCGGGTCGACACGAGCTCGCGATTTGGCGCTATCACGCACGGCTACAAATGCCCGAAGCCTCTGATCGCAGCGGTCAACGGCGTGGCCGCAGGCGGCGGCTTCGAGATCGCGCTCGCATGCGACCTCGTGATCGCCACCGACACCGCTCGCTTTGCGCTGCCCGAGCCTCGGGTGGGGCTGATTGCGGGCGCCGGTGGGATTCACCGGTTGTCGCGGCAGGTCCCGCTCAAGCACGCGATGGGGATGCTCCTCACAGGCCGCTTTGTCTCGGCGCGGGAGGGCTACCGCCTCGGGTTCGTCAACGAGGTCGTACCGGCGGCGGAGCTGATGGCCGCCGCGGAACGTTGGGCCAGGCAGATCCTGGAGTGCTCGCCGCTGCTCGTATCGCTCACCAAGGAATCAGCGCAGGCCGGTTTCGGGCTCTCCATCGACGAGGCGATCGACGGCGATTGGCAGGAGAGGATCCCGCGCATGCTCGCCTCCCAGGACTACATCGAGGGCCCGAAGGCGTTCTCCGAGAAGCGCAAGCCGGCCTGGACGGGACGCTGAAGGGCGCGATTGCAGATGAGCACCAACAGCCTCAAGCTCGGTCTCAGCACAGGCTTGTTGTCGGGCGCCTCACTCTCCGACGCCCTTGACACCGTCAAGGAAGCCGAACGCCTGGGCTTTGACTCGGTCTGGGCCTCGGAGACGTACGGTAGCGACGCGCTGACGCCGCTGGCGTGGTGGGGGTCACACACCGAGAAGGTGAGGCTCGGGACGACGATCGTGCAGATCAGCGCTCGCCGCCCGACCGCGACCGCGATGGCGGCGATGACGATGGACCATCTCAGCGGCGGCCGCTTCATGCTTGGGCTTGGCGTGTCGGGCCCGCAGGTTGTCGAGGGATGGTACGGCGAGCCGTTCGCAAAGCCGCTGGCCAGGATGCGCGAATACGTATCGATCGTGCGTGACGTCTTCGCCCGGCGCGAGCCAGTCAGCTCCGATGGCCCGCATTACCCTCTGCCGGTGCGGGGCCGAGAAGGGATCACCGGACTGGGCAAGCCGCTGAAGTCGATCCTGCATCCGCTCAGCGACCGCATTCCGATCTATATCGCCGCCGAGGGTCCCAAGAACATCGCCTTGGCTGCTGAGATCGGGGACGGCTGGCTGCCGCTCTACTACTCCCCCTACCACGACGCCGAGCTCTACCGTCCGTGCCTGGAGGAGGGATTTGCCCGCCGCGGGGGGCAGCCCGACGAGTTCGAGATCGCTCCCTCGATCCCGTTCATCGTCCACGATGACGTCGAGCAGGCGGCGGATCTGCTCCGCCCGATGTACGCCCTTTACTTCGGCGGGATGGGTGCCCGCGAGATGAACTTCCATCACCAGGTGGTAGTGAGGATGGGCTATGGGGCCGAGGCCAGGAAGATCCAGGATCTGTACCTCGACGGTAAGAAGGACCAGGCGGCAGCCGCGGTGCCGACGAAGCTGGTGGAGGAGCTGGCGCTCGTCGGGCCCGCTGAGAAGATCCGCCACGACCTCGAGGCCTGGCGCGACTCGCCGGTCACGACAATCCTGATCGCCGGACCGCTCGAGCGGCTGCGGCAGGCCGCCGAGATCGTGCTCGGCTAGCGTCCGCCATGGAGGAGCGACCCACGCCACTCGAAGGCGTTCGAGTGATCGACATGGCAGAGGGCAAAGGGGAGATGTGCGGCCGCTTCCTCGCGGACCTCGGCGCGGACGTCATCCGGGTCGAGCCGCCAGGCGGCGCTCCGTCGCGGGCGCTGGCGCCGCTGCACGCCGGGGTCAGCCTGCGCTTCGCAACGCACAACGCGGGCAAGCGCGGCGTGGTGATCGACCACACCACATCGGCGGGTCGTGAGCAGCTGCTGCGTCTACTGGACCGCGCCGACATCTGGATCGAGAGCGCCAGGCCGGGCGCCTTGTCAGAGCTCGGGCTCGCCGTCGATCTCGTTCACGCCCGAAACCCCAACCTGGTCGTGCTCTCGATCACCGACTTCGGGCAGACCGGTCCATACCGCGACTGGGTCGCCACCGATTGGACACTGCTGGCGATGGGCGGAGTCCTCAGCCGATCCGGGCTGCCCGGTCGGGAGCCGCTGATGCCGCCCGGAGACCTGGCGCTCCAGGTGACGGCAGTGCAGGCGGGGTGGGCAGCGCTCGTGGCGTACTGGAACCGGCTCGAGCGCGGGCACGGCGATCACGTCGACTTCTCCATGTACGAAGCCACGGCGCAGGTGGTCGACCCAGCGATGGGGGTCGTGGGCACTGCGCAGGTCGCAGGCTACGAGCCAACCCGCGATCGCCCCGCACCCGGTCCCTACCCGATCTTCCGCTGTCGCGACGGCCACGTGCGCGTCGTCCTGCTCGCGCCGCGCCAATGGCACGCGATGCGGGCGTGGCTCGGCGAACCCGACGAGCTTCAGGACCCCGAGTTCGAGACGATCCGTGGCCGGGCGCTCGCGTCCGAGCGCCTGCACGCGGTCTTCGACCAGCACTTCCGCGAGCGCAGCAAACACGAGCTGACCCTCGAGGGACAAGCGCGGGGAGTGCCGATCGCGCCGGTGCTCGAGCTCGCCGACGTGCTGGCAGCCGAGCACTATCGAATCCGTGGCGCGATCGCCCGCACACAACTCACACCCGGGATCGAAGTCGACGCGCCGACGGGTTTCGCCGAGATCGACGGCCGACGCGTTCGACCGGCTCGCCGCGCACCTCGCCCCGGCGAGCACGACGACGAGGTGTTCACCGAGCCGGTCCGCAGTCTGTCCGGGTGCTCCGCCGACGTCCGCGCAATGCGCCGGCCGTTCGAGGGGCTCCGCGTGTTGGACTTCGGCGTGATCGTGCTCGGAGCCGAGGCCGCCCGGCTGTTCGCCGACCAGGGCGCCGAGGTGATCAAGATCGAGAGCCGCGCATTCCCCGACGGCGCGCGCATCTCGCCCGTGCACTTCGCGATCGGCCATCGGGGCAGCAAGAGCATCGGCGTGAACCTGCGAAGCCCGGAGGGCGTCGATCTGGTCAAGCGCCTGGTCGCGAAATCCGACGTCGTGCTCGCGAACTTCAAACCAGGGACGCTCGAGAAACTCGGGCTCGGTGCCCAGGCCCTGCGGGAGATCAACCCGGGGATCGTGATCGCGAGCAGCAGCGCGCTCGGGGGCACCGGCCCGTGGAGCAGCTGGATGGGCTACGGGCCGTTGGTCCGCTGCGCGTCCGGTCTCACCAGCCTTTGGCGCTATCGCGATGACCCCGACAGCTTCAGCGACTCAACGACGATCCATCCCGATCATTACGCGGCCCGCGTCACCGCGATCGCGGCACTCGCCGCCCTCATCGCGCGCCGCAGATCGGGACGGGGCGCCGAGATCGCGACCTCCCAGGCCGAGACGATCCTGATGCAGATCAGCACTCCGCTGGTCGAGGAGGCACTACGTCCGGGCGCGATCGAGGTCACCGGAAACGCCGGCCGGCACGCTGCCCCATGCGGCGTCTACCCGTGCGCCGGCGATGACGAGTGGTGCGTCGTCACCGTCCGCGATGACGAGGACTGGCACCGCCTTCGCGGCGCGCTCGGAAACCCACGGTGGGCATCGGATCCGGATCTCGCCACGACGACCGGGCGCGTCGCGCGACGCACCGAGATCGACGAGCACCTGACCCGCTGGACCCGCGCGCTGCCTCCCCGCGAGGTGGCGGCCACGCTGCAGGCCGCCGGTGTACCGGCGGGCTTCATGCAGCGGCCTGACGAGTTCGAGGACGACCCGCAGCTCCAAGCGCGTGACTTCCTGCGCGTGCTCGAGCAGCCCGGCTTAGAGCCGAAGGCGGTCGACAACGCACCGTTTCGCTCGCAGCGTATTCCCGCGCCCGCCGAGATCCCAGCACCCGAGCCGGGCGAGCACACGCGCGAGATCTGCACCGGGTTGCTCGGCCTGACAACCGACGAGGTCGACCGCCTGATCGCGAGCGGCGTGCTCGAGGAGCCAGCGCGGTCACCCGAGCCTGGGGAGCCGGTGCTGCCTCGGTAAGAATGAGCGACGGGCTTGCCAGCGACTGCTTGTCGCCACGAACCGGGACGACGGCGTCGCGCCCTGGCGCGCGCGTTCACACGGGCGGCAACTCGGCTGTTGTGCGCGGCCCGCATCTCACCGGCGTCGTACCAACATCGAGCCCGGGTTGTACCGATCACCAACCCCCCCGGGTGGTCGCGGCTACCCCGCTGTCGGCTGCCGCTCCGCCAGGAGCTGCACAAGCTCCGGACGCCCGCAGACTCGCTACCGGTGCGGACGACCAACAACAGCTACGAACCGGCCACGGGATGCGTCCGCACTTCTGGTTCGAGCCGGCGGAGCAGGAGCTGTTCTCGGGCTCATGATGATGATCGCGCTTGGCGGACAGGTCGCCGACGGCGCTGTCGCTCTGTGACCAAACGAGCCACGGCGTGGATGATCTGGGCGTCGCTGAACGTGACCGCTGTCGGACAAAGGCGGCCACTGGATTCGCAACGAGGACATGGCGCGAATTGGTGGAAACCAGCAGTCGACGGCCGACGCTCGTCTCTTCCGCTCCGCCTGCGTGAGCAGCCACGCCGGCGACACTCGACGACGGAGCTGGTGCGGACGAGGTTCAGGAGCGAACCGGGGTCGTGGTCGCGCCGCTCCTCCTTCGCGAGGCAGAGCGGCAGCGACCGGCGAACGCCTCATTGCTAGCCGATCGCCCCGTTCGTGCAGTCTGCTAGCGAACGGGCCGCTTCCGTTAAGGACGAGCAGCAAGAGCGCTGGACCGATGGCGGATGCCCGACGGGTGCCTATGCATGTTCCCCGGGGCCTGCTCGTAGCAGATCAGGC
>Ga0335077_10009893_pt1 | contig 11859 bp, 8 predicted proteins | sample Lox_Sample_31_FD_207151 | JGI IMG/M metagenome (GOLD analysis project Ga0335077, IMG submission 207151) | Soil microbial communities from Loxahatchee National Wildlife Refuge, Florida, United States - Lox_Sample_3.1 | ecosystem: Environmental > Terrestrial > Soil > Wetlands | place: USA: Florida...
GCAACGCTGGATGCCCGGACCTGATGCCGGTTGGCCGGCGTATGCCTCTCTGATCGGCGCGCGCTGGAAGCCCTCGAACATCGGGCATGGCAAGCGGCACGTTTTCCCGGTGAAGTGGACGAACCGTGATCATCCGATTAGTCAGGGGCTCGCCCCGGATTTCCTGGCGAACGATGAACTCTACCACCGCCTGGATCTGCTGCCCGCGACCCAGGTGCTGGCGACGGCCGTCAGCGATCCGGCGACCGGCGGCACCGGCAAGGAAGAGCCGATCATCTGGACCACGGCGTTCGACAAAGGCCGTTCGGTCCACATTACGCTCGGCCATGATCTTACGGCGATGTCTCAGCCCGGCTTTGTTGCCGCATTCGCGCGAGCGGCCGAGTGGGCTGCGACCGGTCAAGTGACTTTACCCGCTGCCATCCCGCTGTTCGCCCAGCAAAAGAATGGCGTCCGCGTGCTGGCTGTTACGGGCGGCCATCCGTACCCGGTCTCCTTTTACACGCTGTTCGAAGGGCAGGACGACATCGTTTGGTCGCACGCCACCTCGCCGCGAGAGGCATTTACGCCAGACCTGATGAGCCGCTTCGACGTGCTTGTTCTGCACGATATGTGGGAGGATCTCGAACCCGCCGCGCGAGAGTCCCTGCGCGCGTTTGTCGAGGCGGGCAAAGGCATCGTCTCCATTCACCATGCCATCGTCGACTACACCGCATGGCCCTGGTGGTGGCAGGAAGTGATTGGCGGCAAGTTCTTCGTCAAGGAACAGCCGGGCCACCCGGCAAGCGCGTACAAAGAAGGAGTCGACATAGTCGTGACACGGACGGAACTCGGGGCGTCGCACCCGGTCACCCGTGACGTCCCGCCGCTTGTCGTCAACGACGAAGCCTACCGGGGTATGTGGCATTCTCCTGAAATCAAGGTCCTCATGGAAACGGCGTTCCCGTTGAACGACCGGCCGGTGGTCTACGTCGGGCCGAATCCAAAGGCCCGCGTCGTCTACATCCAGTTGGGCCATAGCGATTCAACGATGCGGTACCCGGGGTATCGGAAACTGGTGCGCAACGCGATTCTATGGGGTGCGCGCCGCCTGAATTAATGGCGGAGACGAGGGAAGCTATGAGACCGAAACAGAGTTATGAGGCGGCGTCACGCCGCGATTTCCTGAAGGCCGCTGCGCCGGCAGTGATGCTTGGTGGCCTGGCTCTTCCCAATGTTCATGCGGCCGGCAGCGACGTGATTCGAGTCGGCGTGATCGGCTGCGGTGGCCGCGGTGAAGCTGCCGCTCAGAACGCCATGAATGCCGGCAAGGACGTGCGCATCGTCGCCATGGGGGATATCCTGCTCGATCGCATCCAGGAGAAGCGCACCGCGCTGAAGCTGAAGTATCCCGATCAAGTGGACGTTACCGACGAGCACTGCTTCACCGGCTTCGACGCTTACAAAAGCGTGATCGAGGCATCTGACGTCGTAATCATTGCCAACGCCGCGAAATTCCACGCGCTGCACGCGCGAACGGCCATCGAGGCCGGGAAACACGTCTTCGTCGAAAAGCCGCACGCCATCGACCCTGCCGGGATCAAGACTCTGCGTGCCGCCTGCGAGCTGGCAAAAACAAAAGGGCTATCCATGGTGTCGGGATTACAGAGCCGCTATCACCCCGGCTACATCGATGTCATGAACCGTGTGCACGACGGCGCCATCGGCGACATCGTCGCCATTCAAGAGACCTGGCTGCGCGAGCCTTATGTGCTTTACCCTCGCCGTCCGGGCATGAAGGAAGTGGAATACCAGGCCAGCAACCAATATCATTTCCACTGGCTCTCTGGTGACGACGTTCCGCAGACCTTGATTCACAATCTCGACCGGTCGAGCTGGGCGCTGCGCAACGCGGCGCCGGTCCGCTGCTACGGCATGGGCGGACGTTCCACTCTCCACGGCGAGATCTACGGCGACGTGTTTGATCATCACTCGGTGGTTTACGATTTTCCGAACGGCGTTCGTGTCTATGCGATGTGCCGGACGATCGACAACTGCTACAACGAGAATTCCAGCCTCATCCTGGGCACCAAAGGCCGCTGCGACCTGCTCCAGCTTCGCATCAGCGGCGAGACCACCTGGGAATCAGCAGAGGCGAAATCGAAGGCTAGCGCCTATGACCTGGAACACGTCGCGCTGTTCAACGGCATCCGCACCAGCAGGCCGGTCAACAACGGCGATTACATGGTCCGCAGCACGCAGATCGGCTTGATCGGGCAGTTCTCCTGCTACACCGGCAAGCAGGTCACGTGGGACGAATTTGAGAAATCGCAGTTCTACTACCCGCCCCTGCCTGAGAGCGTAACGGCAGATGTAGAGCCGCCAGTCAAGCCGGGCCCCGATGGGATCTATCCGGTGTTCGTGCCCGGCGTTACGACGCTGCTGTAGCGCGATCTAACTACAGGCGCGATGTTACTCTGAAATTTGCGCCCGCATCCCGGAGCCAGAGCTTACCTCGCGCTTGCTGCCGTCTGCTTTTTTTGGGGAACTACGTACCTTGGCATCCGCATGAGCCTCGAGACGTTTCCCCCGCTGGTGCTGATCTCCACGCGGTTCATCCTTTCTGGAGTCATCATGATCGCCGGCGCTCTGGCGCAAGGAGCCCGTTTACCCCGGGGCAGAGATCTGTGGAAGGCCGGGCTCAGCGGCATCTTGATTCTGAGCATCGGCAACGGCTGCCTGACTTTTGCCGAACTGCGCATTGCCAGCGGTCTGGCGAGCTTGATCATTACGCTTTCGCCGTTCTGGCTGGTAGGCATCGAGGCCATGGCGCCAGGTGGCGAGCGCCTGCACCCTCCCAGCATTCTCGGAATGATCGTCGGCTTCGCCGGGGCTGCGCTGCTGGTTTCGGGCGGTGTTGGTTCGGGCGGCTTCAGCCGCGCCGCGCTAGGCGGCTTTCTGATCCTGCAAGTGGGGATGATTTCCTGGTCGGCGGGCTCGATCTACCAGCGCAGGCAGCAGGTGGATGCGCACCCCATCGTGATCGGTGCGGTACAGCAGGTGTTCGCCGGCTTGGCCGCTCTGCCCGTGGCTTTTTGGGCGAGCAGCCATCACATTGCCTGGAGCGTCCGCGGAGTCTCGGCACTGTTCTACCTGGTTACGTTCGGTTCTATCGTCGGCTACAGCGCGTATGTATATGCGCTCGATCGCCTGCCCGTCGCCGTGGTGTCGATTTACCCGTACGTGAATTCAGTGGTTGCCGTCGCACTCGGATGGCTTTTTTACCGCGAGCCTTTCGGAGCCCGTGAGGCCGCCGCCATGCTTGTGATATTCATCGGCGTCGCGCTTGTCAAGTGGCAAAGCGGAAAAACGGCGTTGGCAAAGATGGAAGTGGAAGCGTAGCTATCCGACCGAAATCGTTCGGGTTTGGCGAAACTTTTGTTATGTTTCAACGTCTGAGGATATAGTATGCGGACCCTGATCAAAGACTCAAGAACCACTCTTGCGGCCGCATGCCTTCTTCTCTTCGCAATCTGCCTTGAGCTTCATTGGGATCCAGTCGCTACTCAGCGAGAACGAGCGACTGGGTCGTCACTGAGAAGCAGCTCAGTTGACGTCCACATGACGCTAAACCGCCTGCCGGCGGCGAAGCGTGGATTGGGTTCCGTCACGGATCGCCGCTTTGCGAGCACCGACCTGGCGCGGGCCGCCAAGACCGTGCCGCTGCAACTTCAACGTCTTGCGGAGACCGTGAACTACCCGGCGGCCTCTGCAAACAGCTTCCCAGAGAAGGGTCCCTTCTCCATCCGCCCGCCCCCCGCGTCATAAGCTTCTTCAAAATTCCTGGAAGTTATGTTGTTGCGGCGCATCAGTGTGCCTTGCCGGCGTGCGGGCCGTGCGCCTTTGAATCACTCAAATTCAATCTAAGGAGAAATTTAAAATGAAACTCGGAAATTTGTCGAAGGTAATGTGTCTGCTGGCGGCCTCCATGACAGCTGGATCGCTTCTTGCTGCACCGCCCGCAAGTAGACCGTGCGAAGGCGCCGCCCAGTCGGAAGACTGGAACTTCCCTGCGGAAGCCTCGCAGATCCTCAAGGAAATCCAGTCGAGAGCGGCCAGGCTGACAGACCACGCCCAAACATTGAAGTCCTATTCGCACTCGGGGATCAGCCGGGCGAGCCATGCCAGCCAATTGACGTCGGCGAAGGAACATATCAATGAAATTGGCGAGCGACTCGAAAGGCTTCAGGCGATCCATCACGTTGCCTTACCTTGGCAGCAGCAGGCCATCAATTCCATAGGTCCTGTGGCTGCTAACATGGCGACGCACACCGAAGCTGCCATTGAACACCTGAATGAAAACCCCAACCATCTTTGGGCCCCCGTGTACAAGGAGCACGTGAAGTCGCTAGCCGACCGGGCCGATGAGATGAAAAAGTCTGTCGACCTCCACCTGGAGATGGCCAGCACTCAGGAAAGGCTCGAAGAACTCCGTACAAAGCTGGCTGTGATTGGTTCTTAGAGCCAACTAGCAGCGGATCCAGAGCCTGTGCCCGGCGAGTTGGTCAGTGCATGACCACTGGCCGGGCGCGGGCGAAGGAATCGAAGCGTCAGATTTTTGGATAAAGTGATGCCGCCGTTGCTGTGTATCGATGGTGCGGTACCCCGATATTCTCGGGCGGACGAACCATGCATGCCGCCGCAGATCACCAGCGGGCTTCAGATAGCCGCGAGCACCACAGCGGTCAGCGACCCGGCGGCGCAAGCAAATTCGTCCGCCCGTCCAAAACCGCAGGCGACACCAGAACGTGACTCGAATGTCCCTGCCGGCGCGACAGAATACTGGATCGGTTGAACCGCACGGCTCTCAGCGCACACGAGACGCAGTCGCGTTATCCTCGAACTGCGCTCATGGGGGTTGCAACCCACGATATGTCTTCGGTCTTTATAGAGTTGGGCGCCGCCATTGTCGGACTTGCCCTTCTGGCGCGCGTGTCGAGCCGATGGGGCTTCTCGGCCATCCCACTCTACCTGCTAGCAGGCCTGGCATTTGGGAATGGAGGACTCGCTCCGCTCCATGTAAGCGCGAGTTTCATTCACATTGGGGCGGAAATCGGCGTTCTTTTGCTCCTGTTCATGCTCGGCCTCGAATATTCGGGCGAGGAACTGAAGAAAAGCCTCAGGGCTGGGTTGGCGGGCGGCATTACCGATTTCGCATTGAACTTCCCGCCAGGTCTGATCGCCGGCCTGCTGCTGAAATGGAATCCACTTCCAGCCGTTCTGCTCGGCGGGATTACCTACATTTCCTCTTCTGGTGTTATCGCCAAGGTGCTCACGGAATTGAAACGGCTCGATCACCCGGAGACGCCGTCCATCCTCTCTGTCCTGGTGATTGAAGACCTGGCGATGGCGGTTTACCTGCCGCTAATCGCGGTGCTTCTCACCGGAGAAGGTCCGGGGAAGATGGCGGTGGCGGTCTCCATCGCGATCGGTGCGGTTACCCTGGTGCTCCTCGTCGCCTTGCGTTATGGACAACGAATCAGCCGCATGATCGCCCACGTGTCCGATGAAGTGGTCCTGTTGACGACGTTCGGAGCCGTGCTGCTGGTTTCCGGGCTGGCGCAAAAATTCCAAGTCTCGGCGGCGATCGGAGCGTTTCTCGTTGGCATTGCGGTGTCGGGTCCCATTGCCAAGCAGTCGCATCGCCTGCTCGCTCCTCTGCGCGACCTCTTCGCCGCCATGTTCTTCTTCTTCTTCGGCCTTCAGATCGATCCCGCGACGCTGCCCGCAGCTCTGCCATTCGCGGTGGGCCTTGGAATCGTTACCGCATTGACGAAGATCGTCACGGGTTACTGGGCTGCGAGGCGAGTGGGCGTTAGTCGCCGCGCCTGTCTGCGGGCGGGTATGGCGCTCGTGGCACGTGGCGAATTTTCCATCGTCATTGCAGGTTTAGGTGCGGGGATCGAGCCCCGATTAGGGCCACTCTCGGCTGCCTATGTGCTGTTTCTGGCAGTGCTCGGGCCCATTCTCACGCGCGCGGTAACCGGGGATAAGGTAGAGGTCGAGGCATCGGCATAACGCCTGTGCCGCTACTTAACCGTGCCGGATCACCAGTACGTCTCCGTCTTTGACGATATACTCCTTGCCTTCCAGGCGCAGCAGGCCCTTCTCCCGCACGCTGGGATAGCCGCCGAGGTCCACCAGGTTCTTCCAGTTCACCACCTCGGCGCGGATGAACTTCTTCTCGAAGTCGGAGTGAATCGCGCCGGCAGCTTTCACCGCGGTGCTCGCTATCGGGACGGTCCAGGCGCGCACCTCGGTCTCACCCGCCGTCAGAAACGACATCAAACCAAGCAACCGGTATGAAGCGGTGATCATGCGCTCGAGCCCGGACTCCTTCAAACCGTAACTTGCCAGGTACTCGCGCGCTTCTTCCGGAGCCAGTTCGGCCAGTTCCGCCTCGATCTTGCCGCACATAGCCATGACTTCTGTGTGCGCGCGGCCTCCAAGCGGGCCGGAGCGATATTGTTGTTCGATTTCGTGCAGCCGCGCCGCGTCGGTTTCGCCGATGTTCAGCACGTACAGCATGGGCTTTTGCGAAAGAAACTGAAAGCCGCGGATCCGCTTCTCACCTTCGGCGTCGAGCAGGAGTTGGCGCAGAGGCTGGTTGGCGTCCAGCAGCGCCTTGCATTTTTCCAGCAGCTCGAACTCGTGGTCGAGTTCCGGATTCTTCACCTTCTTGCGGTCTTTGTCGAGCCGTTCCAGCCGCTTCTCGATCACCACCAGATCGCTCAGCACCAGTTCGGTCTCGACGTCGTCGATGTCGCGCAGCGGATCCACCGAGCCTCTTTCATGCGGAACGGTGGCGTCTTCAAATACACGCACCACGTGAGCGAACGCGTCAGCCACGCGCAGGCCCGCGAGATAGCTCGGATCGCGCAGATGTTCCTTCGAAATCGCGGGGAAATCCACGTACTCAACGGTCGCATGCGTGATCTTCGGTGGTTCGAAGATCTTGGCCAACTCGTCGAGACGCGCGTCCGGCACCTTGGCAACGCCGGTTCGCGCGGCGGTCGCGCCGAGGCGGGTGTCCTGGTGAGCGCCGGTAAGAATCGTGAACAGAGAGGTCTTGCCCACCATGGGCAGACCGATGATTGCTGTTTTCATGAATGGGAAAGCCGTCTACAACGGAACGTCAACTTGAGTCAAAATGTCTTCGATGATCCGGTCGCCGAGGTCGCCGCGACGCTGCGCCAGGGCCGCGCGCGCGTTGACTACCACGCGGTGTGCGAAAACCGGCCCCGCCAGGCGCTTGATGTCGTCCGGGATGGCAAAGTCGCGCCCCTCGACTAGCGCTAGCGCCTGCGCCGCCCGGTATAGCGCCTGCGAGCCCCGCGGGCTTACACCCAGCGCCAGGGAATCGTGCGCGCGCGTCTTCTCGACGATGGCCAACATGTAATCGACCAGCGATTCATCCACCGTGACGCGATGCACCATTCCTTGAAGCTGCAGAATCTCATCCGCCGCCAGCACCCGTTCGACCGTCACGCCGGCTTCAGCAAAGTTGCGCACGATGTCACGCTCGCTCGCCGTATCAGGATAGCCAATGCGCAGCCGCATGAGAAAGCGATCCAACTGCGACTCGGGCAGCGGGTACGTGCCATGATGCTCGACCGGGTTCTGCGTCGCGATCACCATGAAAGGCGTGGGCAGCGCGTGCGACCGGCCATCAATTGTCACCTGGCGCTCGTTCATGGCCTCGAGCAGCGCCGATTGCGTTTTGGGCGTGGTGCGGTTGATCTCGTCAGCCAGCAGGAAATTGGTGAAGATGGGCCCAGGCTTGAACTCGAAAGCTTCCGAATGCGCGTTGTAAATCGTGACGCCGACGACGTCGCTGGGCAGCATGTCGCTGGTGAACTGCAGGCGGTGGAAGGTCGAATCCACCGACCGTGCCAGTGCCTGGGCTAGTGTGGTCTTGCCCACGCCGGGGACGTCTTCGATCAACAGATGGCCGCGAGCCAGCAGGCAGACCAGGGAAAGGCGCACTACCTCGGCCTTCCCGCGCAGAACCAACCCGAGTGCGGATTCGAGCGCAGCCAGTTTCGCAAACGCGGCGGAAGGGGTGAACACCACCGGCGGGTCTTCCATGATTTCCCGCTGGGCCATTAAGGCTATAATACTAAATTCACCCTCTCGAGAAGGCATCGCGGTCCGTCTGATGGACCTAGCCGCTCTCGATCGGGCGCGTAGCTCAGTTGGTTAGAGCGCCTGCTTCACACGCAGGAGGTCACAGGTTCGAGTCCTGTCGCGCCCACCATTCTTCAATCACTTACGCGCGAAGCTTCAGCGCAAATCCGTTCAGAACCCCCTGAAAATTGCCCGGATCCGCCGAATTCTGGCGGGTACTTGGCGTGTAATTCGCGAGCGGTCGGCGGTGCTCATTCCTTCCGGGGTGAATTCGCGACCGCAAAGCCTCGCGATTGAGCGCACGTGATGGCCACGCACGGCAGCAGCACCAGCGCTGGTGAAGGGGCTAGGCGGAGGCCACGTCCGCCGGTAGGTCAAGGTACCACGGGTTTTGCAATTGCCCGAGCGCGTGTGTCCCAGGTTCCAGCAACCGGATTTCACATATTACCGGCGCTAGAGCGCACCGGTTTCCATTTCTCCACGCATAACGCTTCATCGAACTAGGCGCAATTTTCGCCAGCGCTCAACTCCATTGGGTCCGTCGTGCCCGACACTCCCATCGAATCGTGCGAAGACGATAAGAAAGAAGGTCGCCTTCGCAACGAGCAGACCGGGGAGCCAGACGGATATTTGCAAACTTCGAGCCATAGCTTGGTTTATGTGGTGCAAGATTCCCTGAAACGGGGTGCTTACAGAGACGTTCGCGAAGAGGGTCCGAGGTTTCCTACTCAAAAATTGGACAAGGCCGGCATTCAAGGATACGCACAACTCGTTCCGGCGAACTTGAACGAACCACAGCTCTTGCTACCCGATCAGCAGAACATTATGGTCGAGCAGATGTGGAATCTGCAGAAAAACATGTCAGACCTCGATGCCGACAATCTGGACGCGTTAAATCACCACTGGCTTGAGCAAGCCTGCCATCTGAAGGATTCCACTATCACGGCTGTCGACGATTTATTGCGTATGCGCGGCTTGAAACCAAGACTGGGAGGAAGCGGATATCGGGGAGGATACACGCACGATCAACGCATCGAAACGCTCAGAAGTTGTGCGCGGCTGCAAAGTCTTTTTGTAAATGTGATTCTGGAGCCCGTAAAGCCCTGGAAGAAAAAAGTGGCGGCGCTCCGGACCAGGGTGATCACCATTACAGACATATATGGGCAGATGAGACTGTTGGACGAGTATCTCGATGTGCACAAATTCATTCATCGACCAGGCGAGATATTTGCTCGCTTCCTTTCCAGTAACTCGCACACGGCGCGGTTGTCAGAGAAGGCGCTTTCCTATGATCCCTACAGACAAGTTTGGGAAAAGCGCCTCACACGATACTTTACGTGGATCTGGAGGATCCGCGCCGGCAAGCAGCAACCATATTCACAGCCGTACTGCATTCGGACTCTCTTGGAGCAGATCGGCCAGCGCATCGATCCAGGGCATCCACGAAGGACCTACGAACGCCTGAAGAAAGCTTTTGAGACCATGCAGGCTGATGGAGTAATCGCGCGCTGGTCCGTCGATTGGGATGAGAGCCAGCCATTGTGCGAAGCGATGGTGACGATCGAGCCGCCAGACATTGTGCAGGAATTCTATTTGAGGGTTCTGGATGCGGATGCAAAGCAGCTCGCCGCCGCAAGGGAGGCACAGGAACCCACGCTTGGCGAGTTGATAAAAATTCGACGTCAAGAACTCGGGCTGACGCAGACAGCGGTTGCCAAGGAGCTTCGAATAGCGGGGAGCAATCTTAGCCAACTCGAAAATGGCGGCCGCATTTCGAAACGCAGTCGCGCCAAGCTCAAGGAATGGTTAGACAATCACTCGGCTCCATTCCAATTGAGCGGGCACGCCTGAAATCCCCCATCAAGCCATCGCGCACTCACAAAAATGAAAAAGTCGAGACCATCATGGTGCAACGCGAAAAGTCATACTGCAGCCAGGTTTGAGTCAATAGTGACGCGATTTTTTTCATCTTCGTTTTTTCAATGGGTTGCAGCGAAGAAATGAAAAAGTCGAGACCATCATGGCGCAGTGATTCTGAGAGAAATGAAAAAGTCGAGACTATCGTGGCGGAACGCTTCGTGCAAACCGCAAGGCATCATACCTTTACAGCGAACTAAAGCCTTTAAGAAAGCAGAAATTTTAAACACTCACCTCGAAGGTCAAGCATTTTGGTGCTCCTCTACAATACTGCCGTGCAATTTACGCCTGTTCGCAGGCGGTGGTTCTGAGAGCGGACGGTGCCAACTCGAAAGCTGATGCGCGTCAGCCAGACGCGAGGCCGCAGCCTCAGCCTACTTCCGCGCGGGTGAGCGGGGCGCCGGCACTCTCTGATCGTAAGTTGTCCGATAGCCGTTCTTATCTGAGCATCAAGCGGACAACCTTTCACGCCCGCGCGGGCGATTCGCGCCCCGATCCCTCCGCTGCGGCTCAGGAGGAAAAAAACTAATGAGTAGTACTGCAGTAGAACGAAAACCCGTAAAGAGCGTAGCCGGTGCCACCGATTCGATCGTCGAGATTTTGCGGCGACTAGGCCTGGCGCGGACTAAAGAAGCGCAAGCGCTCGGGCTCGACAAAGGCACGTACCAGCAAACAGCGCACGCGCAGCTCGAAGCGCTGATGCAGCCGCATCAAGAGGAGCACGTTCGATTCTACGCATGGATGTTGCGAGGTAGCTTTGGCTGGGCCCTCGAACCACACTCGACGAACAAGAAGCTCGGCAGTCTGCGCTATCACGGCCGCTGCGTCATGAAGCAGCTTGAACGGGGTCGGAAGATACCCGCAACTCAGGCGGACGCGTGCCGCGATCTGAAGATGTGGCCACAGCAAGTGAGCCGGGCGCTTGTTCGCTGCGAAGAGCTGAAGCTTGCGCGACGCCGCATCGTCAAGGACGGCCAGGTTCTCCTCTTCTGCTACGCCCGACCACAGCGAGCCCGCCGCTGGGAACCACCGACCTCTCAGGTAGAACGACCAGGGGTAAACAGGCCTGAGAATGCGTTCCCCGTATCTGACACAATCACCATAACTTACAGGCCCGATAATTGCAAATGGAAAATTAAACTCGACCTGCCGGGTATCATCAGGCCTGAGCGACGGGCAGACATCGAGGCCGCCCTGGCAAAGTGGGCATCCATCATCAGGCCGGAGATCGAAAAATTCATCGGGCCTGAGAGCCCCTATAAGGAAGAAAGGAAAGTTAAAAGGAACGAAAACTCTAAAGAGCAGTGTTCTATTGAGCAGTATTTTACTCCTGAAGAGGAGTCGTCGTCGGCTGTTAGAAAAGGTACAGGCAATTGGCAATCGAAAGGCCAAAAGAACGACGACGACCCTCTCGCGCAAAAAGCTCGAACCCAAAACCAGCCTCCGTCGGCTGTTGAGGAGAACCCGCAAAAGCACATCAGACCCTCACCCAAAAACCCTTCTGTTGAAACAGAGCCAAGTCAAAATCCGGTTTCGGAGGCAAACGCGGCAATAGCGGCAACCGCACCCGACGGGACCGAAATGCGCTGGGACCTCGATCAGGTTCGCTGCGCATTACACAACCTCGCCACGCAACCCGGGCTCTTCGCGCAACCGCGGCGTGAGGCGTTTCCGCTGCCTGATCTCAAAATCACTGCCGAGATCTTGCAGCCGTGGCGCGGCGGCGGTCGGGAAATCGGATTTTTTGACTGGCTTCTTTACGCGGCCGAGCGTCGG
>Ga0335077_10009894_pt1 | contig 11859 bp, 4 predicted proteins | sample Lox_Sample_31_FD_207151 | JGI IMG/M metagenome (GOLD analysis project Ga0335077, IMG submission 207151) | Soil microbial communities from Loxahatchee National Wildlife Refuge, Florida, United States - Lox_Sample_3.1 | ecosystem: Environmental > Terrestrial > Soil > Wetlands | place: USA: Florida...
TGACCAACCGCGCCAACTACGGCAACAACTTCGGCCACAGCATCGGATCCAGCACAACCTTCGGCCACCCGGTGGGCTTCATCTCCCCCAGTTCGACCATCATTCCTCGGTCAACCTGGGGCGAGCTCGGATTCCGATTCAACTTCTAAGGCGAGTTCTTCCTCGCATTTCAAAAGGGGTTCGCTTTCGGGCGAGCCCCTTTCTCTTTCTCAACGCAGGTATCCTTAAACCGCGTACGAGGGCGACGCGCCGGCCTCCGAACTGGAAACGATGGGCCGGAGGCTCCGACGGGCCGAAGCCCACCTCAGGAGTCGAGCTTGCGCGGAACCCAGACCGGTATCTGCGTCCTATTGCATTTGTGGAGATGGTGTAGACCGAAGGCGATAGGCCAATCGCCGCAAACAGCCGGGAGCGGCGGCGGCCACAAATGCGGGAAAGGTCACAGTATCTCCGAAAATGCTTTACCTCTCCGCCTTGGCCTGCCTCACGTGCTTGCTCACGTACATGGCTGCGTCAGCCGCGCTCATGAGTGAGTCCTTGGTCGATCCGTCTTCGGGATAAAGGGCGATCCCTACGCTCGCCGAGCCACGCAACACACATCCGTCGATCGTCACCGGCGCGGCAAAGCAGTGTTCCAGGCGCATAGCGATCTCCTGGACGTCTGTCCGGCAGCGCACCATCGGCATCCCCGTCCTGTACAAACAGGGTCCGCTCGTAATCGCGGTAGTAGGTGACTGTGGCTTCAAACTCAACCGGAATCTGCCCGGCGGCCTCGGCATTTGTTAGCATGCGAATGGCCGCCAGGGAGGTCAGAGTCCTCTGCTGCGCCGGTAAAAAACCGGCGGCAATTGCAATCGCCAGCGCCACTGCCAGGATTTGTCTCTTCATCGGGAAAGGGCTTTTGACCTCTTCTCTGTATAGGTGTATGGGCCCAATCCTTTCATCGGCATATGTGCAAAAACGATCTCCCCCCCGGGGACCTCCGGCGGGCCCCAGGCATTCTCGCTGCAAGCATTGAGGATTCGATGCAATTCATTCCATTGGCCTCTCTCATAACATGACACTCACCATTTCGGGGCAGGAACGAATGCGACTTTAGACGATTGCGATTGATTCGATACACGTTTCAACAAGCGTTGGGCCAGACCCCGGCGCTTTCTTTACAATGCATGAGGTTGCCGTCCCACCGCCCCAGCTTGCACGGAGCATCTCGTCATGACCAACATCGTAGAAGTTCCCAACCCGGGCGCCGGTTCGCCGCGCGGCACCCAGGGCCTGCCCACCCGCTGGATTCGCGTCATCGGTGTTCCGCTCGACATGGGTGCCAGCCGCCGCGGGGTGGATATGGGACCATCCGCGGTGCGCGTCGCGGGCCTCGAAGCCCGCCTGGAGGCCCTTGGACACCGCGTCACCGACGGTGGCAACATCCGGGTGGAGATCGCAGAAACCCAGGCCGCAGGCAGCGAGAAGGCGCGCTACCTGAACCAGATTGCCGAGACGTGCAACCGAACCGCGGAATCGGTCCTGAAGACGCTCGAAGAGGGCATGACACCGTTGGTTCTAGGCGGCGATCATTCGCTGGCGGCCGGATCGGTCTCGGGGGTGGCCGAATTCTACCGGCGCCAGGGGCAGAAGATCGGCGTTCTCTGGATCGATGCCCACTCGGACATTAATACGCCGGAGACCTCGCCCTCAGGCAACGTGCACGGCATGCCCCTGGCGGCCCTGCTTGGCCTTGGTCCTGAGCCGCTGGGGAATCTCTTCGGCTATTCTCCCAAGATCAGCCCTGAGAACACCGTGCTCATCGGCGTGCGCGACATCGATGCCGCCGAGCGCGAGAACATCCGCCGCACGGGCATGACCGAGGTCTACACTATGCGGGATATTGACGAGCGCGGCATGCGCGCCGTCATGGAGGAGGCTCTGCGCGCCGCGGGGCGCGGAACCGCCGGGTACCACGTCTCGCTGGACATGGATTGGATTGATCCCGAGGACGCGCCGGGAGTGGGCACGCCCGTGCGCGGCGGCGCCACCTATCGCGAAGCGCACCTCGCCATGGAGATCCTGGCCGACCACGGCCGCCTGCTCAGCTTCGAGGTGGTCGAGGTCAACCCCGTCATCGACGAGCACAACCGAACCGCCGACCTGGCTGTCGAACTGGCGTGCTCGGCTTTCGGGAAGAAGATCCTGTAGAAAAGAATCTCTAAGACCGCAATCTCAGCGGTGCTCTAGCTGCGGGTCTTTGACCTCGCCGTTGTCCTGATCCGGGACCGGCGGGATCCTCACAGTAAACGTGATCGGCGATTGCAGCCGGAAATTGATAAGGGTTTCAGTGGGGATCACCGCCTGCTGCCCGCGGGTTGCGGCATTCACGCCGGTGCCTGCTGCGCCGCCGGCCAGGCCGCCGATGGCTGCTCCCTTGCCTCCTCCAGCGATTCCGCCAATGATTGCGCCAAGGGCCGCGCCTCCGCCCACCTTCTCGGCGGTGTTCTTGCCGCGCCCCTCACCTTCCTTGCTGAAGGTGTCGGTGACGAGGGCGATGTTTTTACCGCCCGCGGTAAGTTGCGTCAGCTCGATGCTTAATAACGCCGAACCCGCGAAGTGGGCCGCTTCGCGAGCGTCTACGATCCTTCCCATCACCGCCGAGCCGCGGGGGATGGCGATCACGCCCTGAGTGCCGAGATCGCCGGCAAGCGAGCCATGAAACACGTCATTAGTCTGCGCAGTTTTGCTGTCGAGTGTCTCGGTCACCCGGATGGGGATGACAGTGCCTTCGGGCAGTGTGACTTCCTTGACCACCGGTTTGGGCGGGGCCGGAGGGGGCGGAGGCTCCTGGGGCGGCGAAGGCGGCGCGGCCTGGGCGACCTGCTCCTGCGGGACGGGAGCGGTCGCTGGTGCCGTTTGCGTTTCCTGCGGACGGTCGGGCGTGACCTCAGTGCGATGGCGCTTTTCATGGGACTTCTCGCGCGAGGCCGGCTGCGGAGGCGGCGACTGGATCGGCTGTGACGCCGGCTGCGCGGCCGGCGCGGTGACGGTGAGGTTATTCACCACTGTTTTCACTCCCGGTACGGCGCCGCTGTCATTGCCAGCCAGCGCGCGGGAGGCCTCGTCGGAAACGGTTCCGCTCAGGGTGGCCACGCCGCTAGCGACCGTCACCTGGATGTTCTGGCCGGAAAGCGCGGTTTCTCCGTTGATTCTGGCCTGGATGTCGGAGGAGATCTGCTGGTCCGTCCTCCCGGCCGGTTGATTCTTGCAGCCGGCGGCGAGGATCAGGACCAGTGTCAAAGCTGCAGCTCCGGCCCTGAGTAGCTGCGCTCCCGGAATAAAAACATGCTTCATCGTGTCCCTCTTTTGACCGTGCAACGACGGGTCTCAAAAAACCTATTGATTAGACTCTTCGGCGCTTGGTTAGGAGGCAAGAGAAATTTGCAAGGGGATGGTTCTGTCGCGCGGGGCGGTGGTTGGAGCAGGGCCAATCGACCTATCGACGAGGTAACATCTATCGACGCCGATTCGTATCGCGTTCGAGTTTCGCCGAAACGATCTTACCGATCGTGCACCCGGGCGAACCCGTAATTCGGTTGTGGGGCGTCGTTTACTGCACACATCTGCGATCGCACCAATGCGCAAGGCCCGGCTTGCGCCGGGCCTTTGCTGTTACACATTGATTGAAGCGCCGCCTGGACGGCCAGTCCTTATTCGGCCGCCATCTCTTCCGCTTCGCCTTCCTGGCGCATGAGCTCCAGTTCGCGCTCGGCGGCTTCGATCTCGGCGCTGACTTCCTGCTGGACGCGCTGCGCCGCTTCTTCCAGTTCCGGAGAGAGCTGGACGTTGCGGTAGTACTCGAGGCCCGTGCCGGCGGGGATGAGGCGTCCGACGATCACGTTCTCCTTGAGGCCGCGCAGGTTATCGATCGCGCCGTTGATGCTGGCTTCGGTCAACACGCGAGTCGTCTCCTGGAAGCTCGCCGCGGAGATGAACGAGTCGGTCGAGAGCGAGGCCTTGGTGATGCCCAGCAGCAGCGGACGTCCGGTGGCCGGACGGCCTCCGTTGGCCTGCACCTTATCGTTCTCTTCGCGGAAGCGAAAACGATCCACCTGCTGCTCGAGCAGGAAGTTGGTGTCGCCCACTTCGTCGATGCGCACCCAGCGCAGCATCTGGCGAACAATCACTTCGATGTGCTTGTCGCTGATGGCCACGCCCTGCAGGCGGTAGACTTCCTGGATTTCGTTCACCAGGTAGGCCTGGAGTTCCTTCTCGCCGAGCACGTCGAGAATGTCGTGCGGATTGAGCGGACCGTCCATGAGCGGATCGCCCGCCCGAAGACGCTCGCCTTCCTGGACGTTGACGTGGATGCCGCGCGGCACCGAGTATTCCTTCTCGTCGCCGTTGTCGGCTGTGACGTAGATCTTTCTCTGGCCCTTCTGCACTTCGCCGAAGCGGACCACGCCATCGATCTCGCTGATGATGGCCGTCTCGCGAGGCTTGCGGGCTTCGAACAGTTCCACAACGCGCGGCAGACCGCCGGTGATGTCCTTGGTGCGCGTGCTTTCCTTGGGAATCTTGGCCAGAACGTCGCCAGGACCGACCTCGTCGCCTTCCTGGATCATAAGGTGAGCGCCGCGCGGCAGCAGGTACCGCTTGTGGGCTTTATTGTTCTTTACCTGGACGGCAGGCTGGCGCTTCTCATCGGGGGAGTCGGCAACCACCCAGCGCGAGAGGCCGGTGACTTCGTCGACTTCTTCGTTGAGGGTGATGCCTTCCTGCAGGTCCTTGAACTGTGCGGTGCCACCGATTTCGGTGAGGATCGAGTAGGTGTACGGATCCCACTCGGCCAGCAACTGACCCAGCTTGACCTGTTCACCATCCTTGACGCGCAGACGCGCGCCGTAGACCACCTGGTAGCGCTCCTTCTCACGGCCACGGTCATCGACGATGGCGATGGAACCGGAACGATTCATGGCGACCAGCGAACCGTCCTTGCTTTCGACGGTGTTGAGGTTGATGAAGCGTACGGCGCCGTTGTTCTTGGCATCGAGGCGCGACTGGTCGGCCACGCGGCTTGCCGTGCCGCCCACGTGGAAGGTACGCATGGTGAGCTGCGTGCCTGGCTCGCCAATAGACTGCGCCGCAATCACGCCGCAGGTTTCGCCCAGTTCGACCATGCGGCCCGAGCCGAGGTTGCGGCCGTAGCACAGCGCGCAGACACCGCGGCGCGATTCGCAGGTGAGCACGGAGCGGATCTTTACCTTCTCCACGCCCGCGCCCTGGATGGCCGAAGCGATCTCCTCGTCGATAGGCTGGTTCACCTCGACCACCACGTTCCCGTCGTAGTCCTTGATGCGCTCCAGCGACACGCGGCCGATGATGCGGTCACGCAGCGGCTCGATGATTTCGCCCGACTCGACGATGGAGCCGACGTAAATGCCTTCCATCGTTCCGCAGTCCTGCTCGGTGACGATGACGTCCTGTGCCACGTCGACGAGGCGGCGGGTGAGGTAGCCCGAGTCGGCGGTCTTGAGCGCCGTATCGGCCAGTCCCTTGCGCGCGCCGTGCGTCGAGATGAAGTATTCGAGCACCGTTAGGCCTTCGCGGAAGTTCGCGGTGATGGGCGTCTCGATAACCTCACCTGACGGCTTGGCCATCAGTCCGCGCATACCGCTGAGCTGACGAATCTGCTGCTTCGAACCGCGGGCGCCGGAGTCGGCCATGATGTAGATCGGGTTCATAGCGCCTTCTTCGTCGGCGCGCTTCATGTTGCCGAACATCTCGTCGGCGACCTTGTCGGTGACGGCCGACCACATCTGGATGACCTTGTTAGAGCGCTCACCGTTGGTGATGGCGCCGTCCATGTACTGCTTCTGGACTTCGATCACCTTCTTGTCGGCTTCACTGACCACCTCGTACTTGCTGGCGGGGATGACCATGTCGTCGAGCCCGACGGACAGACCGGAACGCGTCGCGAACTGGAAGCCCAGTTCCTTGATGCGGTCGAGCATGCGCACGGTGACTTCGAGACCGAGGTTCTGGTTGCAGTAGTTGACCAGCTGACCGATGCCCTTTTTCTTGAGCAGGCCGTTGATGAACGGCATGCCCGCGGGAAGAGCGTCGTTGAGGATTACGCGGCCGACGGTGGTGTTGATGTAGTCCTTGTTGAAGTCGACCGGCTCAGTGTGCGTGAGGTCCTGATCGTCGTAGGCCGTGGTCATGTCGAGAACCTTGCCCGTGTAGCGCAGGCGGATGGGCGACAGGGTCTCCACTTCCCGGGCTTCGAGAGCCATGAGGACTTCTTCCACGTTGGCGAACACGCGGCCTTCGCCACGCGCGCCCTTCTTGGCCTTGGTCACGTAGTAGAGGCCGAGCACCATGTCCTGGGTAGGCACGGTGATGGGCTGGCCGGAGGCCGGCGACAGAATGTTGTGCGAAGCGAGCATGAGCACAGAGGCTTCAATCTGCGCTTCAGGCGAGAGCGGAATGTGCACGGCCATCTGGTCGCCATCGAAATCGGCGTTGAAGGCGGTGCAGACCAGCGGGTGAATCTTGATGGCCTTGCCTTCTACCAGCACGGGCTCAAACGCCTGGATGCCCAGGCGGTGCAGTGTTGGGGCGCGGTTCAGGAGCACCGGGTGGTCCTTGATGACTTCCTCAAGGATGTCCCACACCACCGGTTCCTGCATCTCCACCATTTCCTTGGCCTGCTTGATGGTGGTGCAGTGGCCCGTCTGCTCCAGGCGGTGATAGATGAAGGGCTTGAACAGCTCGAGCGCCATCTTTTTGGGCAGGCCGCACTGGTGCAGCTTCAGTTCGGGGCCGACAACGATCACCGAGCGGCCGGAGTAGTCCACGCGCTTTCCGAGCAGGTTCTGGCGGAAGCGGCCCTGCTTGCCCTTGAGGGTATCGGAGAGCGACTTGAGGGGGCGGTTGTTGGCGCCGCGCAGCACGCGGCCGCGGCGGCCGTTGTCGAACAGCGCGTCTACGGCTTCCTGCAGCATGCGCTTTTCGTTGCGCACGATGACTTCGGGCGCGTGCAGGTCCATCAGCTTTTTCAACCGGTTGTTGCGGTTGATGACGCGGCGATAGAGATCGTTCAGGTCGGATGTGGCGAAGCGGCCGCCGTCCAGGGGCACCAGCGGGCGCAGCTCCGGAGGAATGACCGGCAGCACGTCGAGAATCATCCACTGCGGCTTGTTGCTGGACTTGCGGAAAGCCTCGACGACTTTGAGGCGCTTGGCGTACTTGATCTTCTTCTGCGCGGAGGTCTCGCTCTTCATGCGCTCGCGCAGTTCCATGGCCAGCTCGTCGACGCTGACCCGCTTGAGCAGTTCCTTGATGGCTTCGGCGCCCATCATGGCCTTGAAGCCCGAGGGGCGGAACTGCTGGTCGAGTTCACGGAACTTGTTTTCGTCTTTGATGATTTCGCGCTCGCGGACCGGCGCGTCGCCGGGATCGACGACGACGTAGGACTCGAAGTAGAGAATGCTCTCGAGGTCACGGAGAGAAATATCGAGCAGGTGGCCGATACGCGAAGGCAGGCCCTTGAAGAACCACACGTGGGAACAGGGCGAGGCCAGCTCGATGTGGCCCATGCGCTCGCGGCGCACCTTGGAAACGGTGACTTCCACGCCGCACTTGTCGCAGATCACGCCGCGGTGCTTCATGCGCTTGTACTTGCCGCAGAGGCACTCCCAGTCGGTGACCGGGCCGAAGATGCGGGCGCAGAAGAGGCCGTCGCGCTCCGGCTTGAAGGTGCGGTAGTTGATGGTTTCAGGCTTGGTGACCTCACCATGCGACCAGCTCCGGATCTTCTCAGGGGAAGCCAGCATGATGCGGATTGCGTCGAAGTCGGTGATAGGGCTGGTGAGCTCGAATGGATTCGAACGGAACAAGGCGTCCCTCCTTGGCGGGCCTTCGCGGCCTCGCCGCGGCTTTTCCCGGGATTCTTTTTAAGGACCCTTCCTTCCCGGGAAAGCGGTGGTTACCGCTTTTGGGAAGGGCCCTGAAAACTCAGCTTCAAGCTCCCAGCCTCTAGCTTCTAGTTCATCCTGCTGGTACCGCGCGCCCCAACTCGGCTCGGACAAGTTAGCAGCTAGAAGCTAGAAGCTAGTGGCTGTCTTAGTCGGCCACTGCTGCCACTTCCTGCACCGGCGTCTTCTTCAAAAGGTCGGCGCGCTTGATCAGTTCCACATCAAGGCAAAGCGACTGCAACTCACGGATGAGCACGTTGAACGATTCCGGCACTCCGGGCTCGATAGCTGCTTCGCCCTTGACGATGGCCTCGTAGATCTTGGTGCGGCCATAGACGTCGTCGGACTTGGCGGTGAGCAGTTCCTGCAGGATGTAGGCGGCGCCGTACGCTTCCAGCGCCCACACTTCCATTTCGCCGAACCGCTGCCCGCCGAACTGCGCCTTGCCGCCCAGCGGCTGCTGGGTGATGAGCGAGTACGGTCCGATGGAGCGAGCGTGAATCTTGTCGTCGACCAGGTGCGACAGCTTGAGCATGTAGATGTAGCCCACGGTCACCGGCTGCTCGAACTGTTCGCCGGTCATGCCGTCGTACAGCATGGTCTTGCCTGACTCCGGCAGGCCCGCAGCCCTCAGCAGCGACTTGATTTCGCCTTCCTGCGCGCCGTCGAACACCGCGGTGCCGAACCAGATGCCGCGGTCCATGCCGGCCGTGACGCGGAGCAGCGTCTCGTCGTCGAGATCTTCGAGCTGGCGCAGAGTCGCCGTTCCCGCAAACTCCTTCCGAACCTGCTCGCGGATGAAGTTCACATCGCTGTTCTGCCTGAGCAGCGCGGCGACCTTCTTGCCCAGCCCAAAGGCGGCCCAGCCGAGGTGAGTCTCGAGGATCTGACCGACGTTCATACGCGAAGGAACGCCGAGAGGATTGAGCACGATTTCGACGGGAGTGCCGTCGGGCAGGTAGGGCATGTCCTCCTCGGGAAGGATGCGCGCGATGACGCCCTTGTTGCCGTGGCGTCCGGCCATCTTGTCGCCGACGGAGAGCTTGCGCTTCATCGCGACGTAGACCTTGACCAGCTTGATCACGCCCGGAGGCAGTTCGTCGCCTTTCTGCAGCTTGCCGATCTTTTCGTTGGTGATCTTGCGCAGGACTTCGATCTGCCGGGACGTCATCTCCTCGATCTCATCGATCTGCTCGTTGACGCGGGGGTCCTTGTCGGCGTAGCGGATGCGCTTGAGGTTCTTGGTGGAGATGCGCTCGATGGTTTCGCGATCCAGCAGGACGCCCTTGGTCAACAGGCGCTTGTTGGTGCGCTCGTCGTGCAGGTCGGCCAGCACTTCCTTGCCGCCCAGGATTGCTTCGAGACGCTTGAGGCGCTCGTCAGTGAGAATGCGGATTTCGTCGCCGAGGTTCTTTTCGAGCTTGGCGACATATTCGGCTTCGATCAGCTTGGCGCGCTCGTCCTTCTCCTGGCCCTTGCGGGAGAAGATGCGGACATCCACCACCGTGCCCTCGATGCCCGGAGGGCAGGTTAGCGAAGCGTCGCGCACATCGCCCGCCTTTTCCCCGAAGATGGCGCGCAGCAGCTTCTCTTCCGGAGTGAGCTGCGTCTCGCCCTTGGGCGTGACTTTGCCCACCAGGATGTCGCCGTGCTTGATCTGGGCGCCGATGCGGATGACGCCGCTCTCGTCCAGGTCGCGCAGCGCGTGCTCCGAGACGTTGGGAATATCACGCGTGATTTCCTCGGGTCCCAGCTTGGTGTCGCGGGCTTCGATTTCGAACTCCTCGATGTGCACCGAGGTGTAGTAATCATCCTTGACCAGTTTTTCGCTGATGAGGATGGCGTCCTCGAAGTTGTATCCGCGCCACGGCATGAAGGCCACCAGCACGTTGCGTCCCAGAGCCAGCTCGCCCTGCTCGGTGCAGGGACCGTCGGCAATGACCTGGCCCTTGACAACGCGATCGCCTTCGCGGACCACCGGCTTCTGGTTGATGCAGGTGTTCTGGTTGGACCGCTTGAACTTGATCAGCGTGTAGATGTCCGAACCAACTTCACGCGACAACTGCGTGGGATGGTGCTCGCCCTCGACGCGCACGATGATGCGCTCGGAGTCGACCGAGTCCACGATGCCGTTGCGCTTGGCCAGCACCACGGCGCCGGAGTCACGCGCCGTGACGCCTTCCATGCCGGTGCCCACCAGCGGGGCCTCGGCCACCAGCAGCGGAACGGACTGGCGCTGCATGTTTGCGCCCATCAGCGCGCGGTTGGCGTCGTCGTGTTCGAGGAACGGCACCAGCGACGCGGCCACCGAGACGAGCTGCTTCGGCGAGACGTCGATGTAGTCGACCTCGGCCCGGTTCACGAGCACGAAGTTGCCCTGGCGGCGGGCATTCACGAGGTCTTCCGTGATCTGGCCCTTGTCGTCGAATTCGATATTGGCCTGGGCGATGGTGTGCTTGTCCTCTTCCCATGCCGACAGATAGAAGCTGTAAGGAATCGAGTCGATGGTGCGCTTGCCGGCCTTGCGGAGCTGCTCGTTGAGCTTGAGCATCTCCTGCTTCTCGATGTGATCGCCCACGCGCAGGCCGCTGTCGCCCGCGTTGGCGATTTCCACGTAGTCGAGAATGCGCGAGTCCTTCACCTTGCGGTAAGGCGACTCGATGAAGCCGTACTCGTTGATGCGCGCAAAGCACGAGAGCGAGCTGATGAGGCCGATGTTCGGACCTTCCGGCGTCTCGATCGGGCAAATGCGGCCGTAGTGTGTGGGATGCACGTCGCGGACTTCGAATCCCGCGCGCTCCCGCGACAGACCGCCCGGCCCAAGTGCCGACAACCGGCGCTTGTGGGTGATTTCCGACAACGGGTTGGTCTGGTCCATGAACTGCGACAATTGCGACGAACCGAAGAACTCGCGGATCGCCGCCATCACGGGCTTGGCGTTGATCAGGTCGTGCGGCATGGCCGTCGAAAGCTCCTGATAGACGCTCATCTTCTCCTTGATGGCGCGCTCCATGCGCACGAGGCCGATGCGGAATTGGTTCTCCATCAATTCGCCGACCGCGCGTACGCGGCGGTTGCCGAGATGGTCGATGTCATCCACGATGCCGATGTTCTTGCGGAGCTTCAACAGGTAGCGGATGGTCGCGTAAAAGTCCTCGGGTGTCAACGTGCGGTGATCGAGCGGCGTGGCGTCCTGGTTTTCATAGAGCTTGATGTTGAACTTCAGCCGGCCTACGCGCGAGAAGTCGTACTTGCGCGCGTCGAAGAACATTCCTTCAAAGAGCGCCGTCGCGGTGTCAAGCGTGGGCGGATCGCCGGGGCGAAGCTTGCGGTAGATTTCGATAAGCGCTTCTTCCGGCTTGCGGATGGAGTCGCGCTTCAGCGTGTTGGTGATGATGTTGCCCACGTCGTCGCGCTCAGGGAAGAAGACCTCAAAGCTGGCTGCGCCGCTCGACAGCACCTTGTGCAGGCGGTCGGCGGTAAGCTCGACGTTGGCCTCGACCACAACTTCGCCGGTGGCGAGATCGACCACGTCGGCCGCGGTCAGTGCGCCATCGAGTTCGGCAGATTCCACTTCGATGCGGTCGATATTCGCGGCGCGAATCGCCTTCATCGTGTGCGGGGTAATCTTGCGTCCGGAGTGCGCGATCTCTTCCCCGTGGTGATGCACGGCATGCGCCGGCTTGGAGCCAACGAGGTGGGTCGGCGTCTTGGGGTCCTGGGGCAGAGCCCAGAACAGTTTGCCGTCCTGAACGTGCAGGCGATCGACCGTGTAGAAGGTCTTGAGGATCTCCTCATCGCTGCGCAGACCCAGCGCGCGGAGGAAGATGGTCCCCAGGAACTTGCGCTTGCGGTCGATGCGGACATATAAGGTGTTCTTCTGGTCGTACTCGAA
>Ga0335077_10009895_pt1 | contig 11859 bp, 3 predicted proteins | sample Lox_Sample_31_FD_207151 | JGI IMG/M metagenome (GOLD analysis project Ga0335077, IMG submission 207151) | Soil microbial communities from Loxahatchee National Wildlife Refuge, Florida, United States - Lox_Sample_3.1 | ecosystem: Environmental > Terrestrial > Soil > Wetlands | place: USA: Florida...
ACATACCCGTGACGTTTCCTCACTGGGTCCAGAATAACGACAACGTGTCCATCTCCATCAGCATCAATTTCCGGTTTGTGGACCGCACGGTGCCGGACATATACCGTCTGAATCACTACTTGCGCAGGCTCGGGCTCCACCCGAAGCTGCCCGGGGAGTCGATCATCAGCGACGGAGCCAAGAAGCTGGTTTCCAAGACGCTGAGGGCCGTGCGGCGGAATCGCGTTGCTTGAATTCCTTCAGAGATCCGCGGTGCCGCCGTTGACTGGACCTGAATTTCAGGGACGGAAATGGATCCGAGCACGCTAAACGTGCGGTGCGAAGCATGATGACGAACCCGGTCAATCCAGCCATGGTCATTGGTGGAGAAAGCAAAGCCAAGTCCGGCGCCAGTGGGATCCGGAGAACGGGCAAGGCCGTGTTGACCTCGCCGGTGACTCAAGCGGTACTGGACTGGGTGGAAGGCTGGCTGCCTCCATTGCGCTATGTTCACAAGCGTCTCTACGAACGCGAGTTCGCAAGGGTGGTGCCGTGGGCGAGGAGATTTTGGGGAGTCTATGCGACGTTTGAAGAGGCGATGGTCGCCGCTCCCGCCAGCAAACCGATCGGCTACGATAACTCCGCCGCAGCCAGCTTCCTGCAGCCCTCCGGCGCTCTCATGCCCAGCGACTATCCCGTTCTGTTCTGGTTGGAGAGAGCCCTCGCGGAGTCGCCTACCCTCCTGGATATCGGTGGATATGTCGGCATCTCCTATTACAGCTATCGCAGCTATCTCAGGTATCCGGAGAACCTGGAGTGGATCATACACGACGTCCCCGCGGTGGCCGCCGCCGGCATAGAGATCGCGAAGCAACAAGCGAGCCGCGGTCTGTCGTTTACAACGGAGATCACTGCGGCATTGAAGCCACACACGGTCCTGGCCGCGGGTTCACTGCAGTACATTGAACAGAATTTCCCTGAGTTGCTGATGCGCATGGGTGCGCTTCCGACGAACTTGATTGTCAACAAGACGCCGCTGACTGATATGCCGGAATTTGTTACCCTGCAGGACTTAGGACCTGGCGTCTGCCCCTACAGGATCCAAAACCGGGCGAACTTTATCCAGTCCATCGAGTCTCTGGGCTACCGATTGGTGGATTGCTGGAGCAACCTCGACTTCTCCTGTCGTATTCCCTTCTATCCCGATCGAAGCATTCCAATGTACAGCGGCCTCTATTTCAAACGAGGCAAATAATCCGGGGCGGCCCGGGCGCGTTCATAGACACTTCGAGCCGTGCATTCCTCTCAGCCGGATTCTGGACAGCCGCGGCCGGGCGCCGTGGTTATTTCGTCGCTTCCGTCGTTGTGCTGCGGGCTGGCGGGTGGCTCGGATCTCCAGAGGAGAGTGATGCGGATGCCGGCACCGGGTATGCTTCGTAGCGCACTTCGACAGACCCGGCTTGTTCGAGCAGGGGGGCCGGCCGATTCCGGATATATCGGTCGAAGAAAGCCAGAGTGTAGGCGTTAATAATGTCAAAGACCACGTAAGGATTCGGAGGCCGCGGCCCTCTCAGGGCCGGAAATCGTCTAAACAGCACTAAATCCGAATAGTTTCCATGATCGGTCCCCAAGACGGTCAGATGATAGCCGCCAAAGCGCTTCAAACTGCTCTCCATGGCTTGCCAATCGGTCCGATCTCGTTCCGCTTCGATTCGAAGGGCGCCGGATAGCTTGTTGACTTCCGCTTGTTCCAGTCCGCGGCCGTCACCACTATTCATAAAAAAGAACGGCTTTGCAATACCGTTTTTTTCGGCGTTGCCGAAGGTCCAGCCGTCCATATTGATGCCGGCCACAACTCGATGCTCAGCCAAACACAAACTGGCGGCGAGCGCGCCGCCAAAACTGTGGCCGAAGACACCTACCCGGGTCAAATCCATCCGTCCGGCGAGGAGTTCGGTCGAGCCTGGCCGGTTCCAGCGTTCCATTTCATGCAAAACAAAACGGGCATCTGCCACGTGGTCCTCGAGCATCAACTCCACATTGCGGTTTGATAGCTCGTACGCGGCTTGGCTGGCTGTGTCAATCCATGGGAGCGAGTAGACGACTCGGCCGTCAGGAAACACCAGGCGTGAGGAGCTGTACGGATGGTCGATCCCTACGACTATGTAGCCCTGACTTGCCAGTTCTTCAACCTGGAAAGTATTCTGGCTGCGAAAACCACCGGAAGACGGCGAAAAAAGAAGCACAGGGAATTCCGGCGGTCCCTCCGCAGGGGGGAGATTCCAGAAAGAATGGGTCTTCACCCACCGCAAATGATAGGACTTTGCCGTGTTCATGCGTGGATCGCGATACCACGCGCGAACACCGTCGACATTTTTCGCCGGATACCAAACCTGAACCATCATTTCCCGGAAAGCCTCCGTTGAGGAAGCATGGCGTTCCCGCCGGCCATGATCGATCAAGTGCCTTGCAAAGGTTCCTACGTGGTAGGGCCCGCGCGGTTGCGGCAGTCCAAATACCGGAAACACAGAGCCTAAAGCCAAACTCAGGGAAGCACTAGCTACCAGGTTAACTATCGAAAGGCTTCTGCCGAGGGGATTCCTGGCCAAGAGCATCAGTGGAATGATAGCCGCATAAACCGGCAGCATCTGCCAACGCCATCCTTCCCATAAAATCTGACTGGCTATCAGGACACCGCCGGAGACGAGCATTGACCCGAGGAGCCACGGCGGCCACGGCCGCCGGAAGTACAGTACACCGATAACTGCCGCCCCGAAAGTACCCGCCACCAGCAGCTGTTCGAGCGGCCTCATCGGCTTTGTAGAGAAGGAGTTATGGTGGTTGCCTCCATTTTTCCGGGCCTTGATAACCGATTGTACATCGAGGGATTCGTTCCCGTTTCAGCCGACAGGTAACGTCTTTAGATCCAACTCTTGATGGACACAAGTCCAATCTGACAGTATGATTCAATACAGTGTCGTTGCGCCTTCAGGCCCGAACCACGCTGTCGATTTGGCACCCTTCGGTGCGTCCTTCTCAACCTGCGCTGGCGCACCATTTCTCCAACCTGTCAACCCCTAGGAGCCTGAGTTGCTGTACTGGTACTCCCCGGCTGAACGTCCCATTTCGGCGGCTGGGATTCTGAGCAATGATGATAAGTAACATCGCGGCGAGGGCCCAAATCGTCTAAGGCGCGGCCCTAAGTGTCATGAAACGAGAGCAAAACACACTATGTCGTGGAGCTTCCCTTCCCTCCGAAGGTCTCTCGTGGGCGGTGGAAACCGAACAAGGAATGCCCAAGTTTTCTCTAGCACCGGAGTTGGCCTCAAGCTGTCAACAATTTGCGGAACAGCAGCAGCTTAGTGTCAATATGGTGTTGCTCGCCGGCCTTCGAGCGCTATCGCTGCGCTACGAAGGTCTGATGGGCGAAGCAACCTCATGGACATTCCGAAGTCTGCTGACGGCCGGCGCACTGGAGACGAAAGACCTATCGATTGAGCCGGAGGCGAGTGGTCATTATAGCCGTCTGCTGTCTGCTCTGATCGCCAATCCGGACAAACCGATTTCCGAACCGTCCTTGTTATCGGATACCGAATGGGAACGGCAGGTGGTGTCCTGGAACAACACGCGGACCGAGTACCCGCGAAACTCTTCCATTGCGGAGCTGTTTGAAGCAGTCGCCCGAGATAATGCCGATCGCATTGCGGTCGTCGAAGCCAGTGGACAACTTACTTATGGTGTGCTGAATGAGCGAGCCAACCGGCTCGCGGCCTGCCTGGAGCAGCAGGGTGTGAAGAGCGGCGATCGGGTAGGACTGGCCCTCGAGCGGTCCATCGCCATGATCGTTTCGATGGTGGGCATCCTCAAAACCGGAGCGGCATACGTTCCACTGGATCCCGACTATCCGGCCGAACGGCTTCGCTTCATGATTGAAGATACGCAGCTCAGTGCCATCATCACTGACCGCAATCACCAACCACAGCTCGCTTGCGGCGTTCCGATCGTTTTGCTGGAAGAGGTGGAGCAAGCCCTGGCGCCGCGCAGCCACACGCGTAACAGAACCGCGGCGGAAAGCACTGCATATATCATGTACACCTCCGGCTCCACCGGCACGCCGAAAGGCGTCGAAGTGACGCAAAGGGGCGTCATCCGGCTGGTCCGGAATGCGACCTACGTGGACTTCGGACCCTCGGAAGTATTTGCGCAGATCTCCAACTCGTCATTCGATGCCATCACGTTCGAAGTCTGGGGCGCGCTGCTCAACGGCGCGCGGCTGGTGATTCTTCCGACGCCGGTGGTTTTGTCGCCGGAAGCGTTTGCCGCGGCGATCGAGACGCATCATCTGACGGCGATGTTTCTGACCTCCTCGCTGTTCAACGTGATGGCGGCGCACTGCCCGCAGGCGTTTCGCACGGTCCGGCATCTGCTGGTGGGCGGAGACGCCGTGGATCCGCGCTGGTCGCGGCACGTTTTACAGACGGCGCCTCTCGAACGCATCATCAACGGGTACGGGCCTACGGAGTGCACGACCTTCTCGGTGACGCACGACATCCGGGAAGTGCCGGAAGGCGCCAAATCGGTTCCGATCGGCCGGCCACTCTCCAACTCGCAGGCTTACGTCCTCGACTGGAATTTGCAACCGGCGCCGGTTGGCGTTCCCGGTGAGTTGTACCTGGGCGGCGACGGTCTGGCGAAGGGATATTGGAACCGGCCCGAGCTCACTGCCGAAAGATTTGTGCGCTCTCCCTTCGATCCACAGGCGCGCCTGTATAAGACGGGTGACCTGGCACGCTATCGCCGGGATGGCGTGATCGAATGCCTCGGCCGCACGGATCACCAGGTGAAGATCCGCGGCTTCCGCATCGAGCTGGGGGAAATCGAAACGGTTTTTCGACAGCACCCAAAGGTGCGCGACTGCGCGGTGGTCGCCGGTCATGACGCAGCGGGCGCCAAGACTCTGTGGGCCTACGCGGCGACAGGACCCGGGACCAAGCCCGATTGGCACGAGGTCCGTCAATTCCTGGGGGACCGCCTGCCCGAGTTCATGCTGCCTTCGGGCTGCATGTTTTTGGACGAAATGCCGCTTTCTCAAAATGGGAAGGTGGATCGGAAGAAACTCCCGCCGTTCGAGACTGCTCCGTTGCGCCGCTCTGAGACTGCGGCAACCCCCAAGACCGAGGCCCAGCAGACCGTCGCCGGGATCTGGAAAAAGGTGTTGGGGAGTCATGAAATCGGGTTGGACGATAACTTCTTTGAGGCCGGTGGAAACTCGCTGCTCATCGCCGAAGTGGAGTGCCAACTCAGACCGCGATTCGGAGCCAATTTTACGACCACGGATCTGTTCGAGCATCCAACGGTCCGAACACTTGCCGCCCGGCTTACCGGCGCGGAAGGGGAAAAGAATCCGGTTTCCTCGGCGCACGACCGGGCATTGCGCCAAAAAATGGCGCTAAGTGGGTTGCGCGCGACCGCGCGGAGAGCATAAGCGATGGATGGGGTAGCCATCATCGGAATGGCCGGGCGGTTTCCCGGCGCGCGCAACGTGGCGGAATTCTGGCGCAATCTCCGGAATGGCACGGAATCGATTACGCGCTTCAGTGCAAAGGAGCTGCAGGTCCCGGATGCCGCGCGGCTGGCCAATGATCCCAACTACGTAAAGGCGCGGCCGATTTTAGACGACGTCGATCTTTTCGATGCGGATTTCTTTGGGATCTACCCGCAAGAAGCGAAATTCCTCGACCCGCAGCATCGGGTATTTCTGGAGTGCTGCTGGGAGGCGATCGAGGACGCCGGTTACGATCTGTCCAACGGTTCCGTGACGGGTGTGTTCGCCGGGTGCAGTCCGAACAGTTACTTCCTGAGGCAGATCGCGGAGAGCACCGAGTACCTGCGCGAGTACACCTCGGCCTACCAGGTGGGTTTCTACCCCACGATGCTCGGGACCATCGCCGATACGCTGGCGACGCGCGTGGCATACAAGCTGAATCTCAAAGGACCGGCGATGACGCTGCAGGCGGCATGCTCGACGTCGCTGGTGGCGGTTTGCCAGGCCGCCAAGAGCCTGCTGACCTACGAATGCGACCAGGCGCTGGCAGGCGGGGTCTCGATTACTTTTCCGCAAGAGCGAGGCTATCTGCACCAGAGCGGCGGCATGGTATCGCCGGATGGCCATTGCCGGGCGTTCGACGAGGATGCGCAGGGTACGGTCTTCGGGTCGGGCGCGGGCGTGGTGCTGCTGAAACGCCTCGAGGATGCTGTTCGCGACCGGGACCACATCTATGCGGTCATCAAAGGCTCGGCGGTGAACAATGATGGCGCGCAAAAGGTCGGTTTCACGGCTCCCAGCGCGGACGGGCAGGCAGCGGTGATCGCGACAGCACAGGCGCTGGCTGGAGCCGATCCGCGGACCATCAGTTATATCGAAGCGCATGGCACGGGCACTCCGCTGGGTGACCCCATCGAGGTTGCGGCACTGACCAAGGTATTCCGCGCCAGCACGCCGGACCGCGGCTTCTGCGCGATCGGGACGGCGAAGGCCAACGTAGGACACCTGGACGTGGCCGCCGGCGTGACGGGACTGATCAAGACGGCCCTGGCGCTGGAGCATCGCGAACTGCCGCCACAGATCAATTACCGGCGGCCCAACCCCAAGCTGCAATTGGAAGACAGCCCATTCTACGTCAACACCAGCCTCAGCCCGTGGGAATCGAAGAACGATGAACCGCGGCGAGCGGGAGTGAGCGCATTCGGCGTTGGGGGCACGAACGCGCACGTTGTGCTGGAAGAAGCGCCGCCTGCCGGCCAGCCCATCAGCCGGCGGAGTTACCGGATTCTGAGCCTGTCTGCCAAATCAGAAGCGGGCCTGGGGATGGCGCGGAAAAACCTGGCGGAATACCTGCGCAACCACGCGGGCGTCGATCTCGCCAGCGCGGCTTGCACGCTCCAGACCGGCCGGCGCCAGTTTCCGCACCGCCAAACCATTGTGTGCCGCACTCACGACGAAGCGGTTCGCGCGCTCGAAGACACGAAGCGCAAGCCGGAAAAGCAGAAGGAGAACGCGGCCGTCTATTTTCTGTTCCCTGGTCAGGGCACACAGCACGTGCGCATGGGGCAGGAGGTTTACGATGTCGAGCCGGTGTTTCGCGAAAGCTTCGACCACTGCTGCGCGGTGTTCCAGGCACATAGCGGGGTCGACTTGCGCGAGATCGTCTACCCGGCCGAAGGGGAAGCAGAGGCGACGCGACAACTGAATGCGACGGCCCTGGCGCAGCCCGCCATTTTCGCGACGGAATATGCACTCGCGCGGCTCTGGATGTCGTGGGGCCTGGAGCCGCGGGGCATGCTGGGACACAGCATCGGCGAGTTTGTAGCGGCGTGCCTGGCCGGTGTGTTCTCGCTCGACGACGCAGTCCGCCTGGTGGCGACGCGCGGCCATTTAATGCAGAACCTGCCGGGTGGCGCGATGCTCTCGGTGCGGCTGCCCGAGGCTGAGATTCGGCCGCTGCTGAATGGCGATCTCTCGATTGCTGCACTCAACGCGCCCATGCTGACCGTGGTTTCCGGTCCGCATGATCCCGTTGCGAAGCTGGAAGGAGTGCTGAAAGAGCGCGGCGTCATGTCGCGGCGGCTTCACACTTCACATGCGTTTCATTCCGCGATGATGGATCCCATCATGGAGCCGTTCACCGAGGCGGTGCGCAAGGTGAAGCTCCGTCCGCCGGCCATTCCCTATCTTTCCTGCGTGACGGGCACATGGATTACAGCCGAGCAAGCGACCGATGCGGCTTACTGGGCATCGCACTTCCGGCAGGCGGTGCGATTCTCGGACGCCATCATGACGCTGCGGAGCGATCCCAACGGCGTCCTGCTCGAAACCGGCCCGGGCACTACGCTGCAGGTTTTGGCGCGGCAGCACGCACGGCCGGATAGCGATCAGCTCATCCTCTCCTCCCTGCCCGAGCCGGCTTCTGAGATTTCCGGGTTGGCGACTTTGTACGGCACATTAGGAAGATTGTGGGAGGCCGGGATCGACGTCGACTGGAACCACTTCTATTCCGGCGAATCGCTCCGCCGGACTTCGTTGCCCACGTATCCATTCGAGCGAAAGCGCTTCTGGGCCGAGCCGGTTAGCGCGGCCCAAGCTGACAGCACGCCACAGGATCTGCCGGAGGAGGCGGCGCCTGTGTCCGAAAACACCTCAGAGAAAACAGCCATGATACCCACAGCAGATCAGGGACGAAAAAGTAGAATTGTCGGCAAATTGGTCAACATATTCGCGGAATTGTCGGGCATGGAAGCGGCGGAGATCGACTCCACGGCGACGTTCCTGGAACTGGGCTTCGACTCGTTGTTTCTCACCCAGGTCACACAGTCGCTGCAAAGCGGGTTCTCCGTGAAGATCACCTTCCGGCAACTGCTGGATCAACTCCCGTCGGTAGACGCTCTGGCAACGTACCTGGATGAGCAGCTTCCTCCGGAGCAGATGGCGGAACCAGTCAAACCCGCCGCGGCCGAGCGGGCCGCGGCCACCCCGATCGTGCCCGAGGCCGTCGCCGCCGAAATCGCTTCGATGCCGGCAGCCGGGGGCGGCGCCATCGACCAGGTTCTGCGCGAGCAGCTCAGAGCGATGTCGGACCTCATGAACCGGCAGCTGGAGTTCTTGCGAGGCTCCGCAACTCCCGTAACGGCAAGCACGGCGCAGCCGATTCCGGTTGCGGCAGCGCCGGTGGCCGTGCCCGCCGCGCACGAGCCCGCCGAAGCGCACAAACCGGAGCAGGAGTTCAAACCTTTTGGCCCTTACAAGCCCGTGCAGAAGGGCGCGACCGGCGGTCTGACGCCGCGTCAGGAAGCCCATTTGCACGCTCTGATCGAGCGCTATACCAAGCGCACGGCGGAGTCCAAGCGACAGGTACAGCGGTACCGCCAGGTTTTGGCCGATCCGCGAGTGGCTTCGGGTTTCCGGTCGCAGTGGAAGGAAATGGTGTATCCCCTGGTGACCAACCGGTCGCACGGTTCGCGGCTGTGGGATGTGGACGGCAACGAATACATCGACCTGCTGAACGGCTTCGGGCCGACGGCATTCGGCCACCTGCCGGAATTCGTCACGCAAGCGGTGTCGAAGCAGTTGAACGAGGGAATCGAGATCGGTCCGCAGACGCCGCTGGCAGGTGAAGTGGCGGAATTGATCTGCGAGCTGACCGGCGTTGAGCGCGTCACGTTCTGCAACACCGGATCGGAAGCCGTCATGGCAGCCGTACGCGTGGCGCGCACGGTGACGGCACGCAAGAAAATCGCTCTGTTTGCGGGGGCTTACCACGGCACGTTTGACGAAGTGCTGGTGAAGAGGATCGGCAAGCCCGAGGCGCTGCGATCGGGGCCGATCGCGCCCGGCATACCGCAGGAAAAAGTGCAGAACGTGATGGTGCTGGATTACGGCGCTCCGGAATCGCTCGAGATCATCCGCAAGCATGCCGGTGAGCTGGCGGCGGTTCTGGTGGAACCGGTGCAGAGCCGTCACCCGGCGCTGCAGCCGCGCGAATTTCTGCACGAGCTGCGCAGCATCACCGAAGCGTCGGGTACGGCGCTGATCATCGACGAGATTGTGACGGGCTTCCGCGTTCACCCGGGTGGCGTGCAAGCGCTGTTCGACGTGAAAGCAGACCTCGTAACCTACGGCAAAGTTCTGGGTGGCGGTATGCCGATCGGCGTGCTGGCCGGGCGTTCGGCCTTCATGGACGCGCTCGACGGCGGCATGTGGCAGTACGGCGACGCGTCGTTCCCCGAGGTGGGGGTTACGTTCTTCGCCGGAACGTTCGTGCGTCATCCGTTGGCGCTCGCGGCCGCTAAGGCGGTGCTCGAGCATCTCAAGGCGAATGGGCCGGCGTTGCAGGAGCGGTTGACGGCGCGGACGGCCGGACTGGTCCATCGCCTGAACCAGCTCTTCGAACGCAATCATGTGCCGACGCGCATCGAGACCTTTGGCAGCGTCTTCTATTTCAGTTTCCCGAGCGACTTCCGGTTCGGAAGCCTGCTGTACTACCATCTGCGCGAAAAAGGCATCCACATTCAGGAGGGATTCCCCTGCTTCCTGACCACGGCGCATAGCGACGAAGACATCGAGCGCGTGGTGCGGGCTTTCGAGGAAAGCGTCGGGGAAATGCGGGCGGGCGAGATGTTCCCGGATGCCGATGGCGAGGAGGTAAGCACAGCCCTGGTGGTCGAAGCGCCGCGGGAGGCCCCGCTGACCGAGGCGCAGTTGGAAGTCTGGCTGTCGGCGCAACTTTCTCCGGAAGCTTCGTGCTCCTATAACGAAGCCTTCACGCTGGAGCTGAACGGCGAGTTGAACGATGCGGTTTTGCGGGAGTCGATCCAGGGCGTGATCGACCGGCATGATGCGTTGCGCGCCACCTTCGATTCCGAAGGGAAGACGGTTCGTTTCGCGAGGCAGCTGACGTTGAATATCCCCGCGGTTGACTTATCCGGTGAAAAGGATGTGGAAGCGGCATTCACGCGGATGGTGGAGGAAGACGCGCAAACGCCCTTGGATTTGAGCGCGGGGCCGCTGGTTCGCGTGCGTATCGTCCGGCTGGCGCCCACACGGCACAAGGTTCTATTCACGGCGCATCACATCGTGTGTGACGGGTGGTCGGCCAACGTCATTCTGGATGAAGTCGCCAAGTTGTACACGGCCAGGCTCCGCAATTCTGTGGCGAAACTCGATCCGGTGCTGCCGTTCGCCGTTTATGCCATGCGGCAGCGGGCGCAATCCAATTCGCCGGAACAGTCGGCGGTGGAGGCTTACTGGCTCCAGCAGTTCGCCGAGCGGCCCCCGGTCTTGGATCTACCGACGGACCGGCCTCGTCCCGCGGTGAAGGGTTTCGCGGGCTCGACCGAGCGGCGCAAAATCGGCAAGGCGCTCCACCAAGGTCTGAAGAAGGCCGGCGCCAAACAAGGATGCACGCTGTTCGCCACACTGCTCTCCGGTTTTCAGAGTCTGCTGATGCGGTTGACCGGGCAGGATGACGTTGTGGTCGGCATACCGGCCGCGGCGCAGTCCCTCGAAGAGGGCAAATCGCTGGTCGGACACTGCGTTAATTTCCTGCCGCTGCGCGCCCGGCTGGCAGAAGACGAGACGTTCGCCCAATTTCTATCGCGTGGCAAGCGCACGCTGCTGGATGCCTACGAACATCAGTCCTACACCTACGGCACGCTCGTGCGAAAGCTGGGTATCCCGCGCGATCCCAGCCGGTTGCCCCTGATTGAAGTGCAGTTCAATCTCGAGCGCGTAGGCGCGGTCCTTGATTTTGCGGGTCTCGAAGCGGAGATGGATTCGTGCGCGAAGCGGTATGTGAATTTCGATCTGTTCCTCAATATTGTGGAATCCGAAGACGGCCTGGTGATGGATTGCGACTACAACACCACCCTTTTCGACCAGGCGACGGTCAGCCGCTGGCTGGGGCACTACGAGACATTGCTGGCAGGCATTGCCCAAGATATGAACCGGCCGGTGCGGCGACTGCCGCTGTTACAGCCGGCGGAAATCCAGGAACTGGTCTTCCAGCGCAACCAGACCGAGGCCGCCTATCCGGGCCGGTGCGTTCACGAACTATTCGAACAGCAGGCCGCAAGCACACCCAACGCCGTAGCGTTGGTTTTTGGGCGGGAGACGTGGACGTATAGCGAACTCCAAGCCCGCTCCACCGAGTTGGCGGCATTTCTGGAAAAGCAAGGCGTGGGGCCGGGCCAACTGGTAGGCATCTGTCTCGAGCGCTCGGCGGAGATGGTGATTGCCGTCCTGGGAGTTCTGAAAACCGGCGGCGCGTATGTGCCGTTGGACCCGGGTTATCCCAAAGAGCGGCTGGATTTCATCTTGTCCGATGC
>Ga0335077_10009896_pt1 | contig 11858 bp, 13 predicted proteins | sample Lox_Sample_31_FD_207151 | JGI IMG/M metagenome (GOLD analysis project Ga0335077, IMG submission 207151) | Soil microbial communities from Loxahatchee National Wildlife Refuge, Florida, United States - Lox_Sample_3.1 | ecosystem: Environmental > Terrestrial > Soil > Wetlands | place: USA...
GTCGTCACGACCGGCTGCGGCGCGGCCGGGATGGCCGTGACCCGGACGCTGCAGCACGCGGGCGTGCGCTGGATCGTCGGCTGCGACGAGGGCGGCGCGCTCTACCGCGGCCGCGACGGCCTCAACCCGGCCAAGCAGGAGTACGCCGAGACGACGAACCCGGACAACCTCGAGGGCACCGCAGACGAGCTGCTCGAGGGCGCCGACGTCTTCATCGGCGTCTCCGTCCCGGGCGCGATCACGGTCGAGGGCGTGAGGCGGATGGCGCCGCGCGCGATCGTCTTCGCGATGGCGAACCCGAATCCCGAGGTCGACCCGGAGACGATCGAGGGCCTCGCCGAGGTGATCGCGACCGGCCGCAGCGACTACCCGAACCAGATCAACAACGTGCTCGCGTTCCCCGGAGTCTTCCGGGGCGCGCTCGACGTGCGCGCGACGGCGATCAACGCCGAGATGGAGGTCGCGGCGGCGCGAGCGATCTCGTCGGCGATCGCCGACGACGAGCTCTCGGCCGACTACGTGATCCCGAGCGTGTTCAACCGCGCGGTCGCCCCGGCCGTGGCGGCAGCGGTGGCCGAGGCGGCGGAGCGGAGCGGGGTCGCACGGCGGACAGGCGCGCAGTCGGCGGTAGTGCCGCTGCCCCATCCGTAGTTAGGGCTGATGACGATACGCGGGCCCGGCGGGACCATGGCGCCATGCTGAGCAGGTCCAACGAGCGCACGGACCTTCCCGTCCCCTTCGCGGAGGCGATGGTCGGCGACGCGATGAGCCCCGGCATCATCAGCTGCCCGCCCGAGACGCCGTTGCGTGTCGTCGCGCGGATGATGTCCACGTTCAGCGTCCATGCCGTCTTCGTCTTCGAGCATCAGGACGAGGACGACGAGGCGCACCGCCTCTGGGGCGTCGTCTCCGATCTCGACCTCGTCGCAGCCTCGCGCCTCGACGTCGATTCGCTCACCGCCGGGGCCAGCGCGGTCACGCCGCTCGTCACGGTGACCGCCGAACGCCCGCTCGGGGAGGCGGCGTCGCTCATGGCGCAGCACGGGATCGCCCACCTCGCCGTAACCGACCCGCTGACGCGCCGGCCCATCGGGGTCGTCTCGACGCTCGACATCGCCCGCTCGATCGCCACCGATCACGGCGCCCGCGAGACGCAGCCGAGCGCCTAGGAGTGAACCACACGGGAGAACCACCCAACCGGTGATGGATGAAGCGGTGGCCGATCCGCGATGCTGAGCCGCATGGCCCACCTGATGAACCTCCTCACCGCCTCGGTCCTCTTCTACGCCGCGGTCACGCGCGGCGGCCTCGTCTTCGCCCGCGTGCTCGAGCGCCTCGTCCGCGCACGTAACTAGCGGGTCCCGAGCTCCATCCCGAGCAGGCGCGGCAGTGCGGCGACGGCGCGCGCGGCGAGCGGCGGCGTCCGCTCCCGCTCCTCGGCCTCCTCGCAGGCCATGATCGCGCGCCGCACGAGCCCGCCGCCGAGCCGCCGGAGCGGCTCGCCCGGCAGGCGCGGCACGTGTCTCGTCGCGAGCGGGAGCCGCGTCCACTCGTCGTCGGCGCCGAGCGCGAGAGAGGCGAGGATCCGCCCGCCGAGCCAGCTCGGACCGACGCCGTGGCCGGAGTAGCCGGCGCCGTAGTGAACTCGCGTCCCGGGCTTCGTCGCGAAGAACGGCAGGTGATCGGCCGAGACGTCGATCGGCCCGCCCCACGCCCGCTCGACCCGCGCGCCGGCGAGGCCGGGCAGCAGCCGCCGCAACCCCGCCTCGGCCCGCGCCGCCGTCGGACGGTCGCGCGAGAAGCGCTCGTCGACGCGCCCGGCGAAGCCGATCGGGCCGCTGCCGCTGCCCATCAGCACACGTCCGTCGTTCGTCGTCCGGAAGTAGTGGACGAACATCCGGGCGTCGACGATCGCCTCGCCGCCCGTCCAGCCGATGTCCTCGATCGCCTCCGGCGCCGGCTCCGTGAGGACGACGTACGAGCCGAAGTTCGTGAGGCTCCGCGAAGCGGGCGACCAGCCGGTGAGGAAGGCGTTCGTGGCGAGGACGACCTCCGGCGCTCGCAGGGTCCCGCCCGGTGTCGCGAGCTCGTTGGGGCTGCCGGCGACGAGGCGGGTGACCGGCGTCTGCTCGTGGAGCGTCACGCCGGCGTCGAGCGCCGCCCGGCGGAGCGCACGGACGAGCAGCCCGGGCTGCACGGTCGAGCCGTCGGGGAAGAAGACGCCGCAGCGGAAGACGGGCGAAGAGACGCGCTTCGCCAGCTCGTCCCGCGAGAGCGGCAACGCCTGCTCGGGGCGGCCGACGGCGGCCGCCGCCGCGACCGCCTGCTTCACGGCCGCATCGTGCGCGGGAGCGGCGGAGACGAGCAGCATCCCGGATTCGCGCAGCCAGACGTCCTCCCCGCGCGCCTCGGCCCAGGCGCGGATCCCCGGCACGACCTGCTCGCCCGCACGCGCGAGCGCGAGCGCCTGCTCCTCGCCCAGGAGCGGGACGAGGGATCCGAGCGAGGCCCAGTAGCCGTGGCAGAAGCCGCCGTTCCGGCCGCTCGGGCCGTGGCCGCAGATCTCCGCCTCGAGCAGCGTCACGCGCAGCTCGGGCGCGCGCTCGCGGAGCGCGAGCGCCGTCCAGAGCCCGGTGTACCCGCCCCCGACGACCGCGACGTCTGCGCTCGCGTCACCGGAGAGCGCGGGCGCCGGCGGCGGATCCCCCTCCACCGCCAGCGCCTGCTCCAACCACCACGAGGGGAGCCTCGGGTCGACCGACGGCTCGATCGCTCCTCCTATGGCGAGGCCACCGCCGTCTCGACGTCCGTCGGCAGCTCGAGCACCGCGGTCTGGGCGCGCACCGGCGCCGCCGCGATGTAACCGGCGATCCCGACCGCGACGATCACCGCGAGCGTCCCGAGCGTCAGCAGCTCGAACTCGCCCTGCCCGACGCCCCAGCTCGCCTTGAAGTCGTACCCGACGCCGAAGAGGCGCTCGAGCGTGTCCGGGAACACGGCGACCCAGGAGCCGAGGAGGATCCAGAGCGTGACGAGGGACGTCGAGATCCACAGCCCCGTCATCCCCCACGGGTGCACGTACGGCCGGTGGACGTGCGGGTGCGTGTAGCGGAGCTTCAGCACCGCCGGGAAGATCCAGAGGTACGAGATGAGGGTCGTCGAGACCGCGATGTCGAGCACGACGCTGAACGCGTTGGCCGTGCTCGCGTTCCGCAGCAGGTAGATCGCGGCGATGCAGAACGCCGACGACGTGATCCCCGACATGACGTTCACGCGTACGGGCGTTCCGAAGCGCCTGTTGAAGATGCCGAACCACGGGAAGAACGCGCCGTCGTAGGCGGCGACCGCCTGGATCCGGTCGGAGCCCATCATCCAGACGGCGCCCGAGGTGACGAGCGCGCCGATGAAGCAGAGCGTCATGACGACGAGCAGCCCGTGCGCCGCGCCGCCGTAGACGCCGTTGAAGGTTGCCGTCACGGCCGCGATGAAGCCGCCGATCCCGGTTACCTGCTTCGCCGGCAGGACGACGAGGATGCAGAGGATCGGGACCGCGTACATGACCACGCCGGTGATGCCGCTGCGCAGCACCGAGAGCGGGACGTCGCGCTGCGGGTCCTCCATCTCCTCGGCCGCCCCGTTCTGGAGCTCGAAGCCGACGTAGTTGAAGAGCAGGAGCGGTACGAGCGCGAAGAAGATCCCGCGGGTCGGGCTCACGTGCCCCCACTGGAAGCCGGCGAACCCGTGCTTCACGCCGTAGATGATCGTCGTGATCGAGAAGAAGCCGAGCACGATCGCCCGCAGGATGGCGCCGAAGTTCGGGATCCACTTCCCGTGGCGGAGGGAGATGATCGCGACGCCGATCGAAATCCAGATGAAGGCCAGCTTGAAGACGTAGTCGCCCCACGTCGCGCTGCCGATGCCGGAGATGTTCGCGTTCCACGAGTCGTGCGCGATGAACGCGAGCGAGCCGCCGACCCAGAGCGGGTTCGTGACCCAGTAGAGGATCGCCGCGGTGCCGCCCTGGAGGCGACCGAAGGCGATCTTCGACCACTCGTACGGGCCGCCCTCCTGCGTGAAGGCGGAGCCGACCTCCGCCATCAGGAGCATGTACGGCGCGACGAAGAGGAGCGCGAGCACGATCAGCCAGAGGAACCCCTGCGCACCGTTGCTCGCGACCGTGCCGAGCGTGTCCAGCCCGACGAGCGCGCACACCGTGAAGAACCACATGTCGAACCGCCGCAGCGACTTGATCAGCTTGCCCTTCTCCTCGAGGGCGAGCTTCGTCGTCTGCTCGAGCTCTACCGACGCATCTGCTCCCATGCTTCCTCCAGTACGTCCCCCAGGATTCCGGTCATCTCGTCGAACTGGGCCTGCGCGGCGACCAGAGGCGGAGAGATCTGGACGACCGGGTCGCCGCGGTCGTCGGCTCTGCAGATCAGTCCCTTCTCGAACAGCCGGTGCGAGAGGAAGCCGCGGAGGAGGGTCTCGCACTCCTCGTCGTCGAACGTCTGCCGCGTCTCCTTGTCCTTCACGAGCTCGAGCGCGTAGAAGAAGCCGGCGCCGCGCAGGTCGCCGACGATCGGGAGCTCGAGCAGCTGGGCGAGCGTCTCGCGGAACGGCTCCTCGTTGGAGAGGACGTGCTCCATGATCCGCTCGCGCTTCATGATCTCGATGTTCTTGAGCGCGATCGCGCTCATCACCGGATGGCCGCCGAACGTGATCCCGTGCGAGTACATCGACGTCTCGCCGAGGAACGGCTCCATCACGCGGTCGGTCGCGACGACGGCGCCGATCGCCGCGTACGAGGACGAGAGGCCCTTCGCGGAGGTGACGATGTCGGGCCGGATGTCGAAGCGCTCGGACGCGAACCAGTGGCCGAGCCGCCCGAAGGCCGTGATCACCTCGTCGGCCGAGAGGAGGATGTCGTAGCGGTCGCAGAGCTCGCGGACGCCGTGCCAGTAGCCCTCCGGCGGCATGAACGCGCCGCCCGCGTTCTGCACCGGCTCCATGTGGACGAGGCAGACGGTCTCGGGGCCCATCTCCTCGATTGTCCGCTCGAGCTCGTCGAGCAGGAAGGCGGTGAACTCCTCCTCGGTCTCGTCCGCCGGCCGGTGGTAGCGGTTCGTGTTCGAGACGTGCCGCACCTCGGGGACGAGCGGCTCGAACGGCGCGCGGAGCTCCTTGATCCCGTTGATCGAGAGCGCGCCGAACGTCGTGCCGTGGTAGGCGATGTCGCGCGCGATCGCCTTGTAGCGCGTGCCGGGGGCGAGGCCGTCGCGGGCGGAGTAGTACTGGCGCGCGAGCTTCCACGCCGACTCGACCGCCTCCGAGCCGCCCGAGCAGAAGAAGACGCGGTTGAGGTCGCCGGGCGCGAGCGATGCGACCTCCGCGGCGAGCTCGATCGCGCGCGGATGCGCGTACGTCCAGTTCGTGTAGAACGGCAGCTCGCGCATCTGCTCGTGCGCGGCCTGGCCGATCTCGTCGCCGAACCCGTAGCCGAGGTTGACGGAGAAGAGGCCCGCGAGCGCGTCGAGGTAGCGGTTGCCCTCCGCGTCCTCGAGGTAGCAGCCGTCGCCGCGCACGATGATCGGCGGCTCGTGGCCGCCCATGCGCGTGAAGTGGAGCCAGAGATGGTCGCCGGCGAGCTGCCTCAGCTCGCCCGCGCCGGTCGCGCTCTGCGCGCTCGTCATTCGGATCCTCCGTTCCGTGCGCCGCTCCCCCAGTCGTAGAGCTGCTTCCACATCTCGAGGTAGACGAAGGTCTCGGTCGAGGCGACGTCGGGCAGAGAGCGCAACCGGTTCGTCAGCTCGAAGAGGTGCTGCCGGTCGGTGGCGACGACCTCGACGACGACGTCGAACTGCCCCGCGGTAACGATGACGTAGTCGGCCTCCGGCCACTGGGCGATCTGGTCGGCGATCCGCCCAGGCGGCCCGAAGGTCTTCATGCCGACGAGCGCCTGCTCGTAGCCGAGCCCGAGCGGGTTCGTGATCCCGACGACCTGGAGCATCCCCTCCGCCGTCAGCCGTCCGTAGCGCGCGCGAACCGTGGCCTCCGAGACTCCGACGCGGCTCGCGATCGAGCGGAACGACTCGCGTCCGTTCGCCTGCAGCTCCTCGATGATCTTGCGGTCGAGGTCGTCGAGCCGGTGCGCGGGGGTGACCGCTCCGCGAGGCTGGGTACCGGCGAGTCGGAGCGGCTGGGCGTTCTCTCTGCGCAACGCGAGGGATTCCTAACAGGAATCCACGCATTGCGTCAATCCGCAGGCCGTTCTTTCACGCGTCGCGCGGCTCGGGCGATCGCGTTGTCGAGCGCCGCCGCAGGCGCGCGGACGGCGGGCCCGTGGCCGACGGCGAGGAGCGCGGGGTCGAGCGCGCGCAGGCTGCGCGCCGACTCGAGGTTGAGCGGCTTGTCCCACGTCGCGACCGCCGCGAGCGGGAAGGGGAACGAGGCGTAGCTCGTGACGGCGGCGCCGCCGTACGTCGTGAAGACGTCCCCGGCGAGCAGCGAGCGGTCGCGCGTGTCGAGGAACGCGACGTGGCCGGGGGTGTGCCCGGGCGCCGGGACGACCTCGAGGCTGCCGACACGGTCGCCGCCGTGCAGCAGGACGTCCGGCTTCGTCCGGATCGCCGGCCACGAGCCGGGCAGCTTCCCCTCGACCACCTGCTCGCCCGCATGAATGCGCGCGTCGGTCTCCGGCATCGAGACCTCGACCTCGCTCCCGAGCCGCTCGCGCAGCTCGTCGAGCGAGCCGACGTGGTCGCCGTGCCCGTGCGTGAGCGTGATCCGCCGAATCGTGGCTCCGGCGGCCTCGGCGGCCGCGATCAGGCCGGCGGCGCCGCGGCAGCGTCGTGTCGACGAGCGTGAATCCGTCCTCCTCCCGAACGAGGTACGCGTTCACGAAGCGCAGCCGCGTGAGCTGGATCAGGTTCGGCGTGAGTTGACGTGTGCGCACCGGCTCCCCTAGTCTGGCGGAGTCCCGTTCCCGGCGAGAGGAGGATCGAACAATGAAGCCTGTGCCTGCCGCCTCCTCGGCTGACCTCAGCTAGCGCCGAGCGCTCCTTCTTTCGGGACGCACGGCGTCCCACTGACGAAGGAGCTTTGCGTTGCCTGGATTCGACCTGGGCGAGCTGGGATGGAACGACGAGCTCGCCGAACAACTGGAGCCCGGACTCGTTCCGGGCCGCATCGCCGCCGCCCACCGGGGCGCGTTCGACGTCTGGACGGAGTCCGGCTCCGTCCGCTCGCGCCTGCCGGGACGGCTGCTGTACGAGCAGCTCGACGTCGCCGTCGGCGATTGGGTCGCGATCGATGAAGGCCTGATCCGCGGCGTCCTGTCGCGCCGGAGCGCGATCACTCGCACGGCGGCGGGGCTCACCACGACGGCCCAGACGCTCGCGGCGAACGTCGACGTCGCGTTCGTCTGCACCTCGCTCGGCCCCGACCTCGAGCCGCGGCGGATCGAGCGCTACCTCGTCACGATCTGGGAGAGCGGCGCCTCGCCCGAGGTCGTGCTGACGAAAGCCGACCGGCTCGGCGATCCGTGGCTGCTCGTCGCGGAGGTCGAGGCGGCGGCGCCGGGCGTTCCCGTCCACGTCGTCTCGGCGCTCACCGGCCAGGGCTGCGACGCCCTTCGCGCGCGGATCTTGCCGGGCGCGACGGCGGTCCTGCTCGGCTCGTCGGGCGTCGGCAAGTCCACGCTCGTCAACCGCTGGCTCGGCGACGAGGTGATGGCGACCCGCGAGACCCGCGAGGACGACGACGAGGGCCGGCATACGACGACCCATCGCCAGCTCCTCGTCCTCCCCGGCTGGGGCCTCGTGATCGACACGCCCGGCCTGCGCGAGCTGCAGCTCTGGGACGTCGGAGCGGCGGCGCTCGACGCGACGTTCAGCGACGTCGACGACCTGGCCGCCGACTGCCGCTTCGGCGACTGCTCGCACGCGCACGAGCCCGGCTGCGCCGTGCTCGAGGCGGTCGAGACCGGCGGCCTCCCCCGCGACCGGCTCGAGAGCTGGCGGAAGCTGCAGCGCGAGCTCCGCTCGATCGCGATGAGGCACGACGCCCTGCTTCGGAGGGAGGAGCTCCGCAAGTGGAAGCTGCGCACCCGTGAGGGGCGCGCCCGGACGAGGCACCGCTAGAACACCGGCATGCGCCTCTTCCCCCCGCCGCGCATCGCTGCGGCCGCCGACGCCGCGGCGATCGTCGTCTTCGCCGTCGTGGGCCTGCTCTCGCACCACGGCGCGGTGAGCGGGAGGGGCCTCGCGCGCGACGCGCTGCCGCTCCTTGGCGGCTGGTTCGCGGCCGCGCTCCTCTTCCGCCTCTACGCGCGGCCGGCGCTTCGGCGGCTCGCAGCGACCTGGCTCGTCGGGGTCACGGCCGGCGTAGCCGTCCGGGCGGCGATCCTCGGCCACACGCACGTGGGCAAGGAGGGGGCGTTCCTCGGCGTCGCCCTCGCCTTCACGCTGCTGTTCGTGCTTGCGCTCCGGCTGCTTACGGCCTGGGCGCTGCCGCGAGCACGCCGTCCGGCGCGTCCGGGTGCTTCTTCGTGAAGTCGTCCACGAACATCCGAGCGAGCTCGCGCGCCTTCCGGTCGTAGGCCTCGGGATCGGCCCACGTCGAGCGGGGGTCGAGCAGCGACTCGTCCACGCCCGGCGCGTGCGTCGGCACCTCGAAGCCGAAGACGGGATCCCTCCGGAACTCGACCTGCGCGAGCGAGCCCGAGAGGACGGAGCCGAGCAGCGCACGCGTGGCCTGGATCGGCATCCGGTGGCCCTCGCCGAACGGCCCGCCCGTCCAGCCGGTGTTGATCAGCCAGACCTGCGCGCCGTGCTCGTCGAGCTTCTCGCCGAGGAGCTCCGCGTAGACGGTCGGCAGCTGCGGGAGGAACGGCGCGCCGAAGCACGTCGAGAAGGTCGGCTGCGGCTCGGTCACGCCGAGCTCGGTGCCGGCGAGCTTCGACGTGTAGCCAGCGAGGAAGTAGAAGAGCGCCTGCTCGCGGTCGAGCTTCGCGATCGGCGGCAGGATGCCGAACGCGTCCGCGGTCAGGAAGATGACGTTCCGTGGATGGCCCGCGCGCTTCGCCGGCAGCGCGTTCGCGATCTCCTCGAGCTTGTACGCGGCGCGCGTGTTCTCGGTCTTCGAGTCGTCGTCGAGGTCGAGGACGCCGCGCTCGTCGGCGACGACGTTCTCGAGCACGGTGCCGAAGCTGTGCGCAGCCTTCCAGATCTCCGGCTCGGCCTCGGCCGAGAGCCGGATCGTCTTCGCGTAGCAGCCGTCCTCGAAGTTGAAGACGCCCTCCTCGCCCCAGCCGTGCTCGTCGTCACCGATCAGCAGGCGCGAAGGGTCGGCGGACAGGGTCGTCTTGCCGGTGCCGGAGAGGCCGAAGAAGATCGCGACGTCCTCCCCGTCCTGCGAGACGTTCGCGGAGCAGTGCATCGGCAGGACGCCCTCGAGCGGCAGCCGGTCGTTCATCACCGTGAAGACCGACTTCTTGATCTCGCCGCCGTAGAACGTGCCGCCGACGAGGATCTCGCCGCGTGTCGGGTGGAGGCAGACGAAGACGCCGGTGCGCGTCCCGTCCTCGGCCGGATCGGCCTCGACCTCGGGCTCGTGGAGGATGAGGACCTCCGGGCTGAAGCCCTCGAGGTCGCGCTCGTCGGGCTCGATGAACATCGTCTTCGCGAAGAGCGCGTGGTACGGATGCGTCGTGATCACCCGCACCGAGAGCCGGTGCGCCGGGTCGGCGCCGCAGAACGCGTCGACGACGTAGACGTCGGAGCGCTCGAGGTGCGCGACGACCTTCGCGCGCAGCTGCTCGAAGTGCTGCTCCGAGAGCTCCTGGTTGACCTCGCCCCACCAGATCCGGTCCTCCGAGCCCGGCTCGCGTACGACGAACTTGTCCTTGGGCGAGCGGCCGGTGAAGCGGCCCGTATCGACGACGAGCGGCCCGCCCTCGGCGATCGCCGCCTCGCCGCGCCGCAGCGCGTCGGTGTACAGCTGCGCCGTCGTCGCGTTCCGGTGGACGCGCCCGGCCACGTGCAGGCCGTGCGCGCTCAGGCTTCCTTCGGTCGGGTCGGTGATCGTCAAGGCGTCTCCTCGGATCGACTGCGGACGCAAATCGTAGTTGTGGCCCGTACTCAGGCGCTCTGATCGGCAGAATCCGGCCCGTGACGCAGGCTGCCCAGGTGTTCGGCGGCTTCCCCGACGAGCACCGCGACTTCCTCGCCGCGATCGCAGAGGACACGACGTGGGAGGCGGTCAGCGCCCGCGCAGAGCAGCATCGCCGCGCGATCCACGAGCCGATGTCCCTGCTCGTGGCGGAGCTCGAGCCGGAATTCGGCCCGGCGAAGGTCTTCAACCTCCACCGCTCGCCGTCGCTGTGGGTCGAGCAGTGGGCCTACGCGAGCGTCACCGACACGATCGCCTTCGGCGTCTCGCTCTCGCTCGCGGGGCTGTGGGTGGAAGGAGGCTGGCTCCGCAGCTCGTCCGACCAGGTCGCGCGCTACCGGAAGGGCGTCGACCCGGCGTTCGAGTCGATCGTCGCCGGGCTCCGCGCAGAGGGCTTCGAGCTGCTGGGCGAGCGGCTCAAGCGCGCCGACTCGGAGCTTCTCGCGTACCGATCGCTCGTGGCCGGCCGCTCGCTCGGAACCGGCGCCTGGCTCGCGACGCGCCAGCCGGTGGAGCGCGTGCGAGCCGAGTGGCGGCGCCTGCGGCCGCTCGTCGGATGGCTCGCCGAGCACGTCGGCCCACGCGACGGCCGCGACTGAGGGAAGAAGCCGGCCCTGTGCTCCGTCTGGGGGAGCAAGATCCCTGACCCAAGGAGCGACCATGTCCCTCAGCACCGCAATCCTGCTCATCGCGCTGCTCGACCTCGGCGTCGTCCTCGCCGTCGCGGCGATCATGCTCGCCCCGCATCTGCTCGACCGGCAGAAGGACGAGGCGATCGTCACGGCGCTCGACGCGCCCGAGCCGCTCGATCTCGCTGCCTGACCGGCTGCCGCGGGGAGAGAGTCACCGAAGGAGGCCGCGGCACGCGGCCTCCTTCCTATTGCGCCGCATCGACCGCTTCGAGGAACGCGCGCACGCGCTCGCCGAGCAACGCGGCGGCGGCCGGGTCGTAGTCGGGGAGCGAGGAGTCCGCGAAGAGGTGCTGCTCGCCCGGATAGAGGAAGAGCTCGGCCCGGTCGGTCGAAGCGACGAGCGCCTGCGCCGCTTCGAGGTCTTCGAGGAAGAACGGGTCGGCGTCCTTGCCGTGGATCTGAACCGGGACTCCGTCGGGCCAGGCGGCTCCGAACTCCGAGACCGGCAGGCAGGAGTACATGAGCAGCGCGCCGCGCGCGCCGGGCCGGGTCTGTGCCAGCTGCTGCGCGATCATGACCCCGAACGAGAAGCCGGCGTAGACGACCTCCGGCCTGATCCCGTCCGCGGCTGCGACGCCACGCTGCGCGAGCGCCTCGAACCCTGCTTCCCGCGCGAACGCCATGCCCTCGTCGATGCCTCCGAACGTGCGCCCGTCGAACAGGTCCGGCGTGTGCACGGTGTGCCCCGCCTGCCGCAGCTCGTCGGCGAACGAGCGAACGCCGTCGGTCAGGCCCTGGACGTGGTGATAAAGAACGATCTCGGCCATCGCGAATCCTCCCTCATTGATCCGTAAAACTGGAACATTCCACGATGTTAGTCTGTTGAACGGTGGACGGCAACCCGCCCGACTACGAGCTCGCCGATCGGATCGCGCTCACCGAGCCGTCGCAGGTGAAGGCGCTGAGCCATCCCCTGCGCAACACGATCCTCGGCCTGCTGCACGAGCGGGCGGCGACGGTGAGCGAGCTCGCGGTCGCGCTCGGGCGGCCGAAGAGCAC